>VAPA010485171.1_pt1 | contig 12158 bp, 9 predicted proteins | sample 3395041 | NCBI WGS metagenome assembly VAPA01 (sample SAMN08290432, study PRJNA428436) | hydrothermal vent metagenome | isolation source: Deep-sea hydrothermal vent chimney | place: Indian Ocean: Southwest Indian Ridge | depth 1973 m m
AGGGAGAAGGAGATTAGTTTCTCCCGTCTTCGTATCCAGAGTCATCTTCTCATTCTGAAACGTATTTGTGATAATATCCAAGAGCTTCTGACCCCTCTTGGCAATCATGAGATAGGGCTTTGCTGCTCCCTCAATTGTGTCAATTGCCAGATAGAAGACGTGCTTCATAGATTTGCCTTTCAGCTTCAATAGAGCCCCTGTCACAAGCGCCTTCCTTCCGCCTGTGATGTCTAATGCTATCTCGGATTGTTTCTTCTGGAGGTCTTGTACGAGCTCAAGAAAGATACGTCCAGTTGCATGTGCGTCCCAGTTTGGCACCTCCAGTGCTTTGACGTTTGGAGTAGCATAGGAGCTCTGAATGATTTCCAATCCACGAATCACAGACTCGATATCATTGGCGTACTCAGACTCGTAGATAAGATGGACCACTTCAGGTCTATACTTCGTTTCAATGACAACAGCATGAAAGGAGTTCAGGACTGCCCAACCACTTCTTCCCATTAGTGTGATATACGCCTGATTTGCCATCCCAGTATTCTCCAATTACAATTGCAGGACTGCGTTCTTGTCGATTATTCTGACATCACTATGCCAAGCCTCAAACGCGCCTGGTTGCTCTGTGTGGATTGGAACCACAATTTCTGGTTGCGCTTTCTCAATGAGATCCTTTGTTTCAGGTCCAGACAAATGACCTGAACAATGTAGTGATAATGGTTCACCTAGACCGAAATGATCCAACCATTTCTTCACACGTTCTAGCTCGAACCTGCCTTCATCGTCGAATGGTTCTGAGCGTGACCAGATGTAGAGGCTGTTTTTCTCTGGTGCTAAGTCATGTAAGATGTTAATCTCATAAAAGCCACAAGTGACCACATACTCTTCTTGTGCCTTGGCAACATCCCCGGGGGTCACCAGAGTTCGTCCATCAAATATGAAATCCCGGACAACTCTTGGAAAGGCATTCGTGTAGTCCTGTTTCTGTATCTTCTCCTCAAATGCCGAGTTACCCCATACACCCCAACTTTTCTTGGGCAGGAGAATATCTATGTCATTAGCATTAGGGAGATGCAAATTGCTGATGTTCTTCAGCCTATCCAAATAGAATGCTTGTTTGGGATTGATCAGCAGTTTTCTGCCGCAGGCTTTTGCGGCCTTGGAAAGGGTTAGAATTCTACCTGCATCACGCTGGGGATAGTAAACAAGAACAAGCTTCTTTGCGTTGTCAATAGCTTGACTAAGTTCAGATTCCAGCGATTGTTCTGTGAGTCCAGGATTTTCATTCGCGTTTGTCCCTTCACAGAGCAGAGCCTTGATATCGGTGCCTTCCAATGCTTTCACGTACTCGTTTGTTGCGGCCAAATCGTATCCGTGGAATCTGATGTCACCGGTATATGCAACATTACCTGCGCTAGTCTTTATGATATAGGCATTAGCCCCTGGTAGGCTGTGGTCTACTGGATATGCTTCAATCTCAACATCACCCAATTGATGAGATTTGCCCTTTGACACCTCAATGTATTCGCGTTTGACCTTCTCATCTTCCAAATCCGATTTCTTCGCCCTTTTCATCCCATTTCCACGTGACATTGGGAGTAGTTTGAAGGAGGGATACCAAGTACAATAATCGCGAACACCTGCAACCATAGTTTGCTCTAAGTAAGACATAATGCTGTATGTTGCCTCAGAACCCAGCATCTGAATGTCCGGTCGTAGAAATGGAATCATGCCTATATGATCCATGTGAGCATGGCTGATAATGACTGCATCTGCTGCCTTTCCCGTCCCATTGTCTATCAAGGGATGATTCGGATTGGCATGATTTAGGTGGTCTTCTCGATAGAGACCCTTGATTGCAGGCAGCATACCAAAGGCGATATATTCGTCAATAGTTGCAAAACCTCGTGCCTTCAAGAACTCATCATAGTAATCGTTCATTTGGCCAAAACTTAAACCCCAGTCAAGAAGTACGCTCGTTTGCTGATCTTCTAGGAGAATCTTGTTTCCACCAATCTCCTTCACTCCACCATAGAATGTTAAATGAACCATAATACAATCCCCAATTCACCGTAACTACAACGATTCGCGAGCTTCTATATAACACATTTGTAGTTTCGTCAATGAAAACCAGCTCATTCAAACCAATGCTGCTATACTTTATTCAATGAAAGCTACACTATCATGCAACATAATGCTTCAGACACCAAAAACAAAACAATGGACGTTCAGTTCTCCAAAAAACGACGCAAGTTCTCTATATCTTCGTCTCTCACGCCTTCTATCACAATGGGTGAGATTGAAATGTTGTTTCGCTCTAGGACTTCGAGGGCATCATCAGAGGCTCGCGATTCAACCTCCCCTCCACGAATCCAATAGTAGGAGCCACCATAAGGATCAGTTCTCTTCTCCAATCGATTTGCCACTCCAACCGTCGTAGGTTTTGAAACGACGAACTTACTCTCTTCAGACAGGTTTGCAGGGAAGTTAACGTTTAGTGCGTCTGATCCACTTGGTAAGCCTTTCTGTAAAACTCGCTCAATGAGAGCCACTGTTTGGGCACATACCCTTTCTAGATTCGAATCATCTCTCATGTTACTGAACCAGTATTCAGGACCCACCGCCAATGAAACAGCAATAGCAGGATATCCTTGAATAGCCGCTTCAAGCGCGGCTCCAACGGTGCCACTAGTCAACATACGATGATAGCCCAGATTTGCTCCCGCGTTTATCCCAGAAACGAAGAGGTCGACTTTGTCAATCATTGACAGGGCGAGCACAATAGAATCAGCTGGAAGACCATCGTGGACAATGAACCTGCAGTGCTCGATATTCGTGCGTTCAGTAATCCTGATTGGTCGGTCTAGAGTCAGAGCCTTACCAGTCCCACTCCGTTGGCCGCTTGGAACGATCACAACCACATTCATGGAAACAGCTAAAGCCTCAGCTAGTCTTAACAGACCTATACTTTCGGGACCATCGTCATTTACAAGACATACTGTCGGCATAGGTTGGTCACTCTCCACCTTGGTCATCCACTGTTACTTAAATCCCCGTTTATTATGAAACAAAACACCAATTTTCTACTTCTGATCACATCTTAGATTCTTACTTTTCCGGTAGATGCTTTACTTCAGTCCAAATCTGCTCGGGGGAATACTCACACTTCACTGGGAGCATTATCATAACTCTCATCCACATCTGCGTAGAGCTCTGCAATCTTTATGTCAAGCTCATCCTCATCATCACGATACTTTTGCTCCGATATCATCACCATCGCAACCTCATCCAGTGGTATGACTGCTGTTGATAATGGTCTCTTTGGGCCAACCACAATGTAGTCCCCCCCAACATGGATGATTCTAACACCAATTGTTCTGTTTTCGATCTCCTTTGGCAATTCAAAACCAATCGGTGTTGCGGTCAGGATAATATCAACGAGGGTTCCATCACGTGTTAGTTGCTCCAAGACCTCTAGATAGTCCTTTCCTCTGAAGAGAGGTGTCTGCTTACTCATGTTACTCCCCAATCCAATAGTGTGGAAATAACGCATATCTCTTCTCTACTCGGAAATCATGAGTGAACAGGTTTTCCTTAAGACCAATGTGTGACTGATCTGTGGTGTGCAGGGCTTGCTATACTAGTCATACAAGTATTGGGATTCATATTGATAATTCAAGACTGTGTATTCTACGCCTTTTTTTCACTGACCAGAGCCATCAACTATAGATAATCCTTTGACTTTTTAAGAGCTATACGACTATAACAATACGAGGCAATATGGAATGAGTCCTAGCAAGGAAAATGATCTGGATAAGACGCACAAAATAACCTACCAGACGACTCTAGATTCTGAAACAACTGAAATACCAGATGTAATGATAGATGAGGTTCTTCGCGGTAATTTACGTATTGCTAAATTTGCGGGCTCAAAATTTCCTTATCTAATACCACCTACGCAATATACAGAGAAGCTAGGTTGGAGCCTTGAACCTCACAGTCTTCAAACAAACTTCGTTGGTAATGTTAATGAACCCGTCCATAGATGGCTAGGTTATGTGCAAGGGTTCTCCGCTTCATTTGTTCGAGAAATGCATTCCATACTCAAATCTTCAATTGATTCTTATGTAATGGACCCGTTCATGGGGTCCGGAACAGTACCCTTGGAATCAATGTTTCAGGGGTATAAGAGCATCGGTGTTGAGATTAACCCCTTTCTTCATTTTGCCGCCAAGACCAAGATAGATGCGCTCTATCATGGAAATCCGGATGAAATCAAGAAAGTGGAAAAGCGGCTCCTTTCAGACCCTTTGGAATCAATAGATGCAAAGAATGAGATATTCTTAAGACGCACATTAGATCACTTTGATCCCCAGAGTCTTAAATTTCTTCTAAATATTAAAGAAAACATTGAAAGGCTAGATTCTGATTCAATAACATACAGAATACTCAAACTTGCATTTCTGAGCATCCTTGTTGATGCAAGCCAAATGACAAGAGCTCCCTGTATGGGTTATCCGAAGAAAAAGAAAGCAGTAGGCGAGGAGCGAACGAGAAACCTATTTCGCCAGCGAATTGAGATGATGATTGAAGACATTGTCAGATTTAGAAAAGATGATTTGCCAAAAAAATACGCGCCGAAGCTGTTCTTTGATGATGCTAAAACGTGCAATTTCAACGGTTTACTTGCAAGTACGGTAATAACAAGCCCCCCATATGTCAATGGTATGGATTATGTCAATAACTACAAGATCGAGCTCGTTTGGGGCGACTTCGCTAAGTCCTATCCCGAACTTAAGAAGCTGAAAAATGCAATGGTTGCATGTGATAATATTTCAAGAAATAGTGTCAAGGAGAAGTTGTTAAAGTACAATGATAAGATGCTAGAGGATATCATTGATAGAATTGAGAAATCAATTGCAGAGCGACCAGTTGAATATAGACGACCTGACCAACCACTCATTGTTACTAAGTATTTCAATGACCTTTACGAAATTCTAGAAAACACCACCAATCATATTGAGTCTAATGGTCAACTTGCACTTGTTGTAGGCGATTCCTTAATCGCAGATGTTTACGTTCCTACAGACTTACTACTCGCTAATGCCTGCGTCAATCATCTGGGTTTTGATCTTGTCAGGATTCTCAAGTCCAGAGATAGGCGTTCCGGACAAAGAACCACGTTTAAACTGCGTGAAACAGTGGCTATACTAAGGAAACAATAAGGCCGTCTTTGAATGCCTACAAAAAAGTTGTCCTAACAACCTTGTAGCATTCATGAATTCTAATGCATAACCCTCTCACTGGATTCCGGAAAGTAATCTTCAGTCAGCAGTCGAAGAGATAAACGACATCAAATCTAGAGACTTCGCAACTCGAGTTTCACTGTTCCTTGTACTGAAAGCAATTGGAATACAGACACTCAAACAGAACCACTCGCAAGAATCCAAAGAGAGAAGGTTAAAGCTAACTTGGACATTCTCAAGGGATATTTCTCTTACGCACATCATCTTCTCCATGTTAACAGTCGAAATTTAATAATACTTTTTAATATAATCAATAAGTCTTTGAATCAACACAGGGTCCTCTTTGAATCTGCCTAATCCAGTATTGCAACTATCACAAATCCATTCCCGTCCTGCTCCTGTTTTATGGTCGTGGTCTATCACAAATTTGGCGGTAACACCTGCTATGGAAGTTTTCTCGCATAAAGGGCATGTGTATATGTCCTTTGGTTTTATAACCATTAACCTTTTCCTTTCTTTGGTTGTTAGTGCCTTTCCGTCTATATCTATTCTGCATTCTTTGCAACTTGGTCTGGTAGTCTTTCTCCCTTTTGCATCTGTCTGATTAATGGCGAACTCAACCAAGCGGTCTTTTAGTAGATGGCATATGTTGCATATTTTCTTCTTATGTGGCTTACCAGTTTTTTCAATATCCAAATAGGCAACATGGCTACTGTCGGTATCCACGGTCTTGTTTTCTCCTATAAAGTAAACAGTAATTCCTTTTCTTGAAACCTCTGCAACTAAACCAACAGACCGTTTTAGAATACCATTAATGTTTCCTGTTGCAACTACGTAATTACCAGCTTTTATGGCAATATTGGACATAGTTAAGAATAAGATATGACAAATATAAGTCGTAATGGTTCCTGTTGCAACTACGTAATTACCGGCTTTTATGGTAATATTGGACATAGTTAAGAATAAGATGTGACAAATACAAGTCGTATTGGAGTATTCGTTGCTCAAATAACCTCAATAATTGTAAGGAAATGGAATTAATGTAGTATCTAAGCAGATAATCTAATGCTACATGGCCTAGTTTGCCACAGTCATGATCATGAATCTCTAAGTTGGCTTATATTTCACCTTTTCTTTGCTCCTTACATCTTCCATCATTTTGTATTGGAGTCACACTGGCTATACCAACATATATGAGAGATTATATCACGATGTTAAGATACTGATGAACATATCCCGTTACTATGAGATTGTGAGTGGGCGCACAATTGGTTCTCTAACAACAAAAGTTGCCCGAGTTAAACTACTAGTTATTTCACAGAAAAGAAGAAGCATACTCCATATATTCCATTATGGATAAAGCTGGTGCTATGGCAATGATTGAATTATGGGAAAAACCCCGCATTCTATACAAACCAAAGCAGGATTTCAAGGTGATACTTAATTATGGTTAGGATGATTCGTAAGAAGCGGCTTTTATTCGTTTCATCATCTTTTGGTAGACTAAAGAGTCCTGAGATGGTGCCAGCAATAGAACGATACACTGGTTTATTCTTCAGAGTGATTTTGAAAGCTTTCCGTGAAGGTCATGGCAATAAACTTGATATTATGATTATCACAGACCGATGGGGAATTATCAGACCGAGCGAACAGGTTCCTTACTACAGACAGAACTGGAGACGGGTTCCGAATGAGAGATTCAGTGAATTAAGAGAAAGAAATCTTACTGTTCTCAAGAAACACTTCAAGAAAAATCACTACAATGAGATATTCATATGTGCAGGAAGAAAGTTCAGTGAACAGATCTCAGGATTTGAGAATCTGACTTCAGCAACTGTGATCCGCGCGCAAGGTAGGATGGGTCCTATGGCAAAGCAGCTGAAAGAATGGATTAAACATGGATCATGAAGTTCAGATTCCCCAACTGAAAGACACAGAAACACAAGCTCAGTTCATTTAAGTGAGAGAGTTCTTTCGGGAAGTTAAATTCAAATACATCATTCAAGAATAGATCATGTTTTAGGCTGGCTCATGTCATACTAAAATGACTTGGAGAATCTCTTTCTAGATTAGTTATTCTACAATCATCTGTCAAGGTTCTCTGTACGCAGGTTCTTCCAGATACAGTTGAGCACGCATTGAATAGATCTCTATCTCATCACGAGCCAGAGCCATCTTGGCTTACTCAATCGCACCTTCTCACTCACATTTGAGATTGATAGCATTCCCCCATCAACCAATACACATGAGGAATATAGAGCTTCAGCTCCCCAACAGGCTAATTCGTTTCAATGAATCACTCAAAATATGGTGAAACATTATCAACATCGTTCCTTTATCTGAAGTGATTTTAAAAATTCCACACTTCATAACTTTTTTCTGTCCGACATTGGTTTTTATCCTTAGAAAACGATACTTCATTATTAACATCACATTGAACCGTGCGTGATTCCAATGAAGTCCAAGTCCACCATCACGATTCTCCTTGTCCTACTCATGACTAGTTCGCTCTTTGTAGTAAACACGGCCCCTACAATAAATAATGGCAGTCAACGTCTTGAGATGCCACAAGCAACTTCTACTACCTCAGGAACCCCCGCAATATCCCCGCCTCATATCTTGGTCTACACCGAGTTTGTCGATGACCGTACTGGACAAGAATATGAAAATACAATGACTGCGATTAACAACACCTTTGGGACTAACTACCAACAGACCAACCTCACAGACAACAACAATCTCGATAGTTATCTACCCGGAAAGGACATACTGCTGATTCCTGAGCAGGAGCTTGCCACTCCAACCACCATGAAAGCGGTAGGAGCATTATGGGCATCCACACTCACCACCTTTGTGAACGACGGAGGAGTCGTGGTAATGCTCGACTTTGGGAATGTTTCCGCTCCCGGTCTTGGTCTGCACATCTACAACCAGTCTGGCCTCATGAGTTTCGGTCCAGTATTGGGTCAGTATCCGAGTGCAGCACTCATGGAGATGAATCGTTTTACATTCGGTGATGCACTGGGTAGACAAGTCAAGTATAGATGGGTCCCCCGAAACAACACATTTGCAGTCGCTACGACAGATGGGACCATTGCATTTGCCGACTATGATACAGACAGTCCAGTAAGTGTCCACAAGACGATGGGTCGGGGACATGTTGTCTTCCTCGGCTTTGACCTTTCAGACCCCGGTCCTTACTACGAGCAAATAGTTGGTAACGCTATCCGGCTACCCAATCATGTGGTCTTCGATTACTCACAAGATACAGACTACAGTTGGACAAACGAACGTCAAGATCAATTTTATAATGACGATCACCCTGCAATCGCATTTGTGGAGGATTTGGTGGAGGCCGGATTTGCAGTTTCACGGATGGACACAATGGATGCAGCATTCCTCAATGCAAGTGATGTTGTCATTTGCCCTGTCCCTAACTACCCAACTGACGATTATAATGCAGGAGAGATAGCTATACTCGATGCGTATGTTGCAAATGGAGGGTCGATCTTCATCCAGTCTGACTGGACCACTTATGGAGATGATATCAGAGCCCTCGCGAACAACTTTGGGTATGACTGGGGTCGTGATATTTTGTATGACACTGATGATGCTATGAATTGGTATTACGAGAGTCAGATCGCGTATACAGGTGACAACATTCTCTCCCATCCAATAACCTACAACGTATCGCGAGTAGAGTTCTATGCCAGTGATGGCTTCACAACACTCCCAGCAAACGCAGAACGTGTTATAGTGACAGACTGGGATAATACAAACTGCTGGGGAGAGGCTGGCTGGTTTGATGACTGGCTGGGGGCAGATGGCATCACACTGATGGCAGTCTCAAGCTATGGTGCTGGCAAGGTGTCAGTGGTCCTTGATGGCAACTTCATGGAGAGTATTACATGGCCTCTTGATGAAGATCAAGACAACGATGGCACAATTGACTACTTTGACAGCGATAACGAAATCCTTCTTCAAAATACAATCCATTGGCTGGCTGATACTATGCCTGCATATGATGCTCCATTGCTGTCAGGCCTGAATCACACTCCAGCGAGTCCGACCAACGGTGACAATGTAACAGTTTATGTCAATGCTGCTGATGCCGATGGACTGGCCAACATTACCAGTTACTATCGTCTGGATAGTGGTGAATGGCAGAATGTTTCAATGACTCCCGAAGGTGGTGACCTCTACTCCGCACCAATCGGAACATTCTATGACACTGATTTTCAGGACTATTACATTCGCGCATTCGACAATTCAGCAGACCAGATCGAGTCAGTAAGTTCAGTTGTTCACTTGAACGGAATCAACTACTTCCCATCGACACCCTTGTTGGCTGACCCTGGAATAACTGATGATGATGGTGTGTTTCTGCTTAACTGGACTGCTTCCACCGATCCTGATGGATACATCGATCATTATGAGATTCAGGTAAGTGACAGCAGTCGGTTCACAAACATCATGGACGAAATAACTGTGTTCACCGATGAATACGAAATGTCTGTGTTCGTCAATGACACCTACTACTTCCGAGTCCGTGCCGTAGACGATAACGGAACGGAGGGCTTCTGGTGCTTCCCGCAGAATCTCTTTGTGGTGATTACTAACGACCTGGTTGGTCCATCAATATCCACGCCAGTTCTCTTCCCTGCAGCACCTAAGCATGGGGACTCTGTGACCATATTCACAAACATCACCGATCTTAGAGATGTGAAGAATGTTACATTCTACTACAAGGTCAATCACGTAACATGGATTCCTGTGGGAATGATCAAGGGGGCAGGTGATGAGTACAGCTGTGACATCGGGTCTTTCTTGGTGGATGATCTCATCCAATACTACATTCAGGCGTATGACAACTCGACCAACTTCAATGTGGCAACCACAAGCACATACTCATACACAATACTCAATCAACCTCCATCAGAGCCAATACTCATTGATCCGGGATCGACAATTTCGGTTTCACAATTTGTAGTGAACTGGACCGTAGGTCTTGACCTGGAGAACGCTATCGACCACTACCAGCTCCAGATGAGTGCTACCAGTGATTTTTCACTGATTCTGAACGAGTGGAATGTGACCGTATCAGACCGTGAGATCACCGGTCTATCAAATGGAATCTATTATTTCCGGGTGCGAACCGTCGATGACCACGATGCCGTCAGTGTTTGGAGTAACGTTGAATCGATTGAGATACAGGTTTCAACAACTACTACGACAACGACCACAACTACAACCACTACAACCACCTCAACTACCACCACTACAACTGGCACCACGACATCAACATCGACTTCCACGACGACAACAACTGATGGATCACCATTCGACCCTGATATCCTGAATTTGGTCTTTCTGGCTGTCAGCATTGGTTCCTTGGTAATCATCCTAATTATTATTGTATCAATCATCAGACAGAGGTCTCGAGCTCGAAGAAAATACAATTTCTGATTTGTGTTGTATGGAAAATGAACGAATTCAGAACCTATCAATACTCCACCCGATTTCACCCTCCTGGAGAGGGACTTATGTCTGGTGAAAGTATTGTGTGGACTCGGAGGGCGGGAATTGGATTTTGGACCATTTTCTGCGGGGTCACTGCTCTAATACTTGCACCCTTTTTGTTCGTATTTACCATCGAGGAATTTGGTCTATCAAATTGGCTCCCTCTTCTTGCCATTGTTCCAGCTGGATTCATCATCCTAATTGCACGGATAATTCGAACCAAAAGAACCAGATACTATCTGACAAATGAGAGGATTCTTGAGACCAGAGGTGGGCGAGTCATCAAAGAGATTCCACTTCATCACTTCGCTGGTAAGCCTATTGGGCAATTTCTTGAGACTCGAGTCACTCACACGTCAAACGATCGCCCAATCTATCAGATACAAATTTACGACCCTGTGTCCGATGACGTGCTTGAGATTAAGGGTTGGACAAAGTTGCAGAAATCTTACCCAAAGTTGGACATTCTTTAGATCTTCTTTTGATAGGTCTTTAAATATACCAACACTTCGATGAATATTGAGGTTGAGCTAACACGAATAAGACCTCACAGAGTCTACCCAGTGCCGCTCCTGGGAGTACATCACTCTGGTGTCCAAGATTGTACAATTAACAATGAACGGTCAGGATCAGTCTTCTACTAGGGCATTCGAAAGGATTGGCGATGTGCTTGAGTGTCCATACTGCTATTTCGACAATACTGCGCTCAGCTCAAAATGCAAGAACTGTGGAGCTGTCCTATAGACTGTACACCCCTCTCTAGAGAAATTCAAATGCTTTTTAGCATCCTTCACTTATTTCCATCAGACCTATTCATGAAAGGTGATGTCACATGACAAAAGTAATCGCAATCAATGGTAGTGCAAGCATGGAAAAGGGCAACACGCAGAGGATGTTAACAGCCTTCCTCGAAGGAATGAAAGAGGCGGACGCAGAGGTCGAAACGGTATATGCCAAACGTCTCAAGATCCGACCCTGTACGGGTTCTTTCCATTGTTGGTACACAAAGGTTGGGGAGTGCATCCATTCCGATGACATGGATTCCCTCCTCCCAAAGCTGCGAGAAGCTGACATTCTCATACTCGCTACACCTGTCTTCCTTCCTCTCCCAAGTGGGATACAGAACTTTCTGAACAGACTCATGCCCATTATAGAACCCGTTCTTGAATTTCGAGAGGGGCGAACACATGCCAAGTTCCATGACGATGTCAAGATATCTAAGATAGTCCTGATTTCTGCAGGGGGGTGGTGGGAGAAGGGTAATTTTGACAAAGTGGTCCGAATAGCGGAAGATGTTGCGGAAGGTGTTGACGTTGAGTTTTCAGGAGCGCTCTTGAGACCTCATGCGTTTCTTATGAACGAAAGTAAAGAGAAGGGGGAGGAGGTCTTGAGTGCAGC
>VAPA010248624.1_pt1 | contig 12156 bp, 8 predicted proteins | sample 3395041 | NCBI WGS metagenome assembly VAPA01 (sample SAMN08290432, study PRJNA428436) | hydrothermal vent metagenome | isolation source: Deep-sea hydrothermal vent chimney | place: Indian Ocean: Southwest Indian Ridge | depth 1973 m m
GAGCAAGCACGAGTCGGCGGGCAAGAAATCCGGCAAGAGCCGGCGCAAGATCGGCAACCAGCACCTCAAGTGGGCCTTCTCGGAAGCCGCCGCGCTCTTTTTGCGGGGTAATCCCGCGGGGATGAAATACAAGAAGCGCCTGGAGAAGAAGCACGGGAAGGCCAAGGCCATGGCGATCCTCTCCCATCGGCTCGGGCGGGCGGTAGGTTACAATTATCCCTTGACTTCAGGGGGCCTCATAGCTGTTAGGCAGATTCTAATTCATCTGCACGATTTCGAAGTTGTAACGAACTACCCGTGGGACACCTTCCTCATCGTAATATAAGAGCCAGAGTCCACCGTCATGTGCGACTGTCATCGACTGTACGTGCCAATCTCTTCCAAACTCAAATATAGGGATTGTGGTGAGCCAGCGCCCATCTGGTGCGATGAGGTCCAAGATGAACGAATAGGAGGGTTCTGGATCCCGGCTGCTCACTTGTCTCTGCACGATCAATGCAAGAAGAGAACCATCAGGAAATGCAGCTACCTGTCGTGCCTGACCATTCATCAGATTCCAGGTATGCTCTGGTACATCCGGATCTGGTTCTGGAGGGGTTAACCAGCGGATGTTTCGAGTGATGATTCTGGTATTTGTTCCGGTGTGATCGTACTCGACCAGATCGGAAGGGTATCTCGAACTCACTATTAACCGATCGCGCGCAAGAGCAATGAATGGTTCGTGAATAAAGTACCCGTACCAATCCTCATCACGATACCTATCACCTACTGATGCTACGAGCTGCCCAGACTCCAAGTTGTACAGGTCAACCTGGTCGACTGCGCTACCGAAGGTCCTTCCAACCCATAAATCCTGATGCCCACCAACGGTAATACGGCCAGGAATATGATCAAGCCTCACTACCTTGATGAAATCTCCATCGGAGCTGAAGACCGAAACTCTTCCATTACCATATTCTGAGATAAATACTCGATCTCGATTGTCATAAGCTGATGCCCACGGTTGACTAAGCTCCCCGGGTCCAGCACCAACTCCACTACCATAGGTTGAGACAACTCCTCTACCGGGTATTAATAGATCAACTCTCTGATGCATGTTGTCTGTAACCAGGATTCCGTTACCTGGGCCAGGTGCAATATCTGTGATCCGTAACCAGGCCTCAGGGCTGTCGAATGGATCGACAACACCGTATCTGTGAGATTCCTTAATGTTGACCAATTCTTGGAAGGTGGAATACTCGGGCTTCTCGGAATGAATACTTACTGGATTCTGTGCAGATGAATTAGCGACCGGCAGGAGGAGGCTCAGGGTTGTGTATATGACTCTTTGCATTATCGAATACTATTCAAGTTGAGCAATTCAATTCTGCCTAACATTAAATCTGCTGTTCATGGCCAATTTATACTCTGACCGTTAGGGACCTGATAGTGTCGGTTTCTCAATACCACGATTCTTCCTGCAAATGCCCGATGTGTCAAACCAGGCAGTAGATGGGGGAGAAGATCGCAAGTGTATATGCTGTTCAGTATATCATACTGGTTTCAATCCCCATCTGCGGTGGGCTGAGCTGACCGGAAGCTACTTCTTTTTTATCAGGAAAAAGGTTCCTTCAGCCATTACCTCACTGCCCGCGTACGCTTCCAGGATACCGGTCAGTTTCTCCCCTTCGATCATGCCCTTGTAAAACACATCGATCTCTTCGACAGTGGTCCAGAAGGAGAAAGTGCTTCCCTCGCTTTCAAAGTTGAAGATATCACTGGACATACTCTCACCCTCGATATCGAACTGCAGCACCCCTTTATAAGCGTTATCCTCATAGTCCAGGACGAGCCTCATATCCCCGACGTACATGCCTGCGTCGAAACCGCCTTCCCACATTCCGGCAAAGCGCGGAACCTCTGTTCTGCTCGATGCCGCCGCCCCTGCTCCCGCGCCTGCTCCGGCACATCCGGAAGCGATCACGATGAAGGAGAAGAGAATCAATCCGCCTGTGGCAATCAGGCCTTGTGATCCGTGGTTGTTCTGTATCATCTCTGTAACTCCTGTTCTTCTTTCGCTGATTTCAGATGAAGGTCATCCCTCGACAATGCCGAGCGGTTCCCGATTCTGCCAGGCTCCCCGGGTGAAGTCGGGACAATCCATAGTACGGCTGCGGTCGGCGATCGACCGTTCGCTCAGTTCAATTATTGAACTCCACATCGCTCCGTCGTAGACATCCATATCGGTCGGCCTGCCTTCCAGCAGGCACTGTACGAGCCTGTAATCTTCGAGGTAATCCATGCCGCCGTGGCCGGCGCCTTCGGACCTGGCGCGCATCTCCTCCTGCCAGAGCGGGTGCTCGAACTCTTCAGCGTACTGGTCCAGTTCATCCCACTTGTGTTCCCCGCTTCTGCCCTCGATGTGGATGAGACCTTCCGGGTATTTGCGGACCAGTCCCTTTGTACCCTGAAGCAGAATCTTGCGGCTGTAGGGCCGCGGGGTATTGGTGTCGTGGGTGATAAGTATCGTCTGGCCCTTTTTGGTCTGTACCAGTGTGTTGACTACGTCTCCCAGTTTGTAAACCTGCCGTGCCAGGGGGCTCTCCGGACCATATTCACGTGCGGCCCAAAGGTTGAGTCCTCTGGTCTGGCAGCTCATCGAGACCAGGAAATCCAGCTGGTTGCCCCGGTTGACGTTCATCCACTGTGTAACCGGTCCGAATCCGTGCAGAGGGTAGAGATCGGCGTCCCTGTCGATCGAATGCTGAATGCGCCAGTTCTCAACGTAGAAGTCGGTCAGCTTGTGCCAGCGCAGGTCGTGCAGGTATCCGCATTCGGCGTTGAGCAGCTCCCCGAAAAGTTCCTGACGTACCATATTAAAGATCATCAGCTCGACACGGTCGTAACAGCAGTTCTCCATGCACACGCAGTGCCGCTGTGTCTTCTCGCTCGTCTCCACCAGGTCCCAGCACTCGTCGAGATATATGGCCATGGGGATTTCTGTCGCAGCGTGTTTGCCGTTGAGCATGGCAGTTTTGCAGACAGTTGCGTGCAGCTCCCACGGAGTAGCTGTGAAGACGAGATCGAGATCCTCCTCCTCACACATCCTGACGTATTCCTGCCGACCTTCAGAGTATCCGGCAGGACGGGGCTGACCTGCTTCCTCCACCCACTGCTGAGCCCGTTCTACATGCTCGGGAAGCAGATCGCATATCGCCCTGATTTCGACTTTCGGGATCTTCAGGAAATTGCGAACGTGGCTGGAACCCTGGTGCCCGACACCCACAAAACCCACGCGAACCTTCTCGAGGGGAGGGGCGACAACCGGGACAGCAGGTGTAGTGAGAGGAGCGGCACATCCATTCATGCTGGAGGCACCCAGCGACAGACCAATACCGGCGGTGGCGGTGGTCTTGAGGAAATCGCGGCGTTTCAGTTCATCAGGCATGGATTTGACTCCGTATGCTTCCGTTAATCCTGATCCATCATATTTCTAAACTGGTCTATCCGACGACGTTCTTTTTTTGTCGGCCGGCCCTTGCCCCGGAAAACAGGTTTCGGGATTCCTTTCAGTTGTTCGGCGATGGCCTCACGGCTCTGAACGGATTCAGGTGTTTCCTCGAACAGCTTCGACGCTTCGGAAGCAGGCCCGCGCTTCCCGGCCAGGCCTCTGACCACCAGATGGTATTCGTAGATCCCCCTGGTTATCTCCAGCCTGTCCCCCTCCCTGACCGTTTTGGACCGTTTTACCCTCGTCCCGTTCAGGTGTACCCTGCCTCCGTCGATGGCACGGGAGGAGAGCGATCTGGTCTTGTAAAGTCTGGCCGCCCAGAGCCAGCGGTCGAGCCTTACACCTGTTATGTTGTCATCAGCAGGCACAGATCTGAAACTCCTCCGACAGGCTCCTATCGGCCGGTGGCCTCCTTGAACTTCGCCAGCATTGCTCTATGGATCATCGGGTAGAGACCATCGGGCCACAGTTCCTCATGGGGTCTGCCCAGAGTTCCGTGATTCCGTTTCTCGACAAGCACGATCTCAGCGTCACTGCCCAGTTTCTCCAGTTCCTTCTTCAGCAGTATTACGGCACCTTCCAGCCTGAATGTGTCCCAGAGGCCGCAGTAGATGTGCAGTTTGCCCTCCAGCTTCGGGCCGAGGGTATCCCAGTTCCTTCTCAGTATCAATGAGATGTCGTACTTCTCCCACGCCCTGGCAACTGCACGGTCGATCTCCCCGGTCTCGTGGTCGAACATCGGCAGATAGTTTCCATCGGGCCCGACCGGACTGAAGACGGCATCGAAGCTGGCTATCTGTCCGCCGAATGCCCTCCTGCTGAATTCCCGCTGAGTGAAATCCCTGAAGGAGGTGTTCCACTCTCCGTCCCTTCTGACCAGATAGATCGTCTCCCCCTCAGGATCGGTATAGGCGTTCTCCCATTCGTAAATGTTGATGCCTGTGAAATCCCTGAAATCGACCGGATCGGGAGCGGTCGACCAGGTGCCTCCGAAGAAATCGGGATAGGTAACCTGGAGCCACAGGCTGCTCCATCCGCCGCTCGAGTGACCGCAGAGCATGCGACCCTCCGGCGCTCCCCAGGCACCGAAACGTTCTTCAAGGGCGGGAATGAACTCGGTCACGAACGCCTCACCCCACTGTCCGTTGAATTCAGAGTCTGCGAATTCGTGGTGGCCGTACTCGAACTGACCCATCGGATAGACGTAGATCATGCGCGGGTAATCGCTGTCCCTGATACTCTCGGCCAGCCGCTGACCCGATCTCCACGGGGTGCGGTAACTGCCGCCGAAACCGTGGATGTTGATGCAGATCGGAAGCCTCTCGGAAGGATCGTAATCGGGCGGCAGGGTAATGCCTGCCTCAATATATATATCCCGTCCCCAGTGTTCTGACAGCAGTTCGGATCTGACACTGAAGTATTTTGCGAACTCCGTGTCCTCGGGCCGCGGCTGCTGACCGTACGCACTGCTCGACAGGGCAAGCAGAAGAGCGGGGATCAGCAGAAAAGTGCGGTATTTAGAGCCGATCAGCCCGCTCACAGCGTCCATCCCTCCCGGTACTCGCGCCTGATGTACTGGTTCGCCTCCGGCAGGTTTGTGACTGTCATGCCGGGACCGTCCCACTCCAGTTTCGCGTTCATCCTGATAGCCACGCAGCCCAGAAGGATGATCTCTGTAAGGGGGCCGGCGACATCGAAGTTGGACATGGCGGGATCTCCACCCCTGCACGCTTCGATCCACTCCTCCCGATGACCGATGGAGCGGGGGATCGATGGTGGAGGCTGCACGTAGACATCCATTCTCGACTGGGGAATAAGGGCCGGATTGCGCGCGTAACAGCCGCACATGATCTTGCCCGTTTCGCCCACGAAGAGCACACCGCCGTCACTGTCTCCCATCTGTCTGCCGGGTTCCAGTTCCTCAGGCCTCGGAGGCATCAGTCCGCCATCCCACCACATGAGTTTGACGGGTGGTTTGTCACCCCGGGCAGGGAATTTGTATGTAACGACCGAACCGATCGGGTAGGTCTCACTGGTCCGCCTTACGGAAGTTGCCTCCACGCTGGTCGGGTGTCCCAGATCGAGAGCCCACACGGGGAAATCCATGATGTGGCAGGCCATGTCACCCAGGGCGCCGGTGCCGAAATCCCACCAGCCGCGCCAGTTGAAGGGGTGGTAGATCGGATTGTAGGGTCGCTCGGGCGCCGGGCCCAGCCAGACATCCCAGTCGAGAGTTGAGGGAACGGGTGGGGTTTCGGGAGGACGGTCGATACCCTGCGGCCAGATCGGCCGGTTGGTCCAGGTGTGAACCTCGCGTACCGGCCCGATCGCACCATCCCATATCCACTCGTTGATCCGACGAGCCTCGTCGTGGGCGTGACCCCAGTTGCCCATCTGGGTGGCAACACCCTCCCGGCGGGCGGTTTCGGGCAGCGTCCTGGCTTCGAAGACCGAGTGGGTAAGCGGTTTCTCGCAATAGACATGCTTGCCCAGTTTCATGGCCATGTTGGCGGCCGCAGCATGAGAATGATCGGGGATGCTGATTACTACTGCATCGAGACCTCTTTCTGCTTCCAGCATCCTGCGGTAGTCGCGGTAGGTCATTGCATCGGGATGGAATTCGAGGGCCGCTGCGGTCTTCGTGTCATCCACGTCGCACAGAACCGCAATGTTGGCCAGCTCATTCTCTCTGAAATACCGGGTGTTCGCCCCTCCCATGCCGCCGGCACCGATGATGCCGAGGTTTACCGTATCGCTGGGAGCCCTGTACCCGGGACCGCCCAGGACGTGGCGGGGAACAATCGTGAAAACAGCCGCCGCTGCAGCCGCGTCTCCCAGAAAGCGTCGCCGTCCGATCTTGCCCATTCTCATTCTTCAATCTCCTTCTCTTCCCCGTAGTGATCAGTCCTATAATACAAGCCTGCAGAGGATGGCCGCCAGCCATCCGAGGTAATTGCCGAGAGCGTATCCGAACAGAGCCAGCAGTATTGCCACGGCCGCCAGCTCCTTCCTGTGATAGGCCGCGACAACGGGTGAGGAGGCGGCACCCCCGATAGACGCGACACTTGCTATGGCTGTCAGATGTATATCTACGCGGAAGATCCTGGCGCCTGCCACCACAAATAACAGGTGGACTGCGATACTTATCACACCGGCGATCAGAAAATAAGGAGCGGTGGCCGCCTGGCTGATGTCAGCCATTGCTCCCATCATAGACATGTAGACATAGACCAGTGCCATCGACATCGCCTTCGTTCCGGGGACCTTACGAAGAGGTGTGGATGCCAGCAGTAGGGCTGCCGTGGTCAGGATCAGGAATTCCCATGTTTTGGCGTTCAGTATCTCTCCAACCTGTGGAAGGGAGGTCGACAGGCTCCTGATGATCCAGATCAGCAGGAAGCCGATTCCGAACAATGTCAGTACGTCACGGAAGTGAACCTGATCCGATTTCTCCTCCAGGTTGTCGATGGCCTTATCCAGCTCTGCAGCTTCCTCTTCTCTAACTCCTGTGAATTCGGCAAATGGCCTGGCCCATCTCTTGCAGATAAAGAGCAGGGGGAAGTAAATCATGAAGATGAAGATGTCCGCGATTACCACCATGCCGAGCATCGAGGGTGGAGTATCCACCATCTCGGCAACCGCGGCCAGGTTCCCGGTGCCTCCTATCCAGCTGCCTGCCAGTGCTCCGAAGGCACGCCACGCTTCCGGATCGAGATGCGATTTCAGAAGCCAGAAAGAGAGTACGCCTCCGGCAACGACCCCGATGGCTCCCATAACGAGTACCCCGATACTTCTGAACGCGACTTTCATCGTCGCCCGGATGTCCACATCGAGCAGCATCAGGATGATGAACATCGGCACGCCGAACGATTTGAACGTATCGTAGGTGGGCGAAGAAGTCGGGATGACCTTGAAACCGCTCAGCACGACCGGGAAAAGGAATATCCATATGATGGGGGGCAGGAACTCGAAAACTTTCCATTCGGTCCACTGTTCCAGCCTCAGGAAGAAAACCGGGACCAGCATCAGAATTGCCAGCAGGGCGTAGGGATGGGTTATCAGAATTCCCGGCTGTTCCATATATGGCTTTCCTTCCCGATAAGGAGTACCTGTTCAGCGGCGATTGTATTTGATTCTGAGACCGGTCTCAAGTCACCCGGGTCACACAGATAATTCTTCCAGACTTTCCCGCTGGACGTCTGTATTGTATGAAACATTAAACATGCTGTGACCCTGGTACGCCGCTCTGTAATTGCAGAATGGTGCACTAATCTCTTCAGCAGCCCTTTGTGTGGAGGTAGAAATGCCGAACCGACCGAACATGAGGAAACTAATCCCCACTGCGCTGACCCTGATCTGCATGCTGTCACTCCCTCTCAACCTTGCAGCTCAGTCGGTTAATACGATGCGGGATGAGATCCCTTCGATTGAACAGAGAACTGCAGGGATGGAAGCCATGACCGGTTTCTTCAATCTCTACTGGGAGGAGAGTACGGGTAAGCTCTTCTGGGAGATCGATAAATGGGAAGAAGAATTCCTCTATGCGGTCTCGCTCACCTCCGGGCTCGGCAGCAATCCTGTGGGTCTCGACAGGGGTCAGCTCGGCAGCAGTATCATCCTGAAGGCACGAAAGGTAGGCCCGAAGGTGCTGCTTATCCAGCCGAACTACCGGTACAGGGCAAGGAGCGACAATCCGCTGGAGGTGCAGGCAGTCGAGGATGCGTTCGCACCGTCGACGCAATGGGGATTCGACGTGGCTGCACAGACGGGTGAGCGGGTTCTGGTGGATGCAACCGACTTCTTCCTCCGTGATACACATGGAGCAGCTTTAAGAATGCAGAGGTCGGGTCAGGGCAATTTCCAGCTCGACCGGAGCAGAAGCGTCTTTCACCTGCCCGGGACGAAGGTCTTCCCCAGGAATTGCGAGGTCGAAACCTGGCTCACCTTCACATCTGACAATCCCGGTCCACAGGTCAGAAGTACCGCTGCAGACGGTAAGGCGGTATCCCTGAAACAGCATCACTCGATAGTCGAGCTTCCAGGGCCCGGTTACACCCCGCGGGTGGCCGATCCGAGGGTGAATTCGGGAAGCATCACCTTCAGCGACTATGCAACACCAATCGATGAAGATCTGCAGATCAACTGGGTGCGAAGACACAGGATAAAGAAACTGAATCCCGGCTCGAGGCGGTCGGTACCGGTGGAACCTGTTGTCTACTACATCGATCCGGGGGCACCAGAACCGATATACACTGCATTGAAGGAGGGGGCGCAGTGGTGGAATGAGGCCTTCGAAGCTGCAGGATTCATCAACGGCTTCCAGGTGAGGGACCTGCCCGAAGGCGCCGATCCCATGGACCTGAGGTACAACATGATCCACTGGACCCATCGCTCCACGAGGGGATGGTCGTACGGCGGCAGTGTGGTCGATCCCAGGACGGGTGAGATCATCAAGGGGAACGTTAACCTTGGAAGTCTGCGCCTGCGCCAGGACATCCTGCTGGGTGAGGGGCTTGAGCCCTTCTATCCATCGGGCGGTTCGGCAACGGCCCTTCGCCCTGTAAGTGAGATGACCCTGGCCGACGGCCCGACTTTCGATTACCTGGCTGCGGTCGCTCCCGATACCGATCCGGTCGAGCTGGCGCTGTCACGGGTCAGGCAGCTTTCGAGCCATGAGGTCGGGCATACCCTGGGATTTGCGCACAACTACGTGACAAGTGCATACGGCCGTTCGAGCGTGATGGACTATCCGGCCCCCCTGGTCAAGATAGACAGGTATGGTGAATTGGATCTGAGCGATGCCTATGCCGAAGGAGCAGGGGAGTTCGACATATTTGCAGTCAGGTGGGCCTACACCGATTTCGGGCCCGATGCCGACGAAGATGCGGAACTGGAGAAGATCATCAAGGATGCTCTCAGCCGGGGGATCAGGTTCGCCACAGACAGCGAAGCGCGCCCGCTGGGAGCCGCCCATCCGAAGGCTGCCCTGTGGGACAATGGCGCCGATCCGGTGGATTACCTGCGGCACGAGATGGAGGTCCGCAGGATCGGACTGGAGTCGTTCGGGGAATACAACATCAGGGAGGGGGAGCCTCTTGCATCGCTGGAGGAACTCCTCGTACCGCTCTACCTTCACCACCGCTACCAGATGGAGGCCGCCGCGCACAGCCTTGGCGGTGCAGACTACACATATGCACTGAGAGGCGACGGTCAAACACCTATCGAGATCGTTCCTGGTGACAAGCAGATTGCCACTCTGGTTTTACTGCTGTCCACAATCGAACCTGAGTTCCTGATGCTTCCCGATCGGATACTCGACCTGATCCCGCCGCGGGCCTTCGGAATGAACAGTGGTGAGACATTCAGCAGCCGCACCAGTCCGATACTCGACCCGATCGGAATGGCCGCCACGGCCGCCGACATGACGGTCCGGCTGATCCTGCAGCCCCAGCGGATGGCCCGCCTCGTCGATTTCCACAGCAGGGATGAAAGCAATCCCGGACTCCACCAGGTAGTCGACATGCTGCTCGAGGCCACATGGTTTGCAGACCCTCCCGGAGACTATCTGGGAACCCGCCAGGGAGCCATCAAGGCTGCGGTGGACTATGGGGTGCTGGAACGGATGAAGAGGGAGGCGGGCAATACTTCCAATCCTCCCCAGGTCAGGGGGATACTGCTGGAGAAGCTGCATGAACTGCGAACCTGGCTCGAAGCTCTCGAGGAGCAGTCCCCCCACCAGAGGCTGGCACAGGAAGGTATAAAGCGCTGGATCGAGCGGCCCGAAGGACTCGACGGACCCTCGGTTGTCCCTGCCGCTCCGCCGGGCAGCCCGATAGGCATACCACCACTGCCGCCATCGGTTTGATCAGATAACTTGTCCGGGTGATTAAAGAGAGCCGTTCTCATTGAGACCGGCTTTCTTTTGCCTAATTCTTCTCCGGATCGGGTGGCTGTGCAAGTATCCAGGGTGCCGCAGGCTCACCCTTCAGGTAATGGTCGTAGAATTCGTGGATCCGTTTCTGGAAGTCCTTCTGATTCCCCAGCTTGCGCAATCCATGTCCCTCACCTGGATAGGAGCACATGATCACCGGCTTGCCGAGGAACCGCAGGGCATTGTAAAACTCCATTCCCTGCATGTACTGCACAGTCTGGTCGTCTTCACCGTGCAGGTAGAGCAGGGGGGTGTTCATCGTTTCCACGAAGGTGATCGGCGACTGTTCCCTGTACATCTCCATGTCCTCGTAGGGACTGACGCCATAGCGTCCCTGTCCGTAGATATCGTATGAGTGGTTATTCAGGCCGTTGCCGATCGGAACGTTGAACTCCGCATACAGATCAATCGGCGCGGCACCCGCTACTACCGCGGAGAACATCGTCGATCGCGTTGCGATGTAGCACGAGCCTCCTCCGCTGTAACTGTGCCCGTTCAGTCCTATGGCTTCGGGATCGGCATAACCCAGTTCTATAACCTTGCTTACAGCTGCCTCGACGCACTCCAGCATGTCCGTGTGTGAGGAACCGGTCCTGAAGTGTACGTCGGGCTGTAATATCATGTATCCATTACCGATGTAGTCAGCGAACTGCGGACTGTGCGAATACCGGGGGAAGGGGTAGCTGTGAAGGTTCTGTGACATTTTCTCATAAAAGCGCACGATCATCGGGAGCTTCTGGCCCCTGCTGTAATCGTCCGGAATCGAAAGAGCACCCTGCAGCCTCACGCCGTCATTGTTGGTGTAATCGACGAGGATGCTGTACCCCCACTTGTATTCCGACTGCTGCGGGTTCGCGTCGGTGATCTGCCGACGCCCCGAGAAAGTACCGTCGCTCACGAAGTAGTTGGGGAAATCCACAAACGTCTGACGGGTATAGAGGAAAGCATCCGCCTCCCTGGCTTTGGTCACGCCACCGAACCTGCAGTCTTCAAATACGAGTTGAGTCAGATTCCCTTTATCCAGTTCGAAGAAACCGGATTTCTTTGTCCACTGGCCGTAGGCAGACAGCAGGATCGGCTCATCCAGGTCGATGAACCGCTCTTCGGGATCGGTTCTGATGTAGCGGAAAACGATCTCATCCTCTGCGCCCCTTCCGCCGGTCAAATTTGTCGCCTTGCTGCCGTTGAGCGGCTGGAGCCACAGATCGTAGCGATGGGTCAGGATCACAGACCTGCCATTTTCGGTCCAGCCGGTAATCCCATACGGAGGCCTCGTACCGACATAATCCCACTCGGTATCGGCGAAGCTGATGGGAGCGCTCTCTGTCAGATTTGTTTTCCTGCCGTTATTCAGCGAGTAATCCCAGATATGGCCGTCCTGCCAGAAGAGGAAATGCCTGCTGTCGGGCGATAGTGCGGAAGCACGGCCACGGAATCCGCGTGCCGACAATCTGCTGATATGACCCTGGAGGAAAAGTGTTCTCTCGCCGGTCTCGATGTTTACCCTGTAATAATCGGCCTGAGGCTCTTTCCAGTCAGAGATGTAGGCCCGGTCGTTCTGACCGATGCCCCACCTGCCGTCACGGGTAATCGTGATCGAACGCATTTCCAGGTCTGTGAGCTGCAGGAATTTCTTTTTCCTGAGCTGGAAGACACAACGGAATGTCATGTTCTTCTCGTCTTCGAACTGACCCTCCAGTCCCCCCCAGTTGCCCTCGTCCTGGTAGTGGAAGAC
>VAPA010474749.1_pt1 | contig 12074 bp, 10 predicted proteins | sample 3395041 | NCBI WGS metagenome assembly VAPA01 (sample SAMN08290432, study PRJNA428436) | hydrothermal vent metagenome | isolation source: Deep-sea hydrothermal vent chimney | place: Indian Ocean: Southwest Indian Ridge | depth 1973 m m
AAGAGCGGGGTGGAGAGAGCAGTAGTTCTTCCTATTGATAGTGGACTACATCAGAAGATGCCTCTATCACTTACTGAAAAGACAGACTATCATGCAAATGAAGTGGCAGATTCCCCAAACGTTGTCACATTTGTGGGGATAGATCCAAGACGGGGTAAAACGGGGCTCAAAGAGCTTGAACGCGCTGTGAAGGAAAAAGGGTGTCGGGGATGGAAGATGTACCCTCCAAATGGTTTCTATCCAGATGACAAGGAGTTTGATCCTTTTTACGAGCTCTGTGTTGACCTAAGTATTCCAATCTTGATACACCAAGGATTTGCTCCCAGGTTTAAACATGTGAAGTATGCTAGACCGGTCTATGTTGATAGAGTTGCTGCGGACTTTCCGGACTTGAAAATCATCCTCGCACACGTGGGTTTTCCGTGGAAAGATGAAACACTGATGATCGCTTCTAAGAACCCGAATGTTTCGGTTGATGTTTCAGGATGGCAGTATGCATCAACTGTGCCAATGAAGATCTATCAGATGGTTGCTGATGCGAAACTCATGCGGGTTTTTCCAAATCGCATGCTCTTTGGTAGCGATTATCCCCTCTTCGAAGATACGATGTCTCTCAAGAAATGGGTTGAGTTCTTCAAAGACCTGCAGATGCCCCCTGAATTGACAGATCAGGGCTACAAACAGGTTAGAGAGGATGAGATTGAGAAAGTAATGTGGAAGAATGCAGCACGTATCATCTTTGGTGAGAAGGTATGAGAAAATTCACCGTGGATGCAATGTTAGGAAAACTCGCGATATGGTTAAGATTGACAGGACATGACACTCGCTATTCCACTGAGATGCATGACGAAGAGTTGCTTCAGGTGTCCCTCGAAGAGGATCGGATACTCTTCACATCTGATGCAGAACTTTATGAACGCGCACAGAATCTGAATCTAGAATCGCTTCTTCTTAGAGGTTCTGTCGATGAAGGAGTTGCTCGAGTATTTGCTGAATATGATATACTTCCCAAGATAGATCCGACAACATCTCGTTGTAGTAAATGCAATGGCAATCTAATTACACTCAAAGATGTCGACAAGGATCGCGTGAAAAGACTCGTCTTTGAACAGACGTTCGACTATTATGAGGAATTCTGGTTATGTGAGGACTGTCAGAGTGTCTTCTTTCAAGGAGGTCACTGGAAGAATATTGAGGTGTACATGAAGAGAATCTCTGATTTGATAGGAAGGATGACTTAGCTTTCTCGGACTGAGATGTTATACTCAATAGGAATGCATGCCTTAATCGACCGAGTGATATGACAATAATCTATCATGAGTTCGACACACCGTTCTCCAGTCTCTTGCTCTTCTTTCCCAACCACAACTTCTCCGGAAACTGACATTCCTGTTATCATGTATCCTTTACCATCAAACTCAGCTGTGGCAGTTCCCTTAAGATTTAACGATACCAATACCATCTCAAAACGTCGTTGGAAGTCGAGGAATGTGTTGTTCAGACAACCAAGTACCGCAGATACAAAGAGTTCATCTATGCAGACACCTTCTCCTCGACCACCGAAGGTTTTTGGTGTGTCATAGACAAACTGACGACTGCCGATGACGGTAGCTATCCCGCCAGTCTTTCCGTCCCATTCATTCTGAGCATGATATTCAAGGTGTTCTGGATATTTCGACTTCAGACGCATTGTCATCAACCGGTCGGACACCTATTGAGTAATTCATTAAGCGTTGTGGTTAATACAAGGACAGTCAGGAAGTCATTTAAACAGAATATGAGAGCAGGCTCTGGGATGCTCATGTCTCGAAAGATGAAAGCTGCTATGTACTATGGTATCGGTGATGTTCGATACGAAGAGGTCGATATCCCTGAGATAGGACTTGGCGAGCTGTTGATCAAAGTTGGGACTGCCCTGACTTGTGGAACTGATGTCAAGACATACAAACGAGGTCACCCACTGTTGATCAAGACCACCCCGGCTTTGTTCGGTCACGAGTATGCAGGTACTATTGATGAGGTCGGACAAGGTGTCACGGATTTCAAGGTGGGAATGAGGGTCGTCGCAACAAATTCTGCTCCATGTGGGGACTGTTTCTTCTGTGAAAGGGAAATGCCAAACCTCTGTCCGGATCTAAAAGACAATCTTGTCAATGGAGCATTTGCTGAATACATCAAAGTTCCAGAGGCGGTCGTTCGTTGGAATACTCATCAAATACCAGACTCGCTGTCTTTCAAAGATGCTGCGCTGACTGAGCCTTTGGCATGCGTGGTCCATGGAATCGAAGAGTCCAACATCAAACCTGGTGACACTGTTGTTGTAATTGGAGCTGGACCAATCGGTCAGATGCTGATTATGTTAGCAAAGAAGAATGGAGCATCAACTGTTATTGCTTCTGACTTAGCAGAACTCAGGAGGAACATTGCACTGAAAGCAGGTGCAGACATTGTCATCGACCCTTCAAAGGAAGACCCCGTTGAATGTGTCAAACAAGAGACCTCGGGAAGGGGAGCCGATGTTGTGATTGAAGCGGTTGGCATTCGTCAGACTTGGGAACAAGCAGTAGACATGACACGAGATGCAGGTACAACTGTTCTGTTTGGAGGAGCCGCCTCAGGGACCAAATTTGAATTAGACACAGGAAGATTCCATTATGGCCAACTAACGATAAAAGGCGTCTTCCATCTCAAACCCAAGCATGTAGAGCGAGCCTTAAAGCTCATTATCGCTGGTGATGTGAATACAGACCTTTTGATATCTCACGAGATGCCTGTAGAAAAGATTGGTGAGGCACTAGAGATGATGGGTGCTGGTAAAACGATGAAAATCTCCATTACTTTTTGATCAGTTCTGGTGTTCCTCTTGACTAAAAAGAACGAAGACTCACTACGAGGAAAGGGGGAACTCTGGAGAAACAAAGCCATAGAACTAAGAAGATCTAGAAGACTGAATGAAAATGAGAGGGCACTTATTGAGTTTATCCAGACCCTTGATGAGAAATATGAACACCTACTCGTTGTTGTAGAAGGAAAACGAGACGTCACTGTTCTTCAAAATCTTGGCCTGAAAGCACCAATAATCAAAACACAGACCCTTTTACCTAGATACAAGCTGATTGAGAAAATAGTAACTACAGCAGGTAAGAAAGGACAAGTACTCATCCTAACTGATTTTGATCACGAAGGGAAAGCGATTTACAAGTTCATCGAGAAAGAACTTGAGCGGATCGGTACTAAGAATCTGAAACGAGAACGACGCATGATTCGTAAATTCATGGATACCTGGATATGCATTGAACAGCTTGTCTCGTTGTTCAAGAGAAAGGACTCGCCTGAGACGATTGACCCTTAATCTTGAATTTATACCGTCACTTGACTACCGCAGTTCGAACAGATGAACTTGCCAGCAGGTATCTCGTGACCACAGACTCGACACAGGCGTGCTTTCTTCTCACGTAATGCATCAACGACGTCTCCGGTCTGAGGTTCCAGTGTGAATACGTCATCGGCATAGCTCAGTCTGAATTCCCGAGGATTGCCAGCAAGGTCCAACAAATCGGTTGGCATAGGCAACCTGTGTTTACCATCTAGTCGTACGATTCGTGTGTCACCAAGCATGTCGAGGTCGATCCCACTCTGGTGGAACCCAGATATGACTCCATCACGCAGCTCCACTGTCACGTCAGCCTTTGATGCGACCTGCTGACTATGGGTGACGATGAAGAATGATGTGCCAATGGTCTCATTCAGCTCTTGGAACAGGTCGAGAATTCGCTCTCCAGTTTCGGGGTCTAAATCCCCGGTCGGCTCATCGCACAAAACTAATCCCTTTCCTTCGGTGTCAATGAGGTTGACTAATGCACTGGCTATTGCGACTCGTGACTTCTCACCACCACTCAGGGTAGTTGCGCTGTTCCGCTTACGCTCCTCAAGACCCACCATTTTGATCAGTTTGTTAACGCGTTCTTTTCGGATGTTTCGTGGCACCCCAGCAATTCTAGCTGAAAGCTCAACATTTTGCCAGGCATTGAGATGAGGTAGTAGATTGTTCAGCTGAAAGTGGAATCCAATGAAATTACGCCTTGCTTCTGTTAGAACTCTCTCGCTCAACTTAGTGATGTCAGTCCTCAGATTTGCCCAGTAGACCTTGCCGACAGTTGCTTTAGTAATGCCACCTATGACGTTGATGAGCGTGGTTTTCCCTGAACCACTTGCTCCTACAACAGCCATTATCTTGCCTTCAAGAATCTGAAGTGATACACCACTAAGTGCGACAACCTCAAGCTCCTGGGCTTTATAGATCTTATAGCAATCATTGACGCTGACTACAACATCATCTGGCAACTCACTGTAAAGGTCGAGTTCTTCTTTGATTTCCATTGTTGAATTCATTTTACTACCTCACATATTTCTAAGAACTTCAGCAGGATTTGTGTTGCTCGCTCTGCGTGCTGGGAAGTAGCACGCCGCGACCATTGCTACACATTCCACAAGAACAGTCAAAATCATGACTGTGAATGGAAAAGTGAATATCAATGGGAGTATCGGCCATACTGGTGATATACCGAATGTAAGGATGGTCATCGTATATCCGAATAATCCCCCAAGAGCGAAGCTAATGAGCACAGCGGCAAAAACGCTACCAGCAAACTCTCCGAATACTAGAGAAACCACCTGCCTTTTAGTACTACCAATCGCTCGGAATAGTGCATATTCTGGTTCGCGTTCAATGACTGCAGAACCCAAGAATAGAACAATCGATGATATACCCATACTAGCACACATGATGAAACTGATCATTGTAAGCCCTTCCAATCCAGCTAAGAAGAGACCAGTCACTGTGTCAGGTCCAAAAGCGATAGTTTCAGGAGTATATACTGTAGTCCATTGATCTAATTCCAAGAACTCAATAAGTGATGATACTTCTTCAAGCGATGTAACACCAACCATGAATTCCTCAACGGTTATGAAACCAGTACTACTTGCAAGATAACCAAGATTGACCAGTGCAAAACCACCATTGCCAGCCTGGAAATCGAAGTATGTCCCAAATGGAACACCTCGTAAGTCACGAGTGGAGGCCACACCAAATCCTGGCGCACTCTTCATAACCCCAACAATCTTGAAGACAATGGATATACCACTGCCACCCTCTGTTGGTACGTCTAGACTTATACTGTCGCCAATACTCACATTCCAATCATCCAAGTAGAACTGACTGATGATAATACCGTTGTTTGTATTTTGGAGTGCTCCTATAACTTCTTCAGGGGTTCCTCCTACAAACCCTGATTCTTTGAACATTCCTATTTGTAAGTAAGCAGAAGCATCTATTCCTTCAAGATAGAATCCTTCATACCCCTTGTGAGTTAACAACTCGAGCACCGGGGTTACATCTTCTACTCCAGTGAACCCAGAGAGGGTGTCTGCCCAGTTAAATAATCTGTCAGTAGTTTCGATTCTCACATCACTACCAAGCGAATAGTTTGCCTCGTTCACGAGTGTATTCTCAACGCTCGCTGTCTGGATTAACATCATAGTGGTTGTCGTTAAGGTCATAGTCAGGATGACAAGCAATGGAATAAACTGACCCTTCCGCCTTCTAAGACTTTGAGTCAAATACAACCTCTTTTCACCCATCAAGTTACCCACTCTCTCCGAGGCACTTGCAGTGACCAGCCGCATTGCTCTGGAACCGAGATATGATGCTGCGAAGAGCAACAGGGTGGATATCAGTATCTCCATCAAGGCGATTTGTCCAGTGGGATTGAAGAAGATGGGCATTAAGAGAAGAACAGAGAGAGTACCACCAAGGCCAAGCACATAGAACCAAATATTCACTTCTTCAGGGATTTCATAGGTCGTCCTTGTTGTGGGTTGACCAATCTCAGTGACATCAATTCTCCTTGCAACGTGTACTAGGTATGCTGCAGGCAGGAACATAGCAATAGTAGCTCCTAAGGCGAGAGATTGTTCAGGAATAACGAGCTTGCTTAGATATATTTCATAGAGAGCAGGATCAAAGGACAAGAGACCTGTTGATGACCCCATTAGTGGAGTCATTAGAATTGTCAGGAATATTCCTGCAATATAGCCGACTACAGAAAGTATCAATGCTTCGAAAATGAAAGAGGAGAATATCTGATTGAATGAAGCTCCTTTTGCCCTGAATGCACTGACCTCACCCCTCCTCTGAGCCACTGATGATTCGGATGTGAAGATTGTCAACATCAAGCTCATGACCATAATGGGTATAGCTAGGATGATGAGAGATTGGCTAGCAAGATATGTACTGATGTGTATTTGTAAGTCCTCAATACTGTCAAGACCGATGACACTGAGTGCTTCATTGCTTTCTACAATCTGAGCCTTCAGAGCTAGCATGTTAGATGCGGCAAATGCAGGACCATCCGCAAGAAGTCCACTCGCAGAACCTCGAACGAGCTCCACAGGGGAGAAGTACCCAGTATTGGTAATCATTTCAATCGATTCATCATCAAGAGCCTCCTCAAGAATCAAAATTGAATCGCTAATTCCTAAGACGCTGCTTGGAGGGTCCAACGGGTCCCAGTTGTTCCGAAGGATAGGAGGATAAGACAAGCCCACAACAGAGGCTACTACTACTTCATAGATTCCAGTAATTGTAAGGTTTGCAAGTTTGAGTCGATTCAGATATAATGGGTCAAAGGGAATTCGATCAGGTGGATTGTAATAGTTACGAAGGAGGTCGATGCTGATGGTTGAACCAATACCAATTACTTCACCAGTCACTTCAAAAGTGGTGTCTATGAATCTCTGTGAAACTAGAGTCTGGTTTGGATGTATGGAAAGGTTTCCAGTCCATAACAGCTCTGTCGACCAGACGTCAAGAATTTCCTGAGTTACTATTATCACACGCGTATCCTTCTTGCCAAGTGCGTAGTTTGTATCAGAGGGCCGATATGAATCCCATTCAGTAGTAATGTTATCTAAACGGAGAAGCCCCACGGTACTTGGAGTTATGTGAGCAAATTCTGTGTAGGGACTAGACAAAACTAATTCCTGTGCTTCAAACAAATCTGAGTAGTCAAGGCTGCCTTGAGTGGTCTGTATACTGAATTGATACGCATTGTTATTGAAGTAGTCCTCAACAGCCAGCCTTGAACCTGTATTTGTCCACGCAAAGACGGTAGTGGGTATTGCTACACATATGGCTAGAACGAGCGCAATTCCAATATTGCGAACTCTATTATTCCTAATTGAAGTGACTGCATGACCCATGGCCCAAAGACGGTTTCCCTTCAGAAGCGCTTTCTGTTTTTTCTTAGCCATATTATCACCTCACATGTTCCTAAGTACCACAGCTGGATCTGTGTTTGCAGCCTCTCGCGCTGGCAGATATGCTCCAATCACCATCGTGAGTATTTCAATGAAAAGAACGATTGACAGAAATCCAATTGGGAAGGAAATCGTCGCAGCCAACGTTCTCGAAAATGGGCTCATATTATTGAGCAAGAACCCCATTACAAAGCCAAAGACAGCTCCAAGGACAATACTGAGCGCCAGTGAAGCCATGACAACACCGGAAAACTCAGAGAACACCATACTTACAATCTGGCGTTTTGAACCTCCAATTGCACGCATCACAGCGTATTCTTTCCTACGCTCGCGAACAACTGAACCGAGTGAGATGGATAGAGCAAATATACTAAGTGTGAGGGACATAACGAAACCAATTGAGAATAGTCCTTCTACAGTGTTGAGAAATAGTGCAGTGTAGAGTGAATGTGACTTGAGATCAAACTCTTGGCCTATATTTGCAGTGATCCCTGGAAGTGTCTGTAAGTCTTCCAAGATGCGAGTTGTGTTTGCATCTGCAGCCAGAGTTCCAAGATACAAATCTGTGCTATTACTTTCAATGATAGTCGCTATAAAGTCCAGATTTGCTATGGCGAAACCTGAATAAGCAGCCTGGAAACCAAACCCTGAACCAAGTGGGGAATATGGCATGTCTGTTCTAGATGCATATCCAAATGCTGGTGCACTGTGGACAAATCCAACAATTATGAAGTGAACTTGTTGATTCTCTATTGTACTAGGATCAACCATCTCGGTATTCAAATCATCCCCAATACTCAGATTCAGTCGTGTTGCTTGGTATTCACTAATGATGATGCCATTGGGTATGTCTTTCAGAGCAGAGAGAATGTTTGCTGCACTTGAATCAGGAAAACTTGATTGATCAAAGTGTCCAATCTCAGCATATTGTTCAGGATACAACCCAGCCACCAATATGTCATCTGACGATAACCGTGCCCAAGTCCTGATGACTGGTGTGACTCGTTCAACACCCTCAATGGAGGTCAAAGTATCGTTAAAGGCCACATCATAACCTGTACCATCAATGCGAATATCAGCGCCAAGTGCATAATCTACCTCCCGATTGAGGTCTACTCTTAGACTCTCTGATTGAATGGCAAAAGCAATGGTCGACGACATTGTCAGGGCTAAGACAACCATTAGAGGAATGATTCGCCCCTTCCGCATTCTTAGGTATCCTGCTGAGATGAGATTCTTTTGACCAAGAACGAACGACAATCTCTCAGAAATCCTTGCAAGACCAACACGGGAGATTCTTGAGCCGTTATAAGCAATGAAGAACCAAGCGGCAGTGCCAAGTATAATCTCCATTAGGAATAGTGTTGGGTCTTTTGGAAGAATATACATCATAACTACGACTAGGGCTAGCAGAACAACCGACATTCCTATAGTGAATCCATGAGATTCAACCTCTTCAGTTGGGTCCTCTGTGAATTCCATCAGTGTGAGGCTTATCTCTGTTTGAGCCGCCTTTCTTGCACGGTATAGAATGAACAGCATACTAGGGAGGACAGTCAGTCCGATTGACCGGAGTATCGTACCTGAAGAAACCACTGTCCGCGACAGGTAGTAGAGGTAGGTACTCCAATCAAAGGACATGAAGCTTATACTTGATGGAATCAAGGGAGCAAATAGAATGCTGAAGATAATACCGAATACCACAGCGAGAGAAGCGATTATCGCAGTTTCCCAGAGGAAGATGGAAGACACTTGAGAATAACTTGCTCCTTTTGATCGAATGATTCCGATTTCAACCGTCCGCGGAGCCATGAAAGCGTCAGCAGCAAAAACTGAGAAGAATAATGCAAGCAGAATGACTGGAAGAGCAAGAATTGAAAGTGAGAGTGTTGTCACATATGTGTTGATTGACCCCTGCATTTCCAATATCTTGTCTCCACCCTCCCAGTTGATGTTGAATCGTGCATCTGTTCGATCACCCAAATCAAACAAATTGGATGCAAGATTTGCTGGACCAGATGCAGCCAAAACACTTGCTGAAACTCTAACTAGCGTTGAAGGTTCAAAGAAACTTCCCTCCTCAATCGTATTAGGAGGGATTGCATCCTTCAGAATGAAGACACTGTCATAAAGACCAAGGACTGGATAACGTATATTCGTATAGTTCAGATTTGTTCGATCTATTGTGGGAAGAGCTCGTGCAATCATGGAATTCGAGGACTTGGGATTGAAAATCCCAACAATTGTCAATTCAGTCAGACTATATCTACCGAGGTCACCAATCTGAGCAGGTACAGATGGCACTACCCCTGTTAGAAGTTCTATATCTATAACGTCACCAATCTGTAATTCAAAATCATAGAGTGTACTGATGTAGTAAATGAACACGCTTGAAACAACTATCTCGCCTTGTCCTAGTTCGAAGGAGCCTTGAATCCAGAACTCATGAGCGGTCATATTGAGAAAATCATTATCAACAAAGACCACTCGACAATCTTTCATGCCATCACTATAGACTTCACTGTTCATGTCATACGAAGTGCTATCAGTAAGATTATCGCCCCAGACAATACCAATAGACGAGTTCAGTCTATAGATCTGTTCAACGAAAGGATCTTGTTGCATGTAATCCTCAGCAAGACCCAAAGCATCAAGGTCACCATCCTCCCCGGAAATACGAAGCTGGAATGAGTTTTCCTCGAGGTATTGATAGATGCTCACATAAACCCCAGTATCACCCCAAACCATCGTAGATGCAAAGAGACTGATACCTAGACTGAGCGTCAATGCTAAACTGAATGCTCTAAAGGGATTGGCACGAATTGAACTTAGTGCATGAGAGAGACCATAGGCTTTATTGCCTGTCTTCTTGATTTTTCGGGTCTTTCTTGCCGCACTCACTCATATCACTCCCGGGCAACCGTTTCTCTTCTAGTTCCATTCTTGGTAGTTCCCACATCGACTCTACTAGCTTTGAAGAATTCACCAACTAGTTCATCGACTAGAACTCCATCACGGAGAAGTAGAATCCTGTCAGCCATCCTTGCAGTTTCAGGGTCGTGAGTTGCAGCAAGGACTGCACGATTCTGATTCTTAGCAAGGTTTCGTAATAGCTGAATTATCTCTCCACCCGTCTTGTGATCCAAATCCCCGGTCGGCTCATCGCACAGTAATATTGCCGGATCATTTGCCAGTGCTCGTGCAAGTGCTACGCGAGAGCGCATACCCCCTGAGAGTTCATGCGGCATATGTTGAGCTCTGTGCTCAACAAAGACGGTCTCTAGAAGTTTCATTGCCCGTTCGTGGCGCTCTTCGGCTGGTACATCATCAAGAAGCATTGGAACCTCAACATTCTCGAGCGCCGTGAAAATTGGTAAGAGATGTTGATCCTGGAACAGAACTCCAATCTTGTGCCTTCGTACCTTTGACATCTGTTCATCATCAAGGAGCGTAATATCCTCACCATCGACGAGAATCGTTCCAGATGTTGGTTGGTCAAGTCCCCCAATAAGATTGAGTAAAGTAGTCTTTCCGGAACCGGAAGCCCCTACGATAGCTACAAACTCACCACGGTGTACGCTCAGATTTGTTCCCTGCAGAACCTTGATGACTCGCGAACCATCTTGGAACTCACGATGTACATCTATGCAGTCCACTGCTACTTGCTTATTGCCAACCAAAGTGTGAATTCACCAACTTCTAAAAAACCAAGACCCCGTTTTAAGGCTCGCCTTTTGAGCAGCTTCTTTTCAGACCACACGAAATTTCCTTATGTGCAATTGTGACAACATACATAGTATGAGGGTATTTGCAATATCAGGATATTCAGGGACTGGAAAAACAACTCTTGTAGAAGCAATAGTCAGTTCTTTGGTCGAGAGAGGGCATTCAGTTGTGACAATGAAGAGCTCACATCATGAGGCAGGACCCGACCAAGGTAAGGACACATTGCGACACTTACAGGCAGGAGCTTCTCTGACTGTATTCCTTAGAACGAGTAATGAAGATGCAGAACTCAAGGAGCGTATCAGTACTGCTGATTTGGCCAAGTTATCAGAGCACGAATTTCTGATTATTGAAGGAATGAAGTCAGCCAACGTTCCCAAATTCTGGTGTGTCGGAGATACTAAAGTTGCACCAGATGAGATTCCAATCAATACACACGCGATAGTGAGTTGGTCAGCGAACCCAGGTAGGTTCAACAATATTCCAGTCATTGCATCTGAACAAATTGGACAATTGGTCAAGATTGTAAGAAGCAAAGCTTTGGATGTTTCAGAAATCGATTAAGTAACAGGGTATGGTGGGGAGCGGCTCAGATACCGTTGCCCAAAACCTCTACAACCTGAACACTAAGTCCAGAATCGTTGTTTGGTTTCTGATTCATCGAAGCAGCATTGTGACACCAGAAGAATCCCAACGTCTTACATCCTCTCCAGACATTTTATGTCCCCGGCCAACTGACGGTGACGGTAGAATGATCCTTGGACTTAGCGCTCGTCTTAGAATCATACTACATCCACTGTTTCCTCTTTGAAGGATATAAGGACCTACAGGATGGCGAACTTTGGATTTGATTTAGCGTGAATCAAGAAAAGATAGGGGCTCAGCTGCAAATCAGCTAAGCCGACGGCTCAGATACCGTTGCCCAAAACCTATACAAAAGATATGAGTGTGCTTCCGTACTACCTTGTTTCAGGACTAATTGGGTCGGGTCCAAGTATGTCACTGTGATGGCGGTATACAAAATGACCCGG
>VAPA010208175.1_pt1 | contig 12038 bp, 12 predicted proteins | sample 3395041 | NCBI WGS metagenome assembly VAPA01 (sample SAMN08290432, study PRJNA428436) | hydrothermal vent metagenome | isolation source: Deep-sea hydrothermal vent chimney | place: Indian Ocean: Southwest Indian Ridge | depth 1973 m m
CAGGGCTACAACATAACGGTTATCAAAAGGAAAAACTACAAACATGAAAACCGGACATTTCTATTTTGGTAAAAACCGGACATTTCTATTTTGGCTTGACATTAAAAACTTTTTTCGTTGACAAACTGTATGTATGTAGTATAAATTCCATTCAAAATAATAATCGTAATTTCACAAATTTGATCATATGATTGAATAAAAAATAAGGGGGGGAAAATGGCAGTAAAGAAACCAAAGACAAAAGCTGATGTCATGAAACTTGTAAAGGAAAAAAACGTCAAGTTTATCAGGCTGTGGTTTACTGATATCCTTGGTCAGGTAAAGAGTTTTGCGATCACCAGGGAGGAACTTGACCTGGCATTTGACGAAGGGATGGGTTTTGACGGTTCATCTATCAAGGGATATGCGAGGATTGATGAGAGCGATATGGTTGCAAAGCCGGATCCTACCACCTTTCAGCTTATTCCATGGAGGCCAAAGGAAAAAGCGGTCGGCAGGATGTTCTGTGATGTGCTTAACCCTGACGGTACTTCTTATGAGGGGGATCCAAGATATGTTCTTAAGAGAAACCTGGATAGGCTGAAGAAAAAGGGTTTGACCTTTTATCTTGGGCCTGAGCTTGAATTTTTCTATTTTAAGAATTCCAAAGGGACCGAGATCCTGGATGAGGGCGGTTATTTTGATCTGACCACTCTTGATGCAGCGAGTGACCTGAGAAGGGAAACAGTGCTTGCGCTTGAAGATATGGGGGTCAAGGTTGAGTATTCACATCATGAAGTTGCCCCTTCACAGCATGAGATCGACCTAAGGTATTCGGATGCCCTTGATATGGCTGACAATGTTATGACCTACAGGGTTGTGGTAAAAGAAATTGCTACCAAGTTTGGCTGTTATGCTACATTTATGCCTAAGCCGCTTTTTGGACAGAACGGAAGCGGTATGCATACCCATCAGTCATTATTTAAGGGGAACAGAAATACATTCTATGATCCAAAAGACAAGTTCCACCTTTCAAAAACAGCTAAAAGTTATATTGCAGGACTTCTGAAACATTCAACTGAGATCACCGCAGTGTGCAACCAGTGGGTAAATTCATATAAGCGGCTTGTGCCGGGTTATGAGGCCCCGGTCAATATTGCATGGGCAAGAAGGAACCGTTCAGCGCTTGTGAGAGTGCCGATGTATAAACCCGGCAAGGAACAGGCCACAAGGATAGAACTTCGTTCACCTGATCCTTCATGTAATCCTTATCTTGCTTTTGCAGTGATGCTTGCGGCAGGACTGGAAGGTATTGAAAAGGGGTATAAATTGTCTGCCCCGGTTGAGCAGGATATATTTCGTATGAATGAAAAAGAGAAAAAGAAAGCCGGTATCGGCACTCTGCCCGGCAGTCTTGCAAAGGCCATAGAAATTACCGAGAAGAGCGAAGTCGTTCGCAGGGCTCTGGGAGACCATGTGTTTAACAACTTTATTGCGAGCAAGAAGCTCGAATGGGATGAGTACAGGGTGCATGTTCATCCTTATGAACTGGACAAGTATCTCTCTATACTTTAGGTTTTGCCCTTAGCATCCAGGGGGGTTGATTACAGAACAGGGGTCAGGGTTTTTGACCTCTGTTTTTTTTATTCCGAAAAAATATTTTATATTATTGTCCTGAAACTTGCCCTTTTTAAGCCCTTTAAGATATATTAACCATATGCTTAAGATAATGCGTAGTAATAAGTTCTTCAGTGTATTCTTCCTTGGTTTGTTAGCCATCGCAATAACGGTCGTTTTTGTCTTCTCGGGTATAGGCCCCCAGCAGAACACTTCAGAAGTGGTTGTAGCCCTGGTGAATAAAAAAAGAATAACACTGGCTGAATATGAAAAGGCTTACGAGATGGCTTACAGGCGCGCAAAAGAAGTTTATAAGGATTCTAAAGAGATTGAGAAGCTGAACCTTAGAGAAACGGTCCTTGAGGAAATGATTAATAACGTGATACTCCTTGATGCTGCTGAAAGCGCGGGGCTCAGGATAACAGATGAGGAACTGCGCAATGCAATAATGAATGAACCTGCCTTTCATAAAGACGGTGTTTTTGATAAGGAAATTTATACAAGAAGGCTTAGCCTGGCTCGTATGTACCCCGAAATGTTTGAAGAGCAACTCAGGAAAGATTTGCTCCTGGATAAGATACGCAGGCTGATCACGGAAACGGCTGAGCTTTCTGATACTGAGACAAAAATACTTGCTTCATTAACAGAGAAAGAACAGGGACAGGATAAAGCAAAAAGTTCTCAGATGAATAATGCCAGGCTATATGACAGCATTTTATATGCAAAGAAAGAGTTGTCGATAAAGGCTTATGTGCAGGGCCTTAAACGCCGGATGAATATAGACATAAACGAGAAATTCACTTCTTATTAGAGTTATTTTCCCTTCATGTTGACCTGTATTTTTGATAATTGAACGAATTATGAAACAATTTCCTTCAGGTTGGTTTCCTCATGGTAATTTGCCGGATTTGATATTCTAAGAGTGTGGAATAATCTTCCCTTTTTATTGGTATGAAATGCAACATCCCTTGCAAAAAAACGCAGGGAGGGTGGTTAATGCTGCCGGCCAATAAACTTTTTGTATTCTGTAACATCTAATAAATCAAGCACTTGTCCGTAATTTCTAACAGTCTGATTTTAAAAAGCGGATTTCAGGCATGATAGTTGCTAATTTAAGGATATGCAGGGCAAATATCCTGTTTCTGACAGGAATTGTCAGCATGGTTTTTAAGGGCTGAATTGCTTTGTAACAGGAGGGCACGGTTTAAAGTCTTGTCAAACTAAACGGCTATGAGGAAGACCTCTGTGATTTAGCAATCTACCGATAAAGAGACCATTCCGTAGTTCTGCTAAATCTATCATAAACGGACAGGCAGGACACAGGATGGGAAAACACGTCAGGCAGGAGACTTCCGGCATTATTTTTTCAGGCTGGGAATCAGGACATGTTCAGTTATAAAAAATATATAATGGCTGTACTTTTTACTGCGATGGCTTTGGTGGCCATGATGTATTATGGTGATTATGCTATGCAGTTAAGCAATCCGTTTTTCTTAAACGCTGCTCCTGAATTTACCCGCACATCTCCCGGCATTAACAGTTTGACTCCGATCGGTCAAACAGTAAACAATCCCGTTAAAGTGGAGACAGGGATTTTGCCCCGTCTTTATAAGATTTTTAATACTGAAATGTTTATTGATGATTTTATCGCTTTTAATCCGGGGATAAAACTATTAAACCCTAATTATGCAAAAAAGGCCAGAGTAACATCTCTTTACAGGACATATGGGTTTAATAGTGCGGTTGAAAACCGTCTGCATTATTATTCTAAAAAATCAAAGAGAGAGTTCCAGCAGCACTTAAGCCGTGGGGGGAAATACCTTGAAACAATGGCAAATATTTTCAGGGAAAAAAATCTTCCGGAAGAATTGATTTTTCTTCCATTAATTGAAAGTGGTTACAGGATTCATGCGTATTCCCCGAAAAGGGCAGTTGGCCAGTGGCAGTTTATGTATGCGACTGCTAAAAGTTACGGGTTAAAGATTGATTGGTGGGTTGATGAGAGAAAAGACCCTGTAAAATCAACCACGGCTGCGGCTGAGTATTTAAACGATCTGTATAATATTTTTGGATCATGGAGTCTTTCAATTGCGGCTTATAATGCTGGTGAGGGCAACATAATGAATGCAGTAAAGAGGGCTAAGACTGATGACTTCTGGTCATTGCGTAAAACGCGTTTTATACATGATGAGACAAAAAATTATGTGCCCTCATATATAGCGGCTGCGGCGATCGCGCTTAGTCCCGAGAGTTTTGGTTTTAAGGATATTGACTACCTTGCCCCTCTTAAATATGATGAGGTTGTGATAAATTCACCTATCTCTTTACAGGCAGTCGCGGACTTCACTGATACTGAGCCCGGTGTTATAAGAGAGTTAAACCCGGAATTAAAACGTTGGTGTACGCCTCCGAATGTGTCAAGGTACACATTAAAAATTCCGTCCGGTACAAAGGGGAAATTGATCTATAGTCTTTTGAATGCCGGGGATGAAGAGCTTTTTTATGTGGAGTTTTATACCGTTGAAAAAGGAGATACTGTAAGTGCAATCTCAAGGCGATTTGGTGTGACAAGCCAGGCGATTATCGATATCAATTCTTTAAATAAGGAAGCATTTATTATGTCCGGATCAAGGATTTTAATACCCGCTAAAAAGGCCCGTGCTATCGTTGAGCAGATGGAAGTTTTTGGGAGTATCAGGCCTGTATTAAAGAAAAGCCCTGACAAATGGCGGGTTTATAAAACTTCTGCCCTGGATGTCTGATTTTTATAACCTATTGACAGGCATTACCTGTTGAATATAGCCCCGGTAAAAATGTTAAAAAATTCTTACTCCTGTTTATAAACTTCATCGAGGATTTCTTTTGCCCCTTTTGATAGCAGGTCTTTGCCAAGGTTAATGCCGAGTTTTTCAGCCTCTTCCGGGGTTCCTTTTTTAGAAGCTTTTATGATCCTGTCGCCTGATACGCTTCCGACAAGACCATCAATGACCAAAATTTCGGATTTCGGATTTCGGATTTCGGATTTGAGTCTGGCATGTGCGGCGATAGGCACCTGACAGCCGCCCTCGAGTGTTTTAAGAAATGCCCGTTCAGCCCGCACGCAAACAGAGGTTGCAGGATGGTCCAATGGTGCAACAAGGCTGTTAACGAATTCATCATCAATCCTGCACTCTATTCCTACCGCCCCCTGCGCAATAGCTGGAAGGGTTATTTCAGGCTCAAGCGTTTCCGTGATCCTGTCAGCCATGCCAAGACGTTTAACTCCGGCAGCTGCCACAATAATTGCATCGAATTGTCCTTCGTCAAGTTTTCTTATTCTTGTGTCGAGGTTGCCGCGTAATTGTGTGATTTGAAGATCCGGCCTGATGCTTAAGATCTGGCACGCTCTTCTGAGGCTGCTTGTGCCCACCTTCGCTCCCTTTGGAAGGCTTTTGAAGTTTCGGATTTCGGATTTCGAGTTTCGAATTTTTATTATTAAAGCATCTCTCGGGTCTTCCCTTTTGGTGATTACAGGAATATGAAGGTTAGGAGGCAGAACAGTTGGAACGTCTTTCATGCTGTGGACCGCGAGGTCTGCCTTTCCCTCTAACATGGCTTCTTCTATCTCTTTTACAAAAAGGCCTTTGCCTCCGACTTTTGCGAGTGGGACGTCGAGGATTTTATCTCCCGTAGTTTTTATTTTGCTGAGGGCTATCTCAATGTCCGGGTTTCTGCTTTCGAGCTCATCTTTAATCCAGTTTGCCTGCCATAGCGCAAGTTTGCTTCCCCGTGTCGCAATTACTATATTTTTTTTATTCGGGTTTGTCATAGTCCTTTTTGTATCCATGTTCCACTTGATTATCTGTTTTGTTTTCTGAATTCATATTCAAGTCAAATGCTCTTCTTATAATATCTACCATAATATCTTTGTCCTCTATTTCAGACTTCAGGGCAGCAATGGGCAAATGAATCAGTTTATTGATTATAGAAGTTGTCAGAGATTCAATTGATTTAATATCTTCTCCGTTCAGGTGGCCGAGTTTTTTGAAGCACTTTTCCAGTTCCTGCTTTTTTATTGTTTCAGCCCTGTCTCTTAGCGCAACAATAACCGGTACTGAAGAAAGAGACGCCTGCCACTTTAAGAAGGAATCAACTTCATTATCGACAATCATCCCGGCTTTTTCAGCTTCTTTGTTCCTTTCCTGAATATTTATATTGATTACGCCTTCAAGGTCATCTATATCGTAGAGGTAGACGTTGTCAATATCATTGATTTCAGGATCAATATTTCTTGGAACTGATATGTCAATTATAAACATAGGCATGTTCTTTCTCTGTTTCATTATGTTTTGCATAGGTTCTTTAAGGAGGATATAATTCGGGGCTCCTGTAGAACAAATTACAATATCAGTATGTATTAATTCATCCTGAAATTTGTCGAAATCCACAACTTTTCCGTTAAATTCACCGGCAACTTCCTCTGCCCTTTCATATGTTCTGTTGGTTACCAGGACTTCCTTTGCACCATTATTGATAAGGTGTCTGGCCGCCAGTTCGGCCATTTCTCCTGCGCCGATAAGCATAACAGTTTTTGTAAGAAGTTCTTCAAAGATTTTCTTTGCAAGTTCAACAGCGGCAAAACTTATGCTTACTGCGCTCTCGGCGATCTTTGTTTCTGTCCTGATTCTCTTTGCCACAGAGATTGTTTTTTTCATTAATTTATTGAGAAAAACCCCGGTCGATTTATTTTTAAGGGCAAGATCAAAAGCGTCTTTTAGCTGGCCGAGAATCTGAGGTTCTCCGACTACCATTGAGTCCAGGCTTGAAGCCACCCGGAAAATATGCTTTAGCGCTTTACCCTCTGAATATACGTAAAGGGCTTTATCAAGAGGCTCATGGGGGACTTTATGGAAATCTGAGAGGAATTGTTTTAGATATTCGATACCTGATGCAGTGTCCTTGACCACTGCATAAATCTCAACCCTGTTACAGGTAGAGAGGATTAAGTGTTCCTTAACATCATGTGATTTCTTCAGGATTGTTATGGCTTCGGCAAGTTTGGTACCGTCAAAGGCCAATTTTTCTCTTATTTCGATAACTGCTGTTTTATGATTAAGTCCTATAGCCAGGATGTTCATACGAAGGTGTGGACTCCTTTTAAAATCAGGCTAACTCCAAAAAAGGTGAAAACAATTAAAACGAAGCCCACTATTACAAGCAGAGCAGCTTTTTTCCCTCTCCATCCAAGGGTGAGCCTTAAATGGAACACAAGGGCATATATCAGCCATGTTACGACTGACCACACTTCCTTGGGATCCCAGCGCCAGTAAGTGCCCCATGCTGTTTTTGCCCATATTACTCCTGTAATTATGGCAAGCGTAAGAAGCGGGAAGCCTATAGAAATAAGGCGGTAGTTGATCTCGTCAAGAATCTGAAGGCTTGGCAGTCTTTGAAAAAGACCCCCGAGTTTTTTTGATTTAACATACCTTTCCTGTATAAGGTACATAATACCTGTACCGCAGGCCATGGCAAAAGCAGCGTCCCCTGTAAAGGCCAGGATTGTATGAATGCCAAGCCAGTAGCTTTTGAGCACGGGGGTTAAGGGAGTTATCTCCCTTGGCAGCATAGAGGAAGAAAACATGAAAATAAAGACTACGGGCATGATGAAAGATCCGAGGAGTCCTAATTTATACCTGTATTCAAACAGGAAAAAGAGAACTACTATACACCAGGAAAAGAAGGAAGAAGCTTCGTGCAGATTGGTAACGGGCATATGCCCGCCCTCAATATACCTTACAATTATGTTTGCTGTGTGAAGGATAAACCCTATAAGAGCCAGGGCATCAATGACTCTGGAAGCAGCTTTTGCGCTTTTAAAGAGCGCTATAACGCCGGCAATGGCGGCCAACAGATAGAATGTGAGCGCTAACTCAAAAAGCAATACGTTAGTTTCCATTTGCAAGGCGGTTCTCCTTTTGGTTTAAGGGTAGCAGTCCGGTTTTTTCAAAATTAAAAGCATCCAAGGTCGCAATTTTTTATTTTTATATTGAGGTCGTCTGCTGTTTGTCCGGCGACTTTGTAAGTAGTTCCCAGTTTTTCCGCAATTTTTCTTAGAGCAGAACAGGTTATTTTACCTTTCACCGAACCCTTTTTAATATACTTACCGATTAATTCTTTCTTTGACACTGAAGAGGAATTCATTTAATTCACCCAGTCTTTTTTTTAAATCAATACGGAAAACAGCTGCATTTTTTCTGATTAAAGGGATTAGAAAATCGGGTATATGAGTTTTTTGTTCTGAGTTTATAATGATGATATCAGCTTTTTTCAAAACTTTTTCCGCTGAAGGCTTGAGATATCCTTCTGTTCCGATTATAAATACTACCAGATGAGGATTTAAAAAATCCACAGGACTGTTGCCTTCAACAATAACTCTGCTGAAGCGGGTCATTTTGCTTATCGCATGCTCCATGATGTTTTGAAGCCCCTCATAAGGGGATTGGAGCCAGATGACTTTTTCAGCGCCAGATTCAAGGAAAAGCGCCGTATCTTTGCCTGTTTTCTTCAGTATATTTATGTCTTCGGTAAGAGATGCAGCAAAAGGAGTTTTTGTGAATTTAATCGCTCCAAATCCCCGAAACTCCTTAAGGAGAATTGTGCACAAGGTCGTTTTTCCGATCCCGCTGTGAGCGCCTGTTACAGAGACAATTAAAGGATCCATATCGTATAATGTATTGTATCAGATGTTTTGTGTTGGTTTCTTTTTGTTGAATATCTTTAACAAATAGACATAGTTAATATAAAAATTCGAAATACGAATCACTAATTTCAAAATCCATCCTGCATAGCTATGCTTTCGGCCTTAGTAGCCACAGCCACTGCGGAGGATGGACAATTTCTAATGACCAAAATTCAAAATTAGCCTGGAATAGCAGAATAAAAAATATTGTGAAGCTTCAATATATATTATTTTAACAGTTGTTTGATATGCGCTAAGATGTCAAAATAAGAATTATGCTGAGTAGTTTTATGAATTTCTGGAATCATATACCTGAAAAAATTGACCCTGTTCTTTTTCAGATAGGAGCATTCCAGTTACGTTATTACGGCTTAATGTATATTGTCGCTTTTTCAATAGTGTATGTGCTTGTTTTACACAGAGTGAAAAAGGAACAATATGAATATTCAGGAGAACTTATTCAAGGCTATATGCTCTGGGCCGCTCTGGGGCTTATAATCGGGGGACGGATAGGGTATGTACTATTTTATAATCTGGAATATTATATTTCCCACCCCCTGGAAATCTTCCTTCCCTTTAGCTTTACCGGCGGACTTCACTTTACAGGGATTGGCGGTATGTCCTATCACGGCGGTCTCATTGGAGTTTTGTCGGGAGTTATCATGTTCTGTTATAAGAATAAAATAAGTTTCTGGAGTTCTGTTGATCTTTTCGCTCCTGCCATCCCTCTGGGATACATGTTCGGCAGAATAGGTAATTTCATTAACGGTGAACTTTATGGCCGTGTAACAACCGTGCCATGGGGAATGTATTTCCCTCTGGATACGACCGGGCAGCTCAGGCACCCTTCACAGCTTTATGAGGCATTCTTTGAAGGATTATTTTTGTTCTTTGTTCTTTGGAGTTTACGCAAGAAAAGGATGTTTAATGGCTTTCTTTTTTCTTTATATCTTGTTGGTTACGGACTAGTCCGGTTTTTTATTGAATTTGTGCGCCAGCCTGATTATCAGTTAGGTTTTATATTAGGGTCTTTTACAATGGGGCAGATTCTCTGCTTTCTTATGATAATTGCTGGTGCTGCTGTTTTTTTGATAAGAAACCGGCATGAGAGGAATATATAGTATGATTTATATTAATATTCCGGCTTAAACGTATCGGAAAACATTGTTTGCAAACAAGCCTTAAAAAGCTTCCACAGATAGCATGTTTAATGTCCAGCTGATTGTTATGTGCTTAAATCAGGCCAGACTGCTAAATGTTAGGGTGGTATTTAAGCTGTACTCCTTTTAGGAAATTACGCAAAACCTGATCTTTACAGTTACGGTAGTGTTTATGATCTGACTTACGAAAGAACGCACTTAGTTCGTGTTTACTAATGCGCAAACTGGCCAGATCCATAATTTCCAAAATGTCTTCGGCTTTCAGGTTTAATGCGATTCTTAATTTTCTAAAAATGATATTGTTAGTTAAGCGCTGCTCCGGTTCAGGTTGCGGCCCTTCTTTTTTACCTCGTTTATCGATAATCAAACCATTTAGGAAAATCGCCAGCTGAGTGTCGCTGCATTTCTGATATGCAGGATCATCATCCTGTTTTAACCAATCGCAGATCTGCTTTCGCGTTACCTGATGATCAGCTAAGCCGAATATAGCAATCATTTTCGAATCGTTAAAGTCGAAGGTATAGCGGATACGGCGCAAGATATCGTTATTGGTCACAAGTATGATCCAATGTAAACTGCAGATATGTCACAACGCCCAACTGATATGCAGGCCCGGCACTTTAGGCTTATTCTATGTTTGCGCCGACAATAGCGGCCATCTGCATCATGTTTATTGTCTGGCCTTCCTGCAGATTTGTAAGGTCAGTGACTTTGCCTGATTTGCTTGTGGAATTTGTGTTTTTAAAGATCGGGATCAATTTAGCATCAGCCACAATGAACTTGCCTGCGTTCTCAGGCTTTCCATTTTCAGTCTTTGTCTGAAGTTTATTTTCTTTAATATAGTCCCATAGTTTTTTGGTGATCTCTGTCCTGGGAAGTTCTGTTGCTCCAAGAAACTCTGCCAGTTCATTTTTCAGCTTTACCGGTTTGCTCAATCCTTTTGCTTCTGCCATTTTTAACACCTCCATGTTTAGATTAAAATGAAATTATTTCCGGGGTCAGATCTTCTGCCCATTTTATTTTTATTAAAAAGATTTTTTAAGAATCGCATATGTATTAATTATTGCATTTTTTGGTTTTTTTTTCAGATAACGCCTGAATCAGTGATTCAGGCCTGTAGGATATTAACATGTTTGTAACTTTTTTAAATAATATAAACTATAAACAATCAAAAACCGAATCGGAATTTCTGGTCTGCATTCACGGCACTCTGCTGTTATCTTTTTTTAGCAAAGAAATATCACAGTCGTGTTACCCGGTAGATTTCACGCAGGCCCGTTTGTGTGTTCACCCTGTGGTAGTAAAGTGATTTTCCATCTGGAGATAACGTTGGACCTTCAACATGCCCTTCAATAGCGCTGACCAGCTGAGGTACTCCAAACGGGCTGCTGGTATCAGAGCGAACTGTCCGATAGATATGAGACTCCGAGATGTCCTGGTTCAAGCGGGTAAAAAAGAGTTCCAGGCCGTCAGCTGATATTGCCGGGGCGTACTCGAGATCATTGTTGGTATTTACGTTGGCCATAATGGTGGTACTGTTCGGATCTCGGGTAAAGCCGCTGCCGGAATTGACGGCAATAGCTATATTAGCCGCATCGGGCATGGGGTTACCTCCGGTAAAGTCGCCGTCATTAAAATAGAGAGTAGAGCCATCAGGACTAACCTCAATGTCAAAATTGATAAATCCTGGCGTAGTAATTGCAAGGCCGGTTACCGGGGTGCTGCCATTAACCGTGCTGCCGTCCCATGTCCCTGTATAGAGCGTGTCGTAGGTAATCGGAGGATTGTAATTGGCGGTGGAGACATAAAAGAACGTGTTTGTGCCATCCATTGTTGCCACGCCGTCTACAGCCGCTGTGTTAATGGAAGTGATGGGCCCCACGTACTCAAAAGTCGTTTCATTAGTAAAGGTTGCATAGTAAATATCTCTTGCAGGGCCACGGTCGTTGAAGAACAGGTAAGTTCCGTCACGGCTGATAAACGGCTCCATCATGTCGCCGTTATAGCCATTGATAGTGACTATTTCCGGATTGCTGAAGGCGGTATAGTCATCTGATGCGGACGGAGATGAACTATCGCTACCTCCACCGCACGCAGTTAAAAATATTACAAACAAAATGCTTAATATCCTTCCGCCGATAATTTTCAAATTAGATTTCATAATGTCTCCCCTGTTCCACTTCGCCGTGTTTTTTTGTTTTTTTTCTCTTCTTTATTTCTTCAGCAACTCAACAAGACATTTTTATATTAAAAGTCGCTTATCATTAATCTATCTTAGATATAATGCAGAATTCATGGGCAAGAACTCTTGAAGCTATTAATAAGGAGTATAGACGATGGAAAACAAAAAATCTAATCAAACTGAAAAGAAGACCGCTGGTTCTTGTCCCTCTGCAATGACCGGTTATAACTGATTATTTCAGCCTTTCAAAATATCCTCAGCCGATGAGAAAGAAACTTTGACCCTTTTTTCTTTTGCCTCAAACTTTTTTATCTCATTCAAATCCAGAACATTTTCATAAAGTTCAAACAACGACTTTTTTATTAACGCGGATTTATCCTCA
>VAPA010068708.1_pt1 | contig 12033 bp, 10 predicted proteins | sample 3395041 | NCBI WGS metagenome assembly VAPA01 (sample SAMN08290432, study PRJNA428436) | hydrothermal vent metagenome | isolation source: Deep-sea hydrothermal vent chimney | place: Indian Ocean: Southwest Indian Ridge | depth 1973 m m
GCGCAGTTGGAAAGTGCAGCAACAAGATAAGCCAAAACATCTGAAAACCTTTTCTCCTCAGGCATTCCAACCCCTTGAAAGCAACTTCTGGGCCAGTGCCCTTGTTTCCTCATTCCTTGAGACAAGGGCAAGATCAAGAATGGGGACTACCTGCTTAAAGGGGTAGTTCTCAAGGCTCCTGATGATTTCCAACTTAAGCTCCTCAAGAGTCCTTTTGTAAAACAGGGGTCTCGAGCTATACAGCTTTTTGAAGGTATCCAGTGCCCTCGGATCCCCTATTTTACCAAGGGCATTTACGACCAAGAGTTTGTAATGCAGATCCGTACCCAGAATGTCCTGCTTCTTAAGTATTTTGAGGAGATAAGGCACTGCTTCTTTTATCCTGTAGGCACCGCTAATCTTAATGGCCTCTTCTTTAAGCTCCATATCCTTACCATTTAAAAAGAGCTTGATGTGGGAAAAGGCATCAGGGATGCCGAAATGAACAATGGTCCTTAAGGCCTCAAGGCATATCTTTTTGTTTTTGTGCCTTATAAGGGGTCTTATTTTCTTTATATACTCTGTCCCCCTGCCCTCCCTTATGAGATATATCATGTTCCTTACCACATACCAGCGTTCATCATCAAGCCTTCTTACGGCCTCCTGCAAAACATCCTTACCCAGCTGGCTCATAATGGAAAGGTAAAATTTTCTTTGTGAAGAGCGTTCGTCCTCGTTTAAGGCATCAAACATGGGGTTTATCAAATTAAGTTTTAAGACCCTTGCCAGCTTGAGTGCAGCCTCTCTTTGGTTCCTTCCCCATATATTGAAAGCCTCAAGAAGCTTTGAGATAAATTGCTCTGAACGAAAGAAATACTCTACCATGCTGAAGGTTTCAGCCCTGAAATTACCCGTAAGCATGTGGGAATAGATAGTGTTGTGTATGTGTAATACCTCCTCAAACCTGCCGGTTTCAAGAAATATATCAGTAAGCTCTGAAAGCCTGGTAAGTAGTTTGAGGCATTCGTCACTTTTCAAGTAGTCAAAATCTATGAGCTCAAGGACAACATCAGAAAAGGCGTTGTCCAAGACTTCCGGGCTCATAGCCTTTTGAATTTCTTCCAATAATGAAGAATAATTGACCTTCTTCGCCTTTAGCATCTTTCCAAGGTCTTTCTGGTATTGCCCGTCTACAAACTCACCGAATCGGTCATCTTCATAGAGCTTCATCATATCTTCACTAAGCTCTATGTCTTCAACATGGGAGCTTCCTTTATAAAGCATTTCTTTTACACTCTCTGTCTTCTCGACCCCGGAAAACTTGTCAATAAAGTTTCTCAGGCTTTCAGGCAAAACAGATTGTTTCTGAAAGATTTTCATCATTCTTTCCACATCCTCAGGGGTAAGTTCCCCGAGCAGCTCCTCAGTTTCCTTCTCGTTCAATGCCTGATGCTTAACAGCCCTTGAAAGAAACTGTTCCTTAATACTGGGGCTAAGATTTTCAACAAGTGTTATGAACCTGTTGAGAGAGTCCTTGTTTAGGCCCTTGCGGCCCTTTTTACTGAGATATGTTGTTATGACCCTGTCATATCCTTCCTTGGCATCTGAAGGACGACTGCTCAGAATGTGGGCCACCTCTTCTGGTGGTATTTTAAATACAACACCCGCTGCATCCTCATCTGCAAGATTTCCTTCCAAGATACCATAAACATAGTCCTCCCAGATGGCTTGCCTTGAATCTGTTGCTTCTTTCAGCGCACCCTCAACAAACTTAAGCTTGGAGACATCAAGAGGGACAAGCCTTATGTGCCTGAGGTTCTTGCTTTGGTCAAGCTCTACCAAGGCCTGTCCCGCAGGGAGATCTTTGTCGGAAATAAGCATGTGCAGCATCAAAACCTCCTTCTCTTCAAGTCCCGAATGAAAGGTAATGGCTGCTATGCCCTTTGCGTGCAGGGCAAGAGCAAACTCAATGAAAACGGGGTTTTTCCTATCGAGGGTATATTCGTCAATCATAAGCACATTCTTTGCCACACCAAGGGTTATACTACTTCGGATCTCAAAAAGCTTCTTGAGTAAAGTGTATGCACTCTCTATGGATCGCCTTGTGATGGGATGTTCTGGAGGGTAAAGTCCTACGCTTCTTCTTGATATGTTAAGCTCTATAACTGCATCTGAAAGAAGCTTTGCATCAAGGGGCAGTTTTTCCTGTTTCCCTTTTTTATCCTTTTCTTCCATCTGGGCCTACCTAAATATAAATAATACTTCAGTAGGCCAAAAAAGGCGAGTTTGACCAGCAGGGTACTGTCGAGTTTCCTGATTAATTATTCCCCATAAACCTTTTTCATCTCAGCAGTGTATTCACTGCCTTTCTTGTAGATATAAAAAGGCGGTTCGATTTTAAGCCAGATGCCTGAGCCTTTGACAGCCTCGATTAAGACCATCTTTGCCTCTTCACCTGATTTTGTCGGAGACCTGCCTGCCCTGCCTACCGGACAGGCAGGCGGCAGGCAAGGCCCGACTCTTCGAGAATGCACAAACCTCATTCTCTTTGGCTCAAGCCTTGCTTTCTTAAGCAAGTCAATTAATTCAATCAGCCTGAAAGGATGATAAATCAAATAAAACCTTCCTGTGTGCTTAAGCAGATATGCAGCTGTGTTTATAAGGTCAGGAAGCGTTATTTTTATTTCATGTCTTGCAATGGCGCGTTCTTTATCAATACTCAGCAGGCCGGTTTTAGTTTTTCTGAAAGGAGGGTTTGAAAACACAAAATCAAATTTATTGGCAGGAAAGACTTTTCTGAGATTCCTGATGTCTTCTTTGAGTACTTCAACCCTGCCTTCAAGTTTGTTAATCTTTACATTTTGCTCAGCGCATTGTGCAATGGATTTCTGGATTTCAACTGCAAAGATTTTTGCATTTTTATATCTCTTTGCAAGAAGTATTGAGATAATCCCTGAGCCTGTGCCGAGTTCTATTCCTTTGTGAAGTTTTTTTGTCGAAATAAAATTCTCAAGCAAAAGCGCATCTACACTGAAGCGATAGCCTTTTTTGGGCTGAAGCAGGCTTATGCCTTTTATGCTGTCCAGCGTGGCTTCCACTATTTATTGCCTGCTTCTCCTGTTTTCAACCGACTTCCTCACGCCATTCTGCTGTGAGTCGACTTCAATCTTATCCTTATGGTATTAGCGTGCGCCTCTAAGCCTTCAGTATCTGCAAAGGACTCAACTGTTCTGGCGAGATTTATAAAGCCATCTCTTTTAAAATTTATCAGGTTTGACCGCTTTATAAAGTCATAGACGCCGAGTGGAGAGGAAAATTTTGCTGTTCCGCATGTTGGAAGCGTGTGATTAGGCCCTGCAGCATAATCTCCCATAGTCTCAGGTGTCCATTCGCCAAGGAATATTGAACCTGCATTTTTTATCTTTGGCAAAAAACTTGCCGGCATTCTGGTCATTATCTCCAGGTGCTCAGGGGCTATCTGATTTGCCACATCAACCGCAGTTTTAAGGTTTTTTGTGATAATTATTGCACCGTATTTATCAATTGATTTTTTTGCAATGTTTTTCCTCTTGCGATTTTTTAATTGTTTGCCAAGCTCATCTTTGACCTTTTTAGCAAGGGGCTCTGAATCTGTAATTAATATTGATGATGCCATTTCATCGTGTTCTGCCTGGCCCAGCAGGTCTGCAGCAATGAATGACGGATTTGCAGTCCTGTCAGCGATTATCAGTATCTCGCTTGGTCCTGCAATCATGTCAATGTCCACGTCGCCGAATACCATCTTTTTAGCTGTGCTAACATAGATATTCCCTGGTCCTACAATCTTGTCTACTCTCTTAATTGTCCTGGTTCCATAAGCCATAGCAGCTATTGCCTGGGCGCCTCCTATTCTGTAAACTTCTTTTAAGCCGAGAAGTTTTAAAGCAGCTGCTATCCCGGGATTAATCTTCCCGTCGGAAATCGGAACACACAGGGCAATCTCTTTAACACCTGCTACCTGTGCCGGTATTACATTCATAAGTACAGTTGAAGGATAAAATGCCTTGCCTCCGGGAATGTACACGCCTACCCTCTCAATAGGCTTGATTAAAAGTCCGAGCATGACACCATCTTCTGAGAAATACCACGACTCTTCTTTTTGAAGCTCATGAAACGTTTTTATTCTTTTGGCTGAAAGTTTCAAAGCATTTAAAAATTCTTTTCCTGCCTTTTTAGCAGCGGTATTTATTTCTTTTTTATCTATTGAAAGCTGTTTTAATTTTATTGAATCAAATTTTTTAGTGTATTTTTTCACAGCCCTGTTGCCGTCTTTTCTGACATCATTAATAATTTTCGCAACTGACTTCTGAATACCGCCTTTTTTGCTGTTAAGGGACGCTCTTTCCTTCAGGGATTTCATAAACGTTTTAACCTGCGGCTCCTTAATTAACCTCATTTTGCCCTCTTTATTCTCGCTCCAAGTTTTTTAAGTTTGTCCTCTATCTTTTCATAACCCCTGTCAAGATGATACACCCTGTCCACAACAGTTGTCCCGCGCGCAGCAAGTCCTGCAAGTATCAATGACGCACTTGCCCTTAAATCAGTTGCCATAACAGGCGCACCTTTAAGTGACTTAACTCCGCGGACAGTAGCCGTTGCCCCTTCAATATTTATATCCGCGCCCATCCTTCTCATCTCTGCTACGTGCATAAACCTGTTTTCAAATATGTTTTCTGTAATCTGGCTTGTCCCGTTTGAAAGCGCCATTAAAGCCATAATCTGTGCCTGCATATCAGTGGGAAAACCCGGATACGGCATGGTCTTCACATCCACGGGTTTCGGCCTCTCCCCGCATTCAGCTGTTAATCCGTCTTTATCCTGATTAATTTGAATTCCTGCTTCCCTGAGTTTAACAACAACAGCGTCTAAGTGTTCTGGATTGCAGCCTTTAATTTTTATCTTGCCGCGAGTTATCCCGGCAGCAACAAGAAATGTCCCTGCCTCTATTCTATCAGATATTATCTTATAGTTAAGGGGTTTAAGATTATTTACCCCTTTTATTCTGATAATGTTTGTCCCTGCGCCTTTTATATCTGCTCCCATTGATATCAATGCATTTGCGAGGTCAACAACTTCGGGCTCGCGTGCTGCATTTTCAATAATAGTATTTCCGTCTGCAAGAACCGCTGCTGTCATCAGGTTTTCAGTGCCTGTAACAGTCGGAACATCTAAATAAATAGAAGCACCTTTAAGCCTCTTTACCCTGGCATTGATATAACCGTCTGACAGGATTATTTCTACACCCATTTTTTTGAGTCCCTCTAAGTGGAGGTTAATCGGTCTTGCTCCAATAGCACATCCTCCCGGAAGCGAAACCTTTGCCTCACCCATCCTTGCAAGCAATGGGCCGAGCACAAGCACAGAGGCGCGCATTGTCTTTACCATGTCATATGGTGCCTCTACAGAATTTATGCGTTCAGTCTGAAGAAAAACCCTGTTGTCCTCTGCCTGAAAACCAGTGCCGAGTCTGGTAAGCAGATTGCCCATGGTTGTTATATCTCTTAAACGGGGGGTATTGGATATGAGGCTCTCTCCGGAACTAAGCAGGGAGGCGGCCATTATGGGAAGAGCGGCGTTTTTTGCACCACTGACTAATACCTCGCCTTTTAACCTTACACCGCCCTCAATTTCTATCTTTTCCACCTCGGTCACGAGTCGTTCCGACTTGCCTGTATTATCCTTTCAATCCCTGCATAATCTTTTATGATTTCTGTGTGTGAGTATCCTGAGGATTCAATTATTTCAGCCACCCTGCTGGATTGACCATTGCCGAGTTCAAGTATGATAAGCCCGTTGTCTTTAAGAAAATATCTTGCTGCAGGTATTAATTCCCTGTAAAAATCAAGTCCATCTGTGCCGCCGTCAAGGGCAATCGCAGGCTCCCAGTCTTTGACCTCAGGCTGAAGCCCTTTTATGTCATCTGTCCTGATATAGGGAGGGTTTGAAATAATGAGGTCAAAGGTAAACCCTGTTGGATTAGATATAGAATTATCTAACGGGCTAAAGGGTAAGCAGCAATCAGTGTCTATCTTCTTAAAGGGCTGAAAGAGCGAGCCTGTAAGAAAGGTTGCATTTTTGATATTATTTATTTCTGCATTCTTGCGTGCGTATCCAATGGCAATCTCAGAGATATCAGTGCCGTAAATCTCAAAATCAGGGAATTCCTTAGCAAGTGCAAGCGCAAGACATCCGCTGCCAGTACAAAGGTCCAAGATGCGTAGTGACCAAGGGACAAGAGACGAGTTTCTATTTTTACTGTTAATTGTTAACTGTTCACTGTTGACTGTTTTTACAGCCTGCTCTGCCATAAATTCTGTTTCCGGTCTCGGGATTAAAACCCCGGGTCCTACAAGAAGTTTCAGTCCAAGAAATTCTTCATAACCAAGAATATACTGCAAAGGCTCATGTCTGACTCTTCTTTCTAACATATATTCAAGAGTTCTTGTCTGTTCTTTGCTGAGTTCAGGGTTATCCCTGTATGTTTCAACTGTATTAATATCAAGCCCCTCTCTTACAAATATCTCAGCTTCTTTTTCAGGAGCTTCAATACCACAACATTCAAGAAATTTTGCAGCTTCTTTTAACTTATTAATTATTTTCATAATAAAAAATGGTTCAATCTGTTAAAGCCCCCGTATACCACTAAAGGGTACGGGGCAGGCTGTTCAAGCTGTTCAATCTGATTAAACTGTTTGAACGGTTTGAACTTTTACACCTCCTTTAATTTTTCAGCCTGATAATGAGTGTTAAGGCTGTCGATTATCTCATCAAGGTCACCATTAAGCACGGCACTGAGTTTATGAAGGGAAAGCCCTATCCTGTGGTCTGTCATTCTGTTTTGCGGAAAATTATATGTCCGGATTTTTTCGCTTCTGTCACCTGTTCCTACCTGCGATTTTCTCTCTAATGCCCTCTCTTTTTCCTGCCTTTCAAGCTCAAGTTCATACAGTCTCGAACGCAAAACCTTCATTGCCTTTTCCCTGTTTTTAATCTGCGAGCGTTCATCCTGGCATTGAACAATCATCCCGGTCGGTATATGAACAATTCTTACTGCTGAATATGTAGTGTTTACTCCCTGCCCTCCGGGACCAGAGGCACAAAACGTATCCACACGTAAGTCCTTCTCATCGACACTTATATCAACATCCTCCGCCTCTGGAAGAACCGCTACTGTTGCCGCTGATGTATGAATCCTGCCGGATGTCTCGGTTAACGGAACTCTCTGAACACGATGAACACCGCTTTCGTATTTCAGGCGGCTGTACGCACCCTTACCCTGGATGGATGCTATTACCTCTTTTATACCGCCAACACCTGTTGAATTAAGGTTTATTGTCTCCACCTTCCATCGCCTGCTTTCCGCGTATTTACTGTACATCCTGAAAAGTTCTGCTGCAAAAAGCGTGGCTTCCTCTCCCCCTGTGCCAGCCCTTATCTCAAGAATAATATTCTTTTTATCACGCGGGTCAACAGGAAGAAGTATCCACTTCAATTTATTTTCGAGTTCAGGTTTTTTTTCTTTTAACTCCGCAAGCTCCGTACTGGCAAGTTCCTTTAAACTATCATCTTTACTTGTGGCTAAAATCTCTTCAGCCTCTTTTATATCCTCAAGTATTTTTTTATACTCTCTGAACTTTCCCACAATCTCCACAAGCTCTGCCTGTTCCTTGGAATACTTCTGATACTTCAAGAAATCGGAAAATACCTCCGGATCCTCCAGAAGTTTTGTAAGTTCATTATATTTATCCTCAACTGTCTGAAGTTTTTCTACCAGCATTATTTTAGCCATTTTCTGCCTCCGAAGCCTGAGACTCCATGTGTAAAACTTCCTTCAGTGCCTCAACAGCTACCTCTATCTGGTCACGTGTAGGCACCCTTGTAGTAAGTCTCTGCAGCCAGAGTCCTGGCATTGTCATCATTCTGACAAAAGGATTTTTAATCTTTTTTGAAGAAAACTTTATGAATTCATAGGAAAATCCTGCAATAAGCGGTATAAGGACAATCCTTGATAAGAATTTCTCCACAAAAGACCATTCCCTCGGGATAAAAGAAAAAATCAGGATACTTAACACCATAACAATAATAAGGAAACTTGTCCCGCATCTCGGGTGAAGGATGCTGTAACCTTCAACATTTTCAGGCGTAAGCTCAACTCCTGCCTCATAGGCGTGTACTGTCTTGTGTTCAGCTCCGTGATATTGAAAAACCCTTCTGATATCCCTGTTCATATTAATTAACATGATATATAAAAGAAAAAAGACTATTCGTATAATTCCGTCCACCATATTAAATACTATCTGACTTTCGTTTATGGACGCAAATGCCCTTCCCATAAGTTTTGTGCTGTAAAGGGGAAGGAGCAAAAATATTCCAATACCCAGTGCAAATGAAATAAAAACAGTGACCCCCATTGAAAAGGAAGAAAGCTTTTCTTTTTCATCTGCTGCTGCTGTTTCTGCTGAAAAAGTAAGTGCCTTAATGCCGATAACAAGTGCCTGCACAAGTGCTACAAAGCCTCTTATTACAGGTATTTTCAAGGGTTTCGGCAGTTCAAGAAGGTCGTTTCTTTTGAGAAAAATCTCTTTGTTAGGGCCCCTTACTGCAACAGTCCACGCCCTCGGAGACCTCATCATTACTCCCTCAATTACAGCCTGTCCGCCTACGCTTTTCATTTAAAGATAAAACTCCTTTTTTTACTATTCACCCCGATAAAAAGCTCTGAAGGCTTTTTCTAACGGGGTAAAAATAAAAAAGGAAACTCGCTACCAACGAATCTGCGCAAGTTTCCTTCAGGTTCTTAAACAGCTACTTTTTCTTCTTTGCGTATTTCTTCCTAAACTTCTCAACCCTTCCTTCAGCATCGACCAGTTTCTGTCTGCCGGTAAAGAAAGGGTGACACTTAGAACAGATATCCACATGGATTGACGCTATTGTCGATTTCGTAGTAAAACTCTCTCCACAGACACAAACCACCTTAGCCTCTTTATACGCCGGATGAATTTTCTCCTTCACTACTAATAACCTCCGTAGGGTAAAATCAAAGCCCATCAGTATAACAGAAATATACAGGGGTTTTCAACAGCACTCAGAGTAAGGTAGTGGGTCAGTTAGAGGACACAGCATAAAGTTGTGTCCTTTTTTTGTTAATTCAAATAAAGGAGGCAAAGTGAATCAAAGAAATGATGTTGAGGTTAGGTTTGAGGCTGTAAAAATTGCGGGGAAGCAGATTCAGGTCGCACGTGGAATACAGCCGATTCTATTTGATGCGCAACAGATTTATGAATATATCAAAACTGGCAAGATGCCCGCGTTAGAAAATAAAGAGTAATATTATTCTATATTACATGGCGGATTATGCGAATCTAACAAATCTTTTTCTTTTCTTAAACGGGATAGTGCGTGTTTATCAGGATGAATACAGATATGGGTTGCACCATATCTTGTGACACAGGGTAATTTTTCATGATTAGCGAGTCTGTCTCCCAGTTCTGCGGTTTCACCGATATAGAGAGACTTATAAGAGTCACCCCCGCCTGATTTTTCGGTTCGTTCTGTGAAGATATAAACAGCCCCGATATTATTGAAACCTGAATCTAAAGTATAGACCCCGAAACCATAACTCCCTAATTTTCCACCAAAGGTAGCGCTTGCTATTTTACTCATAATATACCCCCTTTAAAGTAAATACTATCAGAATTATTGAGCGTAAGCAATTAGGAAATTAAAGCTACAATATCCTGCATTTTCTTCGTTCTTCTTTTGGGCACGCAAAAGAAGAACCCGGGTGTGGGGTGGAGCCCCACAATAATTAATAGGAACTCTGATTTGCAAGAAACCCCGCAAAACGCTAAAATCTAATTGCGGATATACCTATGAACCTTAATAAAATCAAAAAATATGACCCTACGGTTGACAAAAGGTTTTTAATTGCCCTTTCAGGGATTGTGTGGGTAACCGTCGGCATAATACTCTGTAATCTTGCAATAGGCTGGCTGCTGCTGACAACTTTTCAAAAAAGTATGGTGCTGGCACTGACCGGCGTAGTTCTTGCCCTTTTAATACATCACTTTGGTTTTTTAAGGCTTGTTGACAGCAATATCGAGCGTATCCTGCCAATGAAAGAAAAAGTCTGTGTTTTTGCCTTTCAGCCATGGAAAAGCTATCTAATCATAGCCATAATGGTGGGACTCGGAATAGGCTTGAGACATTCGCCTTTGCCAAAACCCTATCTGTCAGTCATATACATTGGTTTTGGCGGTGCCATGATTCTGTCAAGTATAAGGTATATAAAAGTGTTTGTAAAACTCCTGCTCAATCCTCAGCAATAAATAAAAATCCTCAATTCTGCCTTCTGACTTCTGGCTTCCCGATGCGGGTCGGAGTTTACTCGTATCGAGCAAAGGGTCGCTTCGACTGACTTTGCTTTCTCCTGTGTCTTTCCACTGCCACCATAAGCAAAGAGATTGCCGCGGGGGTAACTCCGGGGATTCTGCCTGCCTGCCCGAGATTAAAAGGCCTTATCCCTTCAAACTTCTCCACCATCTCCCTTGAAAAGCCTGAAATGTCACTGTATATAAAATCTTCAGGTATTTTTTTCTCTTCAATCTTTTTAAACCTCCCGGCTAAATCTGCCTGCCGCTGAATATAACCCTCATATTTGGTCTGGATTTCAACCTGACTTACCACATCGAGTGGCAGGCCGTTTTTAGACGAGGAAACCTTTGCTATGTCAGCATACCTGACCTCAGGCCTTTTAAGAAGCTGATAAAGCGACGTACTTTCTTTTATGGCAGTTCCGCCGAGTTCCTTTAAAACTGGATTTATAATAACAGGCTTAACCCGTGTTGATTTAATTCTTCTGACTTCTGCTTCAACCGCAGCCTTTTTCTCAAGAAAATGATTGAACTGCTCTTTATTGATAAGCTCCAGGTTAGAGCCCTTTTTCATAAGGCGCAAATCCGCATTATCCTGTCTGAGCAAGAGCCTGTATTCAGCCCTTGAAGTGAACATCCTGTAAGGCTCTTTTGTTCCCTTTGTTACAAGGTCGTCAATCAAAACTCCTATATACGCTTCGTGCCTGCCGAGTATAAAGGGCTTTTTATTCTTAATTTTCAGTGCTGCGTTTATGCCTGCAACAAGTCCCTGTGCAGCAGCCTCTTCATAACCTGATGTGCCGTTAACCTGCCCTGCAAGAAAAAGCCCCTGAATGAGTTTCGTCTCCAGTGTAAGCTTAAGTTGTGTAGGATAGACAAAGTCATACTCAATCGCATATCCGGGTTTTTTTATCTCAGCGTTCTCAAGCCCTTCTATACTTCTCACCATATCGATTTGAGCCTCATGTGGCAGACTCGTGGAAATGCCGTTGGCATAATACTCGTCTGTATCAATGCCTTCTGGTTCAAGGAATATCTGATGCCTGGGTTTATCTTTAAACTTCACAATCTTATCTTCTATTGAAGGGCAGTAACGCGGACCAATGCCTTTGATTACACCGCTGTAAAGCGGAGAATATTTAAGATTATCAAAGATTGCCTTATGCGTGCGCTCATTTGTGTAAGTCATATAACAGGGGAGCTGGGGGTTTTTAATCTCTTTTGTAAATAATGACATTGCAGGAGGCGGCACATCGCCCTCCTGAATGACCATAACAGAAAAATCAATGCCTTTTTTGTCAAGCCTCGGAGGGGTGCCTGTTTTAAGCCGGCCAATCTTAAACCCGATATCACGAAGATTTTTTGACAATCCTATTGAAGGCGCCTCTCCTGCCCTGCCTGCCGGAAAATTCTCTAACCCTATATGAATCAATCCATCTAAAAATGTGCCTGTTGCAATTATTACAGTCTTTGCCCTGTAATCTCGCTGAGAAGTTCTTATGCCATAAACATGACTGCTATCAACAAGAAGTTCTTCAACACTATCCTGCACTATGTCAAGACCCTCCTGTGCCTCAAGGGCCTGTCTCATATACATTCTGTAAAGCGCCCTGTCAGCCTGAACCCTTGTTGCCCACACAGC
>VAPA010061298.1_pt1 | contig 12023 bp, 7 predicted proteins | sample 3395041 | NCBI WGS metagenome assembly VAPA01 (sample SAMN08290432, study PRJNA428436) | hydrothermal vent metagenome | isolation source: Deep-sea hydrothermal vent chimney | place: Indian Ocean: Southwest Indian Ridge | depth 1973 m m
CCTGTTCGTGATGCTGCGATCCGTAAAATGGTTGAGCTGTACTTCCCGCCAAACAGTGCAATGGTTACCGGTTACGGTTTCGATATGCTTTATGCCGGTCCACGCGAAGGCGTATTGCACGCTATATTCCGTCAAAACATGGGCGCAACTCACTTCATCGTTGGTCGTGACCATGCGGGTGTTGGTGATCACTACGGTGCATTCGACGCGCAAACTATCTTTAAAGACCAAGTACCTGCCGGCGCTCTGGATATAGAAATCTTCAATGCTGATCACACTGCATACTCGAAGAAACTGGACAAGGTTGTGATGATGTGTGAAGCACCTGATCATAAAAAAGAAGATTTTGTTCTGCTTTCAGGCACAAAAGTTCGTGAAATGTTAGGTAATGGCATTGCACCACCTAAAGAATTCTCACGTCCTGAAGTGGCTGATATTCTGATTAGTTATTATCAGAGTCTTAAAAAATAAATTTATGTCTTGTTAAAGGTGATTCACAAAGACTTAATATGGATTTGAAAGGGGGTGTAAACACAGAGCAGTAAGAAGTTGTTAGTTAATGATTGGCCAAATTCAAGCTGTAAATACCTTATATAAAGGAGGTTAGATTATGCCGAGTTTTGTAATTGCAGAAAAATGTGATGGTTGTAAGGCGCAGGACAAGACTGCTTGCCAGTATATATGTCCTAATGACCTTATGGCGCTGAACAGGGACCTTATGAAAGCTTATAATCAGGAACCTGACCAGTGCTGGGAGTGCTACAACTGTGTAAAGATCTGCCCTACACAGGCGATTGAAGTCAGGGGCTATGCGGATTTTGTTCCGCTGGGCGCAAGTGTTATTCCTTTAAGGGGAACTGATGCCATTATGTGGACGGTCAAGTTCAGAAACGGTACTCTGAAAAGATTCAAGTTCCCTATCAGAACAACTGCTGAAGATTCTGTTGATCCGTATGCGGGTAAACCGGAAGCAGATATGTCAAAGATTAAACAGCCTGGTTTTTTTAACTACGAAGCAAGAAAAGAATAATTAAAAATAATTAAGGAGGTGAAATAAATGGAAAAAGAAACCTGTACATTTTCGTATTGTCAAAAGCCTGAAGTTGTTGTAGTAGAGACAGATCTTCTCCTCATTGGCGGCGGCATGGCATGCTGCGGCGCTGCTTATGAGGGAGCCAGATGGGCATCAGCGAATAAACTAAAGATCACAATGGTCGATAAGGCCGCCACAGACAGAAGTGGCGCGGTTGCGATGGGTCTGTCCGCTATCAATACATATGTTGGTGAGAACAAGATCGAAGATTATGTCAAGTATGTAAGGGCTGATCTGATGGGTATCACCAGGGAGGACCTTGTTTATGACCTTGGAAGACATGTTGATGATAGCGTTCAGATGTTTGAAGAGTGGGGTCTTCCGATCTGGAAAAAAGGTGATGACGGCTTTTCTCTCGATGGCTTTCAGGCAAAGGATGCAGGAAAGAAATCATTAAGAGAAGGCGGTACACCTGTCAGAACAGGTAAATGGCAGATAATGATCAACGGAGAGTCCTACAAGGCCATTGTGGCCGAGGCCGCAAAAAAAGCCCTTGAGATCAACAGGCAGGAAACAGGCGTTGACCAGAACCTTTATGAAAGAGTTTTCATCGTGAGACTCTTAAAAGATGCTAATGACCCTAACAGGGTTGCAGCAGCAGCAGGCTTCAGCGTCAGGGAAAATAAGATATATATCTTTAAGGCCAAGGCAATGATAAATGCTTCTGGTGGAGCGGTTAACTGCTTCAGGCCGAGGTCTTCCAAAGAAGGCCAGGGCAGGGCGTGGTATCCTGTATGGAACGCAGGCTCAGGGTATGCCCTTGGTATGCAGGCCGGCGCAGAGCTGACCCTGATGGAAAACAGATTCGTACCGGCACGTTTTAAAGACGGTTATGGCCCTGTTGGCGCGTGGTTCCTGTTCTTTAAGGCAAAAGCAACCAACAGCCTCGGAGAAGACTACTGTGCAAACGAGGAATATCTTGCTGATGCAAGGAAAAAATACGGCAAGTATGTTGACAAGATGGGCACAGCTATCAGAAACCATCTGATGATGATGGACATGAAGGCTGGTAAAGGTCCTATAATAATGAGAACCGATCAGGCAATGGATGTCATTAGCAAGACATTTGTCGAAAAGCTTGGTGAGAAGGAAGCCAAAAAGAAGATCAAGCACCTTGAAGCTGAGGCATGGGAAGACTTCCTTGACATGTGTATTGGTCAGGCAGGCCTCTGGGCAGCTAAGGATATTGACCCTTCTAAATCGCCTTCTGAGATCATGCCGACAGAGCCTTACATCCTCGGTTCACATGCCGGTTGTGCGGGATTCTGGTGCAGCGGTCCCGGCGATATCCCGGGAACACCGGATCATTACAGCTGGGGCTACAACAGGATGTCTACAGTACCAGGTCTTTTCATGGCTGGTGACGTGGTTGGCGCATCAGGTCACAAATTCTCATCAGGTTCCCATGCAGAGGGCAGGATGGCAGCCAAGGGTGCAATAGCGTTCATCCTTGACAACCCTGATTACAAACCAGCAATCAGAAGGACTGCTGATGAGGTTGCAGGAGAGCTCTATCTGCCGTATGAGGTATTCGAGAAGAGCAAAACCTATACAACAGACTCTGAGATAAATCCCAATTACATCAAGCCAGGTATGCTCCAGGCAAGACTTCAGAAGATCGCTGACGAGTACTTTGGCGGTATCTCAACATGGTATATGACATCAAAGACCATGCTGGATGAAGGATTAAGGCAGCTCGTAGTGCTGAAAGAGGACTCTGCAAAGCTGGGCGCGGCGAACCTTCATGAGCTCATGAGATGCTGGGAGAACTACCACAGGATACTCTCTCTCGAGGCTCATGCACGCCACATTCTCTACAGAGAGGAATCCAGGTATCCGGGCTACTACTACAGAGGCGACCACGATTTTATTGACGACGAGAACTGGAAAGTCTTTACATGCTCCACGTATGACTATGAAAAAGGTGAGTTCACGATGTCCAAAAGAGACTTCAAGCAGATTTTTCCAGACTAATTAGACTGCGGATAAATGTTTTCCGGGTGCTGGTAACAGCACCCGGAAAGCTATTTAAGTAATTGAGTTTTTAAGTAATTGAGTCTGCTTTGATTTTGCTGTGAATACGGAGATTGGGCTTTTTTTTTGTTTACTAAGTGGGTGATTTTATTGTAAAGTATCCGAAGTAAAATTTCCGGGCTAAATCTCTCAGTTACTTAATGGCTTAATAACTCTGTTTCAACTGGAGGATAGGTATGTCAGAACAAGAGACGAATATATTGGTTGTAGGAGGCGGCATAAGCGGCCTTACCAGTGCTCTGGAGGCGGCGGAGGCAGGCTACAACGTCACCATCCTTGAGAAAACCCCGTTTTTTGGGGGCAGAGTATCGCGGATGAACAAATATTTTCCAAAGCTTTGCCCACCGACATGCGGACTGGAGATAAACTACAGAAGAGTAAAATTTAATTCCGGAATCAAATACTATACGCTTGCAGAGATAGAGAGCATATCGGGCCAGCCCGGCAGTTATGATGTAACCGTTAAGCTGAATCCCCGCTATATTAATGACAAATGCACAGGCTGCAACGCGTGTACAGAGGCGTGTCCGGTTGAGGTCTCAAATGATTTTAATTATAACCTCGGCACAAGAAAAGCTGCCTACATCAATTCTGAACAGGCCTTCCCGTTTCAATATGCCATAGATGATACAGCATGCAAAAAATCTGACTGTTCTAAATGTGCTGAAGCCTGTAAATACGATGCGATAAATCTGGATATGAAGCCTGAAACATTAAAAATAAAGGCCGGCTCTATTGTTCTTGCAACGGGCTGGAAGCCTTATGATGCATCAAAAATAGACAATCTGGGTTTTGGCACAAGCCCGGACATAATAACAAATGTGATGATGGAGAGGCTGGCTGCAGGTAACGGCCCTACTGGCGGAAAACTCCTGAGGCCTTCTGACAACAGGGAAATAAAAAGAATTGCTTTTGTACAGTGCGCCGGTTCAAGGGATGAAAACCATCTGCCTTTCTGTTCAGCAGTATGCTGTCTGGCATCTTTAAAGCAGGCAACCTATGTAAGGGAGCAGTACCCCGATTCAAAAGCGTACATGTTCTATATAGATATACGGACACCGGGCACCTCGTATGAGAGGTTTTTAAATAAAGTTAAGGAAGACGAGAATGTCTCGCTTATTAAGGGGAAAGTGGCAAAAATTTCAGCAGATCCGGAAACAAAGGACATAATTGTGGAAGCAGAGGATATATTTGCAGGCGGCAAGGTCAAGGTTAATGTTGATCTCTGCGTACTGGCTACGGGAATGGTTCCGGCAACAGATGAGTTAAAGCTTCCATCCGACATAAAGATTAATGAAAACGGTTTTATTTCACCGGGTAAAGATCAGCAGGGAATCTATGCTGTTGGCTGTGTTAAAAATCCTGCTGACGTTGCCAAATCAGTGCAGGAAGCTACAGGGGCAGCCCTTAAAGCAATTCAGACAGTGGGTCGGTCGGCACGACTCGATTCCGAGATCGACTCGAGTTCGAGGAGGAAATCCTAATGGAGAAAAAAACAGGTGTTTATATATGTAAGGGCTGTGATATTGCGGAGACCGTTGAAATAGAGAAATTACAGAAAGTGGCTGAAAAAGAGTACAAGGTTTCTGTAATCAGGACACACGATATTCTGTGCAGCCCTGAAGGGCTTGAACTTGTAAAAAATGATATAAGCGGAGAGGGTGTAAACACAGTTGTTATAACTGCCTGCTCCCCGCGTGTAAAACATCAGGAGTTCAATTTTCCCGGAACTATTGTTGAAAGAATAAATATGAGAGAATTTGTCGCATGGAGTCAGACCCCAAAAGAAGAAGATACCCAGTGGCTTGCTGAAGATTATATGAGGATGGGTATTGTAAGAGCCCAGAAAACAAACCTTCCCGAAGCTTTTATGCTTGAAGAGGCAAACAAGGACATCCTGGTTATCGGAGGGGGTATTGCTGGCCTGACAGCTGCTCTTGGTGTTGCTGATGCAGGTTATGATGCTTTGCTTGTTGAGAAAAGCCCGGAACTTGGCGGATGGGGCAATAAGGTATATAAACAGCTGCCGCAGAGCTATCCTTTTGAGAATCTGGAGGAGCCGTCTGTAAAGGCCGCTATAGAGAGAGTTAACTCTCATGAAAAGATAAAGGTTTTCACTTCTGCCGAGATAGAGAAAATCGCCGGCGTGCCCGGACAGTATGATGTTGCCATAAAGTCCAATGGAGGCTCTGAGGCTGTAAAAGCCGGCGCTGTTATACTCGCTGCGGGCTGGAGGCCTTATGATGCCAATAAACTTGAGCATCTGGGTTACGGGAAAAACCCGAATGTCATAACAAATGTGCAAATGGAGGAAATAGCATCAAAGGGGAAAATCACAAGACCGTCTGACGGCAAAGAAGTTAGTAGCGTTGCATTTATACAATGTGCGGGCTCACGTGATGCCGGCCACCTGCCTTACTGCTCTTCGTTCTGCTGTCAAACTTCATTAAAACAGGCTGCATATGTCAGGGAGAAAAACCCTGATGCAATGGCTTTTATATTATATAAGGATATAAGAACTCCGGGGCAGTATGAATTATTTTATAAAAAGATGCAGGATGACCCGGGCGTTATGCTTACAAAGGGTGAAGTTACAGGGGTGAGCGAGGCTTCAGATGGAAATCTGAGTATTGATGTCAAGGATACACTGCTTGGAGAAAACATAAAGATTGAAGCAGATATGGTTGTACTTGCTACAGGCATGGTACCCAATACAAAGATAGATCAGGAATCTCTGGCTGAATGGAAAAAGAAGTTTGACGAGGAGCTGGCTGCGTCAGGCGGCAAACCTGACCCTGACGCGGTGCTTGAGCCTCATAAGGTTCCTAATATACTCAATCTCGATTACAAGCAGGGGCCTGAACTGCCCGTGCTTGAAGAGGCATACGGATTTACCGATTCAAACTATATATGTTTTCAATATGAGACCCGAAGGACAGGTATTTACTCTGCCGGCAGTATAAGACAGCCAATGAATATGCTTTCAAGCATGGAAGATGCGCTGGGCGCAGGCATGAAAGCGATACAGTGTGTGGAAGCAGTTGCCAATGGATATTCAGTTCATCCAAGGGCATGGGACCAGACCTATCCTGAGGTTAATCTGAAGAAATGCACTTCATGCAAAAGGTGTACAGAAGAATGTCCTTTTGGCGCAATAGAAGAGGACGAGAAAGGAACCCCTTTCCATAAAATGACACGCTGCCGAAGGTGCGGCACATGCCTTGGGTCCTGCCCTGAACGGGTTGTAAACTTTAAGGATTTCAGTATTGACATGATTTCTTCTATGTTTAAGTCATTGGATGTGCCTGATGAGGGTCTGAGGATTATAGGACTTGTATGCGAAAATGATGCCTATCCTGCTCTTGATGCAGTGGCATTAAAGCGTGTAAAATTACCTTCTTCAATACGGTTTGTGTCTGTCAGATGCCTTGGGACTCTGAACCTTGCGTGGATAGCCGATGCACTCTCAAGGGGTGTTGACGGCATGATACTGCTTGGATGCAAGTTTGGAGAAAATTATCAGTGCCATTTTGTAAAGGGTAGTGAACTTGCACAGGAAAGGCTCGGTAAGCTTCAGGAGACACTCGGCAGGCTTATGCTTGAGCCTGAGAGGGTTGAGCTGGTACAGCTTTCAATATCAGAATACGATAAACTGCCTCAGATTCTGAATGATTATGTAGAAAAAATGGAAGGGTTTGAGCCGAATCCGTTTAAAGACTTTTAAATTAATTCAGTGTAAGTGATTAGTGTCAGTGTCAGATTTTTGTTGCATCGCAGTTACTGGCACTTACCTCTGGCACTATTCACTGATAAAGGGAGGTAATAAATGGCAGATGCAACAGTAGTAAAACCCGATCTGGACTTTGTAAAGAGTGTTATCGCCGCAGGCGGTGAATCCCTTAAAAAATGCTACCAGTGCGCAACCTGCTCAGTTGTCTGCAATGTGACCCCTGATAAAAGCCCGTTTCCCAGAAAAGAGATGGTGTGGGCTCAGTGGGGACTGAAGGATAAATTTAAGGGCAACCCTGATGTCTGGCTCTGCCACCAGTGTAATGACTGTACTGTTTATTGCCCCAGAGGAGCAAAGCCTGGTGAGGTGCTCGGCGCAATCAGGAAGCAGAGCATACAGCAGTACTCATCACCCGGTTTTCTGGCAGGGCTTGTAAATAACAAGAAATTCATGCCTGTCCTGTTTCTGATACCATTCCTTATTTTGTTGGTAGCAGCTAATAAAATTCCGGAAGGTGACATAGTATTTTCCAATTTTTTCTCGATCCAGTCTATTCAGTTCGTTTTTACTCCAGCCCTTCTTTTTGGTCTGGCAGTTGGCGTGCTGGGCGTAATGAAGTTCTGGAAGGATATGAAGCAGGCCGGCGGAGTAACCTCTGGAAATCTTAAAGGCAGTATTATTGAGACGGCAAAGGAGGTTCTGGGCCATGGAAAATTCAAGGATTGCGATGTAAGTAAAGACAGATTTTTATCTCACTTTTTAGTGTTTTACAGTTTCGTGGCCCTTGCTATTGCCACGGGTTTTGGGGTGCTTTATATTGACATATTCCATGTAATGTCTCCTTTCTCATTATTCGGCAAGGGATGGATTGTCAAGCTCTTTGGACTTGCAGGAGCAGTAGGCCTTCTTGCCGGAGTTGCTCTTATGATAATAAACAGGTTCAAGAATGCGGCAAAGGTAGGTATCGGAAGCTATATTGACTGGCTGCTGATAACGATAATAGGTGTAGTCATGGCATCCGGTATATTGTCCTGGGTGACGAGGCTGGCAGGTATCTCGGGCCTGGCATACCCAATTTATTTTATTCATCTTATGTTTATTTTTTCTTTATTTGTTTATCTGCCCTATTCAAAGCTGGCACACGTGTTTTACAGGGGTGCTGCGCTCTGTTTTGTGAAGTACTCTGGAAGGGATGCAGCAGCAGAGCCTCAGGCAGAGGCCTCACCTGAGATAAAACAGGAAACAGAAACAGTTCAGCAATAAAAGGCATAAGTTTTTTGTAGAAAAAATAGCGATTTTGACTTTCAAATTAAATAAAAGGAGGTAAACGCGTGAATATTATAATCTTAATTGCTTTGCTCGGCGGTGCGGCAGGCGTTGTATATGCACTGATAACCAGCGGCTGGGTCAAGAAACAGGATTCTGGCAGTGAGAAGATGAAATCTATCTCTGATGCTGTTGCTGAGGGTGCAAAGGCATTCCTCGCACGTGAGTACAAGGCAGTTGCTATAGTGGCTGTGGTATTGACAGTTCTGCTTGGGGTATTCCTTGGCATATGGACAGCAATAGGTTTTGTCATTGGTGTAGCCGGCTCGGCATTTGCCGGTTATTACGGCATGATGGTATCTGTTAGCGCAAATGTCAGGGTGGCACAGGCTGCATCCAAAGGCATACAGTCAGCTCTGAACGTTGCATTCAAGGGAGGCTCTGTTACAGGCATCATGGTTGTGGGCCTGGGCCTTATGGGACTTGCCGGGTTCTATGCCATTGTAAAGAGTATGGCGCCTGATCAGGCATTCCACGCGCTTATCGGCCTTGGTTTCGGCTGTTCACTGATGAGCGTCTTTGCGCGTATCGCAGGCGGTATTTATACAAAGGCTGCTGATGTGGGCGCTGATATCGTTGGTAAAGTTGAGGCAGGCATTCCAGAGGATGACCCGAGGAATCCTGCTGTTATTGCTGATAATGTTGGTGATAACGTTGGTGACTGTGCGGGTATGGCAGCTGACCTTTATGAGACATACACTGTTACGCTCGTTGCAGCCATGCTCCTTGCAAAGACGGTATTCGGAGCTGACAGCCCCTGGGTTGATTTCCCGCTCCTTTTAGGCGCTGTCTCAATCATTGCATCAATATTCGGCACTTTTGCTGTCAAGCTTGGAAAGAACCAGTACATCATGGGTGCCCTTTATAAGGGGCTTGCTTTAGCAGGTGTTCTTGCGCTTGGCGGTTTTTATGGTGTAACCAGCTGGTTCGTGGGTCTTCCCGGAGCGGGCAGTTACATGAGCGTTGGATCAATATGGACGACAACGCTTATAGGTATTCTTCTTACCGGCCTTATAGTAGTTATCACAGAGTACTTTACCGGAATGTATGGCCCGGTCAAGTCAATAGCTCATGCAAGCACCACTGGTGACGGCACAAACGTTATCCAGGGTCTTGCGGTCAGCATGAAGTCAACTGCTGCACCTGTTATCGTCATCGCTATTGCCATCTTCTGCGCGTACAGCCTGGGCGGAGGCTTTGCGGGCAATGCTTTAGGCGGCCTCTTTGCTATCGCGTTGGCAGCGGTATCAATGCTTTCAATGACAGGTATTATTGTTGCTATTGATTCGTACGGCCCGATCACTGATAATGCCGGCGGTATCGCAGAAATGGCAGATCTTCCTGATGAGATCAGGAACATCACCGACCCTCTCGATGCTGTTGGAAACACAACAAAGGCTGTTACAAAGGGTTATGCCATCGGCTCAGCAGCTCTGGCGGCTCTCGTGCTCTTTGCAGAGTACTCAAGGAGTTTTCCCACAGAAATTTTATTTGATCTTTCAAACCCTAAGGTGCTTATCGGCCTCTTTCTCGGCGGTTTGGCATCATATTACTTCAGCGCCCTTCTTATGGAGGCTGTCGGAAAAGCAGCAGGCGGTGTTGTTGACGAGGTCCGCCGTCAGTTCAAGGAGATCCCCGGCATTATGGAAGGGACTGCAAAACCTGAATATGGAAACTGTGTTGATATAGTTACCAAGTCCGCGATAAAGCAGATGATGGTTCCGGCGCTCATCCCGGTTCTTCTGCCCATTCTTGTCGGCAAACTGCTTGGTCCTGAGGCACTGGGCGGACTGCTCATAGGAGCTATTGTTACCGGTCTCTTCCAGGCCATTGCCATGACATCCGGCGGAGGCGCTTGGGACAATGCCAAGAAATTCATTGAAGACGGTAATCTCGGCGGTAAGGGGTCGCCTGCCCATAAGGCTGCGGTTACAGGTGACACTGTCGGTGACCCGTATAAAGATACAGCAGGTCCGGCTATTAACCCGATGATCAAGGTTATTAATATTGTGGCTCTGCTTATAGTTCCTCTGCTTTAATGAATTCGAGGTGGAGTATTTAATAAAAGGGGCTGTCCCGAAACAGGGACAGCCCCTTTTTTATGTGTTATTTCTCCTTAATACAGCTTACATTGAAGTGTGTTAATGTATTAAAATATGAATTCATTTAAAGATTGCCTCCGGACAAAAAAGGAAATTACAACTGATAATATCTTCTCTGATTTATAAATCATGAAAAAGGGAAAATACGGCCATATAGAGATTCCTCTGAAACGGGTACACATAGAGTTAACAAATGTATGTAATTTTAATTGTGTCTTCTGCCCTAAATCAGAGATGAAAAGGCCGTATGGCTTTATGGAAACGGGACTTGCTAAAAGGATAATAACTGAAATAGGACAAGAGGGTATATGTGAAAAAATTACCTTTCATGTTATGGGCGAGCCGACCCTGCATCGGGATTTTTTTGAAATCCTTGACCATGCACAGAATGAAAAAGTTAAAGTTGGGCTTACCACTAACGGCGCAGGGCTGGGAGGGAAAACAGGGAAACGCCTCCTTGATTATGACCTTCACCAGATAGATGTATCGCTTCAGACACCTGATAAGCAATCTTTTGAACTGAGAAAGGCGGGGGCACTGTCATTTGAAGATTATTTAAACGGTATTATGGACTTTTTCTATCTTTATTCTGCCAGGAAAAGGGACACGACCTTTAAGTTCCGTTTTTTAAACACAAGATTCCAAAAGAAGGGAATGGAGAAAAAGACAGGCCCTGTCAGTGTGATTTCATCTACTGAGGAATTGCGAAGCACATTCCGGGTCTGGTCAGGAAAAATCTATGATGCGCTCGGTATTGATGATAAGCAGAGAGAAAAAGCAGGGAGAAGAATTAATCACCTTGTTTCGTATAAATGGAATGTTGTTGAAATCTATCCGGGTGTTTTTTTTGAAACCTATGTGATGGATGATTGGGTAAATACTTTCAGTAATGAGAAGATTTATAATGCCTGGGCAGGTTACTGTTTTGGCATGCGGGACCACTTCAGCATCCTGTATAACGGTGACGTTGTTCTTTGCTGTGTTGATTATGACGGATATACTGCACTGGGCAACCTTCATGACTCTTCATTAAAACAGGTGCTGTCTTCTGATGAACTGGGTGAAATTATTGACGGTTTTAAGAAATTTAGAGTTGTCCATCCATACTGTAAACGTTGTCTTGGCAGTAAAACAGTGTCTTCATGGCTGTTTAAACCAGTGACAGCTGTTATGGGTTTGAAGGTTTTGAAGCCCTTCTTTTATAAAAAAACACGCCTGCTTAAGTGAATGCTATGAAAACAGGCTGTTTTAGTTTTTCAAAGCGATATCATAATAAATGATAAAGGAGCATGTCACAAAAAAGGACGGCAGGATAAATATGAACATCCCTGAACTGGTCGCCCCTGCAGGAAATCTTGAAAAGCTGACGATCGCACTTCATTACGGCGCAGATGCTGTTTTTCTGGGTTTGTCCCGGTTCAGCCTGAGGGCCATGGCGGATAATTTCACAGAGAACGAGCTCGATAAGGCAATCCGCTTTGTACATCGTAACGGAAAAAAGGCCTATATGACGGTTAATATTTTTCCTCATAACAGGGATATTTCAGCTATAAGAGAACATCTTTCATTCATCAAAAAGGCTGAACCTGACGGCATTATTATTTCGGATGTTGGTGCCTTTGAAATGGCATCCGAGTTTTGCCCTGGCATTCCTCTTCATGTCAGCACACAGGCAAACATTACCAACTTCAGGGCAGCGAAATTCTGGGAGAGGTTGGGGGCAAAGAGGCTTGTGCTC
>VAPA010322500.1_pt1 | contig 11992 bp, 7 predicted proteins | sample 3395041 | NCBI WGS metagenome assembly VAPA01 (sample SAMN08290432, study PRJNA428436) | hydrothermal vent metagenome | isolation source: Deep-sea hydrothermal vent chimney | place: Indian Ocean: Southwest Indian Ridge | depth 1973 m m
ATAGACATCCTGCCTCTTGGAGACAATGTTATTGTTAATGTAACAGGTGATATGCAAACAATCGGTTTCGAGGGCTTTGATATTATCAGGGTTATTGATTAAGCGCGGCAACCACTAAAAGTAAACCCCATTAGAAGAACTTCGCAAATGCCTTAGGCGTAACAAGTTTCTAACGGGAAGGCCTGCCGGTCTACGACTCATAGAGCAGACGGTCCACGGGGTTTTCTAACGGGGTAAATCTAAAACCTCCTTATTTGGAAAACATGTCCTCTGAAACTGAAGACAGCACCAACAGGTGTGATCTCCTTAAGCTTGAGTTCGTTAGTAATTGAGTCTCCTTCACGCACGACCTGTCCGTCAATGGTAACAAGCCTTGATGCAGGGGCATTGGAATAGATATGGGCGGAAATGGATATCTTGGGTATGTCCTGCCTTACAGAAGTTGGTATGTTGTCAATGTTCTGGATTTTTTCTTCCGGTACTGTTTTATTGTCAGCAGTATTTTTTAACAAATCCGAAGAAGTTTCAAGTATGAGTTTTTCATCAGAGGTTATCTCCTGTTTTTCCATAATCCTTTCCGGTTCATATGATTTAACTGTTTTAGACAGGGATTGCGGTTCTGGTTTAACAGGCGTTTCAGCAGGAGCTGGAACAGTTGTGTCGGATTTTATTGCTGATAAATCTTCAGCAGTTTTAACTTCTTGTACCGGGGCATTGACAGTATTACCTTTTTCAGCAGATATTGCTGCCTGGTCGTCAGGGACCCTGGTTATTGCATCACCTGCAATGATCACAGCTTCCTGCTTAACGGCAGGCTGCTCTATTACCTCAGGTTTTGATTTTTCCCACGGACGAAGCCATGCTGCAAATAAAACAGCATTAATGATAAGAGCAAAAAACAGAAGATAAGGCCATAAGGGACGTTTCACAGGTTTCCGAAGTTCCGGTTCCTGCAAGGTCATAATGTCAGGTATTGAACCACGTTTATGCTTTTTATCCAGTTTCTTAAGCGCATCAAGTATGTAAGACATTTATTTTTCTCCGGTATCTGTTAATTTAGGTATTCCTTTGGCAACTGCGCTATTAATGTGAATCAGTGTTTGTGTGCCTACAATTCCATCAGGAACCAGACCAGCTGATATCTGGAACTCTTTAACCTGCTTGAGCAGAAGGTCGTCAAAAATAAAATTATCAGGCTCAGGTATTGTAAGGCCCTGAGCGAGTGCTATACGTTCGATCAACCATTGAACATCAGGGCCCTGATAACCGTGCAGGATGTCTCCCTTATAATCAGGCGGTGTTTGCCATAGTACAGTATAGTCGCCAAACCATTGAAGGGCAATATCCTTTATTTTAACTTCAACTTCCTTCTCCCCTGCAATAAAAGTGGCTGTTTGTTTGTCAAGACGTGTTAATGCTGCATAAAATTCCTGGTTGTCATTTTTAAAAAGTTTCAATACAGCTGGTCTGTTAAGGCGGCGCAGACCGTTAATGCTGCCCTTTGCGTAAAAACAGCGCAGACCCTGTGCCTGTGCCTGCTGGCATGCAGATATGCTTTCATGCGGCATAAAATCAATGCCCCAATGATTAAAAATTGCTTTATTGGCCATCTCAAGGCTGAGACCATGAGGCTGAGCTGCAGTCCATAGCAATGAATAAAGTTTGTCCGGTTCGGTTATTTTTGTAACGGCAGGCAGTGATTCTGACAGATGCTGTTCTTTTATATCTACAGGCGGTGCTGCTGAAAGCTGTGCTTTGGATGTTTCTAATACCGCAGATAAGAATTCATCTTCTTTATTATTGTCATAAGTTACAGCCAAAAAGGCTACAAAAACCGTGATAGCCAGCAGAGCAAGTAACCAACCTGAGGTTTTTCTGTTCCGTGACAGTTCTTTATTGTCTCCAAACACCTCGCGGGCAGCCTTCGACAGTGTATTATTATTGACGCGTGTTTTTCCCTGAACAAATGTTCCCAGCAGTGCCCTGTCGCACAGTATATTGATAAGGCGGGGTACCCCGCCGCTTATATGGAACAGTTTTTTGAGTATGGATGGAGGAAATATCTGACTGCGAAGTCCTGCAATAGAAAGACGATGAGCTACATAAGCGGAAACGTCTTTTTTTGATAACGGACCCAAATGATAACGTGCTGTTATGCGCTGTGCAAGCTGACGAAGTTCAGGCCTGGAAAGCATGTCTTTGAGCTCAGGCTGTCCCAGCAGTATTATCTGAAGCAGTTTGCACTGGTTGGTCTCGAGGTTTGTCAAAAGGCGCAATTGCTCCAGCACATCGGCACTCAGATTTTGAGCCTCATCAATAATAAGAATTGTCTTAAGACCTTTTGCATGAGAGTCAAGCAGGTAGGCATTAATTAGATCCACAAAGATCTTGATGCTTATATTTCCGTCAGGATAGCTTATTCCAAACTCATCGCAGATGGTTGCCAGCAGTTCTTCAACAGTCAGTTTCGGGTTTATTATAAATGCAATCTCAGACTTTTGAGGTATCTGTTCAAGCAGACAGCGGCATACTGTTGTCTTGCCGGTTCCAACCTCGCCGGTGAGCAGGACAAAACCAACGTTACTGTTTATGCCGTATACAAGATGTGCAAGAGCTTCCCTGTGCTGATCACTCATGTAGAGGAAACGCGGGTCAGGCGCAATTGAAAAAGGCAGTTCTTCAAAGCCAAAGTATTCGATATACATGTTTACTTTTCTCCGGAGATTTGCAGCCGATTGCTTTTTCCAGGATGCATCATTATGGATTGTATTTTAGTGATCTTGTATACCTGAAAGGTATCTGCCTATTCTACCAGAGACATAGAAAAATTAAGAGCCCGGCTGTACCATCATATATTCCAGGGTGGAGGTTTTTATTACAATAAATTTATGGGATCAACATCCACATCAACTTTTATTCCCTTAATGTCTTTTATAGTTTCAAGAATATCATGTGCTGTTTGCCTGATGGTTTTTGCTCCCCTGCCTTTTAAAATCAGGTGCCATCTCCAGAGGTTCCTGATCTTCTCTACAGGTGCAGGGGCCGGGCCGAGAACCTCTATACCCCGGCTGTCCAGCTTTTTTAACCTGCCTGATATGATATTAACTGTTTGTTTTGCTGACTCCTTGTTTCTAAAACTTAATATAATTCTTGTTAATCTGCTGAAAGGCGGATATAAAAGCTCTTTTCTTAAATTAATCTCTTTATGAAAGAAACCGTTATAATCATGATTCCGAACATAATCAAACACATAATGTTCCGGCTCATATGTCTGAATGTATGTTTTTCCGGGCATATCTCCTCTCCCGGCTCTTCCTGCAAGCTGTGTAAATAGCTGAAAAGCCCTTTCACCTGACCTGAAGTCAGGCAGATTTAAAGCAACATCAGCAGAAACAATAGCAGAAAGCGTTACGTCAGGGAAATCATGGCCCTTGGCAACCATCTGGGTTCCCATAAGAACATCAAGCTTTTTTTCCTCCATTTGCTTTACGATCCTGTAATGTGACAGTTTCCGCCTGGTAGTATCTCTATCCATTCTTTGAAGCGAAAGTTCCGGTATTAATGCCAGGAGGTCTTCCTCAACTTTTTGTGTGCCGGCTCCAAGGTATTTTACCTTTGTCCCGCTGCATTTAGGGCACTGTGTTTTTGGTATTAAATATGAACCGCAATAATGACACTTAAGGTTCCCGGTGTCCTTATGATACGTAAGAGTTATGCTGCATGCAGGGCATTTATATGAATATCCGCAGTCTGGACACATTAAAAAAGGTGAATAACCCCTTCTGTTAAGCATTATAAGGGACTGTTTTCCTTTTGAAACCGTCTCTTTCAGGTTTTTTAAAAGTTTGTCTGAAAACAGGGATGTTTTTTTATCTTCTTTTGACATGTCAATCACTTCAACCTCAGGGAGCGGCTTATGGTCAATTCTGTGGCTAAGCTGCAGATATTTAAACTTGCCGGTGCTGGCATTGTAAAAAGTTTCAAGGGACGGTGTAGCTGAGCCGAGCACCACTTTAATGTCTTCGATCTTTGCCCTTGCAAGTGCAACATCTCTGGCGCTGTACCTGAGGCCCTCAAACTGTTTATAGGAGGTTTCCTGTTCTTCATCTATAATTATAAGCCCGAGTTTTTTGAATGGCGCAAAGACAGCGCTTCTTACACCAAGGACAACCTTAACCTCGCCATTTCTCATTTTCTGCCAGCTGGTTATTTTTTCTCCGGTTGATATGCCGCTATGATAAAAAACAACTTTATCTTTAAAATGGCTTCGGAAATTGTCTATCATCTGTGAGGTGATGGCGATCTCCGGAACAAGAATTATGGCTTCCGTGTTAGCAGGAAGCGCTTTAATTGTCTGGATGTAGACTTCTGTTTTGCCGCTGCCTGTAACCCCGTGCAGAAGAAAAACACCGTTCCGGGCCCTGTTTATATCTTTAACAGATCTATACTGCTCATGTGTAAGGGTGAATCTTTTCGGTTTTTTGATCTCTGAAACATATGTGATCCTTGACTTGCCTGCCTTACCTCCTTTGAACAGGTGTTGAGGTACGGCATTTTTTAGTGCGAGGCCGAATGTTGACATATAGTATTGACCTGTCCATTTAACAAGCTTTATAAGGTTATCTGGAATTACAGTATTATGATCGAGAATTTCCCTGACGGGTTTTAAAACAATATTACTATGAGCCGACGAACTATGACTAAGCCCGATAACCATACCGGTCTTGTAAGACGATTTAAACGGTACTGTCACGAGTTGACCTTTTTTAATGGATGACTTTATTTGTCCGGGGACAAGATAAGTAAAGGCATTTGCATTTATAGGGAATAAGATTTCTGCAAGCATTAGATTTTCTCGATTACCTCGTTATTTTGTCACAGACTTTTTCGCCTTAGCGAATCCCGACATGTCGTTACGCTAACTATATTAAAATCTAAAACATGAAACTCTAATATCGAAACCTGCCTGACGGTCTAAGACTCGTTGAGTCAACGACTCATAGAGCAGTCAGGTTTCGTGCTTCGTATGATGAGAGTAAACCCCGTTAGAAAACCTTCGCTCTTCTAACGGGGTAAACGAAACCTATGATAAAAAGGATATATGCAAACATGAACCTGTCATTATGTTAATGCCGTTCCAAATTTTTCTATCCAATTCTTCCCGTTCCCAAATATAGAACAGGGTTTGTTATGTTTACCCTGTTAGAAAGCACCGTCTCTCCGGGACGGGAATGCTATAGATAGAAATTTCTTTCTTTTGAAAAGGGCGGGGTTCTCCGCCATAGTCGCCTGCCTGCCGGTCAGGCAGGGATCCGCCTTCGGCCAATGGCTCGTAGAGAGGGAAAGCCCCACCCTTTCTAACAGAGTTTAGTTGAAACGGCACTAATATATACCCATCCTGCGCCGCTTTCTCTTAACAGTCTTTTCTATTTCTACTATAAAGAAAATAATTACTGAAACGGCTATGATTCTTAGCCAGCTCAACAGGTCAATCGGCTCTGTCCTGAACAGACGGTTTAAGACTGTCCAGTAAGTAAAGATTATCTGCAATACAATCACTGCTGCCACCCCGATGAGTATAATCCTGTTGCCGAACAACCCCTTTATGCTCAATACGCTCCCGGTCAGGTATCTCGTATTAAATACATAGAATATCTCGAAGAAGACTATGGCGTTGACAGCAACGGTCCTCGCCGCCTCGATACTTGCCCCCTGTCCTCTTTCGTAAAAAAACAGCCCGAAAGTGCCTAATGCCATAACAACGGATACCAGAACGATTCGCCATAAGAGGTATGGTTCAATGATAGGGGCATCAGGTTTTCGCGGAGGCGCCTTCATAATTCCTTGCTCAATAGGTTCAAAAGCGAGGGTTATGGCCAGGGCTACGGTGGTGACCATATTTATCCAGAGGATATGAAGCGGTAAAACCGGCAATAAGGCCCCGGTGATGATTGCCCATATGATTACAAGGCATTCGCCGCCGTTTGTGGGAAGTATAAACATAATGGTCTTTATAAGGTTATTGAAAACGGTGCGGCCCTCTTCCACTGCCCGTTCGATACTTGCAAAGTTGTCATCAGTAATCACCATATCCGATGCCTCTTTTGAGACCTCTGTCCCGGTCATGCCCATTGCAATACCTACGTCCGCCTGTTTGAGCGCCGGGGCGTCGTTCACCCCGTCACCCGTCATTGCCACTATCTCTCCCCTGCTTTGTAATGATCTTACCAATCTGAGCTTGTGCCCGGGATTCACCCTTGCAAATATATTCAACCTGGAGGCTGTCTCATCAAAGTCTTTTTCATTAAGCCGGTCGAGCTCTACCCCTGTTTTAACATCCTCTCCCAACCCCATCCCGGCTGCAATAGCCTTTGCCGTCAGCGCATGGTCGCCGGTGATCATTTTCACCCTGATGCCTGCGTCTTTACAGGCTTCTACCGCATCCATAGCCTCCTGCCTCAAGGGGTCGATCATACCCGCAAGCCCCAGGAATGTAAATCCGCCCGTTTCAACATCTGTAAACTTCAGGTTGACATGATCTTCAGGCGCATGTTTGAGGGCAATGCCAAGAACCCTCAATCCCCCTGAGGCCATCTCCCTCGCCCGTTCCTCCCAGTACGTTCTGTTTATCTCATCGTCTGTCTTTCCCCATTCCGAGCCGCATAAAGAGATTACCTTTTCCGGCGCGCCTTTCATATAGATGACACCTTTGCCATAATGGTTATGGTGAAGGGTCGCCATAAACCGCTGCTCCGACTCAAAGGGGATGGAGTCGTTCCTCGGCATTGCTGCCTTTTCATTGTCCTGTTCAAAAAGCGCCTTCCCGGCCGCCACTATAAGGGCGCCCTCTGTGGGATCACCTTCTATTTTCCACTCAGCACCGCTGTGCCTGAGGATGGCATCATTGCATAAAAGCCCGGCTTTCAGCAATTCTACCAGTGAAGGATAACGGGAGACCTCTATAGAAGCGCCCTCTTTCATGAATGAACCTGAAGGGGCGTATCCCACACCTGCCACGTTAAAATCACCCTCCGGGGTTATCACCTTTGTCACGGTCATTTCATTGCGGGTTAGAGTGCCTGTCTTGTCTGTGCATATAACGCTTGTGCTCCCGAGTGTCTCTACAGCCGGAAGTTTCCTGATAATTGCGTTCCTTTTCGCCATCCTCGTTACTCCGATGGCGAGGGTTATAGTTATAATGGCAGGTAGTCCCTCGGGGATGGCCGAAATTGCAATAGCAACAGCAGCCATGAACACATCAATGGCAGGCAATCCCTTCAGTAAAGTGCCGAAGGCGAATACAGCTGCACAGCCTGCAATAATTACAATGGTTAAGATCTTACTGAAAGAGGTAATCTTTTTTGTAAGGGGCGTTTTAACCTCCTCAACGTCCTGAAGCATTCCTGCAATTTTTCCGAGCTCAGTGCTCTCACCGGTAGCCGCTACTATCCCGATGCCATTTCCTGATGTAACGAAAGTGCCGCTGAATGCCATGTTAATCCTGTCGCCAACCTCCACATCACTCAGTATGGGTTCTGTAATCTTGTTGACAGGCAGGGATTCCCCTGTGAGCGCCGCCTCGTCCAGATGCAGATTTTTGGTTTTAAAAAGCCTTATATCCGCAGGCGCTCTGTCGCCCGACTCAATAATCACCACATCCCCGGGAACAAGACGCTCTGCAGGGACCTCCATCTGCCGGCCCTCTCTTATCACGGTTGCCTGCAGCGAAAGCATTTTCTTAAGGGAAGCCAGCGCCTGCTCAGCTTTTGACTCCTGTATAAATCCGATAATTGAATTGATTATTACAACCCCGAAAATAACGCCTGAGTCAACCCATTCCTGCATCAGGGCGGTTATGCCTGAGGCGGCAAGAAGCACGTATATAAGCAGGTTGTGAAACTGTAACAGAAACCTTATAACAGGACTCACCCGTTTTTTTTCAGGGAGTCTGTTTGGCCCGTATATTTGAAGGCGTTTTTTAGTCTCTTCTTCTGTAAGTCCTTCTTCAGAAGTTTTAAGTTTATCATATATCTCTTTTATGCCAAGCTGATGCCAGTTCATGGATTATCTGTTTTAATTGATTATTTCTGTAATATGTTCAGAATAGTTTGACACTAAAGTTAACTCTATGCTAAAGTTTTAATCCGACAAATCTTAAGTTCGAAGTAAAAAATGTTGTTTATTAAAGAGCTTTTCTGAGCTATAATAATATACTATTTATAGCTGTTTAAACATAGAGAGTTCGTATTAAGTTACAAGTTTTCAACTATTAGTTATAGCATTTACATACTATTAATAACAAATGACTGATAACAACTTTTAACATCCTCTATGGGCTGTATTTTTTATTAATTGCTGTTCAGGTTTCAAGGGTTCGGACTAAATATTTTATCGTTACTTAATCTCGCATCACGCATACTCTTTTGAGAGGTTTAATTTTCGAAGTGTCAAAAGATAAAGAGAAAACGCTGAAAAAGATTCTTGAAAAGCACAATTCAGAAGAAGGAAACATAATCTCTCTTCTCCAGAATATTCAGGATGCTTACGGGTACATACCATCAGAAACTGTTGCCTGGTTCTCTAAAAAACTGGACATACCGGAAAGCCGTTTTTTTGGCATAATTACCTTTTATTCCCAGTTCCATTTAAAACCGCGTGGTGAAAACATTATAACTGCCTGCTGCGGGACTGCCTGCCATGTAAAGGGTTCTGACCGGCTGATAAGCGGTCTTTCGAGGGAACTTAATATCCCTGAAAATGAGGACACCACAGAGGACGGAAAATTTACACTTGAAAGGGTTGCATGTGTAGGTGCATGCAGTATTGCCCCCGTTGTTATTATTAATAAAAAAGTATACGGTGAGACAACAATGAGCAAACTTAAAAGGGCACTCAAAGATAAAAGATGAAAAATGATATCACTATAAAGATCTGCATGGGCACAGGCGGCATTGCGGCCGGAGGCACTGAAGTAATGGATGCATTTACTAAGGAACTCAGGACTGCCGGCGTCAGTGCTTCAGTTGAAAAACACTGTTCCATGCACAAGGTCGGTTGCAGGGGTCTGTGTGCAAAGGATGTTCTTGTTGATGTGATCATTAACAGAAAAAAGACGACCTATCAGAATACGAAACCGGCTATGGTTTCTAGAATCGTAGATGAACACCTGGTAAATGGGAATCCGGTTGCTGAATGGATGGCTGATGAGTCCTATTACAATTTCCACGAAAAGCAGACTAAGGTCGTGCTTTCTGACTGCGGTAATATTGACCCTGAAGATATAGACGCTTACATTGCAGTTGATGGTTACAAAGCAGCAAAGAAAGTTTTTAAGTCTTTAACCCCGAAAAAGACCATAGATATTATAAAAAAATCCGGTATCAGAGGACGGGGAGGCGCAGGATTTCCAACCGGCCTTAAATGGGAGATATGCAGTAATGTAAGATCCGGGCAGAAATATATTATATGTAATGCTGATGAAGGTGACCCGGGCGCATTTATGGACAGATCTGTAATAGAGGGCAATCCCCATGCTGTAGTTGAAGGTATGATTATCGGTGCCTATGCCATAGGTGCAACAAAGGGCTATGTTTATATAAGGGCTGAATATCCTCTTGCAGTGGAAAGACTTGCTAATGCCCTGTCACAGGCAAGAGAAAGAAAACTGCTCGGCAAAAATATACTGGATACCAAAATGAATTTTGATATAAAAATAAAACTCGGGGCAGGGGCTTTTGTCTGCGGAGAAGAAACCGCCCTGATTGCTTCAATTGAGGGACAAAGAGGTATGCCAAGGGCAAAGCCGCCCTTCCCTGTTCACAGCGGCTTGTGGGGTAAGCCGACAGTAATAAACAATGTTGAGACACTGGCAAATATATCCTATATCATCAGAAAAGGTGCAGACTGGTTTGCGTCTTATGGAACAGAGAAAAGCAAAGGCACAAAGGTCTTTGCTCTTACAGGTAAGATAAAAAATTCCGGGCTCATAGAAGTTCCCATGGGGATTTCTCTTAAAAAGATAATTTACGATATTGGCGGCGGAATACCAAAAGGCAGGAAATTAAAAGCTGTACAAACCGGAGGGCCTTCCGGCGGCTGTATTCCTGCTGAGATGGTTGACCTTAATGTAGATTTTGAGTCACTTGCAAAGGTCGGATCTATTGTAGGCTCAGGAGGCATGGTTGTACTGGATGACACTGACTGTATGGTTAGCATAGCCAAATTTTTCCTGGAGTTTACCCAGTCTGAATCGTGCGGCAAGTGCGTTCCATGCAGGGTTGGAACAAAAAGGCTTCTTGAAATACTTGAAAGGATATCAGCCGGAAAGGGCCGTGAAGGGGATATTGAGCTTCTCAAAGACCTTGGAAACGATATCAAGGCGTCTTCACTATGCGGTCTTGGACAAACTGCGCCTAATCCCATCCTCAGCACAATTAATTATTTTGCTGATGAGTATGAAGCGCATATTAAGGATCAGAAATGTCCGGCGGGTGTTTGCAAGGATCTTATTGAATATAGCATTATTGAAGATGTATGCACAGGGTGCGGTGCATGTATGAGAGCATGCCCTGCAGGTGCTATTACCGGTGAGAAGAAAAAACCACATGCCATTTCATCTGATTTATGTATAAAATGCGGTGCATGTTTTGATGTATGCAAGTTTAAATCTGTGAAGAAAGAATAAAATGTTTAAATTTCGAATAACAAGCACCAATAATCAAATAAATCTCAAGCACCAAGTTCCAAGTTCTAAACATTTGGAATTTCGGTCATTGGAATTTGGGATTTTATCATTAGGATTTGGTAATTGCAAGTTTAAATCAGTATTAAAAGGGTAAAGCATAAAACGTAAAGCGCCAGGCGCAAAGGGTAAAAGGTATGAGGGAGAAAAATTAAAATGATTAAGCTCAAAATAAACGGTATTAAAATCTCTGTTCCAAAAGACATGTCTGTTCTTGAAGCTGCCGGACAAAACGATATTTATATACCGACATTATGTGATCATCCAAAACTTACCCCATATGGTGGATGCAGGCTCTGTATAGTTGAGGTCAAAGGAATAAACAGGGCTGTTGCAGCCTGTACGACGCCTGTGAGCGACAATATGGAAGTTGTAACTTCAACACCTCAACTGCAGAAATTAAGAAGGACAACTCTTGAGCTTTTATTGTCTGACCATCCGAATGACTGTATGATCTGTGAGAAAGCAGGCGACTGCACTTTACAGGAGCTCGCGTATTTCTACGGTTTGAGAGAGAACAGGTTTCACGGGGAAAGAAGGGTTTATACAAAGAAAGATGGAAACCCGTTAGTTGAAAGGGACATGGAAAAATGCATACTCTGTAACAAATGTGTGAGGGTATGTGACGAGGTACAGGGAGTTACAGCAATTGATATTGCATACAGGGGATTCAAGTCAAAGGTATGTCCCCCTTATGAACGTGACCTTGACTGTGAATTCTGCGGCCAGTGCATACGTGTATGCCCTACAGGCGCGCTTACAGGCAAGATCTGGTCTTTAAAAGGCAGACAGAAGGACATTAAAGAGGTTGACACTGTGTGCCCTTACTGCGGATGCGGATGCAATATAACGCTTGACGTGAGAAAAAACGAGATAGTTAAAGTGCATTCAAAAGAGGATACTATAAATGAAGGATGGCTTTGTTCAAAAGGGACATTCGGGTATACATTTGTTAATGATCCCGACAGGCTTAAAAGACCTCTTATAAAACAGAAAGGAAAATTCAAAGAGGTTTCATGGGATGAGGCACTGGACTATTCTGCGAAAAAACTAAAAAAGATAAAAGACAAGGACGGCCCTGACTCTATTGCCAGCCTGGCCTCTGCAAGATGCACCAATGAAGAGAACTATCTGTTCCAGAAGTTTATACGAGCAGCAGTGGGTACTAATAATGTGGATCACTGCGCAAGGTATTGACACAGCGCTACTGTGGCCGGTCTGGCCACTGTGTTTGGTTCAGGGGCAATGACC
>VAPA010093222.1_pt1 | contig 11968 bp, 14 predicted proteins | sample 3395041 | NCBI WGS metagenome assembly VAPA01 (sample SAMN08290432, study PRJNA428436) | hydrothermal vent metagenome | isolation source: Deep-sea hydrothermal vent chimney | place: Indian Ocean: Southwest Indian Ridge | depth 1973 m m
AACCAACGTGGAGGTTTAGGAAACTTAATAAGCTGCCAAAAATTTGGGTGTTTTTTGAGATTATCTCGTATTTTATTTAATGGAGTAAATTCAGTGTAACTGCCAATCTTTAAAAACTCTTTCATTCTCCAACTATCCATTGCAGGGTTTTTATCCTTAACGTAAATTGCGCCAGTTCCTCTTCCAAAAAGGTCGCAGTTATGAACAACTATATTATTAGCAACAAAATTATTATTATCCTTAACCCCTATAACATCATATACATCTTCTTTTTCCTTCAACTTTTTTATCGATTTTATTTTAATGTAACTTATTTTAATCACCCTTTGGTACTTTATCATGTTTTGTAAGATTTTCCTTCCACCACAAAGGTTGCATATTAGTATAATGAAAACATTTTTTAATATCTTCTTCTTTCGTTAAATCAAAAGAAGCACAAGGCATTATATGGTCAATATGCCATCCGTAACGCCCATGATTTTCCCAAAACATTCCAGATTTAAACTTGCTTTCTAAATATATTTTAAACTCCTCAATAGAACATCCTAAAAATTCCAATGCACTATTTTTTTTCCTTACTTTTTGTGCTTTTAATTTTGCTTTCAGTTGATTTCCTAATTTTACTCTTAATTTAAAAGGAATATCATATTTCATCCTTCTAGCCCACCTTTCATGATTTTTGCTTATAACATAATCATAATTTTTTAATTTCCATTCAGCGTCTAATTTACGAACATATTCAGGATTATTTTTTCTCCTATTTATAGAATATAATCTATATTTTTCTCTGTTAGCTTCTCTATATTTTTTTGCTCTTCTTAAAAAATCATCTCTATGTTTTAAATATCTACATTTTGGCTTACAATAAATCATATTTGATATTTTAGGAATAAAATCATCACCACAGCCTTCACATTTTTTTGTATTAACTAATATTTCATCATCATCTTTTAAATCTCTTAATTTAATATATCCTCGTTTTGTTAAAAATAAATGCTCTTCTGTGGCTTTTATTTTTAATCCATTGATTAATTCAACCTCAAAAACTTCTGCATTTTTCTTAGTCAATATTTTTTTATTAAACTCTTTAAATTCATATTTTCTTTCTTTAATATTGTATGTTAATAATTCTACAGTTTTAGTCAAATATTTCATTCTAGTATAAACTATATTGCCATATTTATTTCTTGTTGTTATTTTCGTATCACCAGTTAAACACCAGTAATTAACATTTGATTCTAAATACACTTTGTCAACTTTTTGTACTTTTAACGGAAAACAAAGAATATATAAGAGATGTTTCGTTCTGACTTGAGCTAGTTTTTTCTTCAGTTCTTTATTTTCACGCTTAGCCCAGTCGGCTGAACTATTATGGACAACCACTCCGTTTGCAATATAATTATTAGTTTTTGATACATTAATTATATCATAAACTGATATTTTTTTATCCAATTTTTTTATTGATTTAATAGATTTTAAATTAACATCACCTATCATTATCATCATTATATATGTCCCACAATATAACTCTTTTACTGTTTTCCAACCATTATTGGTTAAAAATTTATGTTCAGCAGTCGCATGAATCATTTTTCCATCAATCATTTCTATTTCATAAACAAAATCTTCTCTAACTTTTATACATTTTTCAGCTATTTGAATTTCTTCCTTTTGAGTTTTTTCATTAAAACTATAAACCTTAAAATTTTTCTTTCCGACTAATTCTTCAATCGAAACATTACCATTTGGTGTTTTTATTCTGCACCAACCGGCCAGACAAGCAAACCTAATAGCCTCATCTGCTATTATAGGCTCAAACTTATTAAGTGATTCAATTTTGCTCATCATATCAGAATTATTATAAGCAATATGTCTCTTAGGATTAAATCGTATTCCAAGTAACCAACACCAATATCTGGCCATCATAATAGCAGCTGAAGATTTACCTGTATTACTTACAACAAATCCATTAGCAATAAAGTTATGATTATCTCTTACATTTGTTACATCAAAGACAGATTTTTTACCAACATGTTTTATAGATTTTATTATTCCTCCTTTTGCAATATGATTAGAATTAAGATTATTTTTTTCTCTTTCTTTCGATATTTTACTAATCAAAAATTTATTATCTGCACAAAACTTTTTTCTTTTATTCTTACACACTTTATTAAAATCTTTTGTATTTATTTTTGTATGTTCTCTTAAAGATTTATTATAATTACGAAACTTATATGCTTGATTCATTTTTTTAAAATAATATTTATCAAAGCCGTGTGTAAAATTATGTGTCTTTCTATCTAATATTTCTAAATTTTCAACATTATTATCAACACGATTTTTGTTTTTGTGATGAATTATTTCTTCATAATCCAATTTTCTTCCAATTAATTGCTCAATAACAAATCTGTGTTCTATCATACTATGTTTTAATGATGTATCACCATTTTTTCTATCTATATCAGAATAATCAATTTTAATTCTATTATCATTTAAATCTAAAATATAAGGTCTAGAAAATATCCTTAATCTGTCACTCCTAACAGTTTTTTTATTTTTTTGATATCTTCCATATTCATGTTCTCCATTTTCTCTAATTCTATCAAACCAAAATAAATCTTTTAATTGTTTATATGAACCATCAGTTAATAAAAAAGGATGTTCAGAAGTGGCTTGTATTTTTTGACCATTAGTTAATTCAACCTCATAAACATCATCTTCTTTCACAAATTCAACACCATCAGATTTTTTTAATTCAAGTTGTTTTGTATTAACATTAAAACTATAAACCCATATTGGACCTTTACCAACAAGTTCCCTAACAGGTATTCCTTTAGGATATTTAATTAAATCTCTTGGCATCTCTAATAACGAATTTCCAAGGATGCATCCTTTTTCACTTGTGACTAAAACCATACTATCATAGTTTGCCAAGTTACGATATAAAAGATGTTTTACAAAATCTCTAAAAATTGTGTGACCTCTCATTGACACACCTGGCTCCAAATAAGCTTTACCTTCTTCCTCAAGCATTTCTTGAATTACAAAAAGTAATTCATTATAAGAAAAAATTTTTTTATCAGGAACTTTAATATCCCAATTATCAGTTATTATTTTAGATATTAATTTTCTTCTCCCAAATCCTAAGCCTTGAATCATTTTATATTATACACCTAATTAATTGTTGAATTATTTATCAAATATATTGAATAATTATTTTCTTGATAATAAAAATTTCCCCAAACACACTCATATCCCCCACTCACTCCTGAACTTGGAACGCAAGTTTCATTCTCATTACACATAGAACAATTATTTCCAACCCATCTTATTTTTATAGAATAATCAAAAGCATTGAATATTGCCATTACTAAAATAATGACACATAAAAATATTATTCCTTTAATTTTATCCAACTAATTCATCCCCATCATATGTGTATTGTTCATACTTGTTACACAACTCTTTAAATAGTTTTGCTCTTGAAATCCCATATTCTTCTTCTATTGTTTCCTTACAATAGACTTGATAAAGATTACTAGGTTTGTTTTTTCTCCTTAAAACTCTTCCCATTCTTTGAATTGTTTGTTTAGCTGTACTATCACCGGCCATTATAACTCCTACGTCAATACTTGGTAAATTGTATCCTTCATCAAGAATTTTTGAAGTAAGCAACGCATTAAATTTATCGTTCTTAAAATCAATCAAATTCTCATCTCTTTTCTCTTTAGAAATTCCACTATGCATCACTCTAGCTTTTATTCCTTCATCAAGCAAGTGCCAATAACACTTATTAGTTTGCTTATTAAATTGATTAAAAACAATAATTTTGTCGTCTCTATGTTTTTTGCAAATATATTTTACAACATCAAACTTTCTATAATAATTATTTACTAACTCTTTTCTTTCATTCATTTTTTTAAGCATTTTAAATTTTAATCCTGACGCCATTCTCATAATTCTCTTAAACCCACCACCCGCTTGTAATATCATATTTATTTCTTGTGTTAAAATTGTGTATTTTTCATAATTTTCTTCATCCATGATTACTCCTATGTTAATAAAATTAAATGGATTAAGAACTCCTTCCTCTAATGCTTGATTCGGAGTGTACTTAAAAATGTTATAATCAAATATTTCAAAAATTTTCCAATGAGCATTATCCATTCTTTCAACTGTAGCACTTAATCCGATTTTATATTTAAATGGATGTTCAACATATTTTAATAATCGTTTTGTCCCATAATTATGAATTTCATCATAGCAAACTACATCAAATATTTCTAATTGAATTTTTTCTAAATTTTGCATATTCGTTATTGTAAACTTTTTTCCATACTCTTTTATTCCACCATAAAAAACACCAATATCAACTAAACTAAATCCTGCATTGTATAATTCTTTAAACCAAGTTGTTTCTAAAATTACATTTTTTGGAACTATAATTAAAGTGTTCAATGTTGGTTCAACTTCCAATAACTTTTTTAATATTTCTATTGCACAAACTGTTTTTCCTGCGCCAGTGCTGACTTCATAAATTACTTTGTGGTGATTTAAAAAGAATTCAATTGCACGTCGTTGCCAGTCGTATAACTCTATAGATTGTGAATTTTTTTCTACTACAATCTGAGGAAGTTTTTCACTTCCATCATCTATTTGTATTCCAAATTCTACCATCATACATAAAGACTTAATAAAAGGAACACAACATACGCCGCTGGAAACCATCTAAAAGCAATTGTTGTCCATTTTTCAACATTTTTTATGTCTTCATCTTTTGGGTTTTTTGCAGCTTCATATCTAATTTTCTTTAAATAATATCCTATTAAACCATGAATTATAACATAAGCAATAAAATAACCAACAAATAATCCAATAGGAAGTTTGCTTACAACAACATCTGACATTTTTACACCCCCAATGCCCTCTTTGACTTAGTCAATACAGGTTTCTGAAATTCAACATCACAACTATAACAATACCAATATCCTAATTTGCAATTCTGTTTTATTTTCAAAGAAAAACACTCAGGACATTTTGCATATCCACCACCAACTATTTCACAATCTTCTATCTGTTCTAGTCTCAACTTTTTTTCTCTTTTACTTTCATAATCCATATCATCACCTTTGAAAATGAACTTCTATGACCCAAGATAACATAATATTATTTTTCAATATAAAAACGTACACACACAATAAACCCCACGCTAAATTCTACGTTATCTTGGGTCAGCGACATATTATTCGTGCTAACAACATTTTTTTTATAACCCTTTATGACCCAAGATAACACATTATTATATTATGACGTAAAAATATACACACACAATAAACCCCACGCTAAATTCTACGTTATCTTGGGTCAGCGACATGTTTCTATGACAACATACGTTTAATTTTGTCTTCGTATGATTCAACCTGTACAGATTCTTTAGATTTTGACTTTTTCTTTTTTTTCTTCTTCTTTTTATTTCCAACGTATTTAACTTTTACCTCTCTTCCATTAAGACTTAATATGTTTTCAATATCTTCATTAGTCAATCCTTTCTCTGAACTGTCATTATTACGACCAGTTCCCATCATTCCGACAACATCTTTATTTCCGTTCCCACCAGAACCCATACCCATCATTCCTGCTATATCTTTGTTTCCAACAGCATCACCCATACCCTTAAATTCATCTGCGAGCTTGTTCAACATGTTTTTTCCTTTTCCACTCTTTTTTCCTTTCAATTTATCCAACTCCGCTTTTTTATAAATCTTTTTGTATTCTTCTTTTAATTCATCTCTTAATTCCTCTTTTGCTTCTCTCTGTAATTCTAATTTCCACAATTTCTCTTCTTTTCTAGCCCTAATCATATCTGGAAAAACCGTTCTATTCCATATGTTCTTAAAAAAACATTCTTTCTTTTCCTTTGGTTCAATTGGCGAACCATACGTATCAAACTCTATTTTAACCTTTTTTTCTTTCATTGACAATCACCTTTATTGGTTCATTGGGAGTTCTTATCCTTAAACAATGAAAAGTTATAATCACTACAGCAAACAAATAAAACATCCACGACCAATGACCATTCAACCAATTATAAATTAATATAACAAAAAGTAATAGAATTATTAAAGAAATAATAATCAAACTTCCATAAATCATAAGTCCAAAATCATCTATTTTTTTATTCATAAAAATCAGTTCTCACAAAACTTTAGTTCCATCTCTCACAGATTTTTTATTATGTGGCTCCCAGGGGAAAAAAATCCATTCATCTTTTTTAGCCTGTCTGCAATAAAAGTTTGGAATAAATTGTGTTCCCTCTTTTACATAAAGTGTTATCGTGTTTAATCCACAAACATCAGGAATCTTAGTTAATGACCTACCACTATCTGAAATATCATCCACGACTAAAATATTTTCATAATCAAAACAACCTTTAACACAATCATGAAAATCAAGGTATAACGGCACATTTAACCAATTAGCCAAATACACTCCCAAAACTAATCCTCCCTTTGGAATCGCATATATCCCTGTTATATTCCATTTTTCACCTTCAATAAAACCTATAATGGTTTTAATATCATTTTCAAATGATTGCCAATTGTAACATATTTTCATATTAGTAATGTTTAGTAATATTAACTTTTATTTAAAGTTATTGATTTTTTACGTCAAAATCACATTTTTAAAATTCATATTTGTCACTACTGACCAATAAGTTGTCAAAAGAAAAGGCTCAATTCTCAAAAGAAAATAAAAACTGTCAAAACCTATATATACCCCTGTCTAAGAGCATAGTGTTAATTATTAACAAATGATTATTGTTCAGTAGTAAATTTGCTTCAAAATTGGCCGAATTTGTTAATTCCTAAATTCCTTAACATTTTTCGCAAACGTAATGTTAATTTTCAACCGGCTCAAATTCTTCATTATTAACCCCTAATAAAGTACCGTTTATAAACAATTGTTAATAATTAACACTATGAATGCTGCAGCGCTATATATAGGTTTTGAAAAAGTCAAAAGCACTGTTCAGTAACAACGAAAAAAACTTAACATTTCTCTTTTCAAAAATTAGGAATTAACAAATTGACCCTATTTAGTAACGTTTATAATATATATGTTACAGACTAACAATAACTAATAGTATATTAATATAGAAAAATGTATATTCTATGTTTTCTTTTGAGAAACGCGATTTTGACGTAAAAAATCACAAAGTTTAAATAGTAATTATTTTTACAAAAAAAGTACAAATGTAACATTTATAGTGATTCTATAAAATAAATACCAAAAAAGTGGTTTTTTATGAGACAGACGTATCTAAAAGAGGATGGTAGCGATTGGATTCACAAGAAGAAGATAAGGTAATAATTGACGAAAACTTTGTTAAAGAATATTCCTCAGATATAACAGTAATAAAGTTTATTCAATCAAAGTTTAAAAGACTTTCTACTGATGGCGCAATCAATCTAATAAAAATGCTCATTTGGAAACAAGTTCCAATAAAGATGTCTCAAATTATAACCAAAAAATCATTTTATCAATATAACATATCCAAGTTTGATAAAGAAAAAAATTTAAAGCTTGATGCAATAAAATCGTTAAGACTTGAACTTAATGGTTTTTTAGTAAGCATTGGTAAAGATTTAATAGAATATGATAAAACGGTTCATGATACATTATCTATCGATGAAAAAACAGGAGAACATTGTTTTATCTTAGAAAAAAACACTTTGTACAAAAAGGTTAGAAAACTTGTATGTGATGAAATAGGAAATGTTTGTTTTAGATACAACTTTAATAAACCAGATTTAGAGGTCACTTTGCCTGAAAACAAAAACACATTGCAGAGATGTAATATACAAATATTGAGTACGAGTATAAAATTTGATTATCCAATTGAGTATGTTTATAGTTGTCCTCAATGTGGTAATATTACAAGCTTAAAAGCGTATCAAACAGCAAGTACTAATGGTAAACTAAAATGTCCTGGAATTGAAAGTTATGTTGGAAGTGATGGAGAGCCAAAGAGTAGAAGATGTTTAAATTCTTTGTATCCTGATGAACAAATAAGTGTAACTAAAGACGCTTATTATTATGACATAAACTATGAAGACAGTGAAGGAAACAAATATAACGCTGGAACATTTAGTTTTGATAAGTATAGTCCAGGATTTTATGAATGTGTTTTATTTAGAATAATGAATCCAAAGAAAACTGAGTTATATCATATAACTGATATTAAAGAAATAAAGTCTAATGTTTTTCCTATGCCTCCTCATAATAATGAAGAAAATTATTTGTTTACATTACAAAAAGCAATGGATGAGTTTATAAGGAAAAACACTGGAATGGAAATATATGGGATGTTTCCAATAAAGGTATCAATGATTATACAAAAGATGTTTAAAGTGTTAGGACCAAAACTAATATCAAATATACAAGTGGTTGGAGATGCAAGCACAGGAAAATCTACAACACTTAAATATTACAGTTTTTTATTAAATAAACATCTTAACATGACTACAAATGGTTTAAGTTGTTCAATTGCTGGATTGAGAGGAACTAGACATGTGATAACTTTAATGGGTAAAGAACAAAAAATTATAACAGCAGGACAACTAGGGACGTTTCATACAATACACATTGATGAGGCTGGTGAAAATAAAGAATTAGTAAAACACCTAAAAACGTTTTTGCTTGAGGAGAATTATAGTTATGATAAGGCCGGAAGCGAGGGAATATTTAGAAAGAGAACTGCTCATGTGAACGTTAGTGAAAATTTAGATTATGCACACTTAGGGCAATACAGAGGCAGTATAAAAAAGGCATATAAGGAATTAAACATAAAAATTGGAGAAGAGGAAATGCCTGAGTGGGATGAAAGTTGGGATTTACATCTTCCTATTTTTAAATATGACAATCTTTATCTTCGAAAGGTAATAAAGGAAAAAAGAATTGAATATCAACTGAAACAAATTTTTTGGATTGATGGATATGATTATGCTTTACATGAACGATTTCCATTTTATTTTTATTTAGTGAATGAAAGAAACAGCAATAAATTGTTTCAAATAATAAAAGGAAACGTTGCTAGAGAAACAATAGAAGAAAATTTGGAACTAATAAGAGCTTTAAAAAATGATAGTCTTGACAAATTTTTCAATTCGTTAAAAAAATATGTAAAAAGTGAAAGTGACATTGACAATTTTCAAAAGGTTGATACGATACTTGAACAATACGGATTACACTTTGATGCTAGAATGAGAATCTTTTATTACAACTTGGTAAAGATGAGTAGAATAATTAACAAAAGAATGGAAATAATTGATATGGATTTAGAGTTATTGAAATGGATATTAGAAAATACTAATTGTAAAATTGATGTATCTGATACAACTAATTATAACATAATAGGTCCTCCAGACATTGAAAAATCTGAAGAACTTGATAAAAAAATTGAAGATGAAACAAAAGAAGGTGATGGCATGTTTGGTATGCCAGAAGATGAGTTTAGTCAAAATTAATTTAAATAGCTGGAAAGACTTAACTGATGATGAGAAAATTATAATATTAAACAATATTATAGAGGATGAACAGAAATGAAGTATGAACATGATTACAAAAGTACAAGCAGCAAAAAAGAATTCATAGCATTGGTTATGAGAAAGTATGATGGAATAAAGGAGACAACAGCAACTAGACGTTTTTATGATATGAGAAAATCTTTTGGGCTACAACTTGATTTGAAGGAAAAAGTAATTGAACGTATGAAAGAGACCATAGATGAAGATAGAATTATAAAACCAAACTGTTTAAAAATGATTATAGTTGAAGACATGAAAAATATGAATATAAAAATAACAAAAAAATCTTTAATGAGAGAAGGAATAATGCCACCAGAAATTAATTGGTTAATAATTAATAAGGTAATTGATGATGTGTGAGTTCAAACTAAAGCGTGATGTTGTGGTCATGGAAAGTACCTTATAACTAGACATAATAATGGATTGAATATAATGATAAATGTGACACCAAAATAAAATGTGTAAAAAAATTCAGAAGAGACATGCAGGTTTTCAAAAAGGATACATTCCTTGGAATAAGGGATTAACTAAAGAGACTGATAAGCGGTTGCTGAGGAGTGAAGAGTATAAAAAAAGAATATCAGGTGAAGGTAATTCATTTTATGGTAAAAAACATAGTGTTGAATCAAAAAAGAAAATATCTAATAATCGAGTATATCTTAGGGGAAAAGAAAACCCAAATTATGGTAAACACATATGGGTAAATAAAGAACATCCTAAGGGTATGTTAGGAAAGAAAGGTTATTGGTTAGGAAAACATAGAGACGAAGAGACTAAAGAAAAAATAGGAAGAGCAAATCTTGGAAAGGTTGTTACAACAGCTGTTAAGTTAAAAATGAGTATGTCTCATAAAAAAAATTGGCAAGATGTTGATTTTATAAAAAAGTGGACTAAAGGAATGCAGTTTTACAAAAAGAATGTGGTTTATCCGACAACACCTGAGAAAGCATTACTTAAAATAATTAAAAAAAATGATATTGCATTTGAATATACTGGGGATGGTGTTTTGTGGATTAATAAATTTAATCCTGATTTTTTGCATAAAAAAGAAAAATTAATCATTGAAGTTTTTGGGGATTATTGGCATAACAGAGAAGATATTAAATTAAGAGATAAAGAGAGATTAAGAAATTATTCAAAATATGGATATAAAACATTAATTTTCTGGGAACATGAATTAACAAATAAAATAAAAAATAAGATTCCTCTAACAGAAGAACAAATTATTGAGAAAATAGGTGATTTTTTATAGTGTTAGGTTTTTTAGATTTTGGCAATGGCTTGATAAAACACCATCAAGTTATTCCTAAAAAAATGATAATAAAAATAAAGATACTGAAATAATGTTTTTTGAGGTGAAAAAATGGCTAAGATAGAAGATACAAAATATAGTTTTGAAGTTAGAAAAACTGGTGCAAATGCTAAGTGTAGGGTTTGTAGACGAAACATATACAAAGGTCAAATCGGAGTGTTTATAAATCAGGGAGATGGTTATAATAATTTTAGTGTATGCAATCATCCGGATTGTTTTTTAGAGTATATGATTAAAGAAGTCAAGAAAATTAAGTTGGAGGATTTGAGAAAGGAATATGCAAGATTTGATAAAATAGATAAATTACTAAAGAAAAGATGAGTGAAGACAAAATAAATAATCCTAAACATTATACTTTTGGAAGTATAGAAGTGATAGAGGCAATAGAAGCTTGGAGTTTGGGATATCATTTAGGTAATGTTATCAAATATATTGCTAGAAGTAAACATAAAAATAATGAATTAGAAGATTTAAAAAAAGCGAGATGGTACATTAATAGAAAGATACAACAATTAGAAAATAAAATGGCATAATTAGAGGTACTAAAATGGATGATGTTATATATAATAGATTTCCAGAAGTAAAGTCTAATTTGAAAACAAACAAAAAAGTTATTGCTGTTGATTTTGATGGTGTAATACATGATTATAGTAAAGGATGGCAGGGTGGAGAAATTTATGGAGATATAATTAAAGATGCAAAGTATGCTTTGAAACGATTGATGGATGATAGGTTTAGTGTTGTAATTTTTACTGCAAGAGTTTTGAATGATGAAGTTCAAGAAATTAAGGTTTTTGATTGGCTTAATAAAAATGGATTTAATTTAGGGGTTCATTATGATAAGCTCACAAGTGATAAAATACCAGCATTAGTATATATTGATGATAGAGGGATTAGATTTACTAATTGGCAAGATATAATAAAATATTTTCACTGAAAAAATGAAATGGTATGAATATGATGAAAAAGATAGAATAAAACATATATATTCTAAATATACTATTGAAGATTTTTGGAAGTGGTGGTCAAATGAAGAGAATAAAGTTATGGAAGTAAGAATTAAAGATTA
>VAPA010474275.1_pt1 | contig 11959 bp, 6 predicted proteins | sample 3395041 | NCBI WGS metagenome assembly VAPA01 (sample SAMN08290432, study PRJNA428436) | hydrothermal vent metagenome | isolation source: Deep-sea hydrothermal vent chimney | place: Indian Ocean: Southwest Indian Ridge | depth 1973 m m
CTTCCTTTGGTTTCAAATTTTTTAAAAAATAAAGTTGAGTAAATAATATGGAAATGGAAAATAATAGGTTAAATCTAAAGAAGGACGATCTTCAAAGATTAAATGATTTTGTTGAAAAGAAACTTGCTGAAAAATATACAAAATTTTATAACGGCAAAGTAATTGATAACAAAGATCCAGAAAAATTAGGAAGATGTAGAATTAGAGTCTTTGGTGTTTATGGTTCTGATATTCCAAATGAGGATATTCCTTGGGCAGTACCAGATTTTACATTTGTTGGAAGTACAGTAGGATCATTTGTCGTTCCTCCACCAGATGCATTAGTAAAAGTTTACTTTGATCAAAATAATGTTTATGCTCCAAAGTATACAACAAAAGTTTTAGATAAAAATAAGTTATCAACTGAAAGGGACGAAGATTATCCAGATACTATGGTATTTTTTGAAACCGATGAAGGAGAATTTTTTAAGATAAACAGAAAAACTTTTACCACAACTTATCATACCGCATCTGGAATAAATTTCATTATTGATAAGGATGGTAACGTAGATATTAATACCGAAGGAACAAATAGTGGTGATATAACAATTACAACAAAGGATAATAATAAATTAGAATTATTAAACGATGTTAATGGTGGAGATTTTGGTGTAAAAATTACAGATAGATTTGGTAATAAATTTTTCATGGGATCAGACGGGATTTTATTAGAAGATGTTAGCAGTAAATTTGAATTGAAAGATGCCAATGGAAATATAATTACTTTAGATTCTAGTGGAATCAAATTAGAAACAGGATCAGGCGCAGGATCATGTACATTTGAAATAACATCTGCCGGATTAAAAATAAATGGATTAACATTAGTGACTGAAAAATTCTTAGATTGGATTGTAAGTCATATTGCAGATTTTGGTCTCGGAAACTTTGCGGCTCCAGTACCTATAAATCCAGCGACGGCCGCACCAGAATTAATTGTGGGCACTTCGCCAGGTGGTGATTTTAAAACTCAAAAACCAGGAGTATAATTATGGCAATGAGCGGATCTATATTAAAGGCAGCAATTAAAGATGGTGCTACTGGTCTAAGAGCCGAAATAGAAGTAGAAATATCAGGTGCTTTAGATAAAGTAAAAAATGATATTGGTACAACCCAAGCCGCAAAAGATTCTGTGGTCGCTACATTAATAGAAGATTTGTCTGAAGCAATTGCAGAAAAAGTTGCCGATAAGGTTGCAAATAAAGTTGTAGATCATATTACAAGTTTGGCACAGTTAGCGACGGTAGTTAGTACAACCGTTCTGCCAGGTGGGGTAATTGTTGGACCAGGACCTCCTGGAGGACCTCATTCAAACCTTGCGCCAATTCCTGCAACTGGATCTGGTACCGGGGCGCCAGGATCAGTTTCGTAATAGGAGAAGTTTATGGCAATCGCAAATTCTCTTGAAAAGTTTTTTTGTAAAGCAATTGAAACAAGTTTCAATGCGGCTACCCTTGCTGTTGATATTGAAGTTGTTAAACCTTTAGCGGAACTTGTTAAGGTGAAGGCATTTGCTAAAAAGGCAGAAAAATTAGATTTTAAAATAATTGAAGCAAAAGTTTTTATACTTCAAGTAGAAATTATAGAACTTTTAAAAATAGCTAATACAAAAAAAAATAAAAGTTCAAGTGATTTTTGTAAATCCTTATTTGCTTGTGAACCAGCAAAAGACTTGTCGGTTTCATTTGGATTAATATCTCCTTTTGATGTAAACGATTTTACTAAATTTGAAAAAAAAGTTTGTAAATTAGGAATAGGAAATTTTATATCTAATTTTTTGTCAGACAGAAAGGCATCTATTGAATCTCAGCTTGCAGTTTTACAGGTAGAGATTGCGACTATTGATAGCCAATTAGATGGATTTATTTTGGATCTTGAAAACTCTACCGCAAATTTAATTGCTAAACTTGACGATTTAACACCTTTTGAAACCTGTGGTTTTGTAGATTGTGATTTTTCAGAAAGTTCAACAAATAAAAAAAATGATATTTTAGAAAAAGTTTCTATTTTAAGTTCAGGTAAGTTTGATGATACAAATACACTAGCAACGTATGATAAAAAAAGAAAGGATTTGACAAATGATATATTAGGCTTAATATTTTTAGCTGCCGATATAGGAAAACCTCCAAGTAACAAAGTTCCTAGAGATGAAGTGGCAGGATAATAAGTAAATTTATAAATATTTAGAAAGGAATAATAATGGCAACAAAACTTTTTACTGATTCTTTTGCGTATGATTTAAGCAAAAATATACAACAAGATGGTGAGATTTTTGATCAAGATGTAATAGAACAAAGTATTGAGTCTATTCTTTCAACATTATTTGGAGAAAGAATATTTAGACCAACATTTGGATCTCTTGTACCTTCGGTTTTATTTGAAAATTTAGACGAGGAAACTGGAGAAGAACTTTTAGATAATGCTTTAGAATCTCTTGAAATATGGGAAGATAGAATAATTGTCCTTAGAGAACAAGCAACAATACAAATATTAATTGATGACAATTCTATTATTTTAAATATTCCTTATGTTATTAACCAGATAAATATCACATCAATTTTCAAAAGAAAAATTAGATTTTAAGGAGATTTGAAATGGCAGGAAAAAACTTTTTAGATTTTACTAAATTAACATTCAATGATATAGTAGAAGAAATTGCATCTAGGTTAGAACAGGACCCAAGGTTTGAAAACTTTAGAGAAAGCGCCATTGCTCAAACACTTCTTGAAATTTTTGCCGCAACCTCCGATTTAACAAACTACTATATTGAAAGACGTGCCGAGGAACAATTTTTAGAAACTGCAAAGCTTACAAGTTCTGTAATTCAGCTTGCAAAGCAAATAGGATATATTATAACTCGACCAATTCCGGCCCAATCAACAATCAGTATGACAATAAAAGGAGGAGATCCTTTATCATCCTTTTTAAATGATTTTATTGGAAAAAGTGATGAAGTTTTTATTCAACTTCCAATTTATAAACAATTTAGTTTTCAAGGACAAAAATTTCTTTTAAAGAATACATACAAATATTCATTTACAGATAGTGATTTAGTTAATTTTCAAAATCCAGATTTTGAAAAGGTAATTGAATTTGGTCTTTCAAATACCCAACAAAATTTTATTTTGTTTAAAGATGCTGATTTGGTAGATATAGAAGATACAATTACAATAGATGTTATCCAAGGCGAATTAAAATTTGCTTCTTTTCTTGGAGATCAAAATGAACAAATCGACGAGAAATTCCAAGTTTATAAAATTAATGATAAAACATTTAGTAATTTTTATGGCGAAGAGGATTTAAATGTAGAACCATCTACAAAAGTTGCTGTAACAAAATTAACTCAAGAAGATTTTAAAACTGGTTTTGTTGCCGAAGAAGATTTATACAGAATAGATAGACGTTCCTTAGTAAGGAGGGATGTTGTTTTTAATCCAACAAGTACAGATGATCCTGCAAAAAACTGTTTGTTAAGAACTACTCCAGATCAAGGAACAGAACTTCTTTTTGGGGATGGAAATTTTGTTGCTCTTGGTGCCGACGCTGGTGAAAAAAGAAATGTTCATGTTAGGTATATTTCGACAAATGGGGCAAATGCAAATTTAATTGGTATTGTAGATGAAGAAATTAAAAGTGATGATTCAATATTTTTAAATAATGATAGTACCTCTGGAGGAGTTGGAAAGAATATTACTCAAAATCTTAAATTTAATTTAACATCAAATATTACTGGTGGAGCCAATATAGAAGATGTTGAATCAGTAAAGGTAAATGCACCAGGAATTTTTCAGTCCTTAGATAGGGCCGTTACGGTGGATGATTATGTGGCAATTTTAAAGGCTATTACTTCTCCAATAAATGTTAAAAATGCTATTTCTTGGGGAGAACATGACGAGGGGGGTAATATTGATCCAATTTTTAAATTATTTAATGTTGTCCTTTTTAGTGTTTTTGGTGAACTATATTCTTTTAGTGCAAGCCGAAATGTTTTTGAGACAAAAGATAGTGATACAGCACCAGAAGGAGAATTAGGTAATGCAATTTTAGATGAAGTTGATCTTTTTTCTGAACCTACTCCAAATAGTTATTTTGAATTAATTGTAAAAGAAGTTGCACCAGGAAAATCAAGAGCAATCGAAGTTGCTAATCAAACCGCAGAGGACACGCCAAAAATAGGACAAGTTTTAGATCAATTAATAACTAAATCTCAATTAACAGTAAAAAATGTTTATGTAAGTCCAGTTATTCATGAATATACAATTGATGGATCTATTTTTGTTGAACCGTTTGCAGATGCCACAATTTTAAGAAATAAAATTAAGACTGATATTTTAAATTTTTTGAATGAAAATGTAGATTACAATAAACAAATTTTTATTTCAAATCTTGTCGAGTTAGCTGAAGCCGATCCAGGAACAGTAAATGTAGATATTGAAATTAACCCAACCGATCCAATAGATACAAGACCAGCATTTGGAACCTCCGGGGATACTTTTGAAGACGCAATTTCTGCCGATGGTGAATTATTAACATTTTTTCAAGGAGTTTCAGCGACAGAACCAACATTATTTGACGATGTAGTTTCAGCTTTTGATGTCGCTTATGGAAGTATACCAGAAATTTCAGGAACAGTATGGGGATCATTAGCTTTTGATAAAAGTGAAACTTCTTTAGAAACTAAAAAATTTATGACAGAAGAATTTGTAAATAAAACTTTATTTAATACAATTTATGACAAGGTTAGAGAGGTGACCGTTGGAACAGCACCGAGCGGTGGTGATAGTTTTGCAGATTATCTTGTTAAATTGGATGCCTCGTTTGGGGAATCTCCAGAATTTAATAGAATATTAATAAAAATCCATAATTCATTATCTCTTATAATAAAAACAAATCTAATGAGAAAAAATGGAGAATTAACAAAAAATATTGAAACTTATACAATACGACCTGAAATTGTTAAGATAGAATTTAATGCTAATGTTTTTTATAAAACAGGAGAAACGTTAGGACCTGTGGGTAATATATAATGGCATTTGTAGCAGATTTTACAGCCGATGTTCAATCAGGCAGTTCCCCTTTAGTTGTACAGTTTACAGATACAAGTACAATTTCTCTTCCAGAAGGAACACAAGTAAATAGATGGGAATGGAATTTTGGCGACGGCAGAACATCAACACAACAAAATCCTAGTAATACTTTTTATAGTACCTCTGGTACACAAACATTTACAATTACATTAACGGTTCATTCGTCTATAGATCCAGATGATCCTTTAAATGAAACTCGAATAGAAACAAAGCTTCTTTTCATTTCTGTGGATAATGTTGCAATTGTTAAACGAGATTTTCAAAGACTAGATAATCCATTCCGTTTTGAAGAACCAAAACAAATAAGATTGTTAGATTTTCTTCCAAGCTATCTTCAAGGAACTGAAACCTCAGATTTCTTGGCAGTTTTTGAAAAATTTTTAAATGAAATGTATTTAGGAACAAATAGATTTTTTAATCCTACCGATGGGACTGATATAATTCCTAGGTATACCATTCCAATTATATGGAAAGAAGGTACAAACGTATTGACAAGTCCTAGAGGAAAGTTTACTGAATTTTTTGAAGTAGGTGATTACATTAAACGTGACAAAGAAACAAAATATTATTTAATCAAACAAGTTCTTAGTGATGAGTTAATGACATTGCATGAAGATTATACAAAGCAGCCAGGTATAATCCATTTTTCATCTAAAGTTTTTTATGATAACTTTACACTTGATATTCCTGAATCTGTAGATGAGTTTGCAGAATTAGAAGAAGGTGGTTTACGAGGATTTTGGATTCCTCGAACAGAATTAGCGCCTGTAGGAATGGATGGGGAAATGGAATTTACATATAAAGTAGAAAAAAGTTTAAATAGAATGGTTTGTATTAGTGCAGATGTAACACCAGAAAATAATTTTAGCACAAGTAAGTTGGCGAGCCAAGTAAAAGATAATTATCTTTTTGAATTAGACATGGCCTTGGCCACAACACAAACTTCTCCAATTGATTTTGGTATTTTAATTGATAATTCAGACGGTACAGATTTTGATTCAGGAACAAAAACAAATCCATATATTAAATTTGTATATCAAAGAACCCAAGTCGATATAAATACTAATCTACCGGGTCGAGTTATTGTTTTTATTGATGGAATAGAAGTTGCATTTATTAGATTAGATAATTTAAATAGAATAGATTTTTTTATAAAAGTTGAAAAGGATATTAGTAGTGGAGCAATTGTTTTTGAAATTAATTTAGTTGAACCATTTATTAAAGATGATCTAACCGAAGATTTCTTTGGCTTTGAAAGAGTGAGAGGATTTTTTAACAAGTTTAGATTTACAAAATTATTTACTTCTTTGGATGATAATACATTAAATTCTCTTTACTTTAAAAATAGTTTAGGACAGGCATGGAATAGAGTTTTCTTTAAAGCTGACTCAGGATTTTTAGGAGATTTTGATCCATCAGATTCAACAATTTTTACTTTACCTGCCAATCCAAGAAAGATGCCTTTCTATGGTAGAGATATAATTTTAGATGGACAATGTATTTACATTCCATTTCTTGACGATGATAAAAATTTAAGACTTCAAAAAATTGATTTGGAAGAATCGCCAAGTGTTTCGGATAGAAACTTTATTGAAGGAAAACAAAAAATTTCTATTCTTGAAAAGATTAAACGTGTTTGTGAATTGCATGATCCTGATTTAATTGACTTAGAATATATCCAGTTTTTTGCTAATTATTTAGGATATAAAGTGGATGTTAGTGTTGAGGATTTAAATATTGTTGTTGCAACAAATGAAGGAGAAACAACATTTGAAAATTTAACGCCTTTGGAACAAAGTCAATTGCAAGAAAAATATTTGAGATTTGTTATGAGAAACCTTCCTCATTGGTATCAAATTAAAACTTCAAGAAGTGCTTTGAATATTTTATTATACTCATTTGGACTTGTTGCTGATATTAGAAATTATTTTACAGACGATTATCAAGATAGAGAAAAATTTAAATTGGAATCAGATTTTGCATTTGATACTGTGGATGCTTCTTTCTTTGAAACTCCACATTTTACAGTTTTAATTAATTTGGATGAAAGTTTTGGAGGATTCTCGTTAGAATCTGCCAAAATTGCAAGTATTATTAAAACTATTTTATCGGTCAAGCCAGTAAATACTGTTTTAAGAAGTTTAAATGGCTTTGTTCGTCGAGAAATTGAGATTTTAGTAGGTGCCTATACAAGATGGTCGCACCATCATGTGATACCAAAAGATTAGGAAATAAAAATTTATAAATAATTATATACAAATTGAATTTAATGGAGATAAATAAAACATGGCAAATACAATTGTAACCAATGCTGGTTTTGATTTTGTATTTACTGCATTAGGAGACCAGTTTGCTGGTAACGGTCCTGCATTCCCAGTAAAATACTTTTTATTAGTTTATGATGAAAGAACCGACCCAGAAATTCATAGTGGTAAACCACCTGATAATATTGGTGATACTGGTGTATTAGTATTTGATGGTGTAACTGCTCCAACAGATACAAGTCCAATTGAGACTGGTGGACATGTTATTCTTAATCAAGAAGGCTATACCATTTCCGATAGAGAAATTTTAATTGCTAGTTCTGGCGATTCAATAGATCCAAGTAATATTCTTTCTGGAAGTACAAAAGACAATATTTCAACTGTAAATTTATTTACAAGTGCAGGAGAATTATTCGCCTTAGACGATACAATTTTTCCTGGTGTAAATCCAATTATCCCATTAAGTGCAAGTGAATTTAATCTTGGAGGAAGTGATTTTGAAATTAGTGCAGGTATTGGAAGTGATCTTGCATATTTTGACCCTACAAATAAAACACTTGCATATTTAGGACCATTATTATTCCCTGTTCGAGCATTTATTCCAATAACGGTGGATCCTCCAGGTGGAGTTAGGTCTATTCGAGGGTTGTTCAAATGTAGATTGGATGAATTCGATGGGGATTTTAAATTTAACAAGATAGCACTTTATACAACACAATTCCAGGTATCAGGTTCAGAATTAATAGAAACAGGACCATTAGAACTTTTTGCAATGGCCGGATTAAATGAACCAGTATTAAAAAGAGATGATGGATTTAACTTGGCAAATATTGACATAGATGTTGAAGTAGAATTTGCATCCTCAGGAATTTCAGACGTATTTTTTGATACCACCGATTCGTGGTTCAAAGTACCAAATGTAACTTCCGGTGGAGATGTGACTCCATTATCCGCAGGCCTATTTTTCGACGGAGAAGTATCAATTGGTTCAAGTGGTCTTGGATGGGTACCAGAAACAAAATTAAAGATTACTGCTCCAGATAAAACCCACCTAAGATTAGCAACCGATGCCGATAATTTAACACCACTTGGTGATAGAAATTATGTTGATATTAGGATGCTTACTGATAATAAATTAATAATCAATCCTAATGCCAATACAGGAATTAATGATCCATCAATATTTAATGTTGGTATTGGTACACTTGCTCCAATACATCGACTTGAAATTAGAAATACGGTGGATACCGATATTGGTATAGCCAAAGCTGGTGTAAAGGATTTCGGATTTGTAGTTCGAGGTACTGGTACAGCGGATTCAAGATTTTATTTTTCAGATTTTAGTAATCTTAAAGATAGAGCAACAATTAACGATAGTGGGTTTCTTGGCATAGGTGCAAACATTCAAGTAGGTGGATCTAACCCAAGTCATTTATTACACATTCAAGCAAATTCTGGTAATACAGAATTTGCCATTGATACTGCTGGTGCAACTGATAATTCCAGAGTAATTTTTAAAAGACAAAATTCAGAAAGATGGGCAATTGATTATGATGGTACCACTGATAATTTAAGATTCCAATATGGCGGCATAGATAGAGCAACTTTTTTAACTTCCGGTTATTTAGGATTAAATACAACAGCACCAAGCCAAATAGTTTCAAGATTTACATTATATGGTTTAAATGTAAGTGAGGAGGTAAGATGGGTTAGAGATGCAGGCGCATTTGGAACTAATGAAGGTATCATTCGTTCGGATAGTAATAATTTTATTATTGATACAACTGGACAATTAGGGGCAAAAACTGATTTATCATTAAGAACACATGGAACAATAAGAATTTATATAAGTCAAGTTTTAGGTGGATTTGTTGCTGTTGGAAATAATTTGATTTCTCCTGAAACAAGATTACATGTACAAGATATTATTACCATTGCAGAGCCAGTAGGTTCATTTGCAAAATATGGAGTAACAACTGATATTAATCCAGGTTTAGATAATATTAGAACAAGACAATTTATTGTTAGATCAAATACTTCTGGTGGAGTTACATCAACTTTCTCAAATACAAGTTTGGTAGATGGAATTTCTGTTAATGCTAGTTATGATACACCAACAACCACAAGAACTTGGGTGGAAAGAGATCCAGGATTAGCTGGTGTTGCTAATGATGCTTGTATTAAGTTTGGTGATGCTACAACAGAATTTTTAAGAATGTGTCTTATTGGAGGAGTTGCTTCCACATCTATTACCACTGGAAATTTTGGTGTTGGAACATCAACCCCAAGTGATGCTATACATTTATTTAGTTCAACTGGAAGCACAATTTTAAAAATAGAGACAGATTTTGCCGGCGGCCAAGCTTCCATTGATATGCTTGGTAATGCTACTTTAGATGGTGATGTATTCCATACATTATTTTTTAGGAATACAACTGGTGGCCACATAGCTAGGATTGAAGTTCAGAGAGGATCAACTGGTTCAGCTGGCGATATGTTATTTTATACTTCGACAGGCGCCGGCACACTAGAAAGAATGAGGATTGATCAGGATGGAAATGTTGGTGTTGGAACTAATATACCAATAACAATATTAGATGTTGTTGGAATATCAGGTGTTAGAATTACTGATGGTAGTAATGGTGTACTTAGAATTTTACCAGATTCCAGTGGTGTAAGAATTGAATTGGATAAACTTACTGGAGGAACTAGAGATTTTAGATTTTTAGATATTACTAATGGCGAAAGTATGAGAATAACATCTACTGGTAATGTTGGAATTGGAAGTTCGTCTCCAGGAATACTTACTAATACTGAATCTGGTTTTGCCTTTTGGGATACAAGTGGTACAATTCTTGACATTGAAGAATTGGGATCTGGTTTGAATAATGCAGTTTTAAATTTTGTTGGTGATCCAGATGTAACAAATACAGCATATGGAATGATTGCATTTACTCATTTTGGAGGACTTGCTGGTAGACATAGAACAGTGGCGCACATTACAGCTCTTAGAACTGCATCTGGTGGAAGTGATACAGAAGGTGCTTTTCTTAGGTTTAATGTTAAAGAAGATGGCAGTTCAAATACCCATGATATGGTTTGGTCGAACACTGGAAGATTAGGTGTTGATGAATTTTCACCAAGCGTTACTTTAGATGTGGCCGGAGATATTACAACTACATCTGGAAAAATAAACTTTTCATCCTCAGATACGTCTGGAGCAAAAATAGAATTTAGCTCTGGATTTTTTAATTTCTTAAATGGTGGCTCTGCCGAAGGATCTTTACATGAAACAATAGGTATTGATTCATTGTTTTCAACTGCGGCAACTAATCTTTCTACTTTGGGTGGTAATAGTATAGCCGTAAAAGATAAAGGTTATTTTGGTGGTAATGTTGGAATTAATACACTTACCCCAGACAACACAAATGGAATTGCATGGGGAGCATTGGATAAAGGAATAAAGATTTTTGCACCTGGACAAGTTGGAGGAAATGCCAGGTTGGTTTTAGAAACATCTGGTAAATCTATTATTGATTTAATCGATACAACTGTTTCAAATGAAGGATGGCTTGAAATTACTCTGGATAATGGCCTGTCCTATATAAAGGCTAACGATGATACAAACACTACAATCCATAATTTTTTTATTATGCGTCATTTAAATGGTTTTGTAGGAATGGCACCGGGTTCTCAATTTGGTCACTTACCAACGTCTCTTTTACATTTAAAAGATGTGACCGCCACAAACGACACGACAATAACGATAGGTGCGGATGGTGCCAGTGGTTTCTTTACTGTATCTGGAACTGCCAATGTAAATTCTCATGCAGGAGTAACTTCCGATGCAGTAAAACTTATTGGATCGGCAAATTCTGGTGGAATGTTATTTTCAAATAATGAAGCTAATCCTATAATTTTTGGTACAACTGATATAGAAAGAATGAGGATTGATGGGTCTGGCCTTGTAGGAATTAATACTTTATTTGCTAATACAAGACTTGATGTAGACGAACCGAGTTTATCTTTAAGCTTACTTTCTGCCGTATCTTGTTTTTACTCTGCCGATAAAACTTTATATAAAACACTTAGAATACGTGGAGGAGGAACAAACGACTCTGGTGGTATCATTCATTTTGGTAATAGTACAATAGGTAATGTTATAGTTGGACAAATAGACGAAACTGTATTGACATTGAGAGGAATTGGAGGCGTTGTAATTGATACAGCAGCCATTACGGGTAACGATATTGACCTTTGTGCCGGCGGTGATATTAATTTGAGTCCTATATCTGGTGCAATTAATTTGACCGCTACCAGCGCTAATATTACTTTAACCTCTCCAGACATAATCCTAACACCATCAAATTCGCCTGTTGGTATGGTTATGGATTCTAATACGATAGATTTTTTCTCAATTACATCTATGTCGTATGAGGCGTTTGGCGCCACCACAAGATTCATTATAAGAAAAAATATAAATACCACAGATATTGCAAGATTAACATTATTATCCCACCCTACTTCTGGTATAGGCGTATTAGATTTTACAGACGATTCTAGTTTTTCAAC
>VAPA010124818.1_pt1 | contig 11951 bp, 10 predicted proteins | sample 3395041 | NCBI WGS metagenome assembly VAPA01 (sample SAMN08290432, study PRJNA428436) | hydrothermal vent metagenome | isolation source: Deep-sea hydrothermal vent chimney | place: Indian Ocean: Southwest Indian Ridge | depth 1973 m m
GATTTTAGGCGGCCTTTTCTTTTTTGAAGACCAAGTATTTTAAAGAGCTTCTTTTTAGATCTTCTTTTGGAATGATCTGTTTTTACTTCTTTATTCTTTAATTTTTTTAAGTTAAACATTTTAAAATTCTATTGATGGCCTTAAAAACTTGATTATTGAAAGAAACATGAACTGAGCGAAGCCTAAAAAGAATGATATAACCATCAATATAACCAAGTCTAATTGAAAGTTTATAAATGAAGAAAGAACTACCAGCATAGTAATGCCAAGTGTAGGCATGATAACTGCTATTATCATATAAAACATTGCCAGCGGATTCAGTTTTTTCCCATATTTACTGACTTCAATTGCCTGCTCCCTTACAATCTGTTCTATGACTGAATTTAATGATTGTGCAATATCTGAGCCTGTTCTTGATGAATTAAGGATCTGCCAGATTATCCTCCGTAGATCATCTGACGGGGTGGATTCTATTGCCTCATTCAATGCATCTTCCAGAGAAGTGCCTAAATTTACCTTATTTATGATATCCTTGAAATGTTTGCCAATAGTTTTATAATTTTTTGAAGTATTTATCATGGCGTTATAAAGGGGGACTCCAGATTCAAGTTCAATTATCAGGTAACGCCCGGCAAAAACAATCTCCTTGCTTACTTCCCTCTCTCTTTTAGATATTTTAACATCCGGAAGCTTTAGCATATAGAAGAACAGAAAAACAAACAAAATCAATGGGAAGACAAATAAGACTGCTTTTAGCGCAGTGTATTTTACTAAAATAAGGAAAAGAAACACAGATATTCCGGTTGCCAAATAGAATGCAGTGAGAAATGTTTTTTGGACAAATTCTTCAGGTTTGTCCTTCATGGCTGCTTTTTCCAGCTTGGTTTTCAATTCCGGCAATGACCTGGCGATCCTTTCAAAGATAACATTTATAATAACAATCACCTGAGCGGTTTATTGGCTTTTACGAATTTCATTAAGTTTTCCTTGTCTGTATAATACTTTGCCATAACTCTCCCGACTCCATCCACCGTGCTTATATCCTGCTTGACGAGCCATTTTAGCACAGCTTCCTTTTCCTGCAAAGATTTTTTCAATTGTGATTTAGAGAGTCCTGTGAACATCCCTATCGTGGCAACTAATGATTTCGATTTGTTTATCTTATTTAACCTGCCTGTTTTTAAGTCAAGCTGCATAAGCACATTTGGCTCTGAATTTGGCAGGATTTCGGAAATCTGAAATGTTTTTCTTAAGCCTGTACGCCTGTTTCTATACTGGACAATTATCATAGATATGGCGGGAAGCATTGTTGGCGGAATCTCGATGGGAGGATTTATGAGCCTTGTTACTGTCTCTTTTGTATCATTTGCGTGTACAGTAGCGTAAACAGAATGACCAGTATGGATTGCTTCAAATAAAACTTCTGCTTCTCTTTTACGCCTGATTTCTCCAACTATTATCCTGTCAGGCCTCATCCTTAGAGAGTTCACTAGCAAGTCAAGCATTGAAATTTCCCCTTTTCCTTCAGGGTTTGGAAGGCGGGTTATTAGGGGCACCCAGTGAAGAAATTTAGGCAGTCTTATCTCTCTTGTATCCTCTATGCTGATGATGCGCTGGTTGGGCGGAAAAAAATTAGCCACAACATTAAGCATGGATGTTTTGCCTGATGCTGTTCCGCCAGCGATTAATGTTGAAAGCTCGTATTGAACCCCGAGCCAGATTAAGGCTGCGGCAGCAGGAGATATTGTTTCTGACCTTATAAAGTCTGTTATTGTCCATGGTTTAGCAGCAAACTTTCTGAGTGTGATTGTGTTGCCCCCAATTGAAATAGGGAGGAGTGTAGCGTTAACCCTGTCTCCAGTTCCTAAATGCGCATCCATTAAGGGTTCCAGCATACTCACCTGTCTGCCAACCCTTCTTCCTATCATTGCAGCATAGTGTTTTGTTTGCTCTTCATTTGCCATTTGTATTGTTGTCTTTAACCAGCCGTACTTTTTATGGTATACCCATACATTATCACTTGCGCTATTTATGGCAATCTCCTCAAGATCCACATCATCCAGAAGTATTTCTATAGCCCCCATACCTAAGCTTCTTTGAATGAGATAAGACCTTAGGAAGTTAAGTGTTTTTTCGTCAGCAGTTGGAAAATGTTTCTTGAGCAAAATGTCTATTGCTTCTATAAATTTATCTTCAATAGCCTTTGAATTCTTAACATTTAGAATATCGACCATTCCCAGGCTGACCTGGGTTATCAATTCTTTCCTTATATTTTCCAAGACAATCTCTGTATGCCTGCTTATTCCTGAAATTGAAACCCTATAAACTGACACAAATTCTTCCGGTTTTCGGGAGATGGTTATCTTTATAGGTATTTTATCTGAGATAAAATTATAGGCTGCCAGTACCCCTGTTTTTTGCTTTTCCAACTCCTTAACTTTAGATTTCTTTCCTGACCTCTTTTTATGCTGCTTAATTTTCTGAATTACTTTTCTAGACCTCTTTTTCAACTTCTCACCCCTTTTTATTTAAAAATGACTTATTTAAATATGCTGCTTAATTTTCTGAATTGCTTTTCAAGAACACTTTTCTTTTTATCCACTTCACCAAATTTTTTTTCAAGCTCCAACATCTGCTTTCCAATATCGCCTGATTTTGACGCTAAATTAAATGATTTCGCTTTTTTGATTAACTCTATCAGCTCTTTTTCCAGGCTAGTTTTGTCTTGATTCAGTTTGTCTATCAAACTTCCAATCTCCACTTTCCTATCAAGGAACTTCTTTATTTTTTTAGATGATTTACCAGCAACTTGAAATTTCTTTTCTTTTTCTGCAATTTTTTTAAGTATATCCTCCTGCAGCTGTTTTATCTCATCTTCGTGTTCCTGGCTTTTTTTTATCAAAGGTGTTATGATACTCTTTCCCTTTTCAAGATTTTTTTCCATTGAAGCTGCCATGTTTTTCAGCCTTTCAATATGGGATTGTGAATTTTGAATTGCCAGATCTTCATCTTTCACTTTCTTTTCTATAACTGAGGTCATCGATTTTAATGATTCCAGCTTTTCTTTAAGCAATTCTTCGCTCTCTTTTATTGATGACATCGCCATCTCTTCTTTTTTTAATTCCTCTGATTCTTTTTTAATCTCATTTAGAATGTCAGCATGTTTTTTTTGTTCCCTTAGGATTTGCTGGGTCATGCTGGTCATTTTACCCTGAGAGGATGTTTTTTGCTGATGTATCCTCTTGTCAAGGTTTATCTTTAAGTGATGGCGTTTTTCAAGCTTTTCCATCTTTTTCTTTACATCTTTGATTTCCGCACCAAAATCTCTTTTTACTCCGGTAGAATCTTCTTTCATATTTGTTAATTTTGCAGCCTCTTTTTCCAAAAAATGCAGAATTCCCTCTGCTTTTCTTATGAAGACTTCTTTCTTACCTGTAAATTCTTTTGCTTTTTTTTGAATATCTTTTTTTGTCAGTTTTCTCCCTACCAGAAAAGCTTTTGTAAATTTGTATTCAATACTTATAATTCCTTCTTCTTCAAGAAAATCTGCCCATTCTTCAACCACTGTTAAGCTTACACCCAGCTCTTTTGCAGCGTCTTCCATGGATATTTTAGCCTTTTCTTTAACCAACTTTACTAGCTTATCAATCCCTGTTTCTATGATTGGAGCTGTTGCTAACATTTTAGTAAATTAATAGAAGCTTTAATTTAAAAACCTTTTGCTTATACACATCCCGTCTCATAAATTGGCAGGTGTTCAGAATCCAATTTGAACCAGGAAGGCGTTTGATTGGTCCTGCAGTTTGTAGTTGTTTGCTCACCGAAATAGATGTAGTCGACTGCGCTCCGGTCCTCTATTGACAACCCCTGGTCAATGAATTCCTGGATATTGACAAGGCTCTCAATACCGCTTTCTGAACTTGTTAAATTACCTTCAAGCCTCATCAGGAAGTTAGGAGACATATTTGTGGCAATATAATAGGATTCGTTTAGGTGGGTTAGCAGATTTTCATGGTCATTGCCGGTTACAAAATCCTGAAATGGCGATGCCCTGATAGTATTTGTCAGCCTGCCATAAGAGTTTATCACATATAACGGATCTTCCAGGCTATCTATGCTTATATTTATTTTTAATTGTTTATTTATTTCCCAAGAGGAAGTTTGCTTTTCATCTTCAATTTTGAAGTCGATATTTACCCTTACAGTTACATACCATGGGTCTTCCTGAATGGGTGTTGCCTCATTTACTGTGAAATTCGTAATTATATCTATTTTCTCAGCTTCTGATTGTATTCTGTTAACCCAGTCAGGGAATGTGGAATTACGCATCACAGAGATCTCCTGATTGTTTATTGTCCCATTAAGGAAAAGTTCGTTGAAGTCTTGTTTTGTATTATTCAAGAAAGTTCCGTTTGAGGTTATGTACTGGTTTATGCCTAAAAAAGCCCTGAAAGAGACTATGTAAATTCCTTTTTGCAAATCCTGTTCAACATCCTTAACAAAGTTATTCATTGTTACAATTCTTGTTTCTACTATATCCATCTTTTCCTTTAACCTGTATTTTGTGTAGACTGTGAATGAGAGTATGATAACTACTGACAGGACAATAGCGGCTATTGTAAAAAGTACACTTTTTTTATATCTCATTTTAATTTTTCAGTTTTTTATCAATTATTTTTAATCAATTTTATTATTGATTATTCTTATTATTTTCTATATTCATTCCCATACCCTGATTTCCATGACAGCCGGCCCCCAAAGGGAAGGCACACCTGCTATTGCAATATTTTCAATAAATAAAAACTCTTCACCGAAGTTTAAATCCAGCAACCCATCATCGTCAAAATCAAGAGCCCCTAATAGCGAGTAAAACGCAACATCAATAGAATCGTCTGAATCATAGACGCCTGTTTCAAAATCACAGCTATCGCTTCCCGAGTAATCAAGCGGTACAGCAATCGTAGTGTTGCTTCCATATTCATACTTGATAGACCATATACATCCATCTGCCTTTTCAGCAATACTAGTGTAGCTTAAGGAGTTAGGGTATAATAATGTGTAGATTACCCTATTATCTGGAGACCCCCCTGAGTTGTTTGTAAGGGATAAGCCTGTACTTACAGTGACTGTATTTATTCCTTCTTCTATCAGTTCTGGCTTAATATTCACTAAGAAAGGGTCGCCAAGACCTGTATAATTATTGTTGAAAGAGGACAAGTTAAACACATCATAAGTGTTTGTGTTGGTAAGTGTCACATTATCTGTCCATTTATCGCCTGAATAGGAAGTCACTTTAGCATCAGCTACTGAAATGCCGGCAGGTATATCTAAAACGCCCTGGCTTATGTAATTTCCAAAAACTTCTGTTTCAAAATTTACCGGAATTTTACCATAGACATATGGCTCAACATAAGGAGTGTATGTAAACTCAATATAAGAGTCAGAGTATAATGTCGATTTTTCAAAACCACCGGTGCTTACAGCAGACTGAGCCGCATAGCTGATCTCCAGAATCTGAGAAGAAATATTAGACAAAATATTTGTTAATAGGCTAGTGTTTGTGGCATTAAAATACAATGATTCGTTGCATGCAACACTTTTTAATGTATCTGTGCCACTTGCGCTTATATCCGAACCAAAACCAATTGTAAATACAGTAATATTATTGTTACAGGAATAATTGCCCGCGTCTATAGCTGACTGAGGGGCATTTGCAGAATCATATTCCCCTGTATAATCTCCTGGACCGCTGCATTTATAATTCGCATCTCCGTCACTGATAACTACAATAAATTCCTTCTCTTGATGTGGGAGCATATCATTAGCTTTATAAATACCGCAGCAGATACATGTTCCTCCATCAGCAGTGTAACCTTCGATATCAGCCACTAAGGTATCATTATTGTTAGTCAAATCAGTGAAATCATCAAGATCCGATTCATAGCTTGCCAGGCCTACTCTGTTGTTGATGTTTTGCAATATTGTATTCACAAAGACTTTTCCAGAGTCTTGCGCTATTTCTAGCCTTGTTCTAACACAGTCAAGGTTATGGCCATAAGGAATAAAACAGCCGCCTCCACAAACATTTCCAGAGCAATCACTTGGGTCAGAGACCACACAGCTTTTGGATCCTCCAAATAAACAGTTATAATTACATGTCAGAGGAATAGAATATTCCCCGCACCAACCCATACTGCCAGAAACATCAGTAACTAAAATTGAATCTGCTTTACCAATAAAACCTCCGTAGCTTGCGCCTGCTAAACCAATCCTATAAGGCACTGTATTATTGTTCAAATTATTGTAATTCAAGATTGACCTAAAATAAGCGTCATCAATGTTTAGGAATGCTTCTCCATCCGGATTTGCGTAATAGATAGTATCGTTGCCCACATTAAAGAATGTTGTATAGTTGCTATCTAAGTGGAGGTATGCTTGAAGAGATGTTAGATTTCCCGGAACATAAAATGAGGAATATAGATTAATAATGCCTTCAATTCCCGGAAGCTGTTCTTTTTTTATAACTTGATCGCCTTGATAAGTTATTTCAGAATAGTTAATGTTGGAGGTTACTGAGTTTACCCTGATAAACCCCCCACCGATATAGCTTGGGGAGCCATTAAAATTAATTCTAATTTGATTGTTTCCCGGATTTAATAGATCATGGTAACTTTCATTCAGATACCATTTATCTGCCCTAAGATCGTCTGAAAATTGATCAAGATATGAGCCCGCAGACTGCGAGTTAATTAAGAGAGAGAAGTTATTGCTGGCAGCCATTTCCATATATACTTCAGTTATGTTTATGATTTCGCCAGGTAAGGTAATATTGACTGTGATGTTTCCATTGCCTACAAACCCTCCAAAGTAGATATAGGAATAAACAGTTTTTTCTTTGAGTCCGGATAAGAATACCCTGCTGGTATAACCTTCAACTGGCTTGTCTTTTGCTATGCCTGAAATCAGCTTTCTTGATGAAACCAAAGACCTTCTTATTGGGATGTTTCTTGTATAAATAAGCTCATCATTAACCCAGATACCAAAGCCGTATCTTTTCGGTATTAATGAGGATGTGATGTTTCTGGTAAGTTCAGACGCCTGCCCAATCTTGTCTTCAGACCAGAATTCGCCTATCTGTTCCAGGATGGTATTGTTTCTGGTTATATTTCCTTCTGAAATTAATAAGCTAACGTAGTCATTATCTATTTCATTGACTTTTAAATTTGTAAGAACCCTAACCAGATCATGGCCCATGTAATCTATTGTTTCTGTTTTTGTTTCTTTAACATAATAAGAAGAAGCTAAAATAATGGCAATGATTATAATGCTGGTTGCCAGTATGGCATCTATTGTAAAGAACATGCCTCTTTTTTTTATGACCATAAGTAGAGCACCATCCTTATTATGCTTGTCTTGGTTGCATTATCGTAAGTTAACAACCTGTCAATTTTCACTAAATTATCTATATCGGCATTGTTTGTGTTAATGATACATGCACTGTCAGGATTTATGCATGTTTTTTCATGGCCCTTGCAGCAAAAACCGCTTATATTCAAGACAGTGCCATTAGATCCTTCAAAAAACAACGTATAATCATAGACTGTTCCCAGGAGCTTTTTACTATGGTTGTAGGTCAAATTTGCCAGATTAAGCACTTTTCCTACATCAATCTTTTGATTGCTGTCCGTTAAGCCTATCCTTTTAACTGTATTGCTGCTCCAGTTTGAAGGATAGCCTTCAGAAACTAAAGAAGAAGAAACAAACTTTGCTTCAGATGTCAAATCATTTAACAGAGAGGCTTCCTCTTTTGACAGGTTTGTTGTGTAAACAAAATAGATTATAAGCGCAACTGTAAAGATAAGCATAGCCATTGTGAAGTCTGTGTACCATGCCTGGGCTTTAGTTGAGATTAACAACACCCCCTGTTTTGGTTATTGTATTTGTGCTTTTTGTTATAGTTCCTGTAACTTCAGGGACGGGGACAGCGTAAAGGAAGTTATCAGTATAAATAACCAAAGTTCCATTATTCCCTGTTGTGATGCTATAGTTTATAACGTCTTCCAGTTTGCTGGGCATCGTGAACTGGCGTGTATAGCCGTCTTCTGCTATCGCTGCTAGATAGACCTCTTTCTGCAGCTTTAATGCGGCATCTTTTATGAGCAGATACTCTCTTTTGTCCTGGAATTCTTTTATTTGGTCCAGGATTGTAGCTATAAATATAATAACTATAAGTGAAACTACCCCTACCAGAATGAAGAATTCCACGGATACCTGGCTTTTTTTCAGAAACATATTAAGTGTATGAAACTAAAACTTCATTTTCCTGAGCTTTTAGAGTTATGCGGTAGATGCCTTGTGTTGAGGGTAAACTGCCTGTAATATTAACAGAAGAAACCTGAACAATGTCTGATATTCCTGTTGTAGCCCTTATTCTGAAGATAATCTCTTTTTTTTGCCCTATGGTTACTTCTGTTACGCCTGCCGGAATATGGACTTTTAAAGTTGTTTGGGATGGTTCACCCAAGTAATAAACAGTCTCTGCTGCATCCACAATTTTCTGAGATATCTGGTTTACCTGCCTGGATACTATTTCCTCATTTGAAGAGGCTACATTATCATAATAGATCATTATCAGGGGAATAGTGATTAAGACAATAAACCCCATTATCATTGCATATTCTACACTAACCTGCGCTTTAGACATCCTAAACCTCTTTTTTAAAATCTTATCTGTTTTTTAGAGAAGAATGTATATAAATTTTTTGTTTTGATTAAATTAAAATTTTAACAAGAAATTGTTAATAAAAGTCTCTTGTAGACAAATATCTGCCTCATTTATGTTCTATATTGAAAATAAGCACTGGACATTTTCCAAAGTCACTGGACATTCACGCGTGAAATATATAAACTAGGGAGTCTTTCTATTTTTTGATTTTTATTCAATAATTTTCCACCACCTAAATCATGTTCAACTATCAAATCATAATTTTCGCTAAAGCTGAAAATCAATTATATAATATCCCACTAACAAAAAATGATGATGTAAAATGTATAAAAAATCCGAAATAGGAATTCAGGCTTTTAAGAGAAGATATCTCTAAGATGTCCAGAGAAGAAAAAATAACAATGCTTTTAGATCATGCTAGAGACTACTATAAAAAAGGGCACAAGCCTACAAAGAGAAGTATAAGAAGGAAATTTCATTTAGAAATCTATAATTATTTTAAAGATATAGGAGATTACTATAATAAAGCAGGTATTGGCACTTCTATGAGGTATTATCCAAAAAATAAAGCGAGGGCTATTATAATAAACTACATCAAAAAGGAAGCTAAACTTAACCGTTTCCCGAAACATATTGAAATTGAGAAAAAATTTAAGACTCATTTGAGACATTACTTTAGAAACATAAATGAGTTGTACAAACATGCATATATAGATTTTTCTTTAGTCCAAAAAGCAAGAAAATTAGAACGTATGCATAGTTTAGCTGTTCTAAATAAACAAAAAATGCGTATTAAAGAATTAATAAGAAATAGTGTAAAAGAAGGCGCTTACCCAAGTATAACATTCATTCAGAAAAAGCTGAATCTCTCCTTTTATAATCTCTACAAAGATATTTATGAGGCTTACAAAGCTGCTGGAGTGGGGTATGAAAGACCCTCCCCCATCTTATTAGGAAAGAAAAAAGAAATAGTATTTACTAAAATAATTAAAGAATTAATTTTAAAAATGGGTTTTAAGATTAAGCGGATTTCTTTAGAATCAAAAGTAGATTTCAATAAAAATGCTGACATGACAATTGAAGACAAATATGGTAAATCTTATCTAATTGAAATTAAGGCATATAGGAGAGATTACCGCTTAAGTAAAAGAGAATTTTCACAGTTACTAAATTATCTTAAAAAGGAAAGAATTTCGGAAGGGATATTTATTACTACCTGCAATACAAAAAAATGCATTTTCAGTAATATCCAATTTATTAACGGGGATAAAGTAATTGAACTTCTGAAAAAATATAATCTCCCTCATTATATCAGATCAATAAGATGGGTGCAGGAGTCTAGAGTTAATGCAAAAGAGAGGCAGAGGTATTTAGAAAGTAAGAAAAAAGATATCATAAATTATATAAAAACTAAAGGATATATTCCTAAAAAAAGTGAAATTGAAAAAGTTTTCAAGATAGAACTTAGAAGCTTATTTGGAGAAAAACCCTACATAAAGCTATTGAAAGAAGCAAAATTTCAGGTTCCTTCTTTCCATGAGCAACTATAAATTTTCTGCTCTTTAGTCATCGAGTCAATCTTAATGCCCATGACTTCAAGTTGCAATCTGGCAATCTCATCATCTTTTTCTGGAGGCAGCACATAAACTTTTGGCTGTAATTTTCCTTTGTTTTGAACTAAATATTCACAAGCAAAAGCCTGGTTTATAAAGGACATTGCCATAATAGCAGATGGGTGCCCTTCGCCGGCACTGAGATTAATCAGCCTCGCCTCTCCCAAAATAAATATTTTCTTTCCATTGTCTAATGTAAATTCGTCCATAAATGGTCTGATTTTCCTTTGATTTTTTACGACTTTTTTTAACCCATTTATATTGATTTCAGCATCGAAATGCCCGGAGTTTGCAAGCAATGCGCCGTCTTTCATTAATTTCATATGGTCCACATCAATAACATTCTTATTCCCTGTAACTGTTACAAAAATATCGCCTATTTTTGCTGCTTCTTTTATTGGCATAACCCTAAATCCATCCATAGCTGCCTGAAGAGCCCTAAATGCATCAACTTCAGTCACAATTACATTAGCATCCATCCCTTGTGCTCTTTTAGCAACTCCTTTTCCACAACTTCCATATCCACAAACAACAAAATTCTTACTGGCAATTAAAACATTTGTCGCTCTTAGAATTCCATCAATAGTGCTCTGTCCAGTTCCTTTTATATTGTCCATCAAGTGTTTTGTATTAGACTCGTTTACCGCCATCATTGGGTACTTTAACACATTGTCTTTTTCCATTGCTTTTAACCTAATAATCCCAGTTGTTGTCTCTTCACAACCACCAATAATATCCTTTATTAAATCAGCGTGTTTTGTATGTATCTCGGTTACTAAATCACAGCCATCATCAATCGTAATATGGGGTTTAAATTCGATAACTTTGTTTAAGTATCTGTAATAATCTTCATTTGATTCTCCTTTATAACCGTAAACTTTAACACCTTCTTCTGCAAGAGCTGCTGCAACATCATCTTGGGTAGAAAGGGGATTGCAGCCTGTTATGGCTACTTCTGCTCCTCCGGCTATCAGGGTCTTTACCAGGACCGCAGTTTCTTTTGTAACATGCAAAGCCATCCCGATTTTTATTCCTTTTAATGGTTTTTCTTTTTCAAATCTCTCTTTGACTTTTAATAATGCACCCATCTGAGCTTCAGCCCACTCTATGTTCTTTTTACCTTGTTCTGCTAGCTTAATATCCTTAACAAAATAATTGTCTGACATAGTATCACCATCCGTTTGGGTCTTGTTTTATTTTATATACTTTTCCTTTATTTTTAATCAAATTTGTCCGAAAATTTCAACTAAAATTGGACAAAAATAGAAAAATTTATATATATGTTGGACAAAATAATTTTAAAGGGCTCTCTGAACACCCCCAATATTTTCATATGTCGGAAATATACCATCAGTCTATTTGACTGATGGACGAAGTCCTAATCTCGTTTGTGATTATGCTATATTTCCGAGCATGCTCAAGAACCACCTTCATGCCATCAGCCTATAGCGGCTGAAGGGAGCGGTGACTGGTGGTTCTTGACATTTCTATGATTCGGGGAGCCTTTTTTTAAAATGAAGCTTGATGGAAAGGATTACTCAATCATCAATGTTCTGAAAGAAAATTCTAGGTTGGCAATCAGGGAGGTTGCTAAAAAAACCGGAGTAAGGCCC
>VAPA010378230.1_pt1 | contig 11917 bp, 13 predicted proteins | sample 3395041 | NCBI WGS metagenome assembly VAPA01 (sample SAMN08290432, study PRJNA428436) | hydrothermal vent metagenome | isolation source: Deep-sea hydrothermal vent chimney | place: Indian Ocean: Southwest Indian Ridge | depth 1973 m m
AGAATTGTTGAGACAGTTTTTCATGACTTGTTTAATAACCTTCATCTTTATGAGCAATACCAAATCTTCTTAAATAGTAAATCAAATATCAAAATCGCATTATGAATTTTTCAAGCCGTGTTGCATATCAGACTAAACGCAAAATGTGGTTTTCTTTTTAAGGAGTCGTACGGACAGTCATCATCAGCCTCCCCGTTCTATTGAGAGGTGGGTTGCATATAACCATGAGCTATTAGCTATGAACTATGAGCTATGAACTATGAGCTATGAACTATGAGCCATTTGCTCTGAGCTTGTCCGCCCTCCAAAGGCGGGTAAACCTCTGGCGTGGCTAATTAGTCGCTTCTTTGATAGATTCCTCTGTAATCTGCAGGAGTTTTTTCAGTTCCAGGCTGGAAATACTTAACGGCGGCATTAATACGATAACGTTTCCAAGAGGCCTTATGATGAGGCCCTTTTGTTTTGCTATTGAACAGACTTTGGCTCCCGCCTGCTCAGCCGTAGTGTAAGGTTTTCCGGTTTTTTTATTTTTTACGAGTTCTATACCACACATGAAACCCTTCTGCCTTGTGTCACCCACATGAGGCAGACGGGCGATCTTTGATAGCCCGGCCTCTAATGTCCGGATTTTGCACTGCATCTTTTTCAGTGTTTTATCTTTTTTAAACACGTCAATGTTGGCAATGGCCGAAGCGCAGGCGAGCTGATTTCCCGTATAAGTATGTCCGTGGTAGAATGCCCTCAGATCTCCGGCTTTGCCCAGAAAGGCCTTATATATTTTTTCGGTTGTGAGCGTTGCTGCCAGCGGAAGATAGCCTCCTGTGATTCCTTTTGCCAGACAGAGTATATCCGGGGACACTTTTTCATGTTCACAGGCAAACATCCTGCCTGTTCTGCCAAATCCGGTTGCGACTTCATCCGCTATCAAAAGCACATTGTATTTCCTGCAGAGATTTTGTACGCCCTTCAAATATCCCGGTGGAGATACAATCATTCCGCCCGCTCCCTGAACAGCAGGCTCTATAATTAATCCTGCGATATTCTGATGATGAATCTTGAGAGTATTTTTCATTATTTTGAGGCAATCGAGCCTGCATGACGGATACTTTTCCCCGGTTTTACATCTGTAACAGTATGGTGACGGGGCCTTGTAAGATCTGAAAAGCAAAGGAGAAAATATCTTGTGGAATGTGTCGATGCCTCCGACACTTACAGCTCCGATTGTGTCTCCATGATAAGCATTCTTAAGATGCAGGAATCTTTTCTTTCCTTTAATCCCTTTATGTTTCCAGTACTGAAAGGCCATTTTCAGCCCGATTTCAACTGCAGTTGAACCATTGTCAGAGTAAAATACCCGAGCGAGTCCGTTCGGTGCTATTTTTATGAGTTTTTCAGCCAGAACTGCCGCAGGCGGATGGGTAAGTCCAAGTAATGTGGAATGGCTGATCCTGTCGACCTGTTTTTTTATGGCATTATTCAGCTCTTTTTTCCCGTGGCCGTGAACTGTTACCCAGAGAGATGATATACCGTCAATATACCACCGGCCGTTTATATCCTTGAGAAATGAACCCCGCCCCTCTGTTATTATTACCGGAGTTTCATCTGTCCAATCCTTCATCTGGGTGAACGGATGCCAGATATATTTATTATCCAGTATTTCCAGCTTTCGCATGTTTGATCTTATACCCAAATATCTCTCCCTGATGTTCAGTGCCTGCGTACTGTAATGGCGATTATATTAACATAATCAGTCCCTTCCCAAAAAGGAAATAGTCACCCCGAGGCGCTCAGGACATTTATCATTATGTCTTTACAAGGTCAAAGTTGCAGAGTTATAATAACAAGATGAGTAAAAAAGCCGCATTGGTAATTATCGTAATTTCCATAGTTTTCGGGTATTTGATAGGGAAAAGCCTTGATGTTTTGATGCCCGGTAAAATGATATCCCGGACTACGTATGTGCCGCAGGTTTCCCCGGCTCTTGTTGGGGAAAGCATGGCTTTTTCTGATATTGTCAAGGCTATAAGCCCTGCGGTTGTAAATATATCTACTACAAAGACCATAAAGGATGCTTCTCCATTTTCACATTTTTTTGATAGTCCTTTTGGAGGTTTTATAGATCCTTTCAATTTTCCGAAAAAGAGAAAAGAACAAAGCGGTGGATCAGGGGTGCTGGTTTCGTCTGATGGTTATATAATAACGAACTATCATGTTGTGGAAAAGGTTGATGAGATAAAGGTGACTCTGTTTGACAAAGAGAATTACAAGGGAAAAATCGTCGGTTCAGACCCGAAGACGGATATTTCTATTATCAAGATATCTGCAAAAGATCTCCCAGCTGTTCAATGGGGGGATTCCGATGATCTGCAGGTTGGTGAATTTGTACTTGCTTTTGGCAATCCTTTTGGGTTTAGCCATACGGTTACGATGGGAATAGTAAGTGCTGTTGGAAGAGAAAATGTCGGTATCGCCGATTATGAAAATTTTATTCAGACTGATGCTGCCATTAATCCCGGCAACTCGGGTGGACCGCTTGTTAACATCAGAGGTGAACTTGTCGGTATTAATGCGGCGATATTTTCAAAAACAGGCGGCTATCAGGGTATCGGTTTCGCGGTCCCCAGCAATATGGCCAAACTGGTTATGAATCAGCTTATTAAAGATGGTAAAGTTATAAGAGGATGGCTGGGTGTAACTATCCAGAACGTTACCCCCGAGCTTGCCGGTGAGTTCGGCCTTGAAAAAGCAGGCGGTGCGCTGGTAAGTGACATTATGAGAGGGGGCCCTGCCGAAAAGGCAGGCATTAAGAGGGGTGATATTATACTTGAGGTCAACGGTAAGAAAATCAGAGAGGTTCAAACTCTGAGAAACATGGTTGCACAAAGCAAAATTGGCAGTACAATTAAATTGAAAGCAATAAGAGATGGAAAGCCGATTGTCCTGAAAGCTAAAGTTACTGAGCTTCCAAAAGATATGGCCTCACTTGAGCCGGAAAAATCACAGGAAGTTGAGATAGAAGAGGATACGCTGGATGGAATCAGCGTAATGGGTCTTTCAGCCGATATAATCAAACAACTCGGCCTTTCAAGAGAAGAGCAAGGTGTTGTGATCGTAAGGGTACAGCCTTACAGTAACGCTGATGAAGCGGGCCTAAAAAAAGGAGACGTAATACAGGAGATAAATAAAAAGAGAATCAGTAACCTGAGAGATTTTAACAATGCGGTATCCCGAATAAAGGAAGTAGATACGGTCCTTTTATTTATTAATAGATCAGGAAACAAGTTCTACATTACTCTGGAACTGTATTCCTGAGAAAGAGGTGAATTATGATTTCCAGATTAATTTTTTTACTGGTTTTTACAGCGGGAGGATACCTGCTGGGAATAAGGCAGGGGGCGCTTTACCAGGGTGTTATTATGGGCGCCGGAGTTGGGGTTCTTGGCCTTATTCTGGAATACCTGTTCAGCAGGGCCAGAGCAGTTACGATATTCAGCGGACTTTTAGGCCTTACCATGGGGATTATATTCGCGAAATTGATCTATTACCCCATAAGAACTCTTTTGGGAAGTATAGATAACATCTATGCTCCTGTAGTGCTTAACGCAGTGTTTGGGTATAGCGGGTTTCTCCTGGGCCTGAGAAAAGGCGAGAGTTTTTCATTGGCCGGCCTGATCAATTCCATTAAGGGAGTAGAGGAAGACTACACGAAGATAATTGATACCAGTGCAATAATTGACGGCCGGATTGCGGACGTATGTGAAGCAGGTTTTATTGAAGGGACATTTGTCATTCCGCAGTTCATTCTGCAGGAACTCCAGCATGTTGCGGACTCTGCTGACTCCCTGAAAAGGTCAAGGGGCAGAAGGGGCCTTGATGTATTGCACAAGATACAGAAGATGTCCGGTATAAACGTGAAAATAATTGATGAGGACTTCCCGAAGATAAGGGAAGTTGACTCGAAACTTGTCGCACTCGCAAAAATGCTCAGCGGCAAGATAATAACGAATGATTTCAACCTCAATAAGGTAGCTGAGCTTCAGGGAGTATCTGTGCTGAACATTAACGAGCTTGCAAATGCACTGAAACCGGTTGTCCTTCCGGGTGAAAGCATGAATGTTTTTATCGTGAAGGAAGGAAAGGAGTCCAGCCAGGGTATAGCCTATCTTGAGGACGGAACAATGGTTGTTGTTGACAACGCAAGAAGGCTTATTAATAAAAATATTGACGTGACGGTTACGAGCGTTCTGCAGACCACAGCGGGCAGGATGATATTTACAAAACCCAAAGAAGAAGCTGACCGGGAAGAACTGAAGATGGCAAGGCACTGATGGGAATGAAGGTTGTTGCCATAGTTCCGGCGGCAGGTCTTGGAACAAGATTCAGCTCTTCCGTAAGGAAGTCTTTAGCAAAGGTGGCGGATACACCTCTTCTTGCCTTTACTTTAAAAAAGCTGCACGAGGCCGCGTCGCTGACGGAGATAATCCCGGTAATGAGACAGGAGGATATCGAAAAGGGATTTGAAATGGTCAGAAAGCACCAGCTGGACAAGGTGAAAAGGATTGCGCCAGGGGGCAAGGAGAGACAGGATTCCGTTTACAGTGCCCTGAAAATGATAAAAGAAGATTGCCTGGTCCTGGTGCATGATGGCGTAAGGCCTGTTATTCCGGCTGGAATTGTCGAAAGTCTTATGAAAGGTATTGAAGGTGTTGATGGTGTTATCCCGGGTATTCCTGTAAATGACACGCTTAAGGAAGTTGATGAGAACAATATAGCAGTAACTACAGTTAACCGCGGTAAATACTGGTCTATTCAGACGCCCCAGCTTTTTACGCTAAGTGTACTTAGGAAGGCGTATGACCGTGCGTTTGAGGATGGTTTCTATGCGACTGATGATGCGGGGCTTGTCGAACGAATTGGCGGAAAGATAAGGATCATACCCGGCAGCCGGTTAAACATAAAGGTTACATCACCTGAGGATCTTGATATAGTGGAGCACTTACTTAAAAAAAACAGGAAGAAGGTCAGGGTCAGGGGGCCGGTTTAGTAGTTTGGTTAGGGTAAAGTTGAGACAAACTACTTGACCTGATAACCAAACCGGTATCTTTACCTTAACTTAACAACTTAACCAGGAAAACAGGAAGAAGGTCTACTATGAGAATCGGACTCGGCTATGACTCGCATAAACTCGTAGAGGGTAGGAAACTGATTATTGGAGGTGTCGAGATACCTTTCGAAAAGGGTCTTGAGGGGCATTCTGACGCGGACGTGTTATGCCACGCCATAATAGATTCTATAATAGGAGCCCTTGGCCTTGGAGACATAGGCAGGCATTTCCCGGACACGGACGACCGGTGGAAAGGTGTTTCAAGTATTGAACTTCTTGCCAGAACACTGGAGTTAATGAAACAGAAAAGGTTTGATATCCTCTGGATTGATTCTGTGGTGATAGCTGAAAAACCTGCATTGGCTCCGTTTATAGAAAGAATGAAAGATAAGGCTGGAGAAGCTGGAATACCTTCGGGTTTAATAAACATAAAAGCAAAGACCAATGAAACAATGGGTTTAGTCGGTAAAGGTGAAGGCATTGCCGCTCAGGCAGTATGTTTACTTAAGTCTGTTTGATCTCCTCCGTAGGAAAAACTGTTTCGAAACGTTATAATACCTGAAACATATCGCAGTTAATATCTTTTGACGTATTAACCTGATGAACTTACAGAAAGAGGTTTATTGAATGAATTACAAAGCTATTGTTATTGTAGGCCTGGTAATTATTGCGGCAGTTGCGCTGATACGTCTTCCGGAAGAAAAAAGATATGATGAGATCGCTTCTGTAGGCTCAGCGGCCCCTGACTTCGAGCTATATGATGCGGACGGCAAGCTGTGGAAGCTGTCCGACCAGAGGGGTAAAGTCATATTTATTAACTTCTGGGCCACATGGTGTACTGTTTGTAAGTCAGAACTGCCTCTTAAAGAAAGCCTTTATGAAAAAATGCAGGGCAAACCCTTTCAGATGTTCGGAATATTGTATAGGGATAATCCCCGCAGTCTGAAACCGTATTTTCAAAAATACAAGGTCAGCTTCCCGACGCTCATAAACAATGACGACGCTGTTTCCAGGGCATTCGGTATTACAGGTGTGCCGGAGACATTTATAATAGACAAGGAAGGGATAGTCAGAGAAAAAGTTGTCGGCCCCGGAGAATGGGATGACCCTGAAATCATCGCCTTCATTGAAAAGTGGCTGTAGCGGAACTGAAAAATAAATACAGGGCTGATCAGGCCCAACCCTATCGCCCCTTTATCTGATAAAATCAGGTTTTCTATGTGCCTATTTTTTAGAGAAGGATAAAAATTAGATGGAAAATTATGTATGACGAGCTCAAGAATCTTGCAATATCTTCGGGAGTATCTGCCTTTGGAGCCGGCAGTATCGAGGACTTAAGGACGCTTTTCGAAGCACTTCCCCCTGACCAGACCGACGGACTTTCCTCTGCTGTATCAATAGGAGTTCAGGTTTCGGATTCTGTGCTGAAAGGGATCATTATCGGGCCTACACGCCATTATCTCCATCACTATAAAACACTGAATCTTCTTCTTGACCAGACCGCCCTGAAGATCGCACTTGCTATCCAGGGCAGAGGATATAATGCCCTTCCAATACCTGCAAGCCAGATAGTTGACTGGAAAGAACAGACTGCGCATATGTCTCATAAGATGGCGGCTGTCAGGGCCGGCCTTGGGTGGATAGGGAGAAACAACCTGCTGGTGCATCCTGATCTTGGTTCAAGGATCAGACTCGCGACTGTTCTCACGGATATGCCTCTAAAGACTGATGCTCCGGTTGAGAGAGACTGTTCGGGCTGTAAAAGATGTATTGAGGCGTGCCCGGTCTCAGCCATAGGGGAGACACATAAGCAGTGGAATAAAGAGGCATGCCTTGAGAAACTGAAGTACTTTGCCAAGGCTCATCACGTAGGCCAGTATATATGCGGACTTTGCGTCAAGGTCTGCCGGCCGAAGTCATAACGCTGCAAATAACCGGCCGGCTTCGGAGCGCAGCAGAGAAGCTAGCCCGAGTTGAAGCTGTTATTAGGCTTTCATCCCTATTTGTTTAAATGTTCTGTATTTGGTGCCGTACCTTTTCTATTAGTTTTTTTTAGTTATATCAGAAAAAACTGTTATAATCAACAGGCAGCATTTCGATTTATTTGCTATTGGGTACTCTCAATAATTTAAAGGAGATTATGGCCCGTATACGTTCAGCACCACTGCCGGTCAAGTTATTCATCGGCATGATCTCACGGGAAGTCTCCTTGTTAGATGAACTGAAAGAACGTTTGACAGAGATCTACGGCCCCTCTGACATGGAGAGTCCTGTTTGGGAGTGGGAAGATACGGATTATTACCTTGATGAAATGGGAGCAGACTTAAAAAGACGGTTTATTTTTTTTAAAGATCTGATTGATCCCGGCCTAATTTCAGAGATAAAGTTTACAACAGTAGAGCTTGAAGAACAGTATCTTATGGAAAATAAGGGACGGAGGATCAACCTTGATCCGGGCTATCTGGATTCGGCGAGAGTTGTTCTGGTGTCGGCAAAGGACTATTCCCACAGAGTTTATGTCGGAAACAGCGTATACGGAGAAGTCCCGCTTATTTATTCGGGAGGGAACTATCAGATAATGCCGTATACTTATCCTGATTTCAGGTCTGATAAATATTTTGAACTCTTTAAAAAGGCAAGGGAACTTTATAAGGCTGACATGGGACAAAAGACTTGAATTTAAGGAACGTTAAGAATGGATCTTAATATACGGGTATTGGGGAGCACGAGTTCCGGCAATTGCACTTTAATGTGGGACAGCAGCAGCGCCCTGATGATAGACTGCGGATTCAGTCCGAGATATATTTGCCATAACCTGGAAATGCTCAACCTTGATATGTCATCGATATCAGGTGTTTTGATAACCCATACGCACAGCGACCATGTTAAAAAGTCCATGCTGAAACGGCTTGTCAAAGAAAAAGTGCCGATATTTTGCCATACCAGAATTCAGAAGGGGCTTGTTGAAAAGTACAGGATCATGGAGAAGGCCGACAATATGGGACTGCTGAAGACCTTTAATGACAGGAAATTTGTCTCAGGGGCATTTACTGTTAAAGGGTTTGAGGTGCCGCATGATTCAAATGGCGGCTGTTTCGGTTTTAATATTTTCAAAAAAGTACGGTCAGGCATGAAAAAAGTAACAGTAGCAACAGACCTTGGATATCCTCAAGCTGACCTGATAAATCATTTTGTTGACTCTGACGTGATTATTATTGAGTCAAATCATGACAGGGAAATGCTTGAAAACTCCGGCCGTCCGCAATGGCTTAAGAAAAGGATAAAGGAGATCGGCCATCTTTCAAATGACCAGTGTGCTGATTTTCTGGTAGAAGTTATAGGCAGATCAAGGAAAATGCCTAAAGCCGTCATCCTGGCGCATATAAGCCAGCAGTGCAATACTAATGCGCTGGCCGGAAGACGGACTATGCACGCGCTGAATGAAACCGACTGCAGTGAAACAGAGATATACATGACTCACAAAAGGAAGGCAAATGAAATAGTCAGGATACAGTAAGCATAAGTCTAAAATGGTATAATTTTACTTACTATGAAGACTATACTTACTGCTGATATTGGCGGAACCAACAGCCGGTTTGCCCATTTTACAATCGATCAGAACGATAACCTCTCTCTTGTAAAGACCCTCTGGCTGGAAACAAATACAACCTCGTCTTTTGGGCAGCTGATTGATAAACTAAGAGACGGCTTTACACTTATGCCTGAGCAGGCTGATATCTCAGTTATGGCTGTAGCAGGCCCTGTTGAGAGGGGTGTATTCAGTTCCCCTCCCTTTATCGAATGGGACATCGACATATCAAACGCAAAAAAAGATTTCGGCTTCAACAGGTGTTTATTAATTAATGATTTTGTCGCGCAGGCTTTTGCCTGCCGTTCGCCAGCTGCTGATTCCGCGGAAAAAATACTGCCAGGCAAAACAGTAATAGATGCCGCGGCAGCTGTAATTGGAGCCGGTACAGCACTTGGGAAAGCTGCTCTTTCACCTGACGGTTCCGGCGGATTTATCGCGGTCCCGTCAGAAGGCGGGCATTCCAATTTCCCTTTTGTTACAAAACGCGAGTTTGAGTTTCAGGAGTATCTTCTGAATGAACTTGGAGAAGAGTATATCACAGCCAACATTGTTGTATCCGGAAGGGGCCTGAGTTATATCCATCATTTCCTTACCGGCGAAAAACTTGACCCCGGAGAAGTAACGGTTTTATTTTCGAGGGACTCTGAAACACTGCAGTGGGCGTCCCGTTTTTACGCGAGAACGTGCCGGAACTACGCGCTTGACATACTGGCGCTCGGCGGAGTGTATATAGCCGGCGGAGTGGCCGCGCGATCGCCTGATCTGCTCAGGCACGAGTCGTTTGAGAAAGAGTTCCGAAGTTCCCGCACAATGTCTGCTATACTGGAAAAGATACCGGTATTCCTCATTACCAATGAAGAAAGCGGTCTCTGGGGAGCCGCACTTCTGGGGCTTCAGAGTTTACAAAAAGGATGAACTCGATTTAATAAACAGGAACTGAATATCAAACAAGCTATTCTTGGGAGATAATTATGCTTCATAAGATTGATCCGTCAAAGACTGAAGTCTGGAAGAAACTGAGGGAGCATTGTGCTTTCATGAAGAACAGGCATCTAAGAGACCTGTTTGATAAGGAACCAGACAGATTTGAACGCTATTCCATTCTTTTTGGAGATATTCTTGTTGATTATTCAAAAAACCTGATTAAAAAGGAAACATTGAATTTTCTTTTTGAACTTGCGGAAGATATAAAGTTGAAAGACGCCATTGAGAAAATGTTTGATGGCGACATTATTAATGAAACAGAGGGGAGAGCTGTGCTTCATGTCGCGCTCAGAGAACGCACTGAAGAGGCGGTTTATATGAATAACAGGAATATAATGCCTGATGTGACCAATGTATTACAGCACATGAAAGATTTTTCCAATAAAATTATTTCCGGGGACTGGAAAGGATATACGGGCAAGCCGATAAAAGATATTGTAAACATAGGTATTGGCGGATCGGACCTGGGGCCCGCTATGGTAACAGAGGCATTGAAACCGTTTCGCAGGCGTAATGTCAATGTGCATTTTGTCTCCAATATAGACGGGACCCATATAAAGGGGACGCTGAAAAAATTATCCCGGGAAACAACGCTATTCATGATAGCATCCAAGACATTTACCACCCAGGAGACAATGACTAACGCGCGAACAGTCCGCAGATGGTTTCTTGATTCAGCAAAGGATGAAGTTCACATAAAAAGCCACTTTGTAGCTATTTCTACCAATGCCGACGAGGTTAATGAATTCGGCATTGATACAAAGAACATGTTCGAATTCTGGGACTGGGTAGGCGGAAGGTATTCTCTCTGGTCGGCGGTAGGCTTGTCTATTGCCTGCGCAATCGGATTTGAAAATTTCATGGAACTGCTTGAGGGAGCGCATGAAATGGATGATCATTTCAGAAAGACTCCGTTTGGAAAAAATATTCCCGTTATGCTCGCGTTGATAAGTGTCTGGTATATCAACTTCTTTGACGCGCAGACTGAGGCGATTTTGCCTTATGATCAGAACATGCACAGATTTCCCGCGTACTTTCAGCAGGGCAATATGGAGAGTAACGGAAAACATATTGATAGAAGCGGAAATGAAGTCAGCTATAATACCGGGCCTGTTATATGGGGGGAGCCGGGAACGAACGGCCAGCACGCTTTTTATCAGCTTATTCATCAGGGAACGAGATTTATACCTTGTGATTTCATTGCCCCCGCGATCAGTCTTAATCCGGTCGGGAAACACCATGATATACTGCTTTCAAATTTCTTTGCGCAGACCGAAGCATTGATGAGGGGCAAGACTATGGAGGAAGTGACCGCGGAGTTGAAGGAAGAGGGGAAAAGCGATGAAGAGATAGCGAAACTTGCCCCGTTCAGGACTTTTGAAGGCAACAGGCCTACCAACTCCATATTGGTCAAAAAAATTACGCCTCGTATACTTGGAAGCCTTATTGCAATGTACGAACACAAGATCTTTGTCCAGGGTGTTATCTGGAACATATTCAGCTTTGACCAGTGGGGGGTTGAGCTTGGAAAACAGCTCGCCAAGAGAGTACTGCCTGAACTTACTGATGAAGCTGAGACCACGTCACATGATTCATCCACCAACGGCCTGATCAATGCGTATAAGGAAATGAGAAAGAGCGAATACTGACAGAATAATGAGAGATGATATTGTAATATCGGATTCGTTTGGCAAGTCGGAAATAACAAAGATCGTTCCGCTAGTATCAGGCATGGACAACAAGAAAGGAGAGAAACATGAAATGGTATCTTGAAGTATTGAAAAAGTATGCAACATTTGGAGGGAGAGCGAGACGGAAAGAATATTGGTACTTTGTGCTATTTAATATGCTCATTACCATAATTCTTACAATCATTGATGGAGTGACCGGTTCTTTGAGTGCTGAAGCTGGAATTGGTCTTTTGAGTGGAATATATACGCTGGCGGTTATAATTCCAAGTATCGCGGTTGGGATTAGAAGGCTTCACGACACTAATCGTAGCGGCTGGTGGCTGTTGATTCTGCTAATCCCGATAATAGGCCCAATTGTGCTCATTGTTTTCTTAGTGTCTGACAGTAAACCTGAAGAAAATAAGTATGGACCAAATCCAAAAGCGGCTGCAGCATAAACATTTGACAGAGCACTCAACTTGACCGGCGCAGACAATGCGCCGTCAAATTAGTGCAGACGTTGACGAGCATTAAAGGAATACTGATAAATGGGAAACCATGTATGTC
>VAPA010338153.1_pt1 | contig 11889 bp, 7 predicted proteins | sample 3395041 | NCBI WGS metagenome assembly VAPA01 (sample SAMN08290432, study PRJNA428436) | hydrothermal vent metagenome | isolation source: Deep-sea hydrothermal vent chimney | place: Indian Ocean: Southwest Indian Ridge | depth 1973 m m
GACCGTTTTTAGCCTCCAAATCGTGTGGTTCACATTCCAGTGCAGCTGAAGCCGCTTCAAAAAGTTTTTTCAGAACATCTTTAGCTGCCCGTGCCACGGCATTTCCTCCCATAAGAGTCGTCCGCGAAGAATAAGCCCCCAAGTCTATGGGGCTTAGATCGGTATCCTCGGTTCTGATGCGCACACAATTGAGGGGAATCCCCAGCGATTCGGCACATATCTGTGACAGCACCGTTTCTGCTCCCTGCCCGATTTCCGCAGCCAGAATAAAAAGAACGGCCGCCGTCCCATCCTCACTGATTTTGACGATGGCGTTAGAGTGGGGAAAAATCGATTTCTTAACAAAGGGCTCCAGTTTTTTTTCAGAACTCAACTGGACCTGGCCTCTATATTTGGCATAACCGGCCCCCGAGACAAAACCACCACAGCCGATCCCTATTCCATGCCCCCGAGGAAGTTTTGCATACTTCTTCTTCCAGGAGGATTTGTTCCGGACAGACTCTAGAGTTTTTCCAAATTCGCAGCTTCGAATATCCAGATCATTCACAGTGCGCGAGTTGGAGTCCATGGCATTTTTAAGCCTGATCTCTATAGGATCGAGTCCCAGGTCGTCTGCGATCATGCTCAGAAGGGATTCAAACGCAAAGCGCGGCTGCGGCGCACCGTGCCCCCGCATAGCCCCGCAGGCAGGTTTGTTGGTCATGATCCTAAATCCCCTGTACCTGTAGTTGGGGAGTTTATAGAGAGTCGGGATCATGGCCCCGGCATAATAGGCCGTAATAACACCATAGGAAGAGTAGGCCCCTCCATCGAGATATATTTTGCTGTCCACAGCCGTTATGGTCCCATCCTTTTTTACACCGATCTTAAACATCATGTGCTGTTTATGCCGGCCCCGTCCATGGAGAAACATCTCCTTCCTTGTGTACACCATCTTGACCGGCCGACCAAGTCTTCGGGAAGCCAGAACGGAGACAAGATCCAAAGAAGTGGCATCGAGTTTTCCGCCAAAACCCCCGCCTACCGGAGGACGGATAATCCGAATTTTTCCCAGGGGCATATCCAGAACACGAGCCACCATATAGTGGAGGTAGTGGGGCACCTGTGTAGACGAATAGAGGACAAGGGTGGATCCGTCATTTTCCCAGTAGGCAATCGACGCATGGGGCTCTATAGGACTCTGGTAGACATGATTGCCCGTAAATTCCTCCTCCCGGACATAATCGGCCTCGGCAAATCCTTTATCGACATCCCCAAAATGATGGTCCACGCGGGCATTAATATTGTTTTTGTAGCGTTCGTGCACCAATGGAGCCCCATCTCTCATGGCCTCCTTTGGATTGAGAACAAAAGGGAGTTCTTCATATTTGACTTTAATCAGAGCTAAAGCCTTCTGGGCCGTTTCCTCATCAATCGCAATAACGGCCGCAACTTCATCTCCCACATGGCGCACTTTCTCTTTTGCAAGTGTGTGTTCATCGTAGCGGGGAGGGTTGACACCGTAAGTGATATCGGGGACATCTTTCCCGGTCAATACCCATTTGACTCCGGGGAGGGTTTTGGCAAGACTTGTATCGATGGATTTGATCCGGCCGTGGGCTATGGGAGACGTTAGAATTCTTCCGTAGAGCATATTTTCAAAAGAAAAATCAGCGGTATACTTGGCCCTGCCCGAAACTTTATCGGCCGCATCCACCCGGGGCAGGCTCCTGCCGACAGTGTCATACTTCTCAAGATCATAAGATTGCCCTGGAGGTTCTTCTGTTTTTTCGTATATTTTCCAGTTCTTGACAGCCGTGAGAATTTTGACATAACCCGTACAGCGGCAGAGATTACCTCCTAAGGCATCTTTGATCTCTTCGTCTGAGGGATCCGGATTTTTTTGGATCAGCGCATAGGCGCTGAGGATCATTCCTGGCAAACAGTACCCGCATTGGACAGCCCCATGGTTGATAAAGGCTCGCTGGATAGGATGGAGTTTTCCATTTATGCCGATGCCTTCAATGGTCGTAATGCTTTGACCTTGGCAGGCGGATGCAAGCAGGAGGCAGCTGTTTTTCGGCTCTCCATCCAAAAGGATGGTACAGGCCCCGCAGACACCCATATTGCACCCTTTTTTTGTTCCTGTCAGCCTCAACTTTTCACGGAGAACTTCAAGAAGGGATTCTCCATCCCTCACAGCCACAGAGTGTTCCTCACCGTTGACACGGAGAACAATAACTTGATGTTGAATATTATCCTTGTTCATGACAACTCTGCGTTCCTGTCTTTTCCTCCCTCTTGAGCCCGGGATAGAGCTTCTTTGAGGGTTCTTTGGGTCAGAACCTCTACAATCTGTTTACGGTACCAGATCGATCCTCTGATATCAGTGATGGGAGAGCTTTCGTCTTTAGCAATAAGAGAAGCCCTATGAAAGAGACTGTCAGAGGGAACCTTTCCCAGGAGACTTTCTGAAGCCTCTAAAGCCAAGAGAGGTGTGGGCGCAACGGCTCCCAGCACAACGGCGGCCTTTTCGATTTTTCCATTGTTCAACGTGATTTTCGCAGCCACAGAAGCCACGGCAAGCGCATTGGCTTTACGAAGCATAACTTTTTGATAAGAAATCCCTGTGTTGTCTCTTGGCATGGGGATCAATATCTCCGTCAGAATCTCTTCTCCCCTGCAGATACTTAACCTTGGGCCACTGAAAAACTCTAGAAGAGCCACTTCTCGAGTGTCCTCAGAACAGATAAGTAAAACAGACGCATCGGCTGCCATCAAGCTGGGCGGCAGGTCTGCCGAAGGTACGGCACTGACTATATTCCCTCCGATTGTCGCCATAGACCGGATTTGTTTAGAAGCCATAGATCCGGAGGCTTCGGACAGAGCCGGAAGATATTTTTGGATAAGAGAGTTGGAGGCCAGTTCATTAGGCGTCACCATGGCTCCAATCCGGATCCGGTCGTCTTGAGTTTTTATACCCTTGAGCTCTTCAATCTTTCTAAGGGAGATGAGATGTTTCGCCTCTGTCGATCCCTCTTTTAGATCCACTAAAAGGTCCGTTCCTCCGGCTAAAATCCGCGTGTCTTCAATTTCACGCAGCAGCTTCAACGCGTCCGCCAGGGAATGGGGTTCATGGAGTTTACTATTTAAAAGAGACATTTTATCCTAAATTTTTTTCACGCGAATTAAAATTTCTGAGAGGACGTCCCCGGCCGGTTCTGAGATCACATAGTCGGCAATATCATCAAGTGGAGTGGGATCAATATTGATAATAGCCAGTTTTGCACCTGCCCTTTTTGCCGTTACGGGAATGTCTGCTGCTGGCGTGACGACCAGCGAACTTCCCACCGCAATAAGAAAATCACAGGAACCGGCTTCTCTATAGGCGTCATCGAGAACCTGAGGTTTGAGGGTCTCTCCGAAAAAAATCACATCCGGCCTGAGAATCCCCCGGCAATCCGTGCACAGAGGCGGAATCTCTTTTTCTAACAAAGCGTTAGCCTCATCGATCGAATATTCATGAAAGCAGTCTGTGCATACCATGACCCTCGTGTTGCCGTGAAGTTCGATGACATACGAAGATCCGGCTTCCTGATGGAGCCCATCGATATTCTGCGTAATCACACTCCTGAGCTTACCCAGGGATTCGAGTTCGGCTAATGCAAAGTGAGCCCTATTCGGTTTGGCTTTTTTAAGAATGGGATAGCGGACATCTTTAAAAAAATTCCAGTAATACGATGGGTCCCTGTTGAAGTGATTGATATTGGCATACAGGTTAGGATCGTACTTGGTCCACAGTCCTCCTGCTCCTCTATAGGTGGGGATTCCACTCTCAGAAGAAATTCCCGCTCCGCTGAACGCCGCTATAGTGTTGGCTTGGACAAGGTCTTGAACCAGAGAATCGAGGGAGACCATCTATTTTTCCTTTTTTATCACCATAGCCATACTGACACCTCCGCCGCCACAGATACCAGCGACACCGAATTCGCCGTTGTGAATCCTGAGGACGTGGTATAGAGTCAAGACAATTCGGGCACCGCTGATTCCTGTAGGATGGCCGAGGGCGATGGCACCGCCATGTACATTCAGTTTGCTTCGATCCCAATTAAGAACTTTTTCATTGGCGATAACCTGGGCCGCGAAAGCCTCATTGACCTCAATGAAGTCCATATCCGTGAGGCTTTTGCCGGCTTTTTTCAAGGCGGCGGGGATGGATACGCTTGGACCGTCTCCCATGATGGTGGGTTCTACGGCCACTTGAGAGTTGGAGACAATGGAAAAGAGAGGTTCGACTCCCAGTTCCTCCGCTTTAGCTCGCGATGTCACAATCATAGCGACCGCTCCATCCGACATTCCGCAGGCATTTCCGGCTGTGACCTTTCCATCCTTTTTAAAAACAGCGGGAAGCTTCCCGAGTTTCTCCAATGTGGTCCCTTTTCGGATTGTTTCATCTTTTGAAAAGACAAGGGGGTCGGCCTTTCTCTGCGGGACTTCAACGGGAACGACCTCCTCATCAAACCACCCTTCCTCCTGCGCCTTGGCAGCTTTTTGATGACTGGAAAAGGCAAACTCATCCATGTCTTCCCTGCTAAGATTATATTTCTCAACTTGATTTTCCGCTGTCTGTCCCATGCCCATATCATAGATGGGATCGATAGAATCACTCCATCCATCAAGAAGAGTTTTGTTCCCCATCTTGAATCCCTGCCAGCGGGCATCTTTCAGCAGATAGGGAATCGTGCTCATGCTGTCAAAACCTCCAACCATAATCGTTTCTGCTTCGCCCAATCTGATGGACTGGGACGCCATAGCCAGTGCCCGCATCCCGGATGGACAGGCCATGTTCAGTGTGATTGTCGGAACTGTGATTGGAATGCCTCCGCGCAGCGCAGCCGACCGGGATGGATTAGGCCCGTTGCCGGCCTGACGGCAGCTGCCGAGGATCACATCATCCATAGCCCCCCCTTCAAGATTGGCCCTCTTTAAGGCTTCGGCAATAGCAAAGCCTCCAAGATCAAACGCTGGGATATCTTTGAGAGTACCTCCGAACCTGCCCATGGGCGTCCGGGCACCGCTGATGACAACAACATCATTTGAGTTCATATCTTCCTCCTAAATATACTGTCCACCGTCGACTTTGATGACTTCTCCGGTGATGTGCTTGGATTTATCCGAGGCCAAGAACGTGACGAGATCGGCCACATCTCCGGGCTCCCCTAAACGGTTGAATACGGTTTCATCCGCGGCCTTCTGTTTGAATTCTTCCGGCAGGTCTTTAAACATATCCGTAAGAATCATCCCCGGAGCTACGGAGTTGACGTTGACATTGGACCGCCCCAATTCTTTGGCTACTGTTTTGGTCAGACCTATAGTACCGGCCTTGGCCGCAGAATAGTTTGCCTGCCCGAATTTCCCTCGAAGTCCGTTTATGGATGTGATATTGATGATTTTTCCGGATTTCTGTTCACGGAACAGTGGGGAGACGGCACGGATAAAATTAAACGTTCCTTTAAGGTCCACATCGATAACCTTGTCCCACTGCTCTTCGGTCATCTTCCATACAACCCCATCCCAGTTCATTCCGGCATTGTTCACCAGGATATCCAGATGGCCGAACTCTTGAACGATCTTTGTGACAAGCTTCTGCGCCTCATCAAAATTTGAGACATCGACCTGTAACGCTTTGGCCTTCCGCCCCATTTCTTGAATCTGAACAGCAATAGCTTTGGCTTCATCTCCATGTTTTCTGTAGGTCAAGGCAACATCGGCTCCATTTTTTGCCAAATCCAGGGATATAGCCGTACCGATTCCCATACTTCCACCTGTTATGAGGGCAACTTTGTTCTCTAAATCCATATAAGTCCTCCATAAATTTATTTACCTGAACTATTCATAAAAAATGTCGATGTATATTATATTCCTATTGAATCCGGAAAGGCCACCCAATCCTCCCTCAAAACGGAAACTGTCTGTTAAAATCTGGAAATCTTCTCTCTACAAGTGCATTGAGACCTTCCAGGGCATCCGGATGTTCGAATGTGATCCGCAGGTAATTCTCCAGTTCCCACTGCGCACGATCATCTTGGGAGATGCCCTTCAACAGGGCGTCGAATCCCCTACTGATCAGCAGATCGGAAATAACCACGGCAAAAAAGGAATTGTTGGCCAAACGTCTGGCAATCCTCTGGGCTTCAACTTTGGTTTCAAAAGAGAAAAAGACTTCCGCAAACCCACGGCCGTAGGCATAGAGAGTGGGAATAAGATCGCTTTTTAAAAAAAGGTCTTTCATTGTGCGGAGTTCCTCTTTTTCGGCAAACGTCAGTTCTGAAGGGAGTTCTTCGATATCGAGAGCGGCAACCTGCTCGCTGGTCAGCTGTTTTCCCTGGTTGTCTATAATGGCGCGAATAAGGATATCGGCCACCATGTCCCTGTTGCGGGCGGGAACAAGAAGATCGGCCATGCCCAGATATTTCAAAACTCGTGGTGATGCCGTTGTGGTTCCTCCGGCCAGAATATAATACCGGCTGAGAGCCACGGCCATTTCCGGATCTTCTGTCTTTTGATAGATGACTTGAGGAAGAGTCAAAGTGCCCCGAAGTCCGGGATAAATCCCCAACCGGGTTTCGGGAAAAGTGAAAGATGTCCGTTCTGTGGCAATCACTATGGAATCTGGATCCTGGGCAAAAGCCAAGGCCACTTCCACCCCGCCTCCAAAGGTCGTCCCATCCACAATCGCCACTTTAGGTTTTCCTCCTCCTGTCATCTCATGGAAAAGGATATCCTGCCACTGGGACGTTTCATCCACAATCTTTTGAAAGTGGTTTGCCTTTATGTTGTTTATAAAATCCGGGACATTGGCACCCGCTATAAAAGTTTTAATCGGGGCCGAATCAAAGATAATAGCCCGGACGCCATTTTTGTCGTTGGCCTTTTGGAATGCGGACCGACATTCATCAAACACTCGGCTGTCCAGAGCATTGGCCGCTCGCGGATTGGAAATCATAATACGGACGGCTTGACCATTGTGTTCGGACGCCACGATAATCGGACTTTCTTTTAGAGGCCAGGGTGTATTGTCCCTGGCTTGTTTGACCAGGAGCTGAGGAATGGGAAAGTTGATCTCGTTTTTATGGGACAGCTCCATCCGTTCGGTAACAATCCGTTTCACTTCACCCAATCCCATCTTGTTCATGAGTTTAAAAGGACCATCTCTCCAGAGAAAAGCATTCTGGCAAAGCTTGTCCAGCTCATCCATATCAATCACACCGGAGTCCACACACTCTGCAGCCGTCATAAACCCAACGGCTAACAACCTGTTTTTTAACATGTCGATCTTTTGGTGATCTCCGGATTCCTTATGCGCATTCTCATGCGAAACCCACTTGACCGCAGATTTATCCTCTGCCTCTTCGTATCGCTTCAGTATGTCTTTGTAGCTGTTTGGAGGAGTAAAAAAGTTTCCATATACTTCATACAGGGGATCTTTGGCATTTGAGGAATCGGAAAAGATATACATGGTTTTGATGCCGAGAGGAATCCCTGTCGCATCCATCAAACCAAGAAAACCCACAGGCATGTTGTAAGCATTTCGTCCGGCTGCCTCAATACTGGGAATATCGAATCCTTCCTCGACCATGCGGGCCGCCTCCAGGAGCAAAGAGACAAAAATGACATCGGCGGCACCACCTTTCCGGCTGTTGAGAATAGGTGTGGCCACTTTCCCGGCCAGCTTCATGTATTTGGCGGCTTGAGCAATACTTTCCGGAGATGCCGTATCCGTTCCGGCATATTCGCCCGCCCGATTTTTATGCGGAAGGTAGAAGTAGTGCATCCAGACAACTTTGTCCGGTCTTTTTGTTACCGCCGCCAAAATGTTTGTATCCAGAGACGAGGAATTCGTAGCCAGAATAACTCCCGGCTGGCAGAGTTCATCGAGAACTGTGAATATTTTTTTTTTGATTTCAATATCCTCTGTCGCCGATTCGATAACCAGTTTGAGATTTTTCCCGGGACAGGCCTCCGTGTAACTCGTCGTTGAAAGGACACGATCCTTGATCTCATTCACTTGAGCTGCGGAAAAAATCCCTGCTTTCTGCGCATTGGTCAGTTCTTTGTCTATGGCATTGGCCGCCGATTCAAGGACCGTGCTGTTGATGTCGATAACCCCGACATAAAATCCGCTTTGGGCATAAGCCTGGACTAAACTGGCCCCCATTGTACCGGCCCCGACAATCAGGATTTCGATATTGTCCCATGTGATAGTGGTGTTCTTCACGTTTTTCTTCTCCACAGACAACCTCTTTTATACTTTTTGCTTGGATGCGTAGCTCTGGACGATCACGGCTCCTCCCTGTCCTCCCCCAATACAGGCTGAAGCCAGCCCTGTTCCCCCAAGAGTCAGAAGCGCTAAAATCAGTCGGGCTCCGGTGGCTCCGAGTGGGTGCCCGATGGCGATCGCCCCTCCGTTGACATTCACCTTGGACCGATCCAATCCCATCTCTTTTTCAACGGCAAGATACTGTGCGGAAAACGCTTCGTTTATTTCGATGAAATCCAGGTCGACAAGTCTCATTCCGGCTCTGGCTAACGCCATATTTGATGCTGGAACGGGGCCAATTCCCATACAGTGGGGATCGACGGCGGCCGTCCCCCAGGAAAGAATTTCTCCAATGGGTTCAATACCCAACTCCCGGGCTTTCTCTTCTGAAGACATAATCAAAGCCGCTCCCCCATCGACGATTCCGCTGGAATTGCCGGCGGTCTGGACGCCTTTGGATTTTACAGCATGGAGCCGTGAGAGGATCTCCATAGTCGTATCAGGACGGGGATGGGAATCTTCAGCAATTGTGACCTCCCCCCTGCGTGTCTTCAACACGACAGGATCGATTTCCTTAGCCAGACGTCCCTTTTTTTTCGCCTCTTTGGCCTTTTTTTGAGAAGACAGAGCAAACTCATCGGCCTCTTGCCGGGTTATGCCGTAAAGTCGAGCCAAGTTTTCCGCAGTCCCCATCATATCATCATCCGTATAGGTATCTTTCAGTCCATCTTTAAAGAGAAAATACACCTTGGGTCCGGCCATGTAAGGAAATCCAGAGGAAGCGCCGAACTGCATGGTCGGAGACTGGCTTGTGCTCTCATACCCTCCAACAAGCACGACATCACTCTCACCGAGAAGGATCTGTTTGGCCCCCTGAATCACTGCCTCCCCACCGGAAAAACAGATCCGGTTGACAGTTAATCCTGGGGTGTAAAGGCTGCATCCGGACCGGAGGGCCACATGCCGGGCACCGTAATGTGCGTCAATGCTAGTGTGCTGGGCGTTTCCGAAAACAGCTTCGTCAATGACCTCCTCCCGTCCTTTTAAACTCGCTCTTTCTATGGCTGATCTGGCTGCATAGGCTCCGAGTTCGATGGGAGGCACGTCTTTAAAGTCTCCACCAACTGCCCCAAATGGGGTGCGGGCGCCGGAAAGAAAAACGATTTTTTTCTTTTTCTCTCTCATCAATGCCACTCCACCTCCGGGAATGTTTTCCGGCACATTGAATATTTTTGTCCTATCCATGGAATTGTCTCCTTTTCACTTATTTTACTCCTTGGGCTTAGGAAGGACAGCTTCCATCAAGGCCTCATCGAAATCCTTCCCCTGAGCGATCTGCTGCCTGTATTTGATAAAATCGATAACATCTTCTCCTGTTTGACCTTTTGAATTGAAAGCATTAAATCCCAGAAAGGCCTCAGTTGTCATGTTTACAGACAGCCAGTGCCGGTTATAATTTTTGGCCATATCCCAGAAAAATTTCTTTTTGGCTCTTACTCCATCGAGAGATTTGATCAGACAGCCCGGAAAAAGATTGGTGAATTTCCAGACAACACTGTTCACGGCTTTATCAAGAAGTTCGAAATCTATGACGGCTTCTTTGAGAAAAGTCCGGGCTTTTTTCCCCTCTTCCCCTTTCACAAATTCTCCATAGACAATGTCGCCATCGGCCACATATCGATCGATAATCACAGCCGGATTTCGGATGAATTGGCCATCCTGTTTGATAACGGGAACAACCTGGGTCACCAGGCCCAAACGCTTCATTTTGTAAGCACTCCAGAGCTCACAGGACACACAATTCCAGATAGCATCTTCGATGCTCAAAAACCAGGGGAGAAAATCCGTCGATCCCCCGTCTGGAGCCGACCCATGCCTGGGACCGGCCTGTCCAAATATGGCTGTGTCGGCTGTTAAGGCAATATCACAGGCCATGCCGATTTCCTGACCACCGGCCACCCGCATCCCATTCACCCGGCATATCGTCGGTTTTTTACACATCAGGATGGCATCCACCATACCGTTAAAAAGGTCCATGTATTCACCGTACTCATTGGGCTTTCCCGAATAGTATTCGGCATATTCTTTTGTGTTGCCGCCGGTACAGAAGGCTTTGCTGCCCACTGCTGTAAAGACAACGGTCACGACACTCCTGTCTAGGGAAGCATTCTGGAAGGCCGCAATCACGCCTTTGACCATTTCGGTTGTGTAGGAGTTGTAATGGGCAGGATTATTCAATGTCACCCAGGCTGTAAACAAGCCCTCTATCTCCTGACCTGAGGCATCCAGAATGGGCCTTTTCTCATAGATGATGCACGGAGGTTCTGTCCCCCAATATTTATCTCCCCACATGGAATGATCCTTTAATTGATTATCTCTTTTCAACCAATCCAAACTCATTTGATCCTCCTTTATTTATACTTCTTAATCATTTCACTCGAAACCTAATAATCTTCACTTATATATTATTTCCAATGATTTTATCTTCCTCTTATCCAGTACCGCAACTAAAAAGAATGTAAGAAGGCTGACAATCCAGCAAAAATAAATCGGATGGACGAGGTTGATGCTTTTGAAAAAGTCAGCCAACTGCGGAAAAAGTAGCCAACAAGCTAATGCGGCCATCCCCATGATCAGCGTCCATGTTGCGTGTGACCGGCGGCATATTTTCGGACAATAAAGAGTCATCAGGGTCACAAGAGTATACGCCGTTGTCAACGTAAGCCCGATGAGGAGAGTTTTCAATATCCCGGATACAGAAATGGCCAGTATATAGGTTAATACACTCAAGACAAGAACAGACGCCCGTGAGATAACCTTTTCTTTTTTTTCACTTAAATCAGGGACTACAAATCTTTTTATGATATCGTTAACGACCAATGTTGCACTGCCTATAAGAAGTGCTGAAGCTGTAGAGACATCGGCAGCCCAAAGTCCGGCAAGAACGAGGCCGGCAACAATGGGACTCAAACTTAAGACAGTCCTCGGGAGAGCTTCGGTGGGGATGATTCCCGGTTGAAGAACTGTAGCTGAGATCCCGATGACAGCACTGATAAATCCAACGGGAAGAATGATCAAACCGCCAAGAATAAATCCCTTCCGGGCTGAGGAAGAATCTTTGGCGGCAAAACTAATCTGAGCGATAGATTGGACAGAAAATGTCGTGGTGCACATGACTATAAACCATGCAAGGATGAGCCACCAACCGATTGCACCCAAATCAAAAGCCGGGAAATCGTTTGGAAGCTTATTAACCAACTCCTTAAAACCGCCCACTTTTTTTACGGCCAGAAGCGCACCAAAAAAAACACCGGAATAGATGAGAACAACATTGATGATATTCGTCAATCCGGCCGCCCAAAAGCCGCCGATAAGAGTGATCCCCACAAAGACAACAGCCGTGACGAACATCCCGGTCTTGAAGGTAAAAACATCCGGAAGCAGTGATGAAAGGATGGCACCTCCTGCTATATACTGAAGAGATGTGATAACGATCTGAAGGACAAGCTGGCCGATCACTCCGACTATGCGTCCGGATACATTGTAATGCCGCTCGAAAAACTCTGGAAGTGTCGAAACCTCCATTTTCC
>VAPA010195997.1_pt1 | contig 11883 bp, 13 predicted proteins | sample 3395041 | NCBI WGS metagenome assembly VAPA01 (sample SAMN08290432, study PRJNA428436) | hydrothermal vent metagenome | isolation source: Deep-sea hydrothermal vent chimney | place: Indian Ocean: Southwest Indian Ridge | depth 1973 m m
ACAGGGTCAGGTAGCGGTCGAGGAAGCTCAGTCTTTTAACAACTCCGGCACTACTCATAATCAAAATGATCCTGTTTTGTCTATGTAGATACTCAGTCAATCGTTATAATATATGCATGCAAGTGCATGAATGCATAGAATTATCTGCACGAATCCCGGGTGAAGGTAGATTGGAACATCAGCAGGCATCGGAATAATGAGTACAGGTAAGGACATAACAGACGTCAATCAGCGTAAGGTAGAGCTGGAAACACAGCTCCTGTCACTGCTCGGCCAGTCCACCCGCCTGAAGCTCCTTTACATGTTGAAGGATGGTGAAAGGTGTGCCTGCGAGCTGGATCCAGCGATGCCGAAGGATCAATCTGTTATCAGCCGCCATCTGATCAAGATGCGCGAGGCAGGTATTCTGGGGTGGCGCAAAGAAGGTGTCTCAACCTATTACTGGGTAGAGGAACCACGCGTCTTCGATATGCTTGAATTGACGGATGATATTGTCAGGTCGAGTACAGAGAAAAAAGCCCGGGAAGCGCTGAGTGTTCTCTGAGCCTTATCTATAACCGAGTGCATTACCATTAGCGGTTTCCGTCCTTTGTTGAGAGCGAGTATCATTCAGGCCGCTGTTGATTCTGAAAAATACCTGACAGGTGGTTTGCATAGCATGAGCAGCGCCGGGAAAAAGAGGAGGATTTTCCTGGGTATCCAGATATTGACCGTATCGCGGATCCCGACGGCGATCATTTTTTCTCTGATCATCCAATCGATTTCACCAGATTCTCTCCTGTACGTATTGCCATTTCTCCTGCTGGCGGTCCTGGAAGTATCCGACACAATGGATGGGTTTCTCTCCCGGCGGTTCGGAGTGACCTCCAGACTCGGAGAGGTGCTCGATCCATACACCGACAGCTTCTCCAGACTGATTGTCTACTGGGGCCTGGCTCAGCATGGACTGGTTTTCTTCGCAGTGCCCCTCATCATGGCCATTCGAGATGTAACTGTCGCTTACTGCAGGATAATCCTCGTAAGTTCCAACGAATCGCCCGCTGCCAGAATAGGGGGGAAGATCAAGGCCACTGCTCAGGCGACAGGCGCATTTGCTGCAATCTCCGGCCCGATCCTGCTCTCTTCAACCGAGAGCTGGTTTGTTCCACTGGTCTCTTACACCGTAATATTCATTACGTTATTGTCAGCGTCGGAATACATCCGGGATGCCTTGTCTGCACTCAAACGTGACTACTCTGAATGAACCTGAATGCCTGAAGGAAGAGAATGCTTCATCGGGTGAATAAAGATATTGCAGAGGGCAAGGCATTCTTCATCGATGGCGATGGTACGATTTACATCGGTAACGAACCGATCCCTGGTGCCATCGACTTCCTGGGTGAACTGAGCAGTCGGGAGATCCCCTTTTATCTGCTGACCAATAACTCATCCCGAACACCAGATGCCTATCTTCAGAAAGTGAGGAGCCTGGGGATAGAGACCGAACCGGAGAATGTTATCGTCTCGATCGATCCGGCTCTTGAGTATCTGCATCAGGAGGGAATCCGGAGGATCTGCTCCATCGCAACAGATGAAGTGAATGCCTATATCCGGGATAACGGATTTGAGTATTCCGAGGATGATCCTCAGGCTGTTCTGCTCACCTACGATACCGAGCTGACATACAGAAAGCTGGAACTGCTGGTTCAGCTTCTGGCCCGGCCTGTTCCGTATCTGGCCACGCACATCGATATATTCTGCCCCAGTCAAAAGGGTAATCTTCCCGATATCGGCACCTACATCAAGATGATGGAGATGGCCATCGGCCGGACACCCGATCTGACATTCGGCAAGCCGAGTGCCCGCATGATCGACTCGGCTCTGACTGCCGCAGGACTGGCACATGAGGACGCCGTCGTGATCGGAGACAGGCTTTACACAGATATCAAAATGGGAGATCTGGGCCTTACATCGGTGCTTGTCCTGACGGGTGAGACAGACCTGGAGGAAGGCATGAACAGCCCGACCGAGGCCGACATAATATGTGACAGTATTAAAGATCTGATGGAGATCATCTAAGCAATCGGATCCAGACAGAATAGAGTCTGAGGGCTGCCTCTATCCCCTCCGACTCATAGATTTATCTCAACTGCCTTTCCAGAGCATCGTACTGTTCGGAACCCAGCCATTGGAAAGAAGGGTGGTATCCAGGGAGGATCTTCTCCGCGATCGCCTCTCCGATAGAGAGGCCGGTGCTGCTGTTGGAAAAATATACAAATCCAATCCCGTTTTTTATAAAGGCGAAGTAGTTCTGGAATACAAGTCCATCTCCGTTGTGCCAGTACGTCGTATCACCGGAAACGATCTCAAGGCCGATCCCGAGGCCCCAGTAGATATAGGATGAGTTGGCATTGATCTGTGGTAAGGTCATCTCCTGAGAGATCCGTGGCGTCAAGCCCTCTCCCTGCAGGAGGGCCTGCAGGAACCTGGCAAAATCCGCGGGTGTGGTTAGCAGGCTGCGCTCGGCACGGGCGGTCTTATTGTGCAGCATCATGGCATTGAACAGAAAACTCAACCAGTGACCATGCCCACGGGCCATCCGGCCGGCGAATCTCTCTTCGTATACAAAGCTGCTGTCGTGCATTCCCAGGGGGTCGAAGACATACTCGTTCATGACGGTGTTGATAGGTTTCTCCTCGATGTATTCGACGATCTTCTGCAGAAAGCGAAAGGCTTCCCCGGAATATCTGAACCGACTACCAGGTGCGGCGGAGATTTTCACCGATCCGCCGAACAGTTGAGAATCGGGAAATCCGGTACTGTGCGTCAAAACCATCCGGGTGGTGATTTCATTGAAACGATCATCCCCGATCTTCCTGTATTCTTTCTCGATCCACGACCGGGGCACATACTGGATCAACGGAGTGTCCAGTTCCAGTTTCCCCTGCTCGACCAGCCGCAGGACGAGGTAGCTGAAAACGACCTTGCCAAATGAGGCCGCGACAAAGACAGTGCTGTCTGACAGAGGTTGTTTTGTTCTCGTACTCTCGACACCGAAATGGCCTGCCCAGATGATTCCCGAGGGAGCAACCAGGGTGAGGGAAAGACCCGGAATATCAACCTTCTCCATCATGTCCGGAATGTAGATTTCGAGATCGTCAACAAGCGGCTGGTAACGTGGATCGATGATCGCCTGCACCTGAGATTGATTGTATCGGACAGGGTATTGCATTTGATGGGAACAGGCAGCGATCGTGAAGGCACAGAGTGCGAGAGTGAGTACCGGCAGGGGTAGCCATCTGCCGGAACGGGATAGTGTCTGTCTGTTCCACATTATTTCCTTTCCACCGATTCGGACTTGTCTTTCGGGTGATAAATCCGTGTTGGCAGGATGCATCCCGGTTATCACATACTCTGTACAGGTGCATTCGGCTCCACCTCTGATACGTATCGAGCCACCCAAACGACCTTTTTATTTCACTTGCCGGCTTCGCAGCCGACAGCGCTCAGGATGTCGCGTCAAGGAGACCCTCGAGATAGCTGCGGTACTCCGCGAACGCGCTGTGTCCCGCGGAGGTCATGGATGCGGTCGTCCGCGGTGTAGTACCGACGAAGGCCTTGGTGATAGTAATGTAGCCGGCGTCGCGCAGGCGACCCAGCTGTACCGACAGGTTGCCGCGGGTCAGGCCGGTCTCGTTCATCAGGAACATGAAGTCCGCGCTTTCGGCTGGCGGAATGAGAATGTCGAACCTCGGGTTCGGAACTGGCGATTTCACGACCTTCGACATCACTGCGGCTCGATGCTGGTGATGAATGATATTCCAATTCTGAAGGTCACTCATATCTTGGGGCATAGCGAACTGAAGACAACCATACGGTATGCTCACTTGGGTGATACATCGTTTGAAAGCGATGGTGTCGTTTGAGACGGGCATACGGCGGGCATTGGAGAATGTGGTACCGATGTCGAAAGCTCGTAAACCCGTATAAAGACTTGCGCGGAGGGGTGCCGGAGCTGGTTTAACGGGGCGGTCTCGAAAACCGTTGTAGCCTATGGCTACCGGGGGTTCGAATCCCTCCCCCTCCGCCAGATAACAACTCGGAGACATAATGCTTCTGATCATCCTGGTTTCTGTGGCAGCTCTGATCGTCTCCGGATTAACGTTCTTCACCGGGTTCGGATTAGGAACTCTGCTCCTTCCATTCTTCCTCTTCGTTTTCCCTCCAGCGGTCGCTGTGGCGGCGACCGCCGCCGTACATCTTCTTAACAACCTCTTTAAATTCGGTTTGATCGGACGACACACGGCCTGGAAGGTAGTAGTACAATTTGGAATCCCGGCTGCATTAACGGCCTTTGCAGGTGCAATGCTCCTGGATGTCCTGACCAGTGGAAGACCGCTGGTTGAGTATTCTTTTTTAGGACGTGATGCGGTAATCACTCCAGTCAAACTGATTATTGGTCTGCTTGTGATCGGTTTCGGTCTCTTTGACATTTTCCCTTCCCTGCACGATCTGAAAATCGACCGCAGGTGGCTGCCAGTCGGTGGAGGATTGAGCGGGTTCTTCGGCGGTCTGTCAGGCCACCAGGGTGCTATGAGAGCTACATTTCTTGTGAAGGCAGGTCTGGAAAAGGAAGCTTTCATTGCTACAGGGATTGCCTGCTCGATCCTGGTTGATGTCACAAGACTCTCTGTATACAGCGCTACTTTTTTCACTTTCAGCTTTCAGACTGTTGCTGAAGGCAGAGGCTTATCACTTCTTGTGGCGGCGACATTGGCCGCATTCCTCGGAGCTTTTTTGGGAAAGAGACTGCTTGAGAAGACGACGATCAGGAGCATCCGGATTATTATCGGTGCATTAATGCTTCTCACCGGTTTGCTGGTAGCGGTCGGATTGGTTTAATTGAACAGGTTCCCCTTGAGGGATTAGTGGAGAGGTGACCGAGTTGGCCGAAGGTGCACGACTGGAAATCGTGTGTGCGGTATCCCCGCACCGTGGGTTCGAATCCCACCCTCTCCGCCAGATAACAGGTGATTGAGGCGCGGGATCGCGAACCTGAAGCGAAGCTGAAGGTGAGACAATCCCACCCTCTCCGCCAGATAACAGGTGATTGAGGCGCGGGATCGCGAACCTGAAGCATGGCCGAAGGTGGGTGTACGGCCCCTTCTTTTTAGGATACGATACACGTGAAGTCACCATTCCGGGTTGTTCGGATGGTGACAAGCGTGTTTACGAGGCGGAAAGGAACCGTTTCCGGATGGAAACGAGCATATGGATCAGCCCTACGAGGTAACCGCCAGAAAGTATCGTCCCATGACCTTCTCCGAGGTTGTGGGCCAGGAGCACATCACCCGGACACTCCAGAATGCCCTGAAAACAGGTCAGATCGCCCACGCTTACCTGTTCGCCGGCCCGAGGGGAACCGGAAAAACCACAACGGCCCGTCTCCTCGCCAAGGCACTTAACTGCAGGTCCTCCGACACTATGGTTGCCGAACCATGCGGAGAGTGTGAGAGCTGCCAGACCATTACGCGCGGCACAAGTGTCGATGTGATGGAGATCGATGGGGCCAGCAACCGTGGCATCGATCAGATAAGGGAACTGCGGGAAACCGTCAGGTATGCCTCCTTCGAAGGGCGCTACAAGGTATATGTAATAGACGAAGTTCACATGCTCACTACCGAGGCCTTCAACGCCCTCCTGAAGACACTCGAAGAACCGCCGGGACACGTTGTCTTCGTCTTTGCCACCACACAGCCGTCAAAAGTGCTGCCGACGATTCTCAGCAGGGTGCAGCGCTACGATTTCAGGCGGATAAGTGTCGGCGCTATCAGCGAAACCCTGAAAATGATCATAGAGAAGGAGGGGATCACTGCTGAAGAGGAAGCACTTCACCTTATAGCAGGTAAAGCGGAGGGTGCATTGAGGGATGCGGAAAGCCTGCTGGACCAGGTTCGGTCATATGCCGGAGACAATATCACGCTTGAAGCAGCACGCGAGGTGCTGGGTGTCGTGGATTCCGAACGCTTCTTCGAATTGACCAGACTTACTGCTGAGGCTGATGCCGCAGCAGTGATGGGTCTGGCCGCAGCGATAATCGAGGATGGACAGGATCCTCGTGAGTTCATGCTCGGTTACGCCGAGCATCTCCGTTACCTGATTGCTGCCAGCGTAGGCGGGGTAGCCGCCCTGGAAACGCTTCTTGAAAAGGAGCAGAAGCAGTACATGGAGAGCTGTGAACTCTTCGGTCTGGAAGATTACCTGCGGAGGCTGGAACTGGTCGGCAATGCCGCTCAATCGCTCCGGGATAGTCCACAGCCCTGGATTACGCTTGAGGCCACATTCCTGAGGCTTGCGAGCATGGACAGGACCGTCGATCTGACCGCTCTGCTTGACCGGATTGAGGGAACGCTTTCAGGGAATCCCGTCTCGACTGTGAGCAGCCAGCCCCGGAAATCTGATCCGAAGCCACAGGGTGATTCTTCGACGACGGAAGGTGCGACTGCAACGGTTTCTTCTGCAGATGCCGATCTTCCACCGACAGACATCTACGAGTCAGAGATGGGAGAGGGCCGGTCAGGGACCGGAGGAGGGTACCGGGGAAAAGGGGAAGGAAACAGTAACACACCGGAGCAGGCCGAGGCGGTCAGCAGGCATTGGAATGACATTATCGAAGAGGTGCGACGGAGGAAAGTGACCCTCGGTGCATTCCTGGCCGAGGCTGAACTGAAGGGAATAGAAGAGAACAGGCTGGTTCTGGCCTTTACCGGTGAGAACCACAATTTCCATGTGAATATGGTCAACAGGCACATAGATCTGATCCGCGAATCGACAAGAGAGATCGTTGGGCACGCCTATGGAGTCCGGTGCATAAAGGTTGAGGATCGATCGGGCAGCGGGATCGATGATGTCCGGGGGAAACACGACCTGAATCAGAAACTTCTCGATCGCATGTGCCAGCAGGATCCAAATCTGAAAAAGATTGTCGACCTGTTCGGTGCCCGGCTGGAAGATGATCCGGGCGGTCGTCCCGGCATGTAGAGTGGCAATCGAAAGGCGGTAGCATTGATGGCCAATCCGTTCGAAGCAGGAATGATGAAAAAGATACAGCAGCTTCAGGCCGATATCGCCAGAGCCCAGGAAGAACTCAAGAATATCCACGTGGAGGGAACAGCAGCAGGAGGACTGGTCACCGCCGTCATGAACGGACACCGCGAATTGATCGATATAAAGATCGAGAAGGAAGCTCTCGCAGATGACGATCTGGAAATGCTGGAAGACCTGATCGTCGCTGCTGTAGCTGGTGCTACCGAGGAAGCAACCAGGAAGGCGCAGGAAGTAATGGCTGGAGCAGCCGGCGGCATGCTGCCGCCCGGACTGAATCTGGACAGCCTGCTCGGCGGGATATAAAAAAATCTTGTGATGAGCTCGCTTCCCGATGCCGTCGAAGCTCTGATCGAAGAGCTGACCAGGTTGCCCGGGATAGGACGCAAGACTGCCCAGCGGCTGGCCTTTTTCCTCCTGAAGTACAAGGGGGAGGCACCTCGACGTCTTGCACAGGTGCTGGAAGATATAGCAACTGGTATCACATTCTGCCCCCGCTGCAGCAATCTGTCGGAAAATGACCAGCTGTGTAAGATCTGTGAGAATCCGAGAAGGACAGAATCTGTCATCTGCGTGGTTGAGACGCCTACCGATGTAATTGCTATCGAACGAACAGGGGCTTTCAACGGCAGCTACCACGTGCTGGGGGGATCGATCAATCCACTCGAAGGGATCGGGCCTGAAGATCTGTCAATAGATCAGCTCCTTTCCAGAATCGATGAAGGGAACGTGGAAGAGTTGATTCTGGCCAATAATGCCACTCTGGACGGTGATACGACTGCTCTCTACCTCGCCCGGCTCATTCAACCCAGGGGCGTGAAGGTAACCAGGCTGGCCCGCGGCATCCCGATGGGCGGCGACCTTGAATATTCAGATGAGCACACGATCTCACGGGCTCTGCAGGCCCGGACAACTCTGGATGGCTGAGGGCGGTGCCGCTGCAGACCAAAAGAGGTGAGCTGACATTCCGCACCTGGATAGCGTGTGGATTCGGAATCGGGTTTGCGCCACTTGCACCCGGGACCTTTGCCACCTTTTTCCTGGCAGTCATCTATGGTTATGTGACCCAAATCGATCCTGTTTTGAGTGCTGTCCTTATCGACCCTGTTTTGAGTGCTGTCCTTGTTACGGCCATCTGTATTCTGGGTGTTCATCTGACGGGACATGCTGAAAAATATCTCGGTCACGATGCCGGATCGATAGTCTGGGATGAATTCGCCGGATTTGCAGTTGCCGTCTGGGCCATTCCCACGGGCTGGTCGGTAGTGCTGGGTGCCTTTCTCTTATTCCGGTTCTTCGACATCACCAAACCTCCCCCGGCAAGGGCAGCGGAGAAACTGCCTGCAGGGTGGGGTGTTATCGCTGATGACGTGGTCTCTGGAATCTATGCGAACCTGGCGCTCCGTGCTCTGCTGATTCTTATCACTTCCTGGTGATATGCCTGCCTTTCACTGTCAGATCATCACAATAGGTGACGAACTGATCAATGGTGTTCGCGTCGATACGAACACCGCCTGGCTCGGAGAGCGCCTCACCGGTCTGGGCATGGATGTGGAACGAGCAGTTTCCATAGGTGATGACGAATCAGCCATCAGAACGGCTGTGAAAGAAGCTCTAGATCAGGCCGACCTGATTATAGTCAGCGGCGGGCTGGGCCCCACCCAGGATGACAGAACCAAGCAGGCGATGGCCGACCTTTTCGGAGTCGGAATGAAGAGAAGGGTGGAAGTGGAAATGGCGGTTCGCGGGTTCTTCTCTGCCAGAGAACGTGAACCCACCCCTGTGAACCTGGATCAGGCCCTGGTGCCGGAGGGATTCGAGTTTCATGTCAATCCTCTCGGTACCGCTCCGGGGATGTTGAAACGTCAGGGTAATTCACTCCTCTTCGTTCTGCCCGGCGTGCCCTCTGAGATGAAAGCTCTATACCAGGAGTGGGTCGAGCCCATACTTGCCGAAAAATACGGTGGGCAGCAGGTATACGAGCGAAGATGGTACAGGACGACCGGCATTGGAGAATCGGATCTCTTCGACAGGATAGGAGGGCTGGAGGATCTGGCACCGGAGGTTATGCTCTCCTATCTGCCGGGACCCGCCGGCGTATCCCTCTACCTAACGGGCAGGGGCGATTACGGGGGGGATGTAACCAGGAGACTCGATGAAGCCGAATCGAGGGTAATTGACGCGGCGGGCAGCTGTCTCTATGCCAGGGAGAATCTGGATATCCCGGAACAGATCGCCCGGCTTCTGCTGGCCAGGGGAGAGAAGGTGGCGGTCGCCGAATCGTGCACAGGAGGTCTGATCGCACATTCCCTTACAGATGTTCCGGGGGCTTCCGAATGGTTCGAGCAGGGTTGGGTGACATACTCGAACGAGGCGAAGGAAGAGGAACTTGGAGTCAGTGTGGATCTGATGATTGAGCATGGTGCGGTTTCGGAAGAGGTGGCCCGGGCTATGGCCGAAGGAGCCAGAGAGAGAGCGGGGACCGATTGGGCCCTTTCCGTGACGGGGATTGCCGGGCCCACAGGCGGTACGGAAGATAAACCGGTGGGCTTGACCTATATCGCCTGCGCCGGAAGAGATGAGACAGTAGCACGGAGGTTCCTTTTCGGAGCGGGAGGAAGAGCCAGAAACAAATCGCGCTCGATGGCTGTCGCCCTCGACCTGCTCAGGCGCATGCTGGAAGGTCTCGATCCCTGCGAGGGAGGCTGGGAGGTACACAGGTGAGCCTCCGCAGTTTCATTGCCCTGCCTGTACCCGGGCACGTAACTTCACATCTGGCCCGCCTGCACGAATCGGTATCGCAGGCAGAGGGCAAAATCAGGTGGGTCAAAGCGGAGGCAATGCACCTCACCTGTGTCTTTCTGGGAGATATCGAAACGGAGCAGATCGACCCGATCAGCGAGGCTCTTCAGAGAGCAGCAGCCGGCATTCCTCCTTTTGTAACAAGTCTGGACAGTGTCGGCGCTTTTCCGAATTTCAGGCATCCGCGGGTGGTGTGGGTTGGATTCGAACGGGGCGAGGATGAAGTAACTGCGTTGAAGAAGAGAATCGATGAAGAACTGGAACCGCTGGGATTCGAACCTGAATATCGCAGGTTCCATCCGCATCTCACTCTGGGTCGTGTCAAAGGTGAGGGGAAAAAGGGCTTGCTGGAACAGGCTGCGGCGGCATGGATACTGCCTTATGAGAACTGGATTACTGGTGAAATAGTTCTCTTCCAGAGTGTGCTGAGCAGACATGGTCCAACGTATACTGTCCTGGCGAGAGTACCCCTCGACAGCAGTGTCAGACCTGTGTAGTAGCCTGAGCGAAGAAAAAGCGAAAATGAAGCACGGTGGGAACCAGAGGTCGGGGAGGGATTGATCCCATGTCAGCAATAGATAGTAACAAAGAGAAAGCCATTCAGATGGCAGTTTCCCAGATCGAAAAACAGTTCGGGAAGGGCGCCATCATGAGGCTGGGGAAGGATTCCCGTGTAGATGCAGTACCGGCAATCAGCACCGGAAGTATCACCCTGGATGCAGCATTGGGAATCGGAGGTGTGCCCAGGGGAAGGGTTCTCGAGGTTTTCGGTCCTGAATCCTCAGGGAAGACCACACTTTCACTTCATATAATTGCCGAGGCACAGAAAAGCGGCGGGGCTGCGGCATTCATCGATGCAGAACATGCAATGGACCCGATCTATGCTGAAAAACTGGGCGTCAACATCGATGAACTTCTCGTTTCACAACCCGATACGGGCGAGCAGGCACTCGATATTGCTGAGACCCTGGTCCGTTCGGGGGCTATCGATATCGTGGTGATCGATTCGGTTGCCGCGCTCGTTCCAAAAGCCGAGATAGATGGCGATATGGGAGACAGTTTTATAGGTCTGCAGGCCCGCTTGATGAGCCAGGCAATGCGCAAACTCACGGCGACCGTCAGCAAAACCAAGAGTATCCTGCTCTTTGTAAACCAGATCAGGGAGAAGATCGGGGTGATGTTCGGCAATCCCGAGACCACACCAGGAGGGCGTGCACTTAAATTCTACAGCTCTGTACGGCTGGATATCCGGCGTATCGGAGCCGTCAAGGAGGGCACCAATATCATCGGCAACCGGACACGAGTGAAAGTTGTTAAAAACAAGGTTGCTCCTCCCTTCAAGCAGGCTGAATTCGACCTTATTTACAACGAGGGTATCAGTCGCGAGGGGGAGATCATCGATCTAGCCCTCGATATGGGAGTGCTCGAAAAGGCCGGAACGTGGTACTCCTACGGCAACGAGCGACTGGGGCAGGGTAGAGAGAACGTCCGGATTTTCATGAAGGAGAATCCTGATATTCGCGATCAGGTAGAGGAGAAGGTGAGGGAGGAGCTGGGATTGAAGCAGCGTCTGTCATCTGAGACAGCTGAGGATGAGGCCGGCCCCTCCGAGGATACCGGATCAAAGGAATAGCCCTCATCGGTCAGCACAAATATTGAACAGATCCCGTATTACCAGAATAAGTACGCCGAAGGGGCGTCCTGATCACCGCGTGATCCATATTGACGGGAAACTCTCACTGACCGTACCAGAACGAATTCTTTCCGAACTGAACCTGAAGCCGGGGCTCGTACTGTCTGCTCCACTCGAGAAAGAGCTGGAGTCCGCCGGCGAGATGAGCAAAGCCAGATCCCGGGCGATCCGTCTGCTCACAATTCGACTCCGCTCCGAAGAGGAGTTGCGCCGGAGCCTCTTACATGCCGATTTTTCATACCCGGCGATAGAAGAAACCATCAGCGCCCTGTTAAAAGATGGAATTCTGGACGACAGGCTCTTTG
>VAPA010202522.1_pt1 | contig 11823 bp, 16 predicted proteins | sample 3395041 | NCBI WGS metagenome assembly VAPA01 (sample SAMN08290432, study PRJNA428436) | hydrothermal vent metagenome | isolation source: Deep-sea hydrothermal vent chimney | place: Indian Ocean: Southwest Indian Ridge | depth 1973 m m
GTCTACGATATCGTATTTGTCTTTAAGTTCGTGTAGGATTTCAGCGATTTCTTTTGCATTGGCTTCGTCGTTTTCGTCACTTTGTTGTCCAGCCAACATGACAGCAAGTTGATTTTCAAAATCTTCGGCTTGGTCATTCTTAACATATACTTTAACAAGATTGCCTTGGTCATCTTCCAGACCAAATGCGGTTGTGTCATCGTTCATGTATTCTCTTTTTTGAGCTGCATCGATTTTGGATAATACATCAGATGAATCAAAATCAGTCTTTCCTTGGTCAACACCCAGTGCTTCTGACATAAGTGAACCCAAAAAACTTTGTTTTTCTGGTACCACGCGTCTGACCATCTTTAATCCTTTGCGTTTAGCTTTTCTTTGACCAATTTTGTCACGTACGCCTGCTACGTTATGTGCGCCTGTAGTTCCGGCACCGCCAGCAGCATCAGCCACTCCAGCATCACCACCACCCATTGCGGCAGCAGCGCCACCATCCATTTCGCTTACAAGTGAATTCAATAAAGACATAGTATTTCCCTATAATTTAATATTCTTTACTATTTATATGTTTTAATCTATGCACCTGTTTTTTCGCATAAAAAAATCCCCTAAAGAGGGGATTTTTGGTGATAGAATCGTTGCTTTACGCGCTTTCTTTTTGTTCAGCTTCTGGTTCTGGTGCACTTTCTGTTGTATTAACTTCTGGTGCACTTTCCGTTGTATTAACTTCTTGTGGTTCAGGAGCGTTATCGGCTCGAACTTTGTTGATAATTTGATTGGACAACGTCTGTTTAGCAGCCTGGAATCTGGTCAATTCGTCACGAACTTCTGCTTCTTTACGATTCCAATCGTTGTAAATTTCAACCAATCCTTTGGCTTCGGCAGAAAGGTCTTCAACTTTATATTCAACCTCGTCTATGTTTAATGTAATTATGTCGTTAGTTACTGGCATGTATATTCTCCTATTGTTATTGTTATCGGTCATGCATGTAGGTTTATTTATCAAAGAGTAAAACTTGTTAACATATCGTTTAATTTATCCCCAGTATGATTATCTTCTTCTAATAAATCATCGATTTTTGGTTTAAGTTTGATTTCAAAACTACCATCATCGTTGCTATCTTCATCGAGGAATCGTAAGTGTTTGGCATCCCATTTCAAATGTATTTGTTTTCCAAGTCCATCACTATTTCTGGTTTTCTGTAAAATGAATATCAATTTACCCATAGCACGCATTTGCTCATTGAAAATAATTGACCAATAAACATCGCATACATTGATTTTACTAATACCGCCTGCGATTTCACTATGGTCATGTCTTCCATCCCGAATAGCACTACGGTTTAATTGCGATGCTGTTGCCATAAACATATTATGGTCAATTCCAATTTGTCGTAATTGCTCTGAACTACGTTTATCTTTTTCAAATACATTATCTGCAGAAACCTGTTCATTTGGTGACATGTTATCAAGATAGTCAAGAACCAGAAGGTCTGGAAGCATATTATAATGAAGATTAAATTCTTTAAGATAAGCCCTTATTTGATACGATGTTGTTCCAGTAGGCATCTGAATAATATCAAGGATGCCGGTTTCATCATCCTCACCAGCAGCTTTAATCCTTGTTGAGATTTCATCTGTGTTATCCTTCCATACCTTACGACTGATACCAGTGAACATAGTATCAAATCGCTGCGCGATAATGTCCTGTGATAATTCCAATGATATATAAAGAACGTTTAATCCCTTGGCTATAAAATTAAATGACAAGTTCGCTAATGCCAATGATTTACCACCACCAGAATTGGCAGATACTAACAACAATTCTTTTCTTGATATTCCACCAAACAAAGCATCATCCATATCCCGCCAACCGGTGCCAGTTGTTGGGTTTTCATTAAGCATACGGTCAATACGTCCATCGATGTCTTCAAAATACCGCAATCCCAATTCGTTTGTTAACGATACCATTACAGCATCTTTAACAAGCTCTTCGGCTTCTGCGTATTTTTCTTCTTTTATGAGTGCGGGTAGCGCGTTTGATGCACGCTTCATTGCTGAATGTTTACAAAACTTTTCTATTTCTGCGGAACAATACTTTATTTCATCTGGCATTATTTCGCACAGTTCGTAACTCTGCCCGGCTTCTGCTTCTAATTGTTTTGGGCTGGGAGTAGAACTGTATTGGTCGTAGTATTCTTTTATAAAATCTATTGACTGTCTAAATTCTGGGTCAAAGTATTCTGATTTGATTATACCTTGACACAGTGCAAAGGTGTCCGTAGAAGATATTAAAAATTCTATTAGTAATTTCTGTTTTTTGCTGTCCATTTATTATTTTTATATTACTGATCTGATTAATGGATATATTGTTCGTATCACATCTGGGGTTGCAAAGAATTCGCCTGTATCGTATACAAAGGCAAACGGGTTCTGTGTGGTTGATACGTCGAATACGTCGATGTATTGGTCTGTTAGCTTATCTACAGTATCGAAAGGGGATGATGCATATAACAAGTAAACTTCATCTTGCGTAATAGCACGATGCGTACCATATGATATTGGTGAGCCTGTGTTATCAGATGATATTGTATTGAATATAAAGGTTGAACCGGAACTTATAGTTTCGTCAAATATTTCTGGTATTAGTCCAGTGAATGTTCTGATTGTATAAACCTTGCCTTTGATGATTACCCTGTCGATATCACGCCACGGTGAAACCGAACCCAATGTATTTGCATCGGCAACATAAACTTTATCAATGGTATCGTTTTCTGTATTGGTATATGTTATTCCTAATTCAAGCGTCTGTGGTTCTGCCACCGTAGATATTCTTGTTGCTATTGTTATTTCACCAAACGATGCAGTGCCAGAATCTGGTAACGATGATGCAGAAACTTGTTGCAGTTCTACTGTTGGAATTTTTACGCCTGTAATTGGTCTTAATAAATCTGGATCTGATTGTCTTGCTACTAATTGAGCCTGACCAGCAAATTGTTGTCCAAACTTCAATATGAGATTATCTTCATCAATGATTATAGTATCTTCTGTTTGAATCTCTACTATGTTATCTGGATCATCTTCGGTTGGTGCATTAATGAAAACAGAAACTGATGGGAATGTACCAAGATCGTGTTTTATAATCCACGTATCGTTTTGAATAGCTTGTATGTGGTTATACAACACTTTGCGTTGTCTCCAATCATCAAGACCTGCGACTTGGTCTGGAAGTCGTCCACGCACAAAATCAGGAAATACCTGGATTTGATATAACTTACCACGACATCCGTGTGTGATAGTACAGCGTTGTATGTTTTCTAATCCTTCTACGTTACGTTCTAATTCAACATCCCGCTTACATACATCGCATTTGTAAACTACAATTGCCATTCCCTTTTAACCCTAATTCAATATTATGTCAGTTGTTTCCTTTATATAAGAATCTTCTAAAGCACCAGCTACGCCAATAGGAAATGCCATTATAAATTTTTCATATACAACAACATCACTTTCTGTGCCGTCACTTATGTTGTTGGCTGATGGCATAAAAGGCAACATACCCAAACCAATATCACCCGTGGGGCTTTGTTGCATTATTAAAGAGCGAACCTTACTTAATATATATTTGTCGGTTTCGTGTGCTACAACGCCACCGATAATTTCTTCACCTGTTACTAATTTTAATGCTACGATTTCCATCGCCCATCTCCTATATTTATTGTTATTGTTATTGTTAGAAAATAAGGCTTTTATAATATAGAAATCATCGACAACGCGACTGCTATAAAAAAGCACACAGCTAAGGTCTTAATATATGTGACTATTTTGGGATTATTGCTGTATAAGAACCAACAAACTTGTGCTGATATGATGAAATTAAACATATCGTTGGTCTTCTAATTTTTTTATTATTGTTGAATTCATAATATCAGGATTTTATTTATTTGTCAATATGTCTTGGTAATTACTAACTGTTGATTTCTTTATCGCATAATAATATGGGATACCATACATTATAATCTCAGCACCAGATTGAAGCCCTTCGTCTAAATTTTCTGATGTGTATGAGAATTTAAGCAAATCAGCAAAAATTTGTTCGGCTGATCGTCCGCCCAATTCTTCTAAAATCGTATCGAATGCGGTCGAATATTTTTCATACGAATCTGTTGTTTCCTTACTGTATATATAATCGTATCCATTTATAGGAAACACATAAAATGGCTCCACCTTTGGCTGACTGTTATTATCTTTTAAGAAGTCTATCCCATTGGCGAATAGCGAGCGTTCCCGCAACTCATACATTTCATTGGCAAACGCCTCATTAAAGGAATTTGAAAATGTTGTTGAATTTTTTCGCTTACGAATCTTAACCTTTTTAATATTATCGGTTCCCCATGGCAATAACTTGACCATGGGATTACCAGCAGATTCACCAATGAACTGCTGACAAGATTCGTGGATTATCTCATATTCATTAAAATCACCTGAATATAATATGTCGTTAATAAGCATAATGTTATTTATGCTTATTAAGTTCCTTCTATGGGGGTTTCGTGTATTTGGCTAATTAGGTCGTTCGCCTTATGAATTGCTTTGCGTGCATTATAAATGGGTGCCCGCTGAATTTCATTTATAAGGTATGCGAAATCAACCTGATAATCGTAAAGTGGTGTGGTTTCCCACTCCCCATCTATGTTCATTGTTCTTTCGGCTGATTTGCCTATGATATGACTACTCTTATAGATAGCTTTGGTAAATGCGCGATTGAGATATTTAACTACATCGTTAATATTTATTTCTTTTTCCATTGTATCTCCGAAAAAGGGTTTATAAAAAATGGTGTATTCAAACCTATTTATAAACAAAAAAATCAACTTTGCGAATACAACATGTTGACAAATATGCTACTTTTTACTATTATAGGGAAAAATAAATAATAACAATAAATAGAATTACTCTCCATGAAGGAAAAATATATACAGGCACATATGCGTGCCGCTTACGTCTACGCCTCATTATCTTCTTGCAAGCGCAGACAGGTTGGATGTGTAATTATCAAGGATAACAGTATCATAGCGATAGGCTATAACGGTACAGATCCTGGTGGTTGCAATGACTGCGAAGATGATGACGGTAATACGTTACCAACAGTAAGACATGCAGAAGATAATGCCCTGCGGAAATTAACAAAAAGCACAAACCATGCTGATGGCGCTGTTGCGTTTGTAACCACCGCTCCCTGTAGATTATGCGCTTCGCGCTTAGTTGATGCTGGTATTGCCACTGTTTATTATGATGAAATTTATCATAACGAAAATGGACTCCAGTATCTAAGCGATAATGGAATAGAAGTAATAAAAGTAAAAAAATAATAAGAATAAAGGAAAGAAAATGATAGACAATATACTCGTCACGAAGCGTGGCGGTAATACAGAACCGTTTACTTTTGAAAAAGTCCACACTGTTCTGTTTTGGGCAACAGAAAACTTAGCCGCTGTTTCTGTTTCTGAAATCGAAATAAAAACCAAAATGCAGCTGTATAATAAAATAAATACCTATGAAATCCATGAAGCATTAATAAAATCGGCCGCTGATCTTATATCAGAAGAATTTCCAAATTATCAATTCGTTGCCGCACGATTGGCAATCTTTACGTTGCGCAAGCAAGTGTATAAAGAATTTGAACCACCATCTGTTATAGACCATGTAAAGCGTTGCATCGAACAAAAAGTTTATGATAAAAATATATTAAAGCATTATAACGATGAGGAATGGGCACGCATAAACAGACTTGTTAAACATGACCGTGACATGCTTTTGTCATATGCCGCTGTTGAACAATTTCGCGGTAAGTATCTTGTCCAAGATCGTACCACGAAACAATATTATGAAACGCCACAAATGGCATACATCATGATTGCTGCAACCTTGTTTAGAAAATACCCAAAAGAAACAAGGATGCAATATATCAAGGATTATTATGACGCCATATCTAAGGCAACCAAATCAACGGTAACATTACCAACCCCCATTTTGGCCGGGGTTAGAACTCCCACAAGGCAGTTTTCAAGCTGTGTGTTGATTGAAACTGGTGACAGTTTAGAATCTATTAACGAAACCGCAAGTAGTGTTGCTGATTATGCATCCTTGCGTGCTGGTATTGGGATTAACGCAGGAAGAATTCGTGCTAAAGGTTCTCCAGTTCGTGGCGGCGAAGTATTCCATACTGGCAACATCCCATACTATAAGTATTTTTTGGGTGCATTAAAAAGCTGTTCGCAGGGTGGTATTCGCGGCGCGTCTGCGACAACCTATTTTCCTATCTGGCACTTAGAAGCAGAAGACCTTATTGTTCTTAAAAATAATAAAGGCACCGAAGAAACCCGCGTGCGACACATGGATTATGGTGTGCAACTTAATGGATATCTTTACAGACGTGTATTGGCGAATGGCAAAATAACATTATTCAATCCGCATGATGTACCAGACATGTACGAAGCATTTTTTAATGACCAAGAATTGTTTGCAGAATTGTATGAAAAATATGAACGCGCATATTCCATTAAGAAACGAACACTTGGTGCTCTTGAACTCATATCCAATGTATTGATTGAACGTAACAACACAGGACGAATATACATTCAAAATGTTGATCATTCAAATACCCATAGTTCTTTTAATGAAGAAACCAGCCCAATCCACATGTCTAATCTTTGTGTTGAGATTACATTACCCACATCCCCTCTTACCAGGAAAAGTAGATTTGAATTTATTAAATCAGAATTAGATCGATACGAATTCACATCACCAAAAGAGTTTCGTGATGAATTTGGTGAAATTGCATTGTGTACATTATCTTCTATTAATTGGGGTGCTATTACAGAACCAGCTGATTTTGAAAAGCCGTGTGATTTGGCGGTGCGTGCATTAGATGAATTATTGGATTACCAAAACTATCCAATGATTGCCGCTGGAGTGCCTGCTTCTAAACGTAGGTCGCTTGGTATAGGTATGTGTAACCTATCGTATTTTATAACAAAACACGATATGAAATATTCTGATGGCTCTGCAAATGACTTAGTAAATCGTTATGCGGAAGCCATGTCTTATTATTTAATAAAGGCGTCAATGGAATTGGCAAAAGAAAAAGGTGCATGTGATTGGTTTGATGAAACAAAATACTCAAAAGGTATATTTCCTATGCATACTTACAAAACAGATGTTGACAAGGTTTTAGAAAAACCATATTATTTGAATTGGGATGGTTTGATTGCTGATGTACAAAAGTACGGTATGCGAAATTCAACAGTAATGGCATTGATGCCAGTTGAATCTTCGTCGCAAGTTATCAATGCAACAAATGGAATCGAACCACCACGTAGTCCAGTATCGGTTAAAGCATCTAAAGATGGCACACTTAAACAAGTTGTCCCAGAAATTCGGGGATTAAAAAATAAGTATGAGTATCTTTGGGATATGCCACATAGTCGTGGTTATCTTGAAATAGCTGCTATTTTTCAAAAGTGGACAGATCAATCAATATCAACTAACACTTCGTACAATCCAGAAAACTATGAAGATAAAAAGGTGCCGATGTCAGAACTTATTAAAGACTTGGTGTATGCGTATAAGTTAGGAATCAAAACTCTTTATTATCAAAATACCCACGATGGTAGTGGCGATGTCTATGATATCAATGACGAAGATTGTGCAGCGTGTAAATTATAAGAGAATCATATGAAACAAGGTATAGGGAAAGTATTTAATAGAAAAGCAACAGATCACCTAAAAGCATTAATGTTTTTTGACCCAAATGGTGGTCCTGAATTAGCGCGGTATGACCACGTTAAATATCAGACAATGGAAAACTTTACAGAAAAACAAATGTCGTTTTTCTGGCGACCAGAAGAAGTAGATTTATCAAAAGATAAATTAGATTTCCGTGACCTACCACCAGAACAGGAACACATATTTACCAGCAACCTGTTCCGTCAAATTCTTTTAGACAGCGTTCAGGGTCGTGGCGTTAATTTAATGTTCCTGCCATTGGCAAGTCTGCCAGAAGTTGAAGTGTGGATTGAAACATGGGGAACAAATGAAACGGTGCACAGTCGTGCGTATACCCACATCATTAAAAACATTTACGCAAACCCATCAGAAGTCTTTGATGAAATAACTAACATCAAAGAAATATTGGATTGTGCTGCCGACGTTTCAAAATATTACGACGAGTTGGGCAACTGGAACGCACTAAGAACCATTTCACAAAACAAAAAATGGTTTGATACAGAAGTTACCTACGATGAATATGAGCATAAAAAATCATTCTGGCTGGCATTGAATAGTGTAAATATTTTAGAAGGTATTCGTTTTTATGTTTCGTTCGCCTGTTCTTGGAACTTCGCAGAACTTAAATTGATGGAAGGTAATGCCAAAGAAATAAAATTGATTTGCCGTGATGAAAATTTGCATCTTGGTTCAACGCAATATCTATTAAAAACATTACCTAATGATGACCCCGCGTTCGCTAAGATTGCAGAAGAATGCCGCGATGAAGTTCTTGAAATGTTTTTATCTGCAATACAGCAAGAAAAAGAATGGGCTAAATATCTATTTCAGCATGGTTCTATGATTGGTCTTAGTGAAGAGATTCTTTGCCAGTATGTAGATTTTATTGGAAGCCGCCGCCTTAAAACATTGGGATATGAAGTACCATTTGACCATCCAACATCAGATCCATTACCGTGGACCAAGAATTGGATTAGTGGAAAAGAAGTTCAAGTAGCACCACAGGAAGCAGAAATTAGTTCATACCTTATTTCTGATATTAAGCAAGATGTCGATGAAGATGTTCTTGGAGATTTAAGTTTATAGGAGAAGTAAAATGCAAATTGACATTTATGGAACAAAGATATGCCCACATTGTAAGGATGTACTTCAATATTTGGGTGAAAATAATTTACCTTATACTTACAAGCTCGTGCCAGAAGAGGTAACGCCGGTTGAATTGTCGGAAATTGTTAAACGTGTTGTTCGTACAGTACCAGTGATTGTAGTTAATAACAAAGAAAAAACATTTGAAGAATTAAGAGAAGATGTTTCTAAGATTAAAACCCTGGATGATCTGACCGAAAATCTTTTTAGTTTAAGCCTTTAGTCCATATCAAATATATCGTGAAGTGTTATAAGCGGTGTTAGGCGCTTAACTGATATATCAAAATACTTAGATACAATCTCACATCCAAAAAATGTCCGATTGTTTTTTAGTGCCATTTTACCGGTGGTGCCACTTCCCATGAACGGATCAAAAACAATATCACCCTGGTTAGACCATGAAAGTATGTGTTGTTCTGCTATTTTTTCTGGAAGAATTGCAGGATGTTCAAACGCATAATTATCGCGGGTTGAATTCCCCCCACCAACAACAGCTTCCCATACATTTTTCATCTTGACGGGTCTGTCTAAGTTTAATGGAACGTCTTTGGTTTTGAAATTTCCTTCTTTGTTCCTGACATAATTTTTGTTTCTTGACTTGCGTTTGTCATTCCATTTATTGGAACGTGTTACCCTAATTTCGTTAAATGTTTTTGGTGCGCCAATGGATAGGACAAACATATACTCAAAAGCGCTATAGTAACGATTTGAGCCGCCCGTAGGTGCTGGATTAGTCTTTTGATATATCATGGTATCGTGTAGATTAAAACCAATACTTTTGAAGTATAGGGCTTGTTCAAAACTTGAACCCGTTTCGCTACCATTGATTGTTGCATCACCAACGATCCATACAACCACCCCGCCATTTGCTGTTATACGGTACAGTTCATTAGCAATTTGTTTGAATATATTAAAATCCCACTTTACGGAATCTTCGTATGTTCTAAGGTTATCGTAGGGTGGTGATGTAACAGTTAGGTCAATGGTGTCATCATCGATGCCCCGCATATATTCTATGCAGTCTTTGTTTTTAATGTGGTAGGTTGTATCCATAGGATAACTATATTATAATTAAGTACGATTGTCAATTATATGCGTTGCAATGTAACCCTGTAATTGCGTTGAATGCCGTGTTGTGAAAATATGCAAGTCTGACAACCTTCACCATCATCTTTAACATCCATATCAAAACCATTTTCGCCAGCCTGTTTGCGAACCATTTCTACAACTTCTTCAATGTTCTTAGCTTCGACGGTGTGTCCCTTACCAAATTGATTTCCAACTTCATATACCCGAACTTTCACGCGGGGTTCCATGGCTTCTTTGAAGATAGTAGATGACATGCGCCATGACTTGTTGCCTGTTAATTTATTGGCATCTGCTAATTCGTCTACAGCAAGCGCAATCATTTCTTCGTATTGTTCCCATGCACCACGCATACTTGGGGTCGGGCGTTCTACACCCGCAACAGAATATGCCTTCTGAACAAGCTCAAGGGCATTAGCCCATTCTTGTTCAAGATCGGCAGCACCATCCTTAATGTTCTTCTTTATATCTTTAAACGCATCTTCTGGAACGATACTCATATCTTCCTTCCCTTCGGATACGATATATAGGTTCTGTAATAAGTTCATTAGAATTTCATTTGTTTGAGTTCGTAATACTGTCCACCATCGCGCCATGTTTTGCGGTGTACTTTGAACAGTTTAGTTTTGGTCATTGCATCAACCATCCTACGTACCATTCTTTTGTCGTACGGGCTTTTGGCAAACAAACTGATAGTTTCGCGTTTGTTGGTTTTATATTGTTTATATGCAGCCAGGGCGTTAATCGTTGCCGCCTGTGTTAAGGTTGGGTTTGATTTCATGAAAGCTCTGACATTGGCATTTGATACCTTGCCACCACGTTTCATAAGTTTTAATTCTTTTATTGCCTTGGAGATATTTTCCATTAAATCAATGGGTTCTTCTGAATAATCTTCCGTGATTTCTTTTAATAAGCTCATTTTAGTATTCAACTGACCTGTTTAGTTTTAGTTTAATACTATTTATGTCTAACCCCACCCTTCGCACAGTATCCTTGACGGCTGAGTGTTGTTTCCCCAAAATAATAAGTCTCCGATTGACAGATTCTATTGCTAATTTCAGGCTGGCAATTTGCTTATCTTGGGCATTTATTTTTTTATTCAGTTCTTTCATTTTTATATCTTCGTTCATAGCAGTATTTATGAAAGCAAAAATAGCATGATAGATGAATAGGTTATAATACATAAGTACATGATATTCAACATTATTAACACAGGAGTCATTTTTGTTTCCCATACTTCGTTGTCGGATGTTGTAAAAAATACGGTAACAAAGAAACAGGCAGCAACTGCCTTGACCCACAGTATTGACCATGTGGTTGCTGTTAAATCTATGATATTGGAAAGTATGGGATTTACTTCTTCCGCCAACCCCAACCACATCGCCGTGTGTGTTATCTCAAAATCTATAATACTAAGAACTGTTAGTAGTGTTATTAATGTTAATTGTAAATTATAACTTTTGTACGGTGTTGTTTTTGTCATTTTTATTATTTTTATTTTGGTATTCAATTAATCCACATGCACAACTACAATATGGTCGTTTACTCTTATCTTCATTGTACGACCAGTACTTTGTACATGGTGGATGATAAGCCTCTTTATCTTCCGTTATAAAAAGGTGTTTATTACAAACTACGCAATGTGATGCAATCATCTGTTTATTTTTATCAATTTAAATATTTTTCCATGAATACACTGGCTGGGTGATTTCCATAATCCCCGTAATGTTCACATTCGACATATTTTAGTTTTTTAAATAAACTAATTGCTGATGGTTGTTCTATTCCTGTTTCAAGTTTAATGAA
>VAPA011092045.1_pt1 | contig 11818 bp, 7 predicted proteins | sample 3395041 | NCBI WGS metagenome assembly VAPA01 (sample SAMN08290432, study PRJNA428436) | hydrothermal vent metagenome | isolation source: Deep-sea hydrothermal vent chimney | place: Indian Ocean: Southwest Indian Ridge | depth 1973 m m
AATGTGCCAAACCACGGAAACATTTGCAGCGCAGAGATCCGGAATTCCTGTGGACCAACCCTGGTTTCAACAGGCTGTATGAAATATCCGAAGGCCAATTGAGGATCAGGAAGTGCTTTTACCTGTGGGGCTACTTCCAGTGCAGCCATGTATTCATTAAACCTGGCCTTCAATCCGGGATTGTTTTCAGCGGCGGTGACCAGGTATTTCTCAAGGACATCCTGTGCACCTGCCGTGTAACTCAGCAACAAGATACTGAGCGAAAGAATCGTTTTATATAGGTTTGTTTTTTTCATTTTTACACATTCTTTATTAGGGTCCTGCGAAGTTGTTTTTCCCGCCACATACTGTACAGAACAGGAACCACAAACATGGTCATCACCTGGATGATCATACCTCCGAATAAGGGTATGGCCATTGGGGCCATGATATCAGATCCTTTTCCTGTAGAAGTCAAGACCGGAATAAGGGCAATAATGGTAGTAGCAGCGGTCATCATGGCCGGCCGTACTCTTTTACTACCGGCATCAATAACAGAATCTCTGACTTCAGGAACACTTCCTGGCTGTTTCTTTCGAAAAACCTGCATCAGATAAGTACCCATAATCACCCCATCATCCGTGGCAATTCCAAAAAGTGCTATAAATCCAACCCAGACGGCCACACTTATATTTATTGTGCCCATCTGGAAAAGATCACGCATGTTCATTCCTCCAAAATTGAAGTTCATAAACCAGCTTTGACTGAAAAGCCACAGCATCAGGAATCCCCCTGAAAAAGCGACAAAAATTCCGGTGAAGATCATTGAAGAAGTAACAACCGACTTGAATTGAAAATAGAGGATAAGAAATATGATGATAAGGGAGATCGGAACAACGATCATCAGTCTTTTTGTGGCCCTGATCTGGTTTTCATAGTTGCCGGTAAAAATGTAATTCACTCCGGCCGGTACGATGAATTCTCCCGATTCAATTTTTTCATTCAGATAATCCTGGGCGTTTTCGACCACATCAACTTCAGCATAATCCGGCTTTTTATCAAAAATAACATACCCGTTCAGGAAAGTATTTTCGCTCTTTATCAGCTGTGGACCACGTATATATGTGATCTTGGCCAGTTCTCCCAGGGGAACCTGGATACCGGTGGCAGTTGGAATTAAAACCTTCTTCAGATCTTCCGGGTTGTCCCTGAATTCACGGGCATATCTTGCCCTGACAGGGAATCGCTCCCTGCCTTCAACTGTCGTGGTCAGCTTCATACCGCCAATGGCTGTGCTGATCTGCATTTGCATATCCTTAATGGTGAGTCCGTACCTGGAGATGGCTTTTCTGTCAATATCTATTTCCAGGTATGGCTTACCTACTACCCTGTCTGCAAATACTGATATCGGCTCAATACCTGGTACTTCCTTAAGGAATTTTTCCAGAGCAAATCCGGTTTTCTCAATGGTCTCCAGGTCCGGACCGAAAACCTTAATACCCATTGGGGCTCTCATACCTGTCTGTAACATGACCAACCGGGTTTGAATAGGCTGCAGTTTAGGCGCAGAAGTGAGTCCCGGTATTTTCGAATGAGAAAGGATTTCATTCCATATATCGTCTGTAGATTTGATATGATCCCTCCACTGTCGGAAATATTTACCTTTTTTGTCGGGGATCAGATCATCTTTTGAGATGGGGCGGAATCTTTCTTGAGCAGCATCATATATACTTCCATCGTTGAGCAGGAAGGCGCCTTCTTTATTAACCTTAAATCTTATACGATGCCCATTCTCATCCAACATATATTCCGATTTATAATTAATTAAATTCTCATACATGGATGTGGGAGCAGGATCCAGTGCTGAGTTTACGCGGCCCCATTTCCCTACAACATTTTCCACTTCCGGGATGGTATTGACTTTTTTATCGAGCATGGCAATCACCTCCAGATTCTCTTCAATCCCGGAATGAGGCATGGTTGTCGGCATATACAGAAAAGATCCTTCATCCAGGGTTGGCATGAATTCCTTGCCAATGCCAGGGAAAGTGTTTTCAGCACTCCGCCAGACTTTGGTTTGTTTTATACCCTCCGGCATGAAGCCAAAAATATTGTCAACACCTTGCCAGATAATAATTCCAAGTAAAGTTATTCCAATAGGAACACTGAGGAATTTCCATTTGTTGTTAAGACACCATTTCAATATGGGTTTATAATACCTGACAATGCTCATTAAAGACCCGAGTACCACAACCACCAGGATCACTACGAAAAGAATATTCAGGAAGAGACTCCTCTGTGCCCCCAATGGCATCCACTCAATGGAAAGGAAATACAGAACAACCAAAAGTGCCAGGGCTATATTAATATAGTTTACAAAATGCTTTCTGTTTTCAGGCCATTTGCTTTCCAGCAAACCATTTATTCCGAAAGCGATCAAAACAAAGGCAAGCCAGGTTTTGAAGGCGATAATAAAGATGATGCCTGCAGTTATTAATATGATATTGAAAATCCGTTTTATCCTGACCTTATCAAATCGGATGGAGAACACCACATGGGCAAGGGCCGGTATAATCATTAAACCAATAATAAGTGCCGAGATCATGGCAAATGTCTTGGTAAAGGCCAGGGGTTTAAACAGTTTTCCCTCAGCAGCCTGCATTGCAAATACAGGCAGGAAACTTATTACCGTTGTAAATAAAGCTGTTATAACTGCTGTAGCTACTTCTGTTGTCCCCTCATATATTACATTAAGCAATTCTTTACCCCGGGCCCCCTTGTTTTCCGGCATTTCGAGATGCCTGACGATATTTTCGGTAAATACTACACCCACATCCACCATCACACCAATGGCAATGGCTATACCGGAAAGTGCAACAATATTAGCATCGACCCCAAACTGTTTCATGACGATGAATGTCATAAGCACCCCGAGAGGCAGCAGACTCGAAATGAGAAATGAGGCCTGCAGACTTAACATCAGTATGATAACCACTATGATGCTTATGATCACTTCCTCGGTCAGGGCGGATTCCAGAGTACCCAATGTCTCTTTTATCAATCCGGTACGGTCGTAAAAAGGAACAATGGTGACCTTTGAGACGGTGCCGTCATCCAGTGTCTTACTTGGCAGGCCGGGTGATATTTCGGCAATTTTATCCTTTACATTATTAATTGCTTCAAGTGGATTCGCTCCATACCTGGCTACAACCACTCCGCCAACCGCCTCGGCACCTCCCTTATCCAATCCACCTCTTCGTGTTGCCGGTCCAAAATTCACCTTTGCAACATCCTTAATCCTTATGGGTATGTGGTTGCGTACAGTCACAACACTTTCCTCTAGATCTTCAAGAGTTTTTATGTAACCCAGTGCACGGACAAGATACTCAGCCCTGTTAAATTCAATGGTCCTGGCTCCTATGTCCAGGTTGCTGTTTTTAACGGCTGCCATAATCTGGGCAACAGTGACACCGTGTGCACGCATGGCATTGGGATCGATATCCACCTGGTATTCCTTAACAAAACCGCCAATTGAGGCAACCTCTGCTATACCTTTGGCTGAAGTTAGCGAGTATCCCACATAAAAATCCTGTATGGTCCTTAATTCATGCGGATCCCATCCCCCGGCCGGATTACCCTCTTTATCACGGCCTTCCAGTGTGTACCAGTAAACCTGTCCGAGAGCAGTAGCATCCGGACCCAGGGCGGGGGTTACTTCTTCCGGTAGTGTGCCCGAAGGCAGGGAATTGAGTTTTTCCAATATGCGTGTACGACTCCAGTATAACTCAATGTCCACCTCAAAAATGATATAGATGCTGGATAAACCGAAAATGGAATTACTTCTGATATCTTTCACCCCGGGGATACCCAAAAGAGCAGTTGTCAGGGGATAGGAGATTTGATCTTCTATATCTTGCGGAGACTGCCCCGCCCATTCAGTATATACAATCTGTTGATTCTCACCAATGTCAGGAATGGCATCTACTGGCACCGGATCGCGGGGGAAAAATCCTGTTTCCCAGGTAAATGGTGCGGTAACAATTCCCCATGCTATAAAAACAAACAGCATCAGAAAGGTCACCAGTTTGTTCTCCAGGAAGAATCGGATGATTTTGTTTAGCATAATTAATTTCGGTTAAGTATTATATGACTGGTTACAGATGTGGAAATAATGATAATCGAAGTGAGTGCCAGACAGAATTTTAAGTAAAACTTTGAAAATAAACGAGTTGAAAATTACTTAATTATTTGCATCAAGCCAAACAGACCCCTGAAGAGGGTTTAGATAAGGAAAGACTGGATCTTAGAAAGCACCACCTTTTGTGGTGTTGGTGGTTTCTTGGAAACAAGCAGTTTGCTTAAAGCACTATTGGTTGTGCTTTGATTGGTTAATATATGAGTTGGATAAAACAATTCAATTTGACGGATGTCATCGAAGTTGAAGGAATATGCCGGCATGAAAAATTCATCCGTTGATTCAATCATTATGGTTCCATCATCACAAAGATCTGTATTGTCCATCTCAGAATCCATTGGGTGATGTTTTTCATGCCCGCCGGATCCGCAACAATCATGCGCGGAGGCACTCAGCGCAAAATCATATAACTGATCCTGGCAAAAATGCATATTAATTGTCAATCCTGTTGCTGACAACAGAATTAAAACCAACAATGCAATATGACTGATTAATTTGAACATTTTTTTTTCAATTCTGCAACAAAATAAAGACTTATTATTAAGAATTGATTTATAAAATTCAGGAAAAGATTTATATCTTTTTTGTTTTATATCTCATCCAGGGAACTGCGCTTTTTTTCTTTGATCCGTTTAAAGTGAGAAGGGGTGAGTCCGGTGGTTTTTTTAAACTGTTGGGAAAGGTGTTGTACGCTGCTGTAACCTGTACGATAAGAAATTTCACTTAATGTCAGTTCATCATAAACCAATAATTCCTTTACTTTTTCAATGCGTTGTAAAATAATATATTTCTCAATGGTCAAGCCTTCCACCGAAGAAAAAAGACCACTCAGGTAGGAATAATCGTAACCTAATTCCCGTGAAAGGTGGTTTGAAAAATTCACATGACCTTTAATTTCATGGTCGTAATGGATGTAATTAATCACCTCTGTCCTGATTTTTTCCATCAACCGGCTTCTCTTGTCATCGATCAATTCAAAACCGATTTTTTGGAATGCCTGATCGATTTGATGAACTGTTTCTTCGTCAACCGGGCCCTCAACAGTTGCTTCGCCCAGCACCACCGATAAAGGCTTTAACTCCATTCTTTTCAATTCGCGTTGCACCGCCCAGATGCACCGGTTGCAAACCATATTTTTGATATGCAGGGTTGTGGTTTCCATTCTGCAAAGTTAATAAATGTAAAATGGCAGAACTGAAAATCATCTTTATATTTGCAGTCTGTTTCATATGAATCATGTGGAGTGCCATAGGTACGATATATTCTATTGACCCTGGTTTGCATGCATGCTTAATTGCGATACTCCCTGATAATGAAAGTTTTTCATATTATAGATTCGCCATTACATTTTCCAGTTTTTTCCGGATCTGCTCAGCAATAGAGTTCAATTCAGTATTTTCCACAGCCATCATTGAGGCTGCCGGGTCCACTGCACTAACCAGGATTTTTCCATCTTCCGTTTCCATAACAACCACATTGCATGGCAGCATGGTCCCGATGTTGGGTTCCACCTGCAGGGCTTTATAGGCAAAAGGCGGGTTACAGGCGCCAAGGATTCTGTATTTCCTGAAATCAACATCCAGTTTTTTCCTGAGGGTTGCCTGCACGTCGATTTCAGTTAAGATGCCGAAACCTTCTTTCTGAAGTTCTTCTGTAACTTTTTGGATGACTTCGTCGAAAGTCAAATTTTCAAGTGTTTTGCTGAAATAGTAATTCATAATTTAAATGGTTTAATATTTGATATTGATAAATACATGATTCTGCAAAGATAGATACATATAGAATGCAAAACCCGGTTACAAACATCCGATGTATGTGCTGAGTGAAGGCCTACTTCCCTTTTAATACGCGTGTGGCATTCAATATTGCAATCAAAGCCACACCCATGTCGCCAAACACCGCTTCCCACATAGTGGCAATTCCAAAAATTCCCAGGACTATAAAAGCCGATTTAACACCCAGGGCAAAAATAATGTTTTGCCAGACAATTTTTCTTGTTCGTGCAGCCACATTTATTGCATCGGCCACTTTTGAAGGGGAGTCTGTCATTAAAACCACATCGGCGGTTTCGATGGCCGCATCGGAACCAAGGGCCCCCATGGCTATTCCTACATCGGCACGGGCAAGCACGGGGGCATCGTTGATACCGTCACCCACAAAGGCGACTTTACTCTTTTTGTTCAATAGTTTTTCAATATGTTCAACTTTGTCTTCAGGAAGCAACTCGGCATAATATTCATTGATACCCAATTTCCGGGCAAATGTTCCCGCAGCATATTTATTATCACCGGTGAGCATCACTGTTTTTATTCCCTTATTATTCAGTTGTTCAATGGCATCAATGGCATCGTCTTTCAGGTTGTCCGATATAACGATATAGCCCGCATATTTTTTTTCAATAACAACATGGACAACGGTTCCTTCCACTTCGCATTTATCGTGTTCTATATTTTCTTTATGAAGGAGTCTGTCATTTCCAACGAATATTTCCTTTCCATCTATGCAGGCTTTAATCCCGTGCCCTGAAATTTCTTCCACGTTCTTAATTCTGGAATTATCGATTTTCCGGTTGTATGATTCGAATATGGATTTTGCTATGGGGTGGTTTGAATTGTGTTCAGCATAGGCAGCATATTCAAGAATAGTTTCTTCATCGAAACCGTTTGAAGTTGAGATCCCGGAAACTTTGAATTCGCCTTTGGTTAATGTTCCTGTTTTATCAAACACTACGGTTTTCACTTGCGTTAACGCATCCAGAAAGTTGGAACCTTTCACTAAAATGCCCCTGCGGGAAGCGCCGCCGATCCCTCCAAAGTATCCAAGCGGAATGCTGATCACGAGTGCACAGGGGCATGAAATAACAAGCACCACCAACGCCCTGTAAATCCAGTCGCTAAAAGTTGCCCCTTCTATTAAAAGCGGGGGCAGGATAGCAAGCAGAAGGGAACTAAACACAACTACAGGTGTATAGTATCTCGCAAAAGTGGTGATGAATTTTTCGGTTTCAGCTTTTTTTGAAGTAGCATTTTCCACCATTTCAAGGATTTTCGCAATGGAAGATTCCCCGAAAAGCCGGGTAACTTTAACAGTGATTAAACCGGATTGATTGATCATACCCGCCAGCACTTCACCCTTTACTTCTATTTTCCGGGGGACACTTTCCCCGGTAAGGGCTGATGTATCAACAAAAGAATTGCCCCCGGTAACATGTCCGTCCAAAGGGATTTTTTCTCCTGCTTTTACAACTATAATGTCTCCAATATTCACATCTTCCGGCGAAACCCTTTTAATGTCTCCGTGGAGTTTAAGGTTTGCATAATCGGGTTTTATTTCAAGAAGTGATTTTATGGATCTCCGGGACCGGTTCACAGCGATATCCTGAAACAGTTCCCCGACAATATAAAACAACATTACCGCAACAGCTTCGGGCATTTGATGTATCGCAAAAGCCCCCAGGGTGGCAACAGTCATGAGAAAATGTTCGTTAAAGACCTGGCCCCTGATGATATTTTTTATGGCCAGGGCGACAACATTCCACCCTGCAATCAGATAGGCTGTTACGAATACCAGATATTCAGCAAAATGAAAAGGCGTGCTGTGTAACTTTTCCTCGAATACTATCCCCGTGAGTAAAAGAACAATACCTGAAGCCGCTTTAATGAATGTCCATTTGTTTTCGGCAAGCACACTTTTGGGAAGGTCCCGTTTTTCATCTCCGGCATCTTCAATTTCAACTTCCGGTTCAACCTCAGTGATTTTGCTTTTAACCTTTTCAAGATTTTCCGTATCAATGGTCATTGAAGCGGTAGCGAAATTGACCGTCACAAACTTCACCTCGTCCAGTTTTGTGAGGCTGTCTTCAATTTTTGTTGCACAGGAAGCACAATCGAGATTTTTCAGTTTATATTTTTTCATAACAGTTTGCAACTCAGAAATGCATATTGCCTTTTCGTCAGACCATTAAATACATTTCAGCAATGCCTTTTACAGAGGTGTTTTAATCCAGACTGATATCTTTCCCTGTTTTTACCCTGTGTGCACTTTCCACACCGGATACATAAATGATCCCATCACCGGGGTTGTGTGTTTTTCCGTATTTCGAAATGATACTGACGATGGAATGTACATCTTTCTTTTTCACAACTATTTCCAGTTTGGCAATTTCACTGTCGGTAATCGAAAACTTTTGTGATACAAAAGCTTTTTCATCCCGGAATTTTCCAGTTCCCTCTGCCATGGAAATGGTTAAATTATCATATCCGGCGTGCTCCAGGTTGTGAACAATATCCTTCACTTTATTCGGTCTTACAAATGCTTTTATTTCTTTCATAAGTATTAATTTTAATGTCCGTGTCCGGTTTCTCCTTTGCCCATTTCGGCCAGCAGGTAGTAGGCGGTATTGATGGCTATTTTGGCATTATCAGGCAAGGGTGTTAAGAGTTTGATTTCCACAAAGCCATTGTCCCTGATGCCAGGTATGACTTCTGTTTTTTTGAAATGCCATTCTCCCTCATTTTCATTATGATTTTTTTCATCCAAACCCTGCTCATCGTTATGTGTAAGGGCTTGTTCTTCACCTTCTGTTTTAACAAAAATGAAATACTTATCACCTTCGGCTGCAAGAGCTGCTTCCGGAAGGACATGGGTGATAATGTTATCAACCATTATATGTGCATTAAGGTACATTCCGGGAATGATGTTGCCTCCGGCGTTTTCAATGTTGGCATGGACGGTTATCGCTCTGGCTTCATTTTCATATGCCCTGCCCACCGAGAATATAGTTCCCTTCAGCTCTTTGCCGTGAATGTTGGAAATGGTAAAATGCACTTCCTGCCCGTTTTTGATTTTATGAATATCCTTTTCATAAACTAAAAGGTCAGCGTGGATGTTCCGGTTATCCAAAATTTCAAACATGTCGTCATTAGATTCCACAAAAGAACCGATATTGACTTCTACAAATCGCACATACCCCTCAATTGGTGAAATGATCCTGATTGTAGGGCTTATATTGCCTTGTTCCAGAGACTGTATGTTGATGCCGATCATACGCAGTTTGACTTTCAGGCCATTGGCTGTTGACCTGGCAGTGTTGTATTCTGAAAGTGCTTTCTGGTAGTTCTTTCCCGAACCCACATTTTCTTCATACAGTTTTTTCTTCCTTTGGTAATCCTGTTCAAGGAATTCCAGGCTGTTCACATTTTCGAGGTATTGCTGCTGCATGTCCACAATATCCGGGTGTTCAAGAGTGGCCAGTGTTTGTCCTTTTTTTACGAAGTTGCCCTCAATGACAAAAACATTTTTAACCGCACCGCTCACAAGAGCAGTAACGTTGGCTTTATTTTGTGGTAAAACTTCCGCTCTGCCGTTGGATTTTACGGTGGTGCTGAGATTGTGCTTTTCAATTTTCCCCAGCTTCAGATCAATGGCCTTCATTTGCTGCATTGACAGTGAAACCACATTTTCCTCAAGTAGGTCCTCACTGTGTTCTTCTTCCGGACTTACATTACCGGAAAAGCAGGCAGTCATTAATAATCCGCTTAGCATTACAGGGATTATGATATTTTTGTTCATTGTTTACTTTTTTAATGGTTAAGAAAATTAATGTGCTTTTTGTTTTTTGCAACTGATTCCCGGTACAGGCCGGGTCCGGGCTTTTGCATGTTGTTGTATATACATTTTTTTCCGGTCATTGTGATATTATTGCTAATGCCAATATTTATCTGATCCCCATCAGGAAAAGGATCTCAATAACTGTACTGTTATATGATTTAAGATTATCCAGATACTGTGTTCTGATTTCGATGCCCTGGTCAATGTTACGGATGTATTCCACATAGTTAATTTCGCCAATCTGGTACCCTTTTTGTGCATATTTCATCAGTTCATCTGCTATGGCAAGTCCTTGTGTTTCGTAATAATCCACAAGTTTTTTGTATTTATAATATTCCTGCATCTGATTATTGAACAGGGTTTTTATGAGTATCCGGTTGTTTTCGTATTGCGCCCGGGTAATCATGATGTCCAGCTTTGCTGCCTGTGCTTTGCCTTGTTTTGCCCAAAATGCGATGGGGATGTTTATACCTATCTGAAAGCCTGTATTTCCAGGCGTTCCGTCAATTTGCTGATTAAAATATCCTGCTGAAAGGTCGGGCAGGAACTCTGCTTTTTGCAGCTTATATTCCTGTTCGGTAACTTTAATCAGTTGTTGATAATATTGCAGAAAAGGGTTGTTATTGAGTTTGGCAGTGTCCTGTTCCGGTTCAACTTCCATTTTAGTGAGTTGTTGTACGGCCAGGCTTATCGATTCTCCGGTGTTCAGCCACTTTTGCAGATCCTGCATATAGATTTGCACGTCGGCTTCTGCCTGTTGTTTCAGCAATTTTATCTCCAGGTACTTTCCCTGTGCTGCGGCTTTTTCAAGCAGGTTGGACTCACCTGTTTCGTACCTGATTTGTGCTGCCCTGGCAAAGTCGCGGTATATGCTGTCTAGTGTTACAAACAGATCCAGGCGGCTGTTGCCGTAAGCTAGCAGAGAGTATGCTGCCTTCACGTTTCTTATCAATTCGTTCTCAGAAACCGACAATATTTGTTCGCTGAGTGCCACCATTTGATTTTGCAACTTTGCTTGTGAAGCGTAGGTGGTTGGGAATTTGAAGCCCTGCGACACCTCCCAGCTGTTGTCAATGATCGAGGAGTTTATCTGCCCGTTAGTGTAAGTGAAGGCGGTATTGTCGAGGTCGAAGACCGACTTTTTCAGTTTCAGTTGTTTTTCCACACCCAATGAGGCGGCTTTTATTTCCGGGTTGTTTTTCAGGGCCATGTCAATGGCCTGCTGCACTGTTATTTCATTCAGGCCCTGTGCAGTTGCTTTATTGCCACCTGTAGCCAGCCCCGAACAGAGCAGGATAACCAGCAGAACGGTAGTAAATTTACCCGGCCCGGCAAGGGTTTTCTTTTCTGGTTTGCCCGGAGATTCAAACATATAGTAGAGGACAGGAATAACCAGCAGGGTGAGCACCAATGCAGTTAATAGCCCGCCGATAACCACAGTTGCCAGGGGGCGTTGCACTTCAGCGCCGGCAGACTGGGAAATAGCCATTGGGATGAACCCAACGATATCGGTACTTGCTGCCAGCAGGATGGGCCGCATCACTTCTTTGGCTCCCCTGGTAATGCGTTCTGTAAGATTGCTGACACCTTCTTCTTTCAGTGCATTGAACCGGCTTATTAATACGAGCCCGCTCATCACCGACACGCCAAACAATATTATAAAGCCCACACCTGCCGATATGCTGAAATTGATGTCCCTGAAATATAGAGAAAAGATGCCTCCTATAGCTGCCATTGGAATAGCCATATAGATCAGCATTGTTTGTTTGATGGACCGAAGGGCAAAGAACAACAGAATGAAAATTAAAGCCAGTGCAAGGGGAACCACGATTGTCAGGCGTTTTTTTGCCCGTTCCAGATTTTCAAAGGCGCCTCCGTATTTGATGTTATATCCCGGAGGCAATACTATTTGGGCATCTAATTTTTGCCGGATCTCCTTTACTGTTGATTCCACGTCACGTCCTCTAACGTTTATGCCAACATAGATCCTTCGCTTTGTGCCGTCACGGGAAATTTGCATAGGGCCACTCTTGT
>VAPA010997746.1_pt1 | contig 11801 bp, 11 predicted proteins | sample 3395041 | NCBI WGS metagenome assembly VAPA01 (sample SAMN08290432, study PRJNA428436) | hydrothermal vent metagenome | isolation source: Deep-sea hydrothermal vent chimney | place: Indian Ocean: Southwest Indian Ridge | depth 1973 m m
AACCAGTCGTCCCGATCCGAGGGTTGAACAGCTCTTTGAACGTCGAGGGCAGTTCGGTTATCAGTACCGACGCGGGCTTCAGCAGGGCCTGGAGGGTCCTGCAATGTTCGAGGAACCTCTCCGCTCCTTCTACGAGAAGAATCCGGAGGTACTCGAGCTGGACATCATCAATGTCGAGGAGATCCTGCCTGTAAGAATAATCGACTCTCCCCTCTACAGGGATCAATTCAAACTTGCCACAGCCTGGTCGGATGCGATGGGTGCTGTCGGACCGCGCGGCCCTCAGGGACCGCCCGAGACAGACGACTTCCCCCGCCGCAGGCGGATGACGGGCGGCACGGCTCCGGGACAGTTGAAGATGAAAGATCCGGTGCAGACGGCCCGCCTGATCAAGAAGGTCGCTCATGAACTGGGATCGACTCTGGTAGGGATCACCGAACTGAATCCCGACTGGGTTTACGCTTATCCAATTCGCGGGAGGGGATTCGAGAACCTCGACGAACCGCTCGAGATCCCCGAGCACTGGAAATATGCGATCGTTGTGGGTACGCCGATGTCGTGGGATCCGATGTACGCCAATCCCAATTACGGCACTTCGAATGATGCATATTCCCGCTCACGTGTCGTTGCAGCCCGTGTTGCCGCATTCATAAAGGCACTCGGATATCCAGCTCGTATCCACATACCGGGAACAAGCTACGACCTTATGGTCCCGCCGGTCGCGATCGATGCAGGACTGGGTGAGCAGGGCCGTCATGCGATCATGATTACTCCCGAGCTGGGCTGCAATATCCGGCCGGCGATTATTACAACCAGCATTCCGATGGCGACCGACAAGCCGATCGACTTCGGCGTACAGGATTTCTGCAGGCAGTGCAAGGTGTGTGCAGAGAACTGTCCGAGCGGTGCAATCTCGATGGGCGAGAAAGTCGAAGTACGCGGATACCTCCGTTATGCACTGAACCAGGCGAAGTGCAATAATTTCTGGAACTCGAATCTGGGGAATATGGGATGCCGGATATGCATCAGCGTCTGTCCCTACACACGGAAGGCAAACTGGCTCCACCGGACCGCACTGAAGGTAACTGCAAATGATCCGACAAACATCTCCGACAGGGTTCTGACGAGCTTCCAGAAGAGTTTCTATCCGGGACCCGATCCGCAGGATTATTACATGCCGTCGATGGGCGGCACCAACGCCTCGTACCGTGAGCCCCCGTGGTGGCTGAAGGCCGAGGACTTCATCGACTTCGAATAGGGGAAAACTCGTGGAATTCTTCAACAGCGGCTTGTTCTGGTTCATCGAGGGGATCCTCTTCTGCCTGGTCGTAATCGGCATAAAGACGTGGGCCGAGGACAGATCGATACCCATGCCGTACTGGAAATGGTTGGCGCTGACGGCCTGGATGCTTCTATTTGGATTCACGGTGGCTTTCGTTGGCACCAGCCTGGGGGAGAACGAACCTTCAGCTGCGGTCAAGGGAGGCATCCTCTTCGGGATCATTGTGGCTATTTCAGGAGCAGGCCTGTGGCGGTTGATCAATATCGGAAGCGGCAACGGTGAAGAGGGGATCCAGACCGACCCTGAAGAGCAGCCTGTTTAGGTATCTTCCTGCCATAGCAATACTGGCGATTGCCGTCTGGTACGGCAGATCGAGGAGCGGTCCCGATCTCGTGCCCTTTCTGCATGAGATATTTCCCGATGCCTCCGAATTCGAGCAATCTGAAGGTGTATACGCCGCCCTTTCGGACGATGCTGAACTGCTGGGCTGGGCTGCGACGGGCAGCGGATCGGGCTATGGCGGACCGATGCTGGTGGTTGTGGGTCTTGATACTTCCGGCAGCGTCGTCGGGAGCAGGGTGGTTGAACATCGGGAGACGCCGCTGTTCTTCAGAATGGTCAGAGCGCCTGCCTTCTTCAAAGAAGCGGAAGGCAGGAACTTCGCAGAAATAAATTACAGCTACAGCGAAATCGTCGGCGTTACCGGCGCCACCATGTCATCAGAAGCCATAGTTGCGGGTGTCAGAAACGCGGTTGCGGGCATAGCGGGCCCTGAATTCAACATCCGCCTCCCCCGGCCCGACCGGCCATTCGAGTTCGGGATATTCGAACTGGTCATACTTCTCCTGTTTGTTATCGCCATTATCGCCACCCGGTTCAGGGGCAGGAGAGCAGACCTCATTCGCTGGTCGAGTCAGGCTGCCGGTCTCCTGGTTATTGGATTCTGGAAGAACTCACCGATCACCATAGCCAAGATAACGGTACTGATCTCGGGGTATTTTCCCGACATCCGTACAAACCTGTCATTCTACCTGCTGATCGGAGGCTTCCTTTTTACCGTGCTGGTGGTGGGGAGGGGCATCTACTGTACACATATCTGTCCATTTGGAGCCGCACAGCAGTTCATCAACATGATCGGAGGCAAACGGATCAAACTCCCCCCCTGGAGTATCACGCTCATGACCAGAATGCGCAGTGTTATTGTATTCTCTGTGATCATCGCAGCTCTCGCGACCGCACAGCCCGCTCTGACAAGCTATGAACCATTCGCCGTACTCTTTGCACTGAAGGGTACTGTCCTGCAGTGGTTCCTGCTGCTGATTGTGATGATCTCCTCACTCTTTATCCAGAGACCGTGGTGCAATTTCTTCTGTCCCGTGCGAAGTTGTGAGAGAGTAGTCAGGGATCTGAGGAAGCGCGTTACAGGGCTTGTGGAAGTTCAGGGCATCGAGTGCGACTGAAATGAAGAGAATCAAGGCGAAAAACATATTTATCGCAGCATTCATTCTGATATCTGATGGCCTGATCATGGCAATTCTTGTCGAGGCGTTTCTCACCTCCGGATAGCTGGTGGACTCCATTTCCAGCCTGGATTAATATGGATGATCGATGCGGATGCTTTTCGTAACTCATTTGAACCGGGCAGAGAATGACTTCTGAACCGACCGATAGAGAAGAGCTGCAGGAGGCTATCTCTTTAAAGACAAAGATCGTAATCGCCGATGACGATACAGTCACCCGGAAGCTGATCGAAAACATCCTGACTGTTGATGAATACAATGTAAAAACAGCGGGAGACGGCCGGCAGGCTCTTCAGCTCATACGAGAGAATCTTCCAGATCTTGCTCTTCTCGATGTCATGATGCCGGGTCTGACAGGCTATGAAGTGTGCCGGCAGATGAAAACTGAACCTTCGACGGCGGATATCCCCGTAATTTTTCTGACGTCGAAAATGGAACTCGAGGATATCACGGAAGGCTTTGAGGCAGGAGCTGTTGATTACGTTTCGAAACCTCCAAGGCCACTCGAATTGCTCGCCAGAGTCAGAACGCATGTCGAGCTGAAGAAGACCAGAGATTCCCTTCAGGAACATGTCAGGAGGCTCAAGGAATCGATCGAAGAGATCAAGACACTGTCAGGGATGCTTCCGATCTGCGCCAACTGCAAGAATATCAGAGATGACCAGGGTTACTGGCAGAATGTGGAATCGTATATAGCCGATCGTTCAGATGCCGTTTTCAGCCACGGCATGTGTCCCGACTGCATAAAGGAGCTTTACCCCCAGTACGCCAAAAAGGGTCCTTAGCAGGATGGTTCCTGACACTGTTGAATCCGACGTGTCTTCTTTCAGGTTCCTCCCGTGACGCAATCAGATCTGCTGCTGTCGGTCCTTACCGGGATTGTCTGCCTTACAGGTCTTGTCTACATGCTTCAGCTGATGCGTTTCAGAGCCGGACTGTCCCGATTATCACCAGGCAGGTCGAAAGAAAAACCGGCAGTCGCCGTGATCATCGCGGCCAGGAATGAGGAGGAGGAGATCGGGGGGTGCCTCGAAAGTGTCTGTGCGCAGGATTATCCGGGAGAGCAGCTTCAGGTCATCGTCGTGGACGACGGGTCGACCGATTCAACATCTGAGATCGTCCGGGAATTCTCCCTGCGGGACGATCGGGTCAGGCTGATCCGGATCGAGAATCCTCCCGCCGGCATTGCTCCCAAGAAACATGCGGTTTCACGCGGTATTGAGGAATCTGATTCAGAGATCATTCTGCTCACCGACGCGGACAGCCGGGCAGGGTCGTCGTGGATCGAGACGTTAATGGCCCATTTCACTCCGGAAGTCGGAATGGTTCTCGGATTCACACATTACAGGCCTGAGGAGGGGATCGATCCTTTCTTCCTGGGCCTGCAGACAATGGATTTCCTCTCGCTCGATTTCGTGTCGGCGGGTGCGGTCGGGGCGGGTCAGGCATTCGTCTCGAACGCAAACAACCTTGCATTCAGGCGAACTCTTTTCAGTGAGGTTGGAGGGTACGGATCAGCAGGCCGGTTCATCTCGGGGGATGATGACCTTCTTCTGCAGAAGGTCGCCGGAGAAACAGAGTGGGGAATAAGGTTCGCCGTCGAGCAGGGTTCATTCGTGTCTACGCGACCGACCAGGAGTGTGGGTGAGTTCTTCCGGCAGCGTATGAGATGGGCCTCGAAAAGCACTGCCTACAACAGGCCGGTGCTCCTCTTCACCATATCCACCTTTCTTTTCTTCCTGGGACTGCCGATCCTTCTCCTGAGCAGTCTGCTGGGACCTCTCAGTATCGCATACCCCCTGACGATAAGAGGCCTGAAAGCTTTATCTGACTATCTGGTGATGAGGAGAGGCTTCAAAGTTTTCGGTCAGCAGTGGCGGTTGGGGCATTTTGTCATTACTGAACTCCTCCACATACCTTATATCCTGACTATCGCCGTTGGAAGCCAGTTGCTCACCCATGAGTGGCGGGACCGCAGGTCGGGCAGGAAGGTCGGTTGACGGAACCGGATATGCGAATGTGATGAGAATTCTTCCCCTGTCCAAATACGCCGGAGTACTCAGATACTGGGCACACAACGTCATATCGAGAACCGATCGATATCCCTTCTACGCCTCCTTCAAAATCACCAGCAGGTGCCACTTCCGCTGCCCCTTCTGCGACATGTGGCAGGATCCCTACCCTGATCTGTCGACAGGGGACGTGAAGAAGGTCCTCTCGAATCTGGGCCGCTCGAGCATCCTTCTCGTATCGCTGGAGGGAGGAGAGCCTCTCATGAGATCGGATATAGAGGAGATACTCCGGTTCGCGCGCACTCAGCCGTTCTATCTGTTCATTACGACATCCGAAAAGACACTTTCGGAATACCCGATGTCTGATTACGGTCCCATGATCGATTTCCTCCATATCTCGATAGACGAGGGACATCGCAATATGGAGATGTTCGATGAACTGGAAGCGTATACAGGGTGGGATCCGCAGGTCACGGTTCAGACCGTGGTGACCCGGGATACACTCCCCGTACTCGACTGGAAGGTGCAGAGATGCAGTGATGCCGGAACGATGATAGTGATCATGCCCGCGGTCGATCTGGATGAGGAAAGTGACTACTGTCCAGACCCGGGTGAATTCAGATCATCGGTTTCGAGACTGAAGAAGGAGTACCCGGGTACGGTTATCGATCCCGATGGTTACCTGGATGCCATCAACAGCCCGCATGGCTGTTCCTCCGCTTCCATCATTATCCGCTCAGACGGCGCTCTCTACTACCCGTGCAGAGTTCTGGGGGACACGTTCGGGAATCTGGTTGAGTCGGAATTATCAGAGATTGTGAGGAGCGAGGAGGCTCAGAGGGGCAGAGAGGTCATGGCCCGTTGCGAGAGAGCGTGCGGCTGGTATCAGTATTTCTCGATAAGATCTTATACCGATCCGAGGAGAGCCCTGCCCTTACTGGCGGAGCAGCTTAAAAGGAGAAAAGGCCGGGGAAAGTAATTATTCGGGCTCTGTTTCCTTTTTTACAAGAGGTTCGAAGGAAACCTTGGGCGAGCCGCATATACTGCAGGCGAATGATTCAGGAAGGTCTGCAAAGGGGATTCCTTTCTTCTCTTCATCGTAAACCCATGTACATCTCCTGCAGATGAACTTCGCCATGTCATCTCCCTGGCGCACCGTTCCGCAATTACGCCGGTATTCGATCGCCGATGCATTCCGGCCGGCCGCGTTGTTCCTGTCTTTCAGCAGATACGGGGCAGCAGCTCCCCGGCCGGCATCTCTATGATCCTCGTGCCCCCAATCCCGGTTTCCAAGAGTACCCTCTCTTCCGGATCACTTTCAACCCGTCCAATTATGCGGGCGTGTCTGCCGTAATTGTGCGATTTCATTGCTTCAACCACCTCGGAGGCGTTCCCGGCCGGGACAAATGCCAGCAGTTTGCCTTCATTTGCTATATGAAGGGGATCGAATCCGAGCAGTTCACATGCTCCCTGGACCTCATCGGTTACCGGAAGGCTCTTCTCGTCCAGGAAGATCGCCACACCGCTCTGGCGGGCTATCTCGTTCAGTGTCGCCGCCACACCGCCGCGGGTCGGATCTCTGAGGGTGTGTATCTCGGCGCCCGTCTCGTACATTGCCTCGACCATCGCGTTAAGGGGAGCCGTATCGGATAGAATTTCGGTTTCAAAGGCAAGTTCTCCCCGGGCTGCCAGCACTGCTATCCCGTGGTCTCCGATCGTTCCGGAGAGAATCACAATATCTCCCGGTCTGGCATTGCGGCCGCTGGTATTGCGGCCGCGCGGAATCCTGCCTACACCGGTAGTAGTGATATACAGACCGTCCGCTTCTCCCCGTCCCACGACCTTTGTATCGCCTGCAACAACCGCGACATTCGCTTCATCGGCGCTGTCTCTCATCGAGATGACGACCTTTTCCAGATCTTCACTGCAGAGCCCTTCCTCCAGAATAAAGCCGGCGGTGATCCAGAGCGGCCTGGCTCCGACCATCGCCAGGTCGTTTACTGTTCCGCAGATGGAGAGCCGCCCGATGTCACCGCCGGGGAAAAAGAGCGGCTGAACGATATGAGCATCGGTGGAAACCGCGAGGGAATCTCCCTCTTCAAAATCATCTCTGATAGGGATTACGGCCGCGTCATCGCCCTGCAGGAGGAATGGGTTCTGAAAGGGCGGGTAGAAGAGGCGTTCTATCAATTCGGCGGTCAGTTTGCCTCCACTGCCATGGCCCAGGACTATCCGGTCGTGATGGAGCAGGGGCAGGGGGCAGTTGAGCCGGGGCCCGCCGATCGGCTTGTCGCCATTGCTGTTTTCCACGCTCACGAGATGTCTCTGCCGTAAAGATAGTAAGCCGCGCATGCGCCTTCAGAAGACACCATGGTTGCTCCCAGCGGATGCTCCGGCGTGCACTGCTGCCCGAAAGCCGGGCAGTCGGCCGGTTTTTTACGGCCCTGCAGTATCTCCCCGGCGATACAGGTGGTTGATTCCTCCGTCTGCAGAGAACCCACGTCGAATTTTTTCTCTGCGTCGTGAACAGAGAATTCATCCCTCAGCCTGAGACCGCTGTCAGGTATCTCGCCAATGCCGCGCCATTTACGGTCACAGGTTTCGAAGACCTGGTTGATCAATTCCCGGGCCGGTCGATTCCCCTCGAAGGTAACGGATCGAGTGTAGGCATTCTCCACCTCGGCACGACCCTCCTGGAGCTGGTGAACAGCCATCTGGATACCTCGGGCCAGATCGAGGGGCTCAAAACCTGTCACGACTATCGGGACACCGAACTGTTCGGCAATCGGAGGATATTCCCAGTAACCCATGACCGTGCATACGTGCCCGGCCGCCAGAAATGCCTGAACGCGGTTACCCGGCCAGGCGAGTATGGCACGCATAGCCGGTGGAACACTGGCATGGGATACAAGAACCGAATAGTTGGACAGACCGAGCCGGCCGGCCTGAAGTATGCTTATGGCATTGGGTGGAGCGGTTGTTTCAAATCCAATGGCAAAGAATACAACTTCCCGGTCGGGATTCTCGCGGGCGAGCTTAACCGCATCGAGGGGTGAGTAGACCACCCTGACATCCCCGCCCGAAGCCCTGACCGAGAACAGATCGGTTGTTGAACCGGGAACGCGAAGCATGTCTCCATAGCTGGTAAATATGACTTCGGGGCGGCCGGCGATCGACAGGGCGCGATCTATCATCTCGAGAGGAGTGACACAGACAGGACAGCCGGGGCCGTGAACCAGCGTGATTTCCTCGGGGAGCAGCCTGTCGAGGCCGCTTTTGACGATCGAATGCGTCTGGCCGCCGCAGATCTCCATGAGGGTCCAGGGTCTGGAGATCTCGCCGGCGATCGCTTCGACAACCCTGCGAACAAGTTCGCCATCCCGATATTCATCGAGGTACTTCACAGTTCCGGTCCCGGTTCACTTCCCAGCTCGTCAAGCTGTCGCAGCAGTTCAAGAGTGTTCTGCGCCTCCTCTTCATCCAGAACGCTGATTGCAAAGCCGACATGCACTATCACGTAATTATTAAGTTCGATCGCTTCCAGGTAATCGAGGCAGACCTCCCGGCTGATCCCTCCGAAATTGACCTTCCCCATCTTCAGGCCGTCGCTCTCGTAGATCTCGGTTACTCTGCCGGGTATTCCAAGGCACATTGAAATGCTCCAGTCTATCTGACCTGACCCTGCCCGCGCGCTGCCACGGCCGCCTGCCCCAGGGCAAGTCCTCCGTCATTCGCAGGCACTCTCCTGTGTGCGTATACAGTGAATCCCTCATTCTCCAGAATGGAAACAACTTTGTTCAACAAAAGGAGATTCTGCCATACCCCTCCGCTCAGTGCCACCATGTCTATTCCATTATCGTTCCTTATGTGGCTGCAGACCCGGCCGACCATCTCTGCCGTTCCGTTGTGGAAGCGCGCGGAGATCTCGGAAGTCGGGATTCCATCCCTCACGTCAGATACAAGAGCCGAGATCAGCGGGCAGGGATCGATCACCTTTCCGTCGAAACCAAAGGAATATGCCTCACTGGAAGAAGAAGCAATCGCTTCGAGCTCGCACGCGGCCTGAGCCTCGTAGGCAATGCGGTGTCGGATGCCTGCTATCGATGCGACGGCATCGAAGAGTCTGCCCATGCTGGAAGTGGGAGGTGTATTCAGTTCCTTTTCCAGCTGCTGTTCGAGCACCTTCAGTTCTTCACCGCCGGCCAGGTGGACGGGGGCAAGATCGTCTGTCCATTCCAGCCCTGCTCTCCGGAGCCAGCTGAGGGCGGTGCGGTAGGGATTTCTGATCGCAGCATCACCTCCGGGCAGCGGGCAGTAGAGGAGGTGGGCAGCCCTGATGAAACCGTCATAATCGGCGATCAGGAACTCTCCGCCCCAGATCGCGCCGTCGGTTCCGTATCCGGTCCCGTCAAAGGAGACTCCGATGACCCGGCTCTCACCCGAAAGTTCATTGTCTGCCATGCAGGAGGCTATGTGGGCGTGATGGTGCTGTACACCGAAGACCTCGAGTCCTTCCCTTGCCGCCCTCTTCTGAGCATAGCGCGTTGCCTGATAGTCGGGATGCAGGTCGCAGGCCAGGATTTCGGGTTCGATCCGGAAGAGACGCTGATAGTGCTCAACACCTTCCTCAAAGGAGCGGTATGCCTCCAGGCAATCCATTTCGCCGATGTAGTGGCTTACGAAAGCCCGGTTCTCCCTGGCCATGCAGAACGAGTTCTTGAATTCTCCGCCAACCGCCAGTGAGTGAGGGCTCTCAAACGGGAGGAGGATCGGAAAGGGGGAGTATCCGCGCGATCGGCGGAAGAAGTAGACATCGCCCCGGAAATGGCTGACTACGGGGTCGTCGCATCGCATGTGCACGGGGCGGTCGTGAAAGAGAAGAACATCGGCGAATTCGGTCAGGCGCCTGCGGGCATCGTCATCCAGGTATGCTATCGGTTCCTCGCTTAGATTCCCGCTGGTCATCACCAGCACTTCGGGAAACCCCGGTTCTGGTTCGAGCAGCAGGTAGTGCAGCGGCGTGTAGGGCAGCATGAAACCGAGCCTGCCGACCCCCGGTGCCACCTCCGGGGAAACAGGGGAATTCTCTTTTTTATTCAACAGGACAATGGGGCGCTCGGGGGAGTACAGAAGAGTCCTGTCGGCTTCTGTTACGACGGCATATCGTTCGACGGTCCGGATATCGTATGCCATCAGTGCGAATGGCTTCTCTTCCCTCGCTTTCCTCTCTCGCAGTTTTGAAACAGTCGGGCTGCTGGTTGCGTCACACGCCAGGTGAAATCCGCCCAGCCCCTTCACTGCAGCAATCTTCCCCTCCGATAGCATCCGCCGCACGACTGAGAGAGCGGCTTCGCCCCGTTCGGTGATCTCCCCGTTCTCTTCCAGCCGGATCTTCGGTCCGCAGGCCGGGCAGGCTACCGGCTGGGCATGGAAGCGTCTGTCGCCGGGGTCGGAGTATTCCGCTGCGCAATCCCCGCACATTTCGAAGGATGCCATTGTCGTATTGGGACGATCGTAGGGGATATCCGTGATGATCGTGAACCGGGGCCCGCAATTGGTACAGTTGATGAAGGGATACCTGTAGCGTCTGTCGCCTGGGTCGAGCATTTCTGCCAGGCAGTCATCGCATATGCTGATGTCGGGAGATATGGATTGAAATGCTCCCTCCTCGCTGCGGGATTCTCTGATCCGGAAATCTGTGAATCCGCGCGCAGAGGTCTTCTCTGCATCGAAAGACTCGATGGCCGCCCGGGGGGGACCCCCCCTTCGGAGATCTTCGATGAAGGCATCCAGGGCGGCACCGGTTCCGTCTATCTCAATATCTACACCCGAGGATGTATTGCATACCCAGCCGGTCAGTGCGAGGCGTTCGGCCAGCAGGCAGACGTATGGCCTGAATCCGACGCCCTGTACGACGCCGGTGATATGGATCTTGCGGCCTTCCACCCGGCTTGACCCGATCTCAGCTTCTCTGCTCTGCTGTTTGTTCGGTTACCCAGTCAACCCATGCGTCGAGACCCTCTCCGGTCGTACAGGAAAGTGGTAAGGTCACCACGCCTTCGTTCAGGGCTTCGACACCCTGAGTGAAGCGTTCCAGGTCGAATGTGACGTAAGGCAGCAGGTCTATCTTGTTGATGACCAGCACATCCACACCGCGATACATGCCCGGATATTTGAAGGGCTTGTCATCTCCCTCCGGAACCGAGGCGATCAGGACTCTCCTGTGAGTTCCCAGGTCCCAGCCGGCAGGGCATATCAGGTTGCCGACGTTCTCCACGATTATGATGTCGAGTTCGTCGAGCGGCAGTTCGTCGAGTCCCTGCTTTACCATCGGCGCATCCATGTGGCACGATCCTGTGGTGATCTGCACGCTGACGGCACCTGCTGCCGCAGCGCGCGCCGCATCCAGGTCTGTGGCCAGATCCCCTTCGATGACACCCAGTCTGAACTTTGGCGCGAGCATGGGGAGGGTCATCTCGATCAGGGAGGTTTTCCCTGCTCCGGGTGAAGCCATGATGTTCATGGAGAAGATGCCGTTATCATTCAGTCGATTGAGGTTCATGGCTGCCACCTCGTCATTGGCCTTGGTGATTTTTTCAACAACAGGTATTCGTTTGGACATCGTTACTGACTCCCTGGTTCGGTTTCCGGATCTCCCGGAGATTCAAGATCAATTGCTTCCAGATGGAATTCGTCACCACCTGCAACACGTACACGGTTTCCCCCGCACGATTCACAGGTAAATGTGAACTCCTCCGGTTCGAAGACAGTGCTGCAGTCCAGACATTCGATTTTCAATGGTGTGTTGCGGAAGTGAAGTTCGGCACCCTCGGCTGCGGTGTCTTCGCTGATGATATCCCAGTAGAACTGAATCGACCTGTCTACAACACTCGACAGTTTGCCGATGACCAGATAGAGATTGGTGATCCGTCCGCCGCCTGCCTCATCGGCATGCTTGAGCGCGAGGTCGAGCAGGCTCTGGGTTAT
>VAPA010020470.1_pt1 | contig 11794 bp, 11 predicted proteins | sample 3395041 | NCBI WGS metagenome assembly VAPA01 (sample SAMN08290432, study PRJNA428436) | hydrothermal vent metagenome | isolation source: Deep-sea hydrothermal vent chimney | place: Indian Ocean: Southwest Indian Ridge | depth 1973 m m
CGATCTCCTTACAGGGATGATTGCTCTGCTCAAGATTGTAAATTGCCGAAACTTCGCGAGCGACACCAGCCAGGCTCAGGCAATCGCCACGGTTAGGGGTGAGATCGATCTCAATAATATTATCAATCAGTTCCAGATATTCACTGATACTGGTACCTGTCGGCGCTTCTGCTGGAAGTTCCAGGATGCCATCGGAGGACTCGGCTAAATGCAATTCGCTCGCCGAACACAACATGCCCTGCGACTCCACCCCACGAATTTTCGCTTTTTTTACTTTCATGTCGGGCAGCCTTGCGCCGACCTGGGCAAGCACCGCTTTCATTCCTTTGCGGACATTACTGGCACCACAAATCACCTGTAGTGTATCGCCACCGCCGTTTACCCGGCAAAGCCTGAGCTTGTCCGCACCAGGATGAGGTTCTACCGATAACACTTCGGCTACAACGATCTTATGGAAATCGGCACCAGCAGCTTCGACCGATTCGACTTCAAGACCGGCCATGGTTAATTGCTCGATAAGCAAATCGGTTCCAATTGCCGGATTAGCCCACTCACGTAACCAGTTTTCGCTCAGTTTCATAAAATCAGGAAAATTGCTGTAAAAAGCGCAAGTCATTCTCGAAAAACAGGCGCAAATCGTTTACACCATAGCGCAGCATTGCGAGCCGTTCTACACCCAAACCAAATGCGTAGCCAGTATAAATTTCACTATCTACACCGGCATGTTTGAATACCTCGGGGTGTACCATGCCACAGCCAATAATCTCAATCCAGCCAGTATGGCTGCATACCCGACACCCGCTTCCAGCGCACATTACGCAACTGATATCAACTTCCATCGAAGGTTCGGTAAATGGAAAATACGAAGGTCTAAAGCGAGTTTTTAAATCGTCCTGCTCAAAGAACAGTTTTAAAAATTCCTCTAGCGTTCCTTTCAAACCCGAAAATGAGACTTGCTCATCGATCATTAACCCTTCGACCTGATGAAACATCGGGGTATGGGTCAGGTCCGAATCACAGCGGTAGACTCGTCCGGGGGCAATAATCCTCACCGGCGGTTGCTCGCTTTCCAGTACTCGAATTTGAACCGGTGAAGTATGGGTTCTCAACAGCCTGTTGTCGGCGAAGTAAAATGTATCGTGCATCGCTCGTGCGGGATGATGCGCAGGGATATTGAGCGCTTCGAAATTATGGAAATCATCCTCGACTTCTGGACCCTCGGCGACATCGAACCCCAGCTTACCGAACATTTTCTGTATACGGTTCATCGTCAGGGTTACCGGGTGTAAACCACCGGATTGACTTCGTCTGCCAGGCAATGTGACGTCGACCGTATCTGAAACCAGTTTATCGGCGATAAGCTGATCGCTAATAGTCGATTTGCGCTGCTCCAGCAATTCCAGAATGCTCAGCTTTATTTGATTGATAGCCTGCCCCGCTGCTGGCCTCTCAGCTAGTGGGATTTGCCCCAGACTCTTGAGTCTCGAGGTCACTTCACCTTTCTTGCCCAGGTACGCGACACGAACGGCTTCAAGCGAGGTCATATCCTGCGATAGACCAATTGCCTGTGTCGCTTTGTCGAGCAGGCTATCTAGTGGTTGGGGCACGTTTCTTCATTGGGTAATCGACAAGGATGGCTCATCCTTGTCGAATCTACAGATTTGGCCTTCAGGCCGCTTCCAGGCCAGCCCTGGCTTTTTCGACCAGTGTGGTAAACGCCTGTTTATCGAAAATTGCTATGTCCGATAAAACTTTTCGATCAATTTCGATCGCCGCTTCTTTAAGCCCATTCATAAACACGCTATAGGACATTCCGTTTTCTCTGGCACCTGCGTTAATGCGGGCTATCCACAGCGCTCTAAACTGACGCTTGCGTTGACGACGATCGCGATAAGCATATTGTCCAGCCTTGGTAACCGCCTGTTTGGCGACGCGAAATACCTTGCTACGTGCGCCTCTGTAGCCTTTGGCTTTGTCCAGGATTTTCTTGTGACGTGCATGCGCGACAACGCCTCTTTTCACTCTTGGCATTATTCTACTCCCTACGAATAAGGTAACAAACGACGCACCATACGATGGTCGTGCGGGTGAATTTCAAGCATTTCGCCGAGATGACGTTTTCGCTTGCTGCTCTTTTTGGTAAGGATGTGACGCAAATGCGATTGCCCGCGTTTGAAACCACCTGATGCGTTTCGTTTAAAACGCTTGGCGGCGCCACTATTGGTCTTCATTTTTGGCATTGTATAACTCCAGTTTAGTTAAGTTCATTTACCCTGGACGCCGGAGACGCGCCTTTGGGTCTAGGTTAGAGCAATCTTAATTTAGATCGCCTTAACGTTTTTTGGGTACCAGTAACATCGTCATCTGGCGCCCTTCGGATTGTGGATACTGATCCACCGTCGCGAATTCCTGCATATCTTCTTCCACCCTCTTGAGCAGCGCAGTACCAAGTTCCATATGGGCCATCTCCCGCCCCCTGAATCGAACGGTTACCTTGCAGCGATCACCTATCTCGATAAACTCGGTCAATTTTCTCAGCTTAACCTGGTAGTCGCCTTCTTCGGTTCCCGGCCTGAATTTAATTTCCTTGATATGAATCTGTCGCTGCTTCTTGCGCTGATCGTGCAACTTCTTTTTTTGCTGAAATTTGAATTTTCCATAATCCATTAATCGACAAACTGGCGGTATGGCGTCGGGTACTAATTCCACAAGGTCAAGCTTTGTTTCCTCGGCCATTTTTTTAGCCTCGATCAGCGGCACGATACCTTTTTGCTCACCATCTTCTGCGACCAGCCTGACTTCCGGGGCTGTAATTTCATCGTTTAGACGGCTCTGTTTATTATCTGCGATAAGATAGTCTCCTCATCAATATAGGTAACATAAAAAAACCCCTGAATTATTCATCCTTGAATTTCCAGAGGATGGAAGCAGAAAACTATATTTTCTGCTCTCACATGTACATTTTCGGTGTCAGCCATTGCTCAGGGCTGAACTCCCTGTAATGCTAAAGACCGATATTAACCAGCCTTGCCTTAATTCCAGCTTATAGGCCGGATTACTCATTCACAAGAGCGATAAACTGGCCGATTTGCATTACGCCCAGATCATTACCACCCAGGCTTCGAACAGCAATAGTCTCCTCTTCTACCTCGCGGTCACCGACCACTAATAAGTAGGGAATTCGCTTTAGTGTGTGCTCGCGAATTTTAAAGCCGATCTTTTCGTTTCTCAAGTCAGAAATCACCCTGATTCCCTGATTTTTAAGTATTTTTTCAATTTTATCGACATAGTGGGCCTGTTTATCGGTAATATTCATCACCACCGCCTGAACTGGCGCTAACCAGACCGGAAACTTACCTTCATATTGTTCGATCAGTATCCCGATAAAACGCTCGATCGAACCCAGAATGGCACGGTGTAACATGACCGGAATCTGCTTAGTTCCATCGTCCGCAATATATTGCGCACCGAGACGACCCGGCATCGAAAAATCGACCTGCATGGTGCCACATTGCCATACGCGACCGAGGCAGTCTTTTAGTGAAAAATCTATCTTTGGGCCATAAAATGCACCATCCCCAGGTTGCAGTACCCAGTCGAGTTTCTTATTGTCCAGTGATTGTTTGAGGGCATCCTCCGCTTTATCCCATAACGCATCCTCGCCGACGCGTTGCTCGGGCCGGGTGGAGAGTGCGAGAATTACTTCCTCAAATCCGAAGTCTTTATAGATTTTATATACTAAATCGATAAACGAGGAAACTTCGGCCTGAATCTGGTCTTCGGTACAGAATATATGGGCATCGTCCTGTACGAAGTTTCGTACTCGCATCAATCCATGCAAGGTACCCGATGGTTCATTGCGATGGCAGGAGCCAAATTCTGCCAACCGCAATGGCAAATCACGATAACTTTTTAAACCATGGTTGTAGACCAGCACATGGCAGGGGCAATTCATCGGCTTTACCGCGTATTCGCGATTTTCAGAGCCGGTGGTAAACATCATATCCTGATATTTATCCCAGTGGCCCGATTTTTCCCAGAGACTCCGATCTACTATTTGCGGCGTGTTAATCTCACGATAACCGTGTTCTTGCAGTTGCCCGCGCATATAGTCCTGAATGGTCAAATTAAGTTGCCACCCACGATCATGCCAAAATATCATTCCTGGGGCTTCTTCCTGGGTATGGAACAGATCCAGGGTCTTGCCCAGTTTTCGATGATCGCGTTTTTCTGCTTCTGCGATGCGATGCAAGTACTGCTTCAAATCCTTTTTGTTGGCCCAGGCGGTACCATAGATTCTTTGCAGCATTTCATTGCTGGAATCGCCACGCCAGTACGCACCAGCTAACTTCATCAGCTTGAAACCGTTACCCAGTTTTCCAGTAGAGGGTAGATGCGGGCCTCGGCAGACATCGAACCATTCACCCTGATGATAAATAGAGACTTCCTCTCCTTCAGGAATTATCTCGTCAATGATTTCGACCTTGTAAGTTTCGCCCTGGTCGGCAAATGCTTTCTTCGCCGCCTCTCGATTCAGGACTTCACGCACGATTGGTAAATCGCGCTTTACGATTTCATGCATACGGTGTTCGATCTTTTCTAAATCATCAGGCGTAAATGGCTCTTCGCGGAAAAAATCATAATAGAATCCATCTTCTATAGCCGGGCCAATGGTTACCTGGGTGCCGGGATAGAGTTCCTGCACCGCCTGTGCCATCACATGGGCTGCATCGTGCCGAAGCAACTCGAGCGCCTCGTCGTCTCGACTGGTTACAATCGCTACCTTAGCATCGTGTTCAATGACATAAGCAGCATCGACCAGCGTGCCATCAACTTTACCTGCCAGGGTTGCTTTAGCCAGCCCAGGGCCGATATCGTTGGCAATTTCAAGAACAGATACAGCCTGGTCGAATTGGCGTCGTGACCCGTCGGGGAGCGTGATTTGAGGCATTTTGGTCTCCAGTGGTGACCGATACCAGGGGCCACATGATAAATAATATTGGTAGTCGCGAGTGGATTATTCCGGGCATCCTGCCCTCCACCCTTCGGGCCGTCCTTAAGGACGTTCAAAATCGTTCCTGACGATTTTGTCGAACCAGTGGTTCTCATCAACCCTCACGACAACCATAATTGGTAGTCGCGAGTGGATTCGAACCACCGACCCCCACCATGTCAAGGTGGTGCTCTAACCAACTGAGCTACGCGACTATAAATCAGGTCGGGTATTCTACCTTAGAATTCTAACTAATCAACCTTGCTGAAAGCCTTTGTTTGTATGGCTTACAGCCACATGGCCGAATATTGAATGCAATCCTTACATTAATTGGAATTTCTATTTTAACATTAGTCAAATGACCCAAAAACAGCTATTTACTGCAGCGGATGACGTATGGAATTCAGTTGGAAAAAAAGCCAACCATGTTACCTACCCCGCGTGCGAATTCGCTCTCGAGTGGAAAAGACAGCATCCCCATCACCGTATACCCAAGTAGCCAGGGCACTAAATAAAAACGGAACATGAAGAAAAACCAGGCAACGTAAAGGGGAATGAAGGGTTGAATTAAAAAAGACGGTGTGATCGGCTTAAATACTCTGATAACTGGATTGGTTGAATTAACAAAGAATTTCATAAAGAAAAATGAACTGTCTTCGGGCAAAAATAAATTCATCGCGAACCGACCGATCAGCGTCCACATCACCACGCCCAGCAGGTAATCGATAATAATGATCCAAATAGGAAAACCTTCAGCCATAACTACATCCTCTCACGAAAAAAAAAGCCGGGACTTTTCAGCCCCGGCTTCCAATAGTTTACTACTTTATTATTAGTGTGAAGAACTCAGTACAGTATCGCCCGAAGGAACACGAATTTCGTCTACCATCGCCTGGGTTTCCGCGTCAGGTTCTGGTGTCATCAGTGATACTACGACCATGAGCGCCAGACTCACCGGCATACCGATAATCCCGAATCGCAGGTGATCGATACCGAACCATATGTCCATACCGCCCCATTTGACCATGTACAGGTACCAGGTGCCCATGAGGAATCCACCCGCCATCCCGGCAATTGCACCCTGGCGATTGGCACGCTTCCACCAGATACCCAGAACGATCGGGAAGAATAGACCGGAAGCGGCAAAGTCGAATGCCCAGGCTACTGCGCCCAATATACTGGTCAGCTTCAAACTGGCTACGAATGCAGCCGCAGCCCCGATTCCAAGTAGCAATATGCGTGCTACCAGCAGACGATGCTTGGTATCCGCATTAGGATCGATGATCTTGTAGTACAGATCATGAGACAGCGCGTTTGCGATCGCAAGCAACAGTCCATCCGCAGTTGACATCGCTGCCGCCAGCCCACCTGCAGCCACGAGGCCAGAAATGACGTATGGAAGACCCGCTATTTCAGGCGTTGCCAGTACCACGATATCCCCTCGCATAAAGAACTCGTTGAGCTGCAATATGCCATCGGTATTCGCGTCGATAATCTGCAGGAAGCCAACATTACTCCACTTCTGGATCCAGTCAAGCGCCTGTACGTCGGCGATTGATTTGCCGATGATACCAGTTGCGAGGTTAGGGTCCAGGATCTGCAGCTTGGTAAAAGTCGCCAGCGCAGGAGCCGTGAAATACAGCAGGAAGATGAACATCAACGACCATGCGACAGACTGACGTGCCGCTTTCACCGATGGTGTGGTGAAGTAGCGCATCAATATGTGCGGCAATGAAGCCGTACCGGTCATCATGGCAAATACCAGCGTCACGAACTGCCAGCTATCACCTGCTGTCGCATAAGGCACGGACAGAGCTTTTAGTCCCTTCTTTGCCCCTTCTACCGCTTCTAGTGATCCCATGTTGTAAATTGCTTCCAGTTCAGTAATACGTTGCACCGCATCGCCGTAAACAAACTGCGGAATCAGACCAAAGCCCTGCTTGTTCGACATCCAGAATACCGGTACAAGGTAGGCAATGATCAGCACGATGTACTGGGCTACCTGGGTCCAGGTGACCGCACGCATACCACCGAGCATGGAACAAAGTAAAATACCCGAAAGACCAAACCAGACACCCACTTCGAACGGTATTTGCAGTGCGCGTGAAGCGATCGTACCCGTTGCATTGATTTGCGCAGTTACATAGGTAAACGATGCGACGGCGAGTACTACGACACCGAGGAAGCGCGGCAAGTTACCCCCGTAACGGGTACCGATGAAGTCCGGCACGGTGTAGCAACCAAACTTGCGTAGGTAGGGCGCCATTAACGAGGCAACCAGGATATAACCCCCGGTCCAGCCAACGACAAATGCCAGATAACCATGGCCACCGAAGTAGATACCACCGGCCATCGCGACAAATGATGCACCCGACATCCAGTCCGCCGCAGTCGCCATGCCGTTAAATACGGCAGGTACCTGTCGTCCGGCGACATAATAGGCATCCACCTGCATGGTACGTGAAAGCCAGCCGATACCGGCATAAATAAGGATGGTAAATGCGACAAACAGAATACCAATCGTTTCCGAGCTGGCCCCCATTTGCTCAAGGATCGCCATCAATAATACGAATACCAGGAATCCCCCGGTATACATACCGTATACCTTTGGCAGATTCTCTAAAAAACCACCTTTTTTGGTAAAATCATCGTTTAGCATGGTCTATTCCTCCTCGGCGAAACCACAATCTTTATCGATCGTGTGTTGGGCTTTAACAAACCAGAACAAGGTAATTACGAAAATGATTTCGGAACCTTGTGCCGCCATATAGAAACCAAAAGGAAAATTGAGAAAAGAAAATGCGTTGAGTGAATCTGCAAACCAGTGAACTACAAAAGAAAAAATAAACCAGATTGTAAGAGTAATAAACATCAGCTTCCTGGTCCTCTGCCAATGCTCCTCTCTCCTGGAAGTATCTGTATTCATACATCCCCCTTAATTAAAGAAAGTAGAGTTAAGGTTATTGCTTTGCGTACTTATAGTTCTAATATTTTCGCAGCAACAATATCTCACATGTATTTGCATATTTACAGGGCAAATCTCTGTTAACATGCCCGAATCTGTAACTTATCGGCATATTTCTTTGCGGGTAAGAAAATATTGTTACGATAGGTAACAAATAAACGGAAATTACCCTGTTGAAAGCCCTGAAATCTGTCAAATCAATGTTATCGCTGCTTCTATCCCGGAAATCCTGGCGCGTATTACGGGATCATCTGGGTATCGGCAAAAAGAAAAAAGTCGATAAAATCACCAACCAGGCTACCCTGGCGTACTTCGTAAACACCCGATCCAGTCATGTGGCGCAGACCTCGCTTTACGGTTATTTGAGAACCAGAGCTGGAACCCGCTTCCCTGAACTTTTCGAAAATCCGGACATCCTGCTATCGATCAATATGGCAAAATGGCATATGTGGCTCGCTTGCGTGACCGATCTTTGCGTATTTTTTGGCCGACTGCTATACCAGTCGGGTCGGCTCGATTCATCCGATATCACAATACTAATGTCGGGTGTCATCGATCAAATATTACGGGAAACCGGCTCCCCCGATGAAGCAGGTGACGCTTTTCCCCCAGCAGTTGTAAAAGCCGAGCAAAGAATCCATAACTGCGAATGGTCGAAAGATTTCGATGACGACGATATATTCTGTGATAGCCCAACGGCACTGTATTATTGGGCGCCTATCGCCGACGAGTTGAAAAGCAGAGATGAAATTATCGTGCGCAATTCGGTTCGATTTCGCTGGATAGAAGTGAGACGCAGTGCGCGTGCGTTAATCGACATTGAGGCCCTGGTCATTGCATCGCCGGCAATACAGGCGGCCGAGGTAAATGCAGGTTAGCGAATCGCTTTCAATGCCTGGCGCATCGCTTCCGAAAGACGGGTCAACTGCCTGGCTTCATGATCGAAATTCCCTGCCGCCAGCCATTTTTTAAATACTGGCCCGATCACCGACCATTCTCGGTCCAGTATTGAATACCAGGCTGTATCGCGGTTGCGACATTTATACATTGTGGCCTGCCTGAATATACCTTCAAACATGAATCCGAGTCGTTCAGCCGCTGCACACGATGGTGCATTTAGCGAGTCACACTTCCACTCGTAGCGTCGATAACCCAAATCGTCAAACACCAGGCTCATCATTAAATACATCGCCTCGGTAGATACCGGGGTAGCCTGAATTAAGGGTGAAAAATGGATATGCCCTACTTCGATCACACCAGCTGCGGGTACGATGCGAAGAAAGCTCGCGAGGCCGACCGCCCGGTCGGTGTGCCGATCGATAATCACAAAAAAACAGGGGTCATCACCGAGGCAGGTGACGCTCAACCACGATTCGAATTCTGCCTGATTATCGAACGGGCCATAAGGCAGGTAGGTCCAGTTTCGGTTATCGACATCACGTGCAAAGGCTTCGAACAGTTCCGCAGCATGTTTCTCGACAACGACTGGCTCGAGCCAGCAATACCTGCCCTCCATACGAGAATCCTGTGGATGCAGGGCGACTTGCCAGTTCTTAACTGGAAATCCTGTCGGTTGATCTAGTGGATTTATGTGGTCAGACAAGTGGTCGTATTCCTCTATTAAACTCCGATTTTCAAGCAGGCGCATTTTCAGTACACTCAGCGGTATCAGACTGTGCCTGAGAGTCTACTATAAGGGAACCTCTGTACAAATCCTTGCCGGAAAAACACTATGTTAATGCTCGATGCGCAAACCATTTTAAACAAACTACCATTCACCACGCTGGTCGATGAACTCGCGACAATGCATCTCCAGCCAATCGGCCAACTGGATGAACTATTGATGTCGTCCGAAGGCGCCGACAATACTACCAGTCATTTCTTTATTCGCACCGGCTGGCAGCAGGACAAGGCCCTGGGTGCCAAGGTAATCACGGTGTTCCCCGGCAATAACCAGGACAAAGTCTGGCCGTCGATACAGGCCATCTATATATTATTCGAAGGGAAAAATGGTACCCCGATTGCCTGCCTCGACGGCACGGCGCTTACCTACCTTAAAACCGCGACCGATTCGGCGCTCGGCAGTCGGTTGCTGGCTCGTGACAATATGGAAACCATGCTGATGATTGGCGCGGGCGAAATGGCCCGGCATCTGATAACCGCACATTGCCAGATTCACCCCTCGCTCAAGCAGGTTTACCTGTGGAATCGCACACCCGAAAAAGCCGTACAGCTTTGCGAAGGTGGGCTCGCGAACCGCTTCGATGCTATTTCATTTACTCCAGTTAACGAACTCGAGCCTTTCGCCAAAAAAGCAGACCTGATTTGCTCGGCGACCGCAACCTCAAGTCCAATCATTCAGGGTGAATGGTTGCGGGCTGGCGTGCACGTGGACCTGGTCGGCGCATTCACCGCTGAAATGCGCGAAGCAGACGACGAATGCCTGCGCAGGGCCAGCGTGTTTGTCGATGCACGAGAAACTACGATCGATCATATCGGTGAATTGATGGCTCCGATAGCCAATGGCGTTATATCCGCAAACGACGTACTGGCCGACCTGTCCGACCTTTGCCAGAAAAGGTATCATGGTCGAAATAGTGATTCAGAAATAACCCTGTATAAAAATGGAGGCGGCGGTCATCTCGACTTGATGATGGCCAGGATATTGCACCAGTACTGTCAACCAGCGTAAATAGCATCGGAATTCATAAGCTATGCCGAGTAATGTTTCGTTAAATTTCACCCTGAATGAATACGCCCAACGTCTTTCAAAAACCCGGACTGCGATGTCGGATAGAAATATCGACTGCCTGATCGTGGTCGATCCATCGAACATGTCCTGGCTTACCGGTTATGACGGCTGGTCTTTTTATACTCACCAATGTGTCATCGTTCAACACGACCAGGAACCCATCTGGTGGGGTCGCGGCATCGACGCGCCGGGTGCAGCGCGTACCACTTATCTCGACGAAGACAATATACTCGGGTATCCCGATCATTTTGTTCAATCTACCGAATACCACCCGATGGATCACCTGTCGAAATTGCTGGGCAAACTGAAGCTTGACCGGGGATCGATTGGCGTCGAAATGGAAAACTATTACTTTTCGGCTGCGGCGTTTCTATCGCTGCAAAGTCACCTGCCGAAGGCGACGCTGATCGATGCCACCGCAATCGTCAACTGGCAGCGAATTATCAAATCGGATCAGGAACTGGGTTACATGCGTAGCGCGGCTCGCATCGTCGAACAAATGCATAGTCGAATCTACGACATCATCGAGCCGGGCCTTGCCAAGAATGAACTTGCCGCCGAAATATTTTACACCGGCGTCAAAGGTAAAGATGAGCACTGGGGAGACTATCCAGCCATTATGCCTCTGCTGCCGACTGGTATGGACGCGACCGCAGCGCACCTGAGCTGGGACAATTCAAAATTGAAAACAGGCGATATCACTTTTTTTGAAATCGCAGGCTGCCACAAGCGCTATCACTGCCCCCTGTCGCGCACCATATCGCTCGGCAAACCACCGCAAAAGTACCTCGATGCCGAGAAGGCAGTGCTCGATGCGATGCACGCCGGTCTCGAATACGCCAGGCCTGGAAAGTGCTGCGAAGATATCGCGATCGCGTTTTTCGACACGCTGGAGACACACGGATTTAAAAAAGACAATCGCACCGGCTATTCGATCGGTCTATCTTATCCGCCGGACTGGGGCGAGCGTACCATTAGCCTGCGCCGTGGAGATAAAACCGAATTACAGGAAAACATGACCTTCCATTTTATGCCGGCACTATGGCTCGACGATGGCGGTCTCGAAATCACCGAATCCGTGGTC
>VAPA010136421.1_pt1 | contig 11778 bp, 6 predicted proteins | sample 3395041 | NCBI WGS metagenome assembly VAPA01 (sample SAMN08290432, study PRJNA428436) | hydrothermal vent metagenome | isolation source: Deep-sea hydrothermal vent chimney | place: Indian Ocean: Southwest Indian Ridge | depth 1973 m m
GATTAGCCCTGAGTCATCTGCCGGGTGAAGGTTGGAGAATCTCTCCTGAGCAGCCGGATTCATGAAAATTTCCGATCACCCATCCCACCTGAACCGAGTTTCCGGATAATCCTGTAGTGGCTGACATTCTGGCCGATCATGGGGAAGATTCTACCCCATTTTAGATTATTTCGCGAACTTCATTCCTGCTGCTGGCTGTCCGACTTGCTGGTTCACCAGTATGACGGAATAAGTCATAAACTTTATGGCCGGTTATCCTCCTCATTCTATGAAAACATAGTTGACCTGTTCTTATTAACTTCCGAATCGCATTCTCTTTCGAATCTGATTCAGTAAGGAGAGGGTGCTTCTTGAGCGCTCGCTTCGGTCCAGATTCTGGAACATTGAGGTCAGTGTCTTAAAAACGATGCCTTCTTGTTGGGCACGATTGGCAATAAGATTGATGAGTTGAGGATGTCTTGTCAGTTTCTGCAATCGCCGGCCCAAAAGTAATTCTCGACCCAGAATCGCCTGAATCCGGGAATCGTAAGACCTCAAACTCGCTTCAGAAAAATCCATTGATTGAGTGCAAAGCATTGCCTGCTCTGCGGCCAGTGCACCACTGACCATTGCATTCCCTATACCCTCACCGGTAAAAGGATCTATCAGGGAGGCTGCATCTCCCACCAGCATGTATTGCGGTCCGGAGATGTTTTTTATCCTGAATCCCAGTGGAAGCGTGAATCCTACAGGTGGAGCAGCCATTCGAGCATCAGCAAATCGTTCTTTCAGCCCAGGTAAGGTTTGTAAAGCTGTTTGCAGTTCACGCTCCAGGTTAATCTTCTTTCTGCGAACGAGATCACTTCTGGTCCAGACACCAGTATTTGCCATGCCATCGGACAGAGGGAAAATCCAGAGATAACCTGGTAGTAAGGATTTCAGGAAATACAGCTCGATAAAGCCATCGGGATCCAGCCCCTCCATACCGGAATAGTACGCGCGGATTCCGGCTCCGTAATGCCGGGGATCGGTTTTTCTACCCGCAACCTGATTCGCAAATCGCGAATTGGCCCCATCGGCTGCGATGATCAGTTTTGTTGTAATCTCAGGATAATTATTCCTGCTATTACTGTTATTACATGCTGTGATTATCCATTTACCGTTGGCTTTCGTGAAGGATTTTGCCTCGTAATCCTCCAGTAATTTGATCTCGGGATACTTCTCCATCTCAGATGCGAAGATGCTGTCGAAGTCGAAACGCCTTGACGTGAATCCCAGCGTCTTCTCTTTTGAGTGGTCCTCACTTCGGAAGGGGATACGCACTCCCTTCATGTTGGGCGCAAAGAGATGGGTGCCCTGAGATTCCAGGATGATCGACTTCTTGCGGAGTTGATCGATCAATTCAGAATTCAGCCGCGTGATTATTTCACTTGCACGGCCACTGAAAGCATCTCCACAAACCTTATCACGAGGGAAAACTGATTTCTCCAGCACAACTGATGGAATTCTCTTCTGTGCGAGCGTGATTGCGGCAGTAACCCCCCCGGGACCTGCGCCTATAATGCAGATATCGGTTGATAGAATGCTGTTCATCGACTCAAAATATGTAAAAAGCTTGTGATTGGGTGTATGGGGAAATTCCTGACTGGCCTTTGACGCTCTCCCGGGAATAGCAGTAACATTCCCATGCGATTATTCCAGTGGGATTATAGCAGTATCATATCTGCGTGAGGAGGCACCACAGTGCCGAATTCACATAATTTTCTGTTCATAAGCGATCTGCATCTTGGAGCAGGGCGTGACCCTGAAAGTGGGTTGACTTCACTGAACGAGGATTTTTTCCACGATGATACTTTCGCCCGGTTTCTGAACTACTATTCATGCTTGCAGGCTGAGGGATCAGCTATACATGGACCTTCCTTTGATTACTTCAGTGCCAGACCATGGAAATTGATCATTAATGGGGATCTCTTCGATTTCATTCAAATAGATACTTTACCCTCGGATAAAGAGGAATTACTCCAGGTTAAAGGGGTTTCAGAATACGGTGACCTCAACCGGCGCGAACGAATATTCGGCCTTGGTACAAGGGCTGAGGAAACCGTGTGGAAACTCGAAAAAATCTATAAGGGGCATCCTCTTTTCTTCCAGGCATTAGCCTGGTTTGTGGCGCATAAGGATTACGGGATTGTCATACTGAAGGGCAATCACGATGTGGAGCTGTACTGGCCGGAGGTCCAGGAGCGATTTCGCGGTTTACTGGTTGAAGCGTATGATAAATGGAAAGCGACCATTGGTACAGATTGCAAAGGCAAACACCCTTTACCGGATAATCCAGGACTTCCAAATGAGCTGAACACACAGGATATGAAGGTCTGGTTTCCTCCCTCATTTTGCTACGAGGAGGGAGTGTTCTACGCGGAGCACGGTGGGCAATACGATTCTATAAGTTGCTACCCCAACTTTGAAAACCCGACCTTGCCGGACAAACCTGAGCTGATACAGCTTCCTTCAGGTTCCCTCTTTGCACGATATGCGTTCAACAAGGCGGAAAAATACCATACATTCGCCGAAAATTTGAAACCGTTGCGACGCTACATTTTCTGGTTATTTGAGAAACTGCCTTATGGTGCTATTCGTATTCTCGGTAAGTATCTACCTCGAGCATTCCTGCTCATTTTGATAAAGAAATTCAAAGATTGGAGGCGCCGACGGAATAGTGAGGAACCACAGCCAAAAGTAAATTCCTATCAGGAAGGATGCAGCAGTCCTCCTATGAGTCAGCAATTCTGTGAGGAATTACCCAAAATCCAGGAGGAGGGTCGTACCTTTCTCAAGCGGGCCTCGAATGCATCATCCGGTCAATATATACTGGGTCTGTTGCTGAAGGTTGTCAGCCTTTTAGCATTAATCGGGGCTCTGCACTTTTTCATATTCATATCGGAGTCTATCTGGGAACGCGATAGCATTGAATGGATCAATTATCCGGCAATCGTTGTACTATTCATCGTTGCTCTTGTATCGAAGTTGGTTGGATCGAATCTGTTTTCCAGAGCCGATCGACTACACAAAGCACGTTTTCTGGAATTGGGAGCCGAAAAAATTTGTGAGTTTCTGAATGGTGAAGATGAAGGACCGGGAGCAGTTCCTTACTTCCTGTTCGGACATCACCACTACGCAAGAATCGAGAAACTCAAGTGTGAGACAGAGAACCAGGATGAGGCTAAACCATACTGGTTTATAAGAACCGGGTTCTGGATGCCGGAGTTCGACAAGGACAATCCTCTACAGGAACTCTACAAGCTGACTTATTTCTGCCTTATGCCGGGCAGCCCCGGATTCGGAACAGACACACCAGGATTGCTGGAATGGCGTCCTGAGGCAGACCGCCCTCAGACAGCCAGACTTTTCGAAGAGGAACCCGGCTGAAACTTCGACGACTTGCCCTAGCCAACCAGCAGGGCCAGCAGACCCAGGACAACACATCGACTGATTAAACGTACCTGTTCGAAATAACCTGCAGAATCCAACTGATTGGAGAGGCGCCTGATCAGCAAGATTGTTGGAATGCCGACACCGGGAATCGCTACGGCAAGATATCCGAGACCCAACCAGCCGTTGATCGTTGGCAGAGGCAGGACAATCAGTATAAGGACAAGGACCATTTGGGCTGATCGTCGTGCAACGGAATCGCCGGCGACAAGAGGCCAGGTACGAAGTCCGCACTTACGATCTCCAGGTATATCCTGCAGATCCTTTATGATCTCCAGAGGGATATGAAGCAGGAAGGCCAGTACACCTGGAACCAGTCCCCACCATCCCAGACCTCCGGCCAGGCTACCCATGGGGAATGCAAGGCCTGCCATGACTGCGGTCATGAGATTACCTACCAGTGGTTGACCCTTACCCCAGAAATCATACAGTAGGGCCATCGTCACCAGTAAAAGAGATATATAGAAACAGGTAACTGGCAGAAAGGAAGAAATCGCTATACCTGCTGCCAGTAGCAGTACGACCCAGGCAGTGGCAACAGGGATATTGACGATCCCTGCAACCAGAGGCCGGCCCGGTTTATTAATCCGATCTGAACCGATATCCAGAATGTCATTCAGGACATAGCCTCCGGCAGCGATCAATGAAACGGCAACGGCAGCCAGGCACAGAATCGACCATTCTGTTACTGGATCTGATCCAGTTACTGCACCCGCAAGCACAGCCAGTCCTATCAGAAAGACATTGCCGGGCCTTGTGAGCCGGATCAATCCGATAGCTATGTCTGGGAAGGTATTATGCGCAATGCGTGCTACCGATTCAGCAGGGGCCGAATCGAGAGACTGTATAAGAATGTCCGCTTCATTAAGCATAGCGAATCAATACTGTCTGACACTGTCCGCTTGAAACTGGTTCAACATAGGATACAATAGTATCCGCATATCAAGGGGCACGTCTATCACCTGACAAATTAACGCAATTATTCCCACACCCGAAGGTGCCCCGGCAGGTCCGTTATGATCGGTAGTACGATAAAGCAATACAGGATAGAGGAAAAGCTGGGTGCTGGAGGTATGGGTGATGTGTACCTGGCTCAGGACACCCGTCTGGACCGGCAGGTCGCCCTGAAATTCCTGCCCTTCTACGTAGCTGAATCATCAGATGAGCAGGATCGCTTTCTTCTGGAGGCAAAGGCAGCGGCTCGTCTGAATCATCCCAATATCGCTCAGGTGTACGGATTCGAAGAGGAGGAAGGCCGGTTGTTCATTGTAATGGAACATATTGCCGGCAGCTCACTGAAGGAGATTATTGAAGAATCCTCCCCGCGACCGCTGAAGGACATTTTGAACTGGATCCGGCAGATTGGTGAAGCTCTCTCAAAAGCTCACCAGCAAGGCATAACTCACAGGGACATAAAACCGGACAATATCCTGATAACTCCTGATGGGACAGTGAAGATCGTAGACTTCGGGCTGGCGAAACTGACCGACTATTCGGGAATAACCGATTCAGGAAAAACTCTTGGCACTGCGGCGTATATGTCACCGGAACAGGCTGAGGGAAGTGATATTGATCATCGGACCGATATCTGGTCTCTCGGTGTTGTCTTATACGAGGTCTTGACAGGGGAAAAGCCATATAAAGGAGACCACCTGTATGCGATTGTCTACTCAATCCTGAGTTCCAAGCCTAAATCGATTCATCGGTTCAGGCCCGACCTCCCTGAAGAGCTGGAGACGATTATTGAGAGAGCTCTGACCAAGGATCCGGACGAACGTTACCAGCAGGTGGAGGATCTGCTCGCAGATCTTCAGCTTCTGGAGAGAGGTTCTGAGCTTACAGGCGGTATAACAGCATGTACCGGGGAAAGCCGCCTCCCTTCCATTGCAGTCCTCCCCTTCATGAATATCAGTGCCGATGAAGAACAGGAGTACTTCTGTGATGGAATGGCCGAGGAGATCATCAACGCTCTTTCCATGTTGGAGGGACTCCGTGTTGTGGCTCGTACCTCCGCCTTCTCCTTTAAGGGGAAAGAGGAGGATGTACGTGAAATAGGCAGGAAACTGAATGTGGGATCGGTGCTGGAAGGCAGCGTGCAGAAAGCAGAAGACCGCGTGCGTATTGCGGTCATGCTCACCAGTACGACCGATGGTTACCAGGTCTGGTCCGAACGGTACGAACGGAAATTACAGGACATCTTTTCGATCCAGGATGATATATCCCTGGCGGTGGTCGAAAACCTGAAAGTAAAGCTTCTTGGTGAAGAGGAATCTGAAATGACCAAACGTCATACGGAAGACCTGGATGCCCATAATGCATATCTACAGGGTCTTTACTACTGGGGTATGCGCACGGCTGAAGGTTTCAAGAACTCAATCGATTTCTTCGAACGCGCAATCTCATTGGATCCCCAGTATGCTTCGGCTCATGCTAGGATTGCCGATGTCTACAATTCGATGGGTTACTGGAGTCTGCTGCCTCCTAAAGAAGCTTTCCCCCGGGCGAAAGCGGCCAGCAAAAGGGCACTGGAAATAGACGACAGACATGCGGAAGCTCATGGAACGCTGGGCTGGATCAACACCATTTACGATTGGGACTGGAAAGCAGCCGAGAATCAATTCAAATGGGCAATCGAGCTCAACCCCAACAGCTCCCGCACGCGAAACTGGTATGCCGTACACCTTTCCTTCAGAGGCCGTTTCGACGAAGCCATTAAAGAAATAGACAAGGCACTCGAACTGGATCCACTTGCACTTCTGGTCAACGCGAATGCAGGGGCAATTCGCTACTGCGCCCGGCAGTACGATGAAGCTGAAGTCATGTACTACAGAACTCTGGAATTGGAGCCGAACTTCGGCATAGCACGTCTCTTCAACGGATGTCTGTACATTCAGAAGAAAAGGTATGAAGAGGCGATATCGGAGTTGAAGAAGGCAGCCAAACTCACAGGTGGAATGCCGTGGGCTCTCGGTTGTCTTGGAATGGCGTATGCTGTTTCCGGCCAGAGGGATAAGGCCGAAGAGTTGCTGATCGACCTGGAAGAGAAATCGAAGGAGAAATATATATCCCCGGTAGGTGCCGCTCTGATCCATCTAGGGCTGGGCCAGGTTGACAAATTCAGAGAATGGACGGAGGAAGCCCTCGAGTACCGCGACGTGACGATGCCTCATCTGAAAGTGTTTCCTGAATTCGACAGCGTACGTTCAGAGCCGTGGTTTCAGGAAATCCTGAAGCGGATGCGACTGGCCGACTGATTCGTCCCGATTAACTACCCGGTTTAGGCTGGAACTTCCTGATTATCAGAGAGGTGAGGCCTCTATCTGACCCGAAAAATCGAACCAGCAGGTCAACCAGACCGGGAAACTGAAGCATATTCCTCTGGATGAGATAGGATCTGCGCATATTGGTCCACATGGCGGCCCTGATTGCCCGATCGTACCTTCTCAGTCTTTTCAGCGACACGTCATCATTTGACAGTGCATCCTCAATGATATCGGCAGCCAGCAGGGCCGATTCGAGGCCGTTACGGATACCTCCACCCGAAAGAGGATTAACCAGACCGGCAGCGTCACCGACCAGCAGAGCACCATCAAAGGCTCGCTGGATATCCTGGGAGCCAAGATTGAGCTGTCCCACAGATATTTGATTCGGTCTGCTGCTTCCCTGCAGGCATTTCCTGATGATCGGCATATCCAGGAAAATTTCCAGCAGTTCTTCCAGACTTCGATCACTTTTGCGGAATTTATCGAGTCTCATGCCCAGACCCAGATTGACCCTGCCTCCTCCTGCATGGAATTTCCAGGCATATCCGGGTAGGATGCATCCGGGCAGATAGAACTCGAGCCTGTGAGGCCTCTCTTCTATGTCATCAATGTAGGTACGGAGAGCTACAGCCCTGTGGCGGGCCTCATGCTGATCAGATTTCAATGCCTGTGCGATCACAGACGATACGCCGTCTGCCCCTATGACGACTTTAGAGAGGATAATCTGATCATCTCCATTCGACCGGACCTGCACACCAACCACTCGTCCATTCTCCACAACAGGTCCAGTCACATGTGCTACCTGGAACTCCGCCCCCGATTCGATGGCATGCTGCTGCACCAGCAGGTCGAATTCAACTCGCGGTACTACATAGGAACTGGCGACGGATCGTCCACTGTCTCCTATTTCAGCTTCGATGACGTAGCCTTTCGGTGAACTGAGGAGGAAGCTGCTGATCGGATAGAAGTCGGCTTCCCTGATCTTCTCCTCCATGCCGATTCCAAATAGAAGTTCTATCGCTTCTCCGGTAATGTTGTCTCCGCAGACCTTATCACGGGGAAACTTCTGACGATCCAGCAACAGCACATCATAACCCTTTTGAACCAGTGCTGTTGCCGCTGTCGAACCACATGGCCCGGCGCCAACAACTATTGCATCGCGTTCAGGCACAATCAAATCCTTCTCAATTACCTCCCGCTGCTGCCGGACCGTAGTCGGGCAGTGTCCTGAACAGCAGATAGCTCGACGCGGTACTGCCGTTGAGCAGGTCGGTGATCGTGAGCTCGATCATATAAGTCTGCGGCTCCAGTCCGCTCAGGTCTATCTCCAGGTATGAGCTTACGTCACTCGATATGCCGCTTCCCGAAACGGTGCTGGTGATGACCGCCCGTCTTCTGCCCCTGCCCACAAGACTGCTCAGACCCTGAAAGAGCCTTGTAGCCAGAGTCATCTCCTGCGGGGCTTCCGCGACAGAGTAATCGATCTGGTATTCCGTGCCGCCATACTCGTCCTTGGCCAGGTTGTAGATCTCATAGTAGATGAATAGGGGCTGATTACTCTGGAGTGCTCTTCCGGGCAGGGGGAGAACTTCGAGATCTCCCCTGATGAAGGTCCCCTCACGGCCCTGGTCGACTTCCCTGATGAGTGCAGCCGGCAGGATGTTGCTTACCATCAGCTGATCGCCGGAATAGTCGGGCACTTCCATCGCTTCTTCTGCGGTGGCCCTTTTACCGGTTTCGGGATCCAGCAGCATCGTTGTCAGCCGGTAACTGCCAGGATCAACCTCCAGCCTTGTTGCATCGACGAAGAGGGGAGTGCCCCTTATCTGGATCTGGGGGATGGTTCTCAGTACCCTGGTTTCGCTGCCGCCCCCGGCAATCAGCTCCCACGTATCGGAATAGAGATTCACCTCAACCTGAATGTAGGCATATGCCCCGGTGGCGCTTCTGAAGGCCCCGAATTCATCCGGCAGGAGGGCAAATGCGTATTCAACTGCGGTTTTGCCATTCTCTCCCTTGAAGGTGATGACAGAATCCATTGGATCGATCAGATCTATCTTTTCCTCTTCCTCGCTGATGGTTGGAACGTTCTCTTCCATCCTGGTCACCAGAGCACGGCTCCGTTCTCCGTAGATGTCGTAATTACCGTTGTTGGTGAAATCCTCGAACTCGAGATCGATGCCGCGGGATGCATATACCCATCGCTCGTTTGTCGCTGACGTGATATTCCGGTATGCACGCCTGTCCGCTTCAGTGCTTGCCCGGGTCCAGATCTCCTCATAGGTGAGTTCGGGAGAGACCATCCGGATCGAATCGGCCAGGGTCACTACGACATGTTTCTCAACACCCGGCGGAGGATCCCAGTACGGATTGTCGAATACGCTGTGATTCACATACTGGGAAGACATACCAATCTCTTCCTGGAAATCCCTTTTCTTTTTAATCCACACCGGGTCCTCATCGATCATCATCCAGGCTACCGGCATGCCCGGTCCCGACCGGTAATCGGGTTCCCCGTATCTGACGTAGAAATCACCGCGCTGGTCCCACGGCCAGATGTTCTGACCGAATTCGAGTCTGGCATAGGCGATACGGATATAGTGTTCGAGAAGGCGTTCGTTGACTTCTGTTTTCATATTTGGATCGCGCTGGCGCCAGTAGTGAGCCCAGAAGGTCCTGCGACCCCGGGCATCGAGACCGTCGAACTCAGCCTGTTCATCAGGGGTGAGCAGCAGACCGAGATCCAGATAAAGGCTGCGTTCCTGATCGTTAATGGTTGCAAAGTAACGCTCGAAGGTTCCCAGGGCCTTATCGAGACGGTTCGCCTTCCAGTATGCTCCCGCCAGGTAGGGGTAGGCTGCTGCATTATTCGGGTCCCGGCTTACTATCTCTTCAGCTGTTGAGATCGCTTCATCCCACAATCCCCTGTCCATGACGATCTTAAGCAGGAGCATACGGGCTTCGTTGTGTGAAGGATTGGCGGCGATCTGGCGTCTTATTGCCGCTTCCGCAGTCTCAAAGTCCCTGGTCTTTTCGAACAGGACAAGTCCCATCTGGTAGCTGGCATCCTGATGGCTTGGATCGAGTGCCAGGACTATATCGAATTCCTTCAGGGCGGAGTTGATGTGTCCGACCATCGGAAGCGATTTCTCCATTGCCAGGTGGGCCAGCGCGAGATAGTAGTGGGCCGTCGGGTCGGTAGGGACCAGTTCGGTTGCTCTCTTCAGATGGTGGAGGGCCTGTGTTGCCTGGTCCTGCATACCCAGGTACGCACGGCCTAGGCCCCGGACCGCCGGCTGAAAATCTTCATCAGGCTTCAGAGCCTCGACGAAGAACCGGCGGGCTCTTTCAAAATCACCCCTGCTCAGACAGGCTCTTCCTGAATCACTGAGAGCGGCCCGGATCTGATTCTGCTGAGCCAGGATGGAAGCGGTACATGGCTGAACGGCTGATAAGAAGACTGCTGAAAAGATCGCCAGTGCAGTTCGGCCTGTCTGTAATACAGAAGGAATCTTCATGCCAGTTCCTGAGCCGGAATCGAATCACTCATTTACATTAATACAAATATAACGGGCCAGGACTTGAAACCTTCTACAACTCCTTTCCTTATCGATAATCACCTGTATTGCCGAGAATGCTGACGGGCGGCAGTGATGTGTCCATCTGTTTTATATGAGACCGTTCATGGTTTTTTCAACCAGGGAGAGAACAGGATCGGTAACACCCAGAATGTATATGGCTATCATCCCCAGAATGCCCACCAGAAGGACGTAATAGATGGTGGGCAGGACAGTCTTTCTGAGCGTGGAACCCTCCTGACCCAGTAGACCCACCGTCGCCGATGCCGCCACAACGTTGTGAATTGCTATCATATTACCGGCCGCCGCCCCAACCGCCTGGAGAGCCACGATCATGGCACCCGAGATGAGAAGACTCTCGGCCACGCTGTGCTGAAAGAGGCTGAACATCAGGTTGCTGACCGTATTGCTTCCGGCGATGAACGCTCCGAGAGCGCCGAGAGAAGCAGAGAAGAGGGGCCAGAGGCCTCCCACGTTGGCTGCGACCCACTGCGCCATGACCACCGGCATGCTGGGCAGACCGATCGAGTTGACACCGGAGTTGATGCAGATGCGCACCATTGGAACGGTGAATATCAGAACAAACCCGGCTCCCAGCAGGATCCTGCTCGATTCTGTGAAGGATGCCCGCAGCTCGGACAGTTTCATGCCGTGCAGGAAGTAAGTGATCAGAACCACCACAACCAGGATGGTTCCCGGCAGGTAGAGTGGCTGTGTGGATCCTGAAACAGTGGTGCCGAAGATATCGTTCCACTGGATGTTCAGTGACTGAAGCAGTGTGCCGACAGGAAGCTGCGGGAGCCTCGTGATAACCAGAAAGAGGGCTACGAGCAGGTAGGGAATCCAGGCCATCGTTGTGGATATCTTTCTACCGGTCAGTGCATCCAGTTTAATCTCTATGCTCCCTATCCATTTGCTGTCCCACTCTTCGGCAGGAGCAAAATCCCACGTATCCTCGGGGATAAGGAAACCTCTGCGGGCGGCCAGCGTAACGATGGCCATGCCTGCCAGTGCACCTATGAGAGTGGGGAACTCAGGGCCGAGAAAGATACCGGTAAGTGTGTAGGGTATAGTGAAGGCCAGCCCTCCGAAGATGGCGAATGGTGCAATCGAGAGTCCTTCTGTCCACGACCTGTTCCTGCCGAAGAACCGTGTCATCATCATTATCATCAGGAGCGGGATGATCGTGCCTGTGATACCGTGCAGGATCGCCGCTTCGGCCGTGATGATCCGCAGGTAACTGTTGAAGTCTGAACCGGCTGCCGCCAGTTGGGCCAGCAGTTCGGGGTTTTTGAGTCCTCCTGTCACACCGACGATAATCGGTGTACCGACAGCTCCGAAGGTTACCGGAGTGCTCTGGATCATCATCCCGATCATTACGGCTGCCATCGCCGGGAAACCGAGGGCGACCATGAGAGGCGCTGCAATGGCGGCAGGTGTACCAAAGCCTGCCGAACCTTCGATAA
>VAPA010365009.1_pt1 | contig 11758 bp, 12 predicted proteins | sample 3395041 | NCBI WGS metagenome assembly VAPA01 (sample SAMN08290432, study PRJNA428436) | hydrothermal vent metagenome | isolation source: Deep-sea hydrothermal vent chimney | place: Indian Ocean: Southwest Indian Ridge | depth 1973 m m
GATAAAGCCTATTGGTGTTTCAATAGCCTCATATTCATCATGAACTTTGCCCTCCATCCACATCAGCCAGACTTTCTTGTCCTGCATTCCAGTCAAAAACTTCCCATCCTCTTTCTGGAAGTAGTTTGTGGTGAATACCGTAGGAGGCTTGTCTAAAGCTTCCCCAAACTTCAGATGGTTCTCAATATACTTTCCTAAAGGAATCACTAAAAAATCAAGATTAGCCATAGGGTCATGGACTCTCTTGCCCTCTTCCCCTATCTTTGCAGACGTGGTTTCAGACTCAAGAGCCGCTCCAACAAAAACACCATGCTGCCAGCTTAAAGACTGGGTAACAGGAGGATTTATGTCGGAATCCCTTCCACCATAAATAAATCCCTCAATTGGCACTCCATCCGGATCATCCAGCTTAGGATCAGCATTATCAAGCTCTTTGATGCCTATGGTATACCTTGCATTCTTATTAGCAGGCGGAACCTCTTTCCCATCAGGTCCCTTCATGCCCTTCTCCCAAGAACCAACATAATTCTCTCCCGAAGTGGGCAATTCCTTGCCCATTCCAAGCCAGTAAGGTGTTCCATCAACATTCAATACATTGGAGACAATCAGTTCACGTGGAGTTGTCAAAGCTTTGTGAATAACAGGATCAGCATCAGGAGTGATATCCTGTATGATCCCAAAAATACCCTGCTCAACATTAACACCATACGCTATTCCATCATCTCCAGGCCTTATATAGGCAATATCATCCCCAACAATTGTCTGGCCGGAAATCATTGCAGTTGATGTCTTACCACAAGCACTGGGATATGCTCCTGAAAAGTAAGTTACTCGATTCTTGCCTTCGGGCCTCGCCCCCATTACGAACATATGCTCGCACAGCCAGTCTTCCTTGTTTGCCTTGCTTATAGCCAGCCTCAATGCCAGCTTCTTCAAACCTACTGAATTCCCTGCATACTGGTTATTGATTGTAAATACTCTCTCTTTCTCCAGATCCATAAATATCCTTCTTTGATCAACATTCTTGGGGTTCATCCTCCCGTCTAACTCTCCCGCAGAATGTATGAAATGGAAGAACTTGTCAGAGCCTTCTAATTTTAAAAAATCCCTATATCCTTGCCTATAGAGGATATTTTCACTATGTATAACTAGTGCAGAATCTGTTAGCTGCAATGCGGGTATTGAAAATACTGAATTGCTCGGGCCTAAACAGTAAAAACATATAAACATCTCCCTGCCTTCCATGATCCCGTCCAAGAGACCAAATATTTCATTAAGGCCCTCTTCTTCATCTATTGTGTTTATGTACTTGCTTATCTTCTTGCCTTTAGGCAACAGCACGCGAGTATTCTTTGGATCACGTGCCTGGTCAAAATAACCATCATAATGGATCCTATGCCCTTCAATCGTAAGCTCTGCTTCTTCCTTGTTTTCCAGGGCTTTCTGCCTTATATAATCAATATCCTCTTTAGAGTCTGTTAATACAGTCACTTTATTTGGTTTGCAAAGCTTGACATATTTTTCAATAATCCCGTCAACATGTCTATTTCCGAGTGCATTCAATTTTTGCATATTTTTTTCGTCAATCAAGTTTTTATCAATATCCATTTTAACCCTCCATAATTTTATTATAAGCTGCCCTTAATATTTTTAGGGCCTCATAAGAATCATCTACATTAGGGCATGCATTTGGAGCTAACCTCACCGGATAACCCCCTATTCTTTCTAAAACAGGAATGCAATGCTTGGATGTCCCAGAAATGCCAACAGGATATCCGTTCTCAACAACCATCTCTGCCTGGTTCTCTATATCAACAGGGGCTATTGCCGAAATTCCTGAAGTTACCTGCACTCCCATCTCTGCAGCAGTCTCCACAATCTTGTTGCCTTTCTCGATATCTGCTCCCTTAAGCCATAAAGTTGTAAAGAAAGATGCATCCTGCATTTTATTAAAAACAAATCCGCTAAAAAACTCCTCCAACCCCTTATTTAATGAAGCGCTCCGGGGCTTGTAAAACTCATTATTAACCCATGAAAGATGCTTCTCATAATCTCCATTCTTCATTGCCATATAATAAGCTGCCTGCAACCTGTAGTGGCTATTCAGCCTGGAAGCAGTTGCTAAATTGATAATCCTCTTTGATATTTCCGCTTCCGGACCAGGAGCAATCCAAGAAATCTTTATATCAGGGCTGAATTCCTTCGTAGTCATCCTTACAAGAACAGCTTTTCTCAATGAAGGATGAGACATATCAACAGGGCCTTCATCATCCGCTCCCTCAATGCCTATTCCGCAATTCTCATAAGCATCGTCAAGATGCAAAACCACATTGCTCTTATTGCAAATCTCTCCAGTCTCATGTACATTATCCACCTTCATCTTCAACCCAGTCGGATTATTATACCTTATATTTCTCCAGAAAGCAGATGGCTTATGCTTCTCAATTAATTTTTGTAATGCCTCTGTATCTGTTCCATTCTCATTCATAGGCACGCCAATAACCTTAAAACCAAGGAGTGCAAGAGTCTGCAAGCACCTGTCATAAAGAAGCTCATCCACCAGGATAGGCCTTTCTTTGCCTAGTGCATTGAAAACCATGGTATTGGCCTGCATCCCACCATCAAGAATATAGATATTATCAGAATCTGTAGAATGCCTTTCAGCAAGATACTCAACAAAAGGAGTTACCCCTGGAAACTTGGCATTCTTATTGGTATAATTTGTAATAGTCTCTCCGAATTCTGCATCAGCCTCTGCCTCAGCCTTACGCATTATCTTCTGCACAGCAGGTATTGTACCTTGATGGCTTATCCCTCTTAATAGATTATAGGTCATTTATGCACCCCATGATGTAATACTAGAGTTTTTTTAGAATGGAATTTAAAACTCTTTTTATATCTTTTGTTGTGTCTGCAACAAAAACCTTATGTCCTGCCTCTTTTGCCTCCTCAAAGCAAACATCAAAAATCTCAGAATCAAGGTTGCCCCTTACCTTATCCTCACCATAGCCTCTTTCTTTCAGCCTTTTTTCAAGTGTTTTTAAATCACATTTAGTCACAATGCATAAATCAACATATTTTTTGGGTAAATAATGAGAAAGATGGGAATCAATAATTATGCCTTTTTCTGATCTTTTATTTTTTAATATTTTTTTATCATCAGTTTTTTTGTTTTTGGATGATTTTTTATATTGATTAACCAGCTTTATCAGTGACTTATTCAGCTTTTTGGCATCAATAATATAACATTTGTTTTTTTTATCATAACTATCATAAATCTTATCCTCTTTAATAATCTTATTCACATCGATATGCTCATAATTTAATTTCTTGGATAATGCTTTAGCTAAGGTAGTCTTGCCAGTGCCAACCGAACCTGTAACTATAATTACCCCCATACAGGGTAAGAAGATTATTTTATTTAAAAAACTGTTTATTCTTTATATCAGTGGAGTATAGAAATATTTTTAAATTTGAAAATAAACCAAGAGGATATGTATAAAGAGATAACAATAAGCTCAAACAAAAGGCTTGATTTAGTTGATATCTCTAGCGAAGTTGAAAAAGCGGTTAAAGACTCGAAAATAAAAAACGGGATCTGCACAATTTATGTTCCGCATGCAACAGCTGCAATAATAATAAACGAAAACTATGACCCGAATATTTGTGACGATTTTTCTGATGCCCTCTCAAAATTAATCCCTCGGGGAAAATGGCGGCATGATAGTGTTGATGGGAATGCCGATTCACATATAAAAGCTGCAATCTGCGGTCCTAGTGAATCAATTCCAGTAAAAGATGGGAAATTGCAATTAGGCACATGGCAGTCTCCGATGGTAGCGGATTTTGACGGGCCAAGGCAGAGAAGAATAATAATCCAGATAACAGGTGATTAAGATGGATTGTGATATGTGCGGTGCCAAAACAAAATTATTCCGAACAGCGATAGAGTCTACTGAAATGAATGTATGTAGAGACTGCTCTAGATTCGGCAAGGTAATTGGCGAGATTAAAGAAGAACTCCCTCTTAAAAAAATAAGAGAGGAAAAAAGAACCTCCCAGCCAGAAGTAGAATTATTCCAGGTTATTGCCGAGGATTATGCAGAAAAAATAAAAAATGGCAGGGAAAAAATGGGCTTAACACAAAAAGACTTTGCAAAAAAACTCAGTGAAAAGGAATCAATAATCCATAAGATGGAAACAGGCTCTTTTGAACCAAATATAAATCTTACAAGAAAACTGGAAAAATTCCTGAAAATAAGGTTAATTGAGCAGCATGAAGAAATCCATAAAAAAGGAACAGCCTCAAAGAGCGATAGCTTAACAATAGGGGATTTGATTAAAATAAAGAAGAGATGATCATTTTTGAAATATATAAGATTCACAATAGCCTTCTTTTTTATAAAAAACTTCATTAAAATCAATTTTTAGCAAACTGATAAGCTCTGCCTTATCACCCTCGCAGAATTTGTTATAAGACTCGCAACCAAGATCGCATGTATTGATCAAAACATGATTAGCAGCATTCAAATTCTCCTTCAAACTGAGGAATTTGTCATGATTAAAGGTAGGATAATACATAATATTATCAATTTTATAATCTGAATCGACAGCAAATACAGGATTAGAAATCCAAACTACGCCAACAACTTCTTTTCCATCTAAGTAATTCTGAAATTCGAGAAATTTATTTTCTTTCTCAAGACCATACTGATATGAGGGCATGATTTGAAAGCTGTACTGAGCAGCTAAAGCCAAAATAAGAACAATTATAACTGAAAATACAACTTGCTTATTTTTTATTTTTTTAATTGCTTTTAAAAAACCATAAGAACTTATCAGATACAAATAAGGCATAAACACTACCATAAATCTCGTCTCTTTGTGCTTAACTAATGTAAAAAACATAAAGAAAACAATCAAAATAAAGGAGATGATTAATTTTTTATTTCCTCTTCTCCTAAAAATAAAAAATAAGCCAATTAGAGAGAAAACCGAAACAAAACTCTCTTTGAACAAGTTTATTATGTAAAACCACCAGGGCTCATGCCAGATCAAACCAGTATATGCTGTCATCCATTTCTGCAACAAAAAAGGATGTAAAAAGGAACCATACATGATAAAATTAAATACAAGGTAAGGGAAAACCGCTAAAATAAAACCTCCGCTCATGAATATAATATTTTTTACTGTGCTCTTCTCTTTAAAAAATTTTAAAAACAAAATAAACAATAAAATAAAAAAGATCCACAATTGTAAGAATCTGGTCATAAAGGCCAAACCGGAAAATAGCCCAACAAGAAAGTATTTTTTTTTAAAGATGGTATAAACCGCCAATAATCCAAAAAAAGTCGAAGGGATTCCAGTTAGTATCATAGTATTGAAAAAAAAGAAAGTAGGAGAAAATGCCAGAAATAACGAAGCGATAATCGCAGTTTTTTTATCAAATATTTCTTTGCCGAGTAGATAGACAACATAAATACAACCTACTCCAAAAAGTGTGTTGAAAAGTATTTGAAAAGTAATGCCAAAGCCTAATTTCCACAAAAAACCTAAAAAAATTGGCAATACAAGAGGTCTTGATGGTTCCCAAAAACCACTCTCCCAAAAAGAATAAATATACTTGCCCATGCCAATATAAACTGCAGAATCCCATGAGAAATCATGAAAATTTAAGAAGAGTATATTAAAAGAGAGAAATATACCTAATATGATAATTATGCCTAAATTATTTTTAAAATGCATTTTATGTTGTATTGTGCCTAATTTGTAAATAATACTTTCGAAAATTCAATCTACCCCATTTAGCAAACTTTAAATACCTGCCCGTTCTAACAAAAAAGATGGAAAAGAAAAAATCCAGTGGGTATGCCAAAGCATCTTTGATTTTTTCATTATTTTTCTGGGTGCCTGCATTAAACGTGTTTACTAGTATACTAGCCATAGTTTTTGGTTTTGTCTTCTTTAAAGAACTCAAAAAAGATAAAGATCAGAAAGGCAAAGGCCTTGCAATTGCCGGCATCGCAATAGGCATTGTTGCATTAATCCTATCTTTCTTTGGATTATTGATTTATTATTTCTTTCCTCAACTGATGGTATGAATCTATCGTCTTCGATAAACGAAATGTTTAAAAAGAGCATTTCGCATCTGTTTTATTAAACTTGATTTAAAGAGAGGTATCGATATGGAAAACATTATCATGAACCTATGCAGCTTCTTATTCCTGATACTATTCTCTTTCCTTCTGTTTGTTTTCATAGTCTTCACCATCTCGGGGTTCTATAAAAAAGAGTATGGTGATTTTGAGCCAGACATAAGCATGATCATACCCTCATACAATGAAGAAAAGAATATCTCTAATTGTATAGACTCTATTCATGCATCTGATTACCCTCAGTCTAAAATTGAGGTTATTGTCATAGATGATGGTTCTACAGATAACACCCTTAATGTAATGAAGAGTTACGATGGTATTAAAGTCCTTAAGCAGGACCATAAGGGAAAATCAGAGGCCCTTAATCTTGGAGTAAAATTTGCAAAAAATGAGTTCATAATGGTTATTGACGCTGATACGGTTCTGGACAAAAATTGCATAAATGAGCTGCTAAAGCCTTTAATAGACTCAAATATAGGAGCTACGACAGGCACAAGCAAAGTCAAAAACTCTGGAAATATCTGGACAATATTCCAGAATATTGAATACCATTACAACAACCTCATCAGAAAAAGCTTCTCATCCGTCTTCAATAATGGTATTTGGTTTTTCGGGGCTTTGGCCTGCTACAGGAAAACCGTTCTGGAAAAGATAGGCCATTTCAAAAAAGATACCCTAACTGAAGATATGGACATCGCATTAGAGATATATGAAGCAGGCTATAGGACATTTCATGCGCACAGTGCTTTCTGTTATACCATAGTCCCTTCAACATTAAAAGAACTGTATTCTCAGCGCTCGAGATGGTGGATGGGGGTTTTACAATCTTTAGTCAAGAACAAAAAACTATTTTCTAATAAATCGTGCCCCTCTATCTTATTCCTGTTTATAAATCAATTTTGGTGGTCTTTTTATGCGATTTTATCGCTTCCGGTAATAATCTATCAGGTGAATTATTGGCTTCCCTACAATAATGCAGATTTCCTTACTCTTTTTGGCTACCTCTTTAGGTGGTTTAGTTTATCTGGGCCATTTTATGTTCTATATAAGATCCCTGAATGGGGTCTTAATTTCCATAATTTTTTTGGTGTGTTTTCTGGAATAATAAGTGCTATCCTGATATTCGCTTCGATAAAGATGTTCAAGGATAAGATTAATTTTAAAAATATCTTTGCAGCATTCTTTTACTTCCCATATACGATAATTTTAAATATGATTATATCATTAAGCCTCATAAGTTATGTTTTTTCAAAAAAGAGGTTTTTTATAAGGTGAAATGATGATAGGCATAGAAACCATAATAAACTTTTACGGAGAAATTAGCAAAAATGTATTTAAGCAGTATAGCCAGCTTGGCAGGCCAATCCTGGATTTTCTCAATGTCATATCCGATAATATGTTTTATTTTTTCCTTTTCATTACTATAATAATCTCTGCAACTTACCTCATCATGTCTATATTCTCTATATTTAAAAGAAAGCGGCAGGAAGAAGGGAAATTTATAGCGGAAAAAGCCCCGTTTGTCACAATCCAGATTCCTACATATAATGAACTCGCAGCCATTAGGTGTGCAAAAAAATGCCTTGAATTCGAATATCCTGAAAACAAATTTGAGGTGATTATAGGGGATGACAGCAATGATCCCTCTGTTTCGGAAAAGATTGATGCCTTTGCTGAACAGCACAAGAATGTCATTGTAACCAGAAGAGGCAAAAACATAGGATATAAAGCAGGAAACCTAAACCATATGTTAAAAAAATCCAGAGGGGATGTTATTGTTTTATTTGACTCTGATTTTGTTCCTGAAAATGATTTTCTAAGAAGGATATCGACCCCCTTCATAGATAATCCCTCAGTTTCAGGCGTACAGGCAAGATGGAGTTTCCTTGATCAAAATAAAAACATGGTTTCAATTCTTGGCTCAACAATAATATCAGTCTTCCACCACATATGCCTCCCATTCATAAATCGAAGGACGGGTGTTTCTTTTCTCTGTGGGTCTGCAGAAGCAGTAAGGAAAAAAGACCTCCTTAATTTAGGAAGGTGGGAATCTGGCAGCTTAACAGAAGACATAGAATTCTCGCTAAAGCTTTTGAAAAATGGAAAAAAGATAGTCTATCTTGACCAGCTGGAATGTGCTGGCGAAGTGCCATACAAAGCCAAAGATCTTTACAGGCAGCAAATGAGATGGGCCTATGGAGTTATAACCTCTTTCAGAAAGCATTTCAAAACTCTCCTTTTAGGCAAGAAGAACAGCCTAAAAGAGAAAGTAGGCATATCACTCTTCTGTTCAGGTTACTTGCTCTCTTCTTTGCTTTTGATACTATTCATAACAGGAACATTAAGCTTCATAACTCACCCACCTGACCCAATTGACTTAACGAAGTTTTTCTCCGAACTGGGGAGAAATATTCTTTTAACAAGCGGAATTGTTTTTGCCAGTATTGTTGCGATGATCAAAACGAGGAACATAAAAAAATTTATGGCGATGGTAGCAGCTTCTTTTAGCTTTGGCCTTATAGTAACCTACTATGTGAATATAGGGCTGTTTAAGGTGCTTTTCAAACACCCCATGCGGTGGTACATGCTCAGCAAGAACGGAAACAAAGTAGAGTAAGCAAATAGATTTTTAAAGACGCTCGTCTTCTCTGGATATTATGGAAAACATGAAAGTACCAACAGGCAGCAAAATACTCGACAGGATGCTTAATGGAGGCTATGAAACAGACATAATAACTACAATCTACGGTCCTGCGGGCTCTGGAAAAACTGTTTTATGTATGTTGTGTGCAATAAGCATGGCTCGTAAAGGCAAAAAAATAATTTATGTGGATACAGAAGGCGGTTTTTCCCTGGAAAGGCTGAAACAGATAGCACTTGACTACAAAAAAATACTCAATAAGATTGTTTTCCTAAGGCCTGTAAGCTTTCAAGGCCAAAAAAACTCTTTTAAAAAACTGAAAGATATAGTTGACGAAAAAATTGGATTGATAGTTGTGGATACAATAGCCATGCTTTACAGGCTTGAATTGGGCAAAAGCGAAGATGTTTATGAAGTCAATAGAGAACTTGGAAAACAACTTGCTTATTTAACAGAAATAGCAAGAAAAAAACAAATTCCTGTCCTGCTCGCAAACCAGGTTTACAGCGATTTTGAAAATAAAAACAAGGTAAACATTGTAGGGGGAGATCTATTAAAGTATGGGAGCAAATGCCTTATTGAGCTGCAGATAACTCCTTCCGGAAACAGAAGAGCTATATTAAAGAAGCATCGAAGTATTGCTGAAGAAAAAGGGATTATCTTTAAAATAGTGGAAGGTGGTGTAATCGGAACAAAAGAAGGCAGGAGTTTTAGGCTTTTTTAACACAAAGTTTTAAAAAACATCATTAAATTCTTTTCTTAAGGTGATGATAAATGGCATTTGATAAGAATCTTGATAAAGAGCTGTTCTCTGAAACTACGAGCTTTGAAACAACAAGAATTAAAGTCGGAGTTTACAGCTATAATGAAGGTACAAAAAAACTGCAGATTTCCCGTGAAAATATGAACCAGAACGGTGAATGGAGTTTTTCTAAGCTTGGAAGGATGGTAAAGGAAGAAGCAGAAGTAATTACTCCTTTAATACAAAAAGCCCTGGAGCATATGTAGCTGATTTCCTCGCTTATTGCTGAAGCATTTGCAGAAAACTTTAAATAGTAGTTTGTTCAGTAAAGGTATTATGCTTAGCACAACAGACATCGTCTCATTGACTATTACTATCGGGGTTATGCTTATAGGCTTAACAGTAATTCTCTTGTCATATGCTAACATGGCGAAAAGAAAATATAAGTCTATCCTCGGATGGATAGCCTTTGTCGAAATATCCTTGCTTATATGGGCAATTTTTCATGTTTTCTTGGATGCTAAGCTTTTTCCCGGCGATATCGTGAATTTATTGCATTATTGGGTTGCGCATTCTTTTGTTGTCATCGCTGCTATAGGATTGATTGTTGCAGCAAGATTAGTGAGCCAATTAAATAATAACAAATAGATACTTAGTTCTCAAGATTGTGTATGTTAAAAAATCTGCACAAATAGCTCTTTTTACAGAAAAAAATATAAACTTCAGGTATTTTTAGAGATTTATGCTTAATTTTTCAAATAAAAGGATTGCCATCTTTGCATCAACTGTTAGTTTAGTTTTTGCTCTTTTTTTGCTCAGTTTTCTAAAAGCAAGGGACAATGGCATAATGGGCTATGTAGTAATTGAGTCCTCTGCTGATAAAATCAGCCTTATCGGCCTGTTCATTGCGATTGCTGTCATTATTGGCATTATGACATTTGTAACAATTTTATATAAACAAAGTAATCAATATTAAGAAAAATCGCTTCGTTTCGTTCCTTATTCATTTGCCCATTTACTTCAAAAAAACCCCTAAACCCCCGTTCTGCTGCATAATCCGCAAGCTTTTTAAATACGCATAGCTAACACCCCACTAGCCGGATAAAGATGTCATTCAGAGAAAAGATTGAAGATTTAAAGAAGAAAGAGAAAGAGTTAGAGTTAGATAAAGAGGCTGTTAAGAAACAGCATGATAAAGGAAGATTAACAGCAATAGAAAGGATAAATCTCCTTCTTGACAAGAACTCGTTTGTTGAATTGGATAAATTCGCAGAATTAAAAAGCCATAATTATAATTTGCAAAGTAAAAAACAGCCAAGAGATGGTATTATAACTGGTTATGGAACAATAAATAAAAGACCTGTTTATGTCTATGCGCAGGACTTCACCTTTATGGGTGGCTCAATGGGCGAGATGCACAACAAAAAGATAGCCAGTATGATAGACATGGCATTAAAAAATGGCGCGCCTTGTATTAGCCTATTGGATTCTGGAGGCGCAAGAATCCAGGAAGGCATTTCAGGCCTTGATGGAGGGGGAGAAATCTTCCTGAAAAACACTATGGCCTCAGGGGTCATTCCCCAAATCTCTGCAATCTTAGGCCCTTGTGCAGGCATTGCAGTTTACTCCCCTGCATTAACAGACTTTATCTTTATGACAAAAAAAATCAGCCATATGTTCATTACCGGCCCTGATGTCGTAAAAGAAGTGACTGGAGAGGAAATCAACTTTGAAAATCTTGGAGGGTCCTTAATCCACAATGAAAAAAGCGGGGTAGCTCACTTTACAGCAGAGAATGAAAAAGAGTGTATAAATATGATCAAGCTCTTGTTGACCTACCTGCCGCAGAATAATTTAGATAACCCTCCCTTCATGAACACAGGAGATAATCCTGAAAGAACAAATAACAATCTAGAAAAGATTGTTCCTACAGATTCAAAAAAAACATACGATGTAAAGGAAGTTATAGAAGAGGTTCTGGATAAAAAAACCTTCTTTGAAGTCCATAAAAATTATGCCCAGAATGCTGTCATAGGATTTGGGAGACTGAACAATAATGTAGTTGGCATAATAGCCAACCAGCCAAGTGTCTTAGCTGGTTGCTTAGACATCAATTCTTCAAATAAAATTTCGAGGTTTGTAAGGTTATGTGACGCCTTCAATATTCCATTGGTAAATTTTGTTGATGTAACAGGATACTTGCCTGGAACAGATCAGGAA
>VAPA010397942.1_pt1 | contig 11753 bp, 6 predicted proteins | sample 3395041 | NCBI WGS metagenome assembly VAPA01 (sample SAMN08290432, study PRJNA428436) | hydrothermal vent metagenome | isolation source: Deep-sea hydrothermal vent chimney | place: Indian Ocean: Southwest Indian Ridge | depth 1973 m m
ATGCATTATAGACTGCATTGCTTCACAGGCCGCCCTGACAGTGGCACCTGTTGTTAGAACATCATCCACCAGCAGCACGCGTTTCCCGGCCATGCTGTCAGCCTGCCTGCCAGGTTCGAAGGCTCCGTGCAGGGCTTTCAGGCGCTGGTTTCTGTCAGCCCTCTTTTGAGGCGGAGTGGCGCGGATTCTCCTGAGCGCATCGGGCAGGTATGGACGGTCCAGAAGATCTGCAACCTGTTCAGCCAGGTATCGCGCCTGGTCAAAGCCCCGCTCGCGTCTTCTGGCAGGGTGGAGGGGAACAGGAACGATCACCTGTGGGTAATCGCCCAGCCCTGCCTCGATCAGAGTTGATTTCATTTCGCGGACTAATGGATCAAGGAGATGCGGCAAATCTCTGGTTTTGGCAGTTACAATCAGGGAATTCAAAGGAAATGCATACTCGAATGGAGCAGTAACAGGCAACCCATTCAGGAGTTCAACCTCTGGTAGAAGACGGTGTTGATCCATTTCGACAATGCACTCTGTGCACAGAACCTGATCACCGGCGATACTCTCCCTGCACCCGGCACAGGTCATGGGCAGAAAAAGATCCAATAGATCAGTTATTATCGGAATCTTCACAGCACTCCTCCTCCTCCTCTGTTATCCAGTTTCCATCCGGAGATTGCTCGCCGGCAACAGCCGGACTCGCGGTCCAAAGAACGGACTCCGGATGGACACTATCTAGTTCAATAGTCGTAATGATCAGATATTACCGGGGGGAGAAATTGAAATCCGTAAAAAGCTGGTCAGTCGTTTTCCTGATCTGAAGCCGGGCCTTTAATCCGCACATCTCCACTGCGGACCGTATAACCAAGTGAATCAAGATATTCCAGAATCGGTATCAAGAATTTCCGAGTCAGACCGCCGGTGAGGTCCCTGAAATCCGGCACTGCAAGTTCTGCCTTCTGCTCAAAATGATCACGGACCAGGCCGATCAGTTTTTCATGTCCCTTCCGGGCCAGAAAGAAACCTCCCGGATAGCGTATGATCTTTCGTGCATGCAGAAGAGCATCTATCAGATCTTCAGTAATGTCTGATCTGAGTCCCGAAGCACCCAGAGCCTTCTGCGCTGCTGCTTCGGCTTCTTCCCTTTTCCAGGGTATCAGATCCCTCTCCTCGGCAGCCGTGATGAAGGCAGATGCTGCCGCTCCGATAGAGCCTTCGAATTCCACCTTGAATCCGTACCGGCGCCAGAACGGGGGATCTCTTTCAACGAGAGTTTCGCTTTGCGCATTCTCAAGTATCGTATTCAGAACCGGGCTGTTGACCGGTACATGAAGCTCCGAGGCTATCGATTCCTGCGATAATCCACGTCGCAGAGGGTACTTTTCATGAGCTCCCTCCAGGAGCCTTGCTACATCCTGTACTGCTTGAACGATGACATCTCCATCAACCAGGCTCTTATCAATCACCAGCCAGCCTCGTGACGGAGCTTGCTCTATGACCTGCTCTTCGGTCAGAGCAGTACGCTTGGCTGCTTCCTTGACGGTGACTCCCTTCGACCCTGCATCTACAACCATCGAGGCCAGGATATCAATCGGATCGCCTTCAGCTCTAAGTTTGAGTCTTTCAACCGCAGAAGAATCACTGGAGCGGTGGCGGGGAGGATTGATATCGATAATTGTCGCACCACCGATCGTCCGCATCGGACTGTATCTGCGGAGCAGAACCCTGTCTCCCACCTCTGTTACTATGGGTGCCTCAAGGTGGAGCTGAGCAAGTCCCTCCTCACCGGGAGCCAGAGCCGCGACACCGAGGATCCGTAACCGTCCAAACACCTCCATTGTTCCATGATGCACCCGTACTCTCTGATTGTGTTTCAGGGGACCAGGTGCGCTCGGCAGATGCCGGATTCGCAGGTCTACGGTTCTGGTTGGCTCGATAGTGTGCGGTGATATCAACCACGATCCCGGTGCTGCTTCATCGACCGATACGCCATGAAGTGCCAGAGCGGTACGTGTTCCCGGCATTGTCTCCGAAGCTGTTTCACCGTGCTGCTGTATTTCTCTGATCCTGGTGTCAATAGCTTCAGGCTGCAGCTGGAGTGGATCACCTATCCGGGCCACACCCGACCACACACTCCCTGTCACAACCGTTCCGATTCCCTTGACTGTAAAGGAGCGATCTATCGGCATCCGAAAGCGTTTGCCTGTATCTCTCTGCGGTATGGATGAAAGGAGTCTCTCGATCTCCTCCCGCAGGTCATCAAGCCCTGCACCGGTCTTTGCCGAAACCGGAACGACAGGCGCTCCGTTCAGGAATGTCGGTGCTACAAGATCTTTGATCTCCTCGGTTACCAGTTCCACCCACTCTGGATCATCCACGAGGTCGAGCTTGGTCAGGGCGATGATACCATTATCCACTCCCAGCAGTGTCAGAATCTCCAGATGTTCGAGGGTCTGAGGTTTCACACCTTCATCGCAGGCGATAACCAGCAGCGCCACATCGACACCTGTTGCTCCGGCCACCATTGTCTTTATAAATCGCTCATGTCCGGGTACATCTATTATTCCCACCTGTGCGTCGAGATCTCCTGCCGGTTCATAGGAGGCAAAACCCAGCACGATGCTGATACCTCTATCGTGTTCCTCTTCCAGCCGATCGGTATCGATTCCGGTAAGAGTCCTTATAAGAGCGGTCTTGCCGTGATCGACATGCCCGGCGGTTCCGATCAGGAAGTGTTTCCTGGACTCATCCGTCATCACTCTATACCAAGGATTGTGAAGGTCGAGTTGACCCGGCTCATGTTGCCGGCATCATCGGTGACTTCCAGAAGTATCCAGTAATTACCCGGCTCGAGGGGGTCTCTGGGGATATAGATCAATCTGTCTTGCTGCGGTTCATAACGGGCAATAACCTGTCTGCCATTGAGCCGAAGGACGATCTGTGTCTCTTCAGAGATACCCGATGCATTGTCATTAATCTCAAATGTGAATTCGGGTCTGTTGTTGCGCAGCCTGCTGCCCTGTCGAGGAGAGATCAGACTTAGATCGGGACCTGATGTGTCCGCAAGGACGGCAAAAGGGCCCAATCCACCGATGCGTGCTCTCAGTATGCCATCCTCCAGCTCGCCTCCAAGGCTGATCCACCTGCCGTTATCTTCAATGCCATTGTGAGTATAAAGACCCACCTGCCGCTGGTGCAGAAAATCAGGAATGCCGTTCAGGTCGATTGTCAGTTCGGCACTTCGACGGAACAGTATATCCTGTGGTCCTACATCATAGACATCACTCAGAACAACCAACGCCTGATCCTCGTGGTCGTCCACCTGGAAGATCCCGCCATCCTGCACAAAACTGTTCTCATAGACCGACCCGGATGGAAAATCGATGAGGAGTGCCTCGTCTGAACTGACATACGATAAACCGGAATCAGCAGGCAGGGAGAATATCCGGTATACCGCCGAGGTTTCGGTTATCGATCCCGATGAGGGGTAGAAGCGGGCTGTAATCTCGATATCATTGCCCTCTACAGGTTGTAATGGATAGAACGCTCTGAACCGGTTGTTTCCTCTGATTTCACTTTCGATGGAAACCGGTAGTGACTCGCCCTGACGGATATTAAAAACGACAGTTCCGGCTACCGCAGAAGTCATCCGGGCATTCAGTATGAGAAACCCTTCATATCTCTCAACTGTCAGCTCAATTGTTACAGGGTCGGATACCGGAACCTCACCGATGGTGATTGGCTCAGACGTGCTGCTGCGCCCCCAGCTGTCCTGAGCCCGAACGCGGATCATCCATCCACCTTCAGCAGAAAGGCTGTCCAGAAGATCTGCTGATAGGGAGAAGCGTCCCTCCTTAATAATCAGGTCGTAATCGGGGAGAGCTGACCATCTGCCTGCCGGATCATCTGACGAAAGGAACTCGACGGTCAGAGCGACTCTGTCTCCGTCAGGATCATCTGCCTGTCCTTCAAGAGTGATCCCTGCCTCATTATAATCTCCAGATAAATCCAATTGAGGTGCACGGTTAATGAGGATCTCACCTTCAACCCGTGATTCATTGCCAGATGCATCACCTACCGTAATCACTATCTGGTGGATACCCGGCTCCAGATTATTCAGGTAACCGGCCCCGGTATCATACTCCCCATAAAAGGGCAGTTCGTTACCTGTCATTCTGTATAGAGTATGCGCTCGTACACCTTCGCGAACCATATAGCGATAATCACGATCGAGATTGATGAGATCAGACACATCGTAAGAGAACTGATCGTAACTGACTGAGAATACCTCCTGACCATCGACCTGCAGCAGAAGCCTGTATGGAGAGAAGCGATTCCATACACCGTCCATCTGGTCATATGCCGCAACAGCAATACCGAAGCTGCCTTCGATTTCCGGACGGTTCCGCAACATGTACCCACCCCCAGGCTGCAGGATGATCCCGAAGCGCCGAACCCTGACATCTCCCTCCAGCCTGCTCTCTGAGCCAGTAGGACGGAAAAGAAGGAACTGCGGTATGGGAGCTTTTGAATCATCTATTCTGAAGCCATGCAGCAAAGGATTGACAGGTGCATTATTCTTGTCTCGAAGTTCAAAATGCAGGTGAGGTGCTCCAGTTCCGGTATCGCCTGAATAGGCGATAATATCGCCGACCCTGACCGGATATTCATCCTCCTGCAGCCATATATCCACAGAGTACTGTCCCTCAGCGTTCTGGCGTTCCCAGACGAGATTTTCCAGTTGCTCAGTAAACCGCTCGAGGTGTGCGTATACCGCTATCCTGCCGTCGGAAAGGATGACGTTCAGAGCTTTCCCATACCCCCATGGAGAGGTTCTTACCCTCTGTACGTATCCATCGTCCACAGCAAGCATGGGTACTCCGATCCTGCCCCACGTTTTCACATCCATACCGGCGTGTATATGCCCGGAGCGCCACTCACCGAACGAGGAAGTCATTCCCGGGACAACGTCGGCCGGCCATATTAATATCGGATCATCGGCGATTGTGCGCAGAGAGGCAGAACAGATTATCAGTAATCCAAGATTTCCGCTGATTAACAGGCGACGCAGCATAACCTAACCATTTTCAGTGTTTGAACGGTCCTCGTAACCAGTCACCGGATTCACAGGGAGGCGGGTTCGCCGGATAAATTATGAACCGCGGTATGATATTGCCACGTCCAACCATGCTCAAGCCCTTTATGCTCAAAGCATTACCATATAGTGATTGAGGCAGAAAAGCCTTGCTCCGCATCCCCCACCCCGGCATTTTGCCGCGTTCAGGGAGGATAGCAAAGCATGCTGACTAAACTTCGAGCACAAACAAAATTCTGGATGTGGATCGTTGGAGGAGCCTTCATCCTGACAATAGTCTTCGCCTGGGGTATGGACTATTCAGGAGCAGGCAGCAACCCGATTCTCGGTAAAGTCAACGGCCGCAAGATAATGATTCAGGAGTACCAGGCGGCGCTCCAGTCCAACTACAAGATCCAGCGAGACCAGATGGGAGGACTGGAACTCGACGATGCATATATCGAGATCATCCAGGAACAGACATGGCAGCAGATAGTGAACCAGATACTTATCAGCCAGGAAATTGAGCGTCTGGGACTGACGGCCACCAATGAAGAGATCCTGTTCGTATTGCGGAATGATCCACCGGCCGACCTGCGCCAGATCGAGGAATTTCAGACAGACGGCATTTTCGACATACAGAAGTACCAGGCTGCGATGCAGAACGAGGCCTTCAGAGATTTCTGGCTAACCATCGAAACATATATGCGTGGCTTCCTTCCCCAGCAGAAACTTGAACACCTTATCAGTGCATCGGCCATCGTGACCGATGCTGAGGCTCTGGAGTCATACAGATACCGTAATGAGAAGGTCAAGGTACAGTTCGTGAGTCTGAGCCCCGATACGCACCCTGACACCACCATTACGGCCACTGAGGATGAAATCAGGGCCTACTACAACAGTCACAGGGAAGAGTTCGAGGAACCTGCCAAGGTGGATCTGAATTATATCCTCCTCTATAAATATCCAAGTGACCGGGATATGGCAGAGATCCAGAATACCCTCCAGAGTCTCAGAGAGCAGCTTGAGTCGGGTGGTAACTTCCGGACGCTGGCCAGACAGTATTCTGATGATCCGGGTGCTCAGGATGGCGATCTGGGTTGGGTAAGTCGGGGCTCCATGGTTCAGAGTTTCGACGAGACTGCATTCGCTCTGGAAATCGGAGAGATTTCAGAACCGGTCAAAACCCAGTTCGGCTGGCACATCATCAGTGTCGATTCGATCAGAGGTGCCAACACCGAAGATGAGCAGCGCAAGACGAATCACATTCTGATCAAGGAGGAAGCCTCCCCGGCAACCCTCGACAGCATGTACAATCTTCTCAGCGATCTGCTCCTGATGGTCGATGAACAGGACTTTACTACCGCAGCGCAGCAACTGGGACTGGAGGTACAGCAGACAGGTCCGATTGTGGAAGGTGGATTCATTCCCGGCATAGGGTTCGAAACCAGAGCCTCGCAATTCGCCTTCGGCAGCAGACTTGGCGAAGTTTCCAATGTCATGGAACACTCTTCGGCTTATTACCTGCTTCAAGTCCGCGACAGGATTGAAGCCGGAGTGGCACCGCTCGAAGAGGTACGCGATCAGATCAGTCAGGATCTGATTTTTGACAAGAATCTGGCAGCCCTGAAAGCAACAAGCAGTGAACTGGCTGACAGGATGCAGCAGAATCCCGGCCGCTTCACGGCTATTGCAGAAGCTGAGAGTCTCAACATCACTGAGACCGGTAGCTTTACACGTAATGACTATGTTACCGGTGTGGGGCGGGACCCGGTCTTTATTGCCGAAGCATTTGCAACACCGATCGGGATGGTAGGTGAACTTGTTTCGGGCGAAAATGGCTGGTATATCCTGAAAGTCACTGAGCATATCAGTGTTGCTGAGGAAGGATTAAAGACTCTAATAGAGGCTGAAAAAGAGACTCTGCTCAATACTCGGAAACAGAGCGCGTTCAACGAATGGCTGCAGGGTTTGCGCGACAGGGCAAAAATCGTCGATAACCGAAACACATTTCTCTATTGAGGCGGACCTGCCTGCAGATCAAATCCGTAGAGGTTTTCAATAAATGTTTCAAGAGCTTCAGCCAGGGCCTGGCTGAAGACAGTCCTGTTTGAAGAGGTATTTCTCACGCCTGAGTAATTGCACTCAATCTGCATTCCACTGATAAGCCCGCCATCCCTCGAACCATGGACCTGTGTATTGTATCCACCGGTGAAATACGGGTCATCGCCCGGATTCGGCTGGTTGCTGCTGGGCACAGCCGGGTACCCCAGAGTTTCCAACAAGGTCCCGAGGCTGCCTGGTCCCCGTATCAACTCCGATAAGGTCAAACCCGATTCTACCACCAGAGTTCGAAGACTACTCTTGTTTATGTAGGTTTGAGCATTTAGAGCAGCATCGGTAAGCGCAAGATCCGTACGTGATAACAGATAACCAAGTTCCAGTCTCTGTATCTCATGACCATGACCATGGAGATCTATATAGAAACCACTGCCATAATCATCGATTACCTTTTGTTCGGCAGTTTCGATGAAATCGTTATAGTCGTGCCAGGCCTGTTCCGCCTTAGCATTACCCTGAGCAGCCTCAACGATTTCACGGTTTGCATCCAGTTTAATGCGATGCAGGCGGTTGATGATGATATGCGGGTACCTGCCGGTTCTGTTATGTATGGCCGACTGGATTGAGCGGGCAAGTTCCTGGGTGTTCAGATCTCGTCCGGTCGTGCCATAGGTTCGGTCGGGGATATCGGCAGGTTTCAGAAGACCACCATGAGGGGCACTCAAAATGATGGGCAGATCCCCGGCTAGATACTCAATATAATTGTTCTCTCCGAAATATGAATCACCCGGGACATATACCGATCCCTCTCTCTCTGGAGAAAGGAGATCGCATCCTACAGGGAGCAGTATCGTGGCAAGAAGTCCCAGGATCAGAAATCTGGTTGATAATCCGTGGATGGAATTCCTGTCTGTTGATTTCGAAATAAATGATCTGGTCTTAATCATCAGCGCAGACAACTCTCATGTGTGGACGTGCTTTTGCTAACCGGGTCGTTGAATTAATATGACGAATACCGGATAATTATCTCCAACTAAAAGTTTTTCTTATTTCACGGCTGTCCCGGTAAACACCTGAGATCTGTATCAGCAACTTTAAGCGATGAGTGAATTGTGCTATCACTGATCTCAGGTGAAACATCTGCATGAGACATAAGGAGAAGAAACAATGGCACTGCTGCTGAATCGTGAAGAGGTGATGTCGGTTCTGACCATGAAGGACTGCATTGAAGCGATGGAGGGAGCGTTCTCCGAATTGGCCAATCAGACAGCGGTGCTTCCTTTGAGAAACGTAATCAGTGCCCCAAAGGGAATATCTCTCTACATGCCGGCTTATCTTCAGGGCATGAACGCCTTGGCCTGCAAGGTAGTTACCGTGTACAAGAAGAATCCCACCGAATTCAACCTTCCCACCATCATGGGTACCGTTCTGCTGCAGAATCCCGACACAGGTCAGGTAACCTGTATCATGGATGGCAGTTATCTAACAGCAGTACGTACCGGTGCGGCAAGCGGACTGGCTACCAGATATCTGGCCAGAGAGAATGATGGCCAGACCACTTCGATCTACGGTGCCGGGGTGCAGGCCCAGATGCAGCTGTGGGCGGTAACCGAAACGCGCTCAATATCCAGGGCCATGGTATTCGATGTAATCCCGGAGGCAGCAGAAAGGCTGGCAGCAACCATGAGTGAGAAGCTCGGCATCTCGATTGATGTCCCGGAGAATCCTGATGTTCTCCTGGAAGCCGATATTATCTGCACCGCCACTTCCTCCCCCACTCCACTATTTGACGGCTCCAGAGTCAGGGCCGGAACTCACATTAATGGAATTGGCAGCCACACACCGAATGCGAGAGAACTCGACAGCGAGATTGTGAAAAGATCATTGTTTATTGCCGACTCGCGCGAAGCCTGCCTTAAAGAAGCCGGCGATATAATGATCCCCATCTCTGATGGAGAATTGACGGCAGATCACATTCATGCCGAGTTGGGAGAAGTCGTAGCAGGTTCAAAGGAAGGCAGAACATCCGACGATCAGATAACTCTTTTCAAATCTAATGGACTAGCCATCCAGGATGCCGCTGCCGCCAGGCTGGTCTATGACAAGGCACTGGAGGCAGGTATAGGAACAGAAGTTGCAATTTAAATGGAGATAACCAGGGGAGATTGAGTTCCGATCTGAATTACCTGTAACCTTAAGCCTTTAGAGCATCGATTACCGCATCAAAATCAGGCCAATATTCGTCGATAACTTCATAGCCTGCTATAGTACTTTCACCGTGACAGGCCAATGCAGCAACGTGGAACGCCAGGGCGAGACGATAGTCACCAAAGCAGTCAAATTCACCGCCATCATGAACTGTTTTCCCCCGGAATATCAATCCATCCGGATACTCACCCACATCCAGATCCAGAACCTTCAGGTTCTGCACAAGAGCAGAGATATAATCGATCTCCATATCCCTTAAATCTTCAATATCCTTTACGTACGTTTCACCTTCAGCAAATGCTGCAGCAACAACCAGCGCAGGAATATCCTCCATGAGCCAGGCGACACTTTTACCTGAGATTCCAGTACCTTTCAGCTTCGAACGTCGAATATGGATATCACAAACTGATTCACCTCCAACCATACGGCGGTTATCCAATTCGATCTTACCGCCCATGCGAGAAAGAACCTTCACAATTTCTCTGCGACCAGGATTCAGCCCGACATCTTTCAGAATCAGGTCGGACTTAGGCAATAACAGAGCTGCTACGATGAGATAGAGTGCCGCTGAAATATCTCCGGGCACGATAATCTCATTGCCCTGCAGAATTCCACCTGGTTCAAGTCGAACACTATACTCACCATGACCTCCACCCGAGGTTTTACTGTTCAGGTTTGCGCCAAAGGTCTTGAGTAATCTCTCGGCGTGATCCCATGTGCGAAACGGTTCAGCAAACTCAATCGGGAAAGAAGATCCAAGTCCTGCCAGCAGGGTTGCTGCTTTGACAATTGCAGAGCCCTTTGGATTCTGATACGACATCCCCATTAGTCGCCCCGCCCTGATCTCCAGAGGGAGAGAGCCCTCCTCAGGCAATTCAAAATCAGCACCCAATACCTTTAGAGGATTTAATGTCCGATAAATGGAGTGCCTGTTGAGTCGATCACTTCCTGTCAGAGTGGCATTGATTTTCTGCCCAGCCAGCACTCCAGTCATCAATTCAAGGGTAATAACAGAATCACCACAATCAATACTCTGCTCTGGCTGAGTTAAACCAGGTCCACCGGAAAATGCACCTGTCCCTTTAACAACAACTGTATCCCGCCTGTCACCTCTTTCGATTTCAACACCAAGTACTCTCAGACAGGCAGCAGTCTTCTGCACATTCTGTCCTGGGGCAATACCTCGAATGATAGTCTCTCCTTCAGCCAAAGCTCCCAGGATCAGACTCAAATGGCTGATATACTCATCCCCTGGCGGTTTATAAACCCCTTGTAGACTCTTGATGCGATTGACAGTCTTACCTTCAGGCTGAGTGGACGGAACTTCAGTCAAAGCGGCTCCTTATGGTTTAATGCAATCGTCTTAATTGCCAGTATCCTTAAACCAGCCAATTCAAAATGGTCAAGCACATCCGTGTTCTCTACAACAAATGGATTCGAATAACTTCATTTTCTGTTGAAAGAAAAGGAAAGAGTTAAGACAAAAGTGCAGACATAGAATTCAGGATTTTTCTCTTACACGATTCCCTGATCTGGTTAAATATCGTACTTATAAATTGGATTTATTGGTAATTTCAATCAGAGGTAATTCAAGTACAAACATAGATCCCTTCCCCTCTAAATTTCTTGCTTCAAGTTTTCCTCCATGTGCTTTAGCGATTTGATTTGTCAGAAATAATCCGATTCCGAAACCCGATTCTTTTGTGGAATAGAGGGCTTCAAACATTTCTGAAACAAAACCCATAGGTAAACCAGGGCCATGATCTCGAACGCAAAACTGGCAGTATTGGGCTTGTTGAAATATAGATTGGGTCAATATTGACTTGCTCTCAACAACCAATTCTGGAAATGGTCCTTCTGAGTTCTGACTTTCCCAAGCATTCTTTATAAGATTCTTCAATGCAGTGATAACCAGTTCTTTATCCCAATTTCCATACATCCCAATTGTGTTATTTAAACCTCTTATATTTGTGTTTAATTGTTCCAATAACAAGTCTTGGTTAAGCTGTTGGATTAGATCTGATATCTCAATTTTTTCACAGTTAAGTTTGACTTTCATTATCCCAATTAATTTTTCTGATAACTGGCGAGCTGTACGAACTTCAATCAATACATGCTTTAATGCTTCCTTATGATCTGTACCTCCTTTGATAGCATAATCGGATATCATCATAATTCGATTTAGCGGCCTAGATAGTTCATGCAACAAGGAAGCTGTTGCCTTTCCCATCTCTGCTAATTGGCTCTCCCTTTCCATCCTTGCTTGCCACCTATTTCTCTCCATCCACAATCCGGCAAGAGTTGTTAATCCAATAAGTGGCATAGCTAATAGTAGTACTGAGAATTCACCATAGTTTAAGTAAAGGATTGCCATTATAAGAGCTAATGGAACAGATGCTAATGATACCAATACTTCTCTTAG
>VAPA010728631.1_pt1 | contig 11739 bp, 13 predicted proteins | sample 3395041 | NCBI WGS metagenome assembly VAPA01 (sample SAMN08290432, study PRJNA428436) | hydrothermal vent metagenome | isolation source: Deep-sea hydrothermal vent chimney | place: Indian Ocean: Southwest Indian Ridge | depth 1973 m m
ACGTAACCTTTTAAAGAACAATTTGTGTTCTGTAGCAAGCTTGCAGCAAATATTATGTAAAATTTCAACCGCGTAATTGCACGATTTAAATAAATTTATAAATGGTCGGGGCGAGAGGATTTGAACCTCCGACCCCTGGTCCCCCAGACCAGTGCGCTAACCAGGCTGCGCTACGCCCCGAATTTACTCTCCATTCAATTATTCAAATTTTAATACTCTGCGCTCCCGATACTCGGGATTAATAACGACTAAGGACTTTTACTCCATCCTCGCAAAAGCCCCAGTCTCATTGAATACTCCCCGAATTTATTTTCCATACTTAAGTGTGCCCTACCCACACCGGCATGTATTAATACTAAATTATGTTTGATGGAATTCGATGGGCAATACATCTGATACAAGATAAAAGAAGCAAAATGCGAATTTAAGAATTATCGTGGATCATGGATCGTGAATCCCAAATCAAGTTTTATGTTATTTTTTCTTTTCTACTTCAGTGTCTTCAAAATCGCTTTTAGTTTTTTCCTGACGTTATCAATTGTTTCAATTGGAACAGAGTTTTGTTTACGCGGAGTTTCATTATATTTTTTTTTCACTCCCGCAATAGTATATTTATCCTGATACAGGAGTTGTTTAATCTGAAGTATCAGTTCTACGTTCTTCCTTGTATATATACGCTGTCCGGCTTTATTTTTTCTTGGTGTTAAAAAAGAGAATTCAGATTCCCAGTATCTTAAAACATACGGCTCGACTTTTGCTATATCGCTGACTTCTCCTATCTTGTAGAAGAGCTTATCAGGAATCAGGGTTCTCTGGCGCGATGCTTCCATTTGTAATTACCCCTTTTCAATCAGGGATTTAAACTGTAAACTCGGCTTGAATGTTACTACTTTCCTCTGACTAATCTGGATCTCTAACCCGGTCTTGGGATTTCTGCCTTTGCGAGCGCTTTTCTTTCTGACTAGAAAAGTCCCGAATCCAGCTATCTTAATCGACTCCCCTTCCGAAAGAACGTTCTTCATGGAATCAAAAAGAGTTTCAATTATTTCCGCGGCCTCTTTTTTTGGTAGCCCCACTTTCTCATAGACCTTGTCTGCCAACTCTGCCTTTGTCATAGCCCCCCCACTGTTATTATTTGAGCGTTTTTCGCCCGCCGGCTGTTAATTTTTTGTTAAATTATAAGAGGATATACGTACCTTGTCAAGATAATTTAGTTTAAGGAAATCCGGCTTATTTTGCAACCCTTTTTTAATATACATGCACGAAATAATCATCCAGCAGGCTCCAGGCTTTCTTGCAAAAGCCGATATTTAGCAAACTCATGTCAAACAACCTTCCATGGCTGAGGCAGAAAAAGCCTCTCATACGTCATCAGGGCAAATCTGTCGGTCATTCCAGCAATGAAATCACAAACTACTCTTTTTTTATTACTAATTCTCTTCTCAGGTATTTCATTAAATACTTCTTCTGTATGATCAATGTAATAATTATAAAGATCATGAAGGATTTTTTTTGCCTTTTTAAATTCCCGTTTTGTTACTTCTCCTTCATAAATATTTTCATACAGGAAATCTCTCAGGGCATAAGTCATTCTGCTGATTTTTCCGCTCATACAAATATTCTTCACACCTTGTGACATAGTAGTGTATATAACATCCTTCACCATTGTATCGATCCTTTTTGCGTGCGTACTGCCGAGTTTAAAGAATTTCGACGGAATATCCGACCGCTTAAGCACATGTGCCCTCATAGCATCATCCAGGTCATGGTTAATATAAGCTATAACATCGGATATCCGTACTATCTGACCTTCAAGGGTCTCGTTCTTACATTTATTCTGGAAAATCTCACCCCTGCCCTTTGAATGTTTCAATATTCCGTCCCTGACCTCAAAGGTCAGATTAAGGCCCTGACCATGGCTTTCAAGAACATCGACAACCCGCAAACTCTGCTTGTAATGATCAAACCCGCCCGGATAAATCTCACGCAATATGACTTCACCGGCATGCCCGAAAGGCGTATGCCCCAGATCATGCCCCAGAGCAATCGCTTCTGTCAGATCTTCATTCAATCTGAGCGCCCTGGCGATAGTCCTTGCGATCTGGGAAACCTCAACCGTATGAGTTAATCTGGTTCTGTAATGATCCCCTTTGGGGGCAAGAAAGACCTGCGTTTTATGTTTTAATCTTCTGAAAGCCTTTGAATGTATTATCCGGTCTCTGTCCCGCTGAAAGCATGTCCTGATCTCGTCTTCTCTTTCCTTTTTCCTCCTGCCCCTGCTTTCTGAACTAAGACAGGCATTGAGATGAAGGGTCTGCCTTTCAATTTCTTCTGTCTGTTCTCTGATAGTACTCATGGAATTTTCATATTCGCGCCCGGATTATTTTACCGCCATAACCAGTACGGCGTCACTGACCATCTTCTTAGCGGGCCTCCTGAAACCGGCCTTTAATAACCACTGCCTGATCTCTCCCGGAGAATAACATCTGCCTCCCGTATTATTTACAAGCATATTGACAGAAAACAATGCGCTATGAGATGGCTGTGTCCTGTCTTCTTCAATAAAGAATTCCTGCACTACAATTCGTCCATCTTTATTCAGCGCCTTCCTGCATTTTCTCAGCACTTTCAAATTGTCTGCTGGAGAGTATGAGTGAAGTATCTGGCTTATAAAGACAAGATCATACCCACTGCCTATATCATCGTTAATGAAATCTCCCTGAACAACATCAATATTGTTGATGTCTTTTTCTCTTATCAGGCCTTTTGCTATCTTCATGGTATCAGGGACGTCAAAAAGCACAACGCGCTCCACTTTCCCCGCCATCTCCATAGAATACGTGCCGGGCCCTCCGCCGAGGTCAAGTGCTTTCTTAACGCCTTTCATATTTATTGTCCTGATAATTTTCTTTGCCTTTAAAACGGCGAGATTGTGCATCCCCCTGATAAAGTCCGTGTGTGTCCTCGATCTGCGGTTCGGCAGGCCTGTTTTAACCACAGTGTCAAGCCCTGACCAGTTATCCCATAAACTATCAACATGCCTGATGATATCGCCCTGGTAATGAGGACCCCCGGAAACCAGGAAATATGAGGCCTTTGCGGAATTGCGGTACCTGTTTTTTCGTTTTATCAGCAGGCCGATGCCCGTAAGCGCATCAAGAAGGATCTCAGTTGCCCTGACATCCGTGTGAATAGTTTTGGCCAGGGATCTGGATGATTGATCTCTTTCCAGATGGTCAAACACCCTGAAATTGTTTGCCGTAAGCAGTACCCGCGATGTCTGAAAACTTCCCCACAGTTGTCTGAGCTGTTTTGCCTGCTCACTAATTCCAGGCATGTTCTAGAGTCCCATTTTCTTCAGAGCATCGTCACCGATATTCTTCGCCTCAGGCGCGTCATCAGGCAGGTAAAGCATGACACCGCCTTTAACAGGTCTTATGATTATCTTGCCATCTTCCGCAAGTTTGGTAGTCGCTTCTACAGGATTTGCCCCATCATAATATTTCTTAAAGGCATTATTGAATCCTGAATAGACAGTGTGTATCCCCTTATATCCTTCTTTTCTCAGATCAACTATAGCCTTCTTCACGAACTCTTCCACACTTAACTTCTCTGACATATTACCCTCCTTTTAGAATTCAGATCTCTTTAAGCTGATTTACTATCAAGCTCTATTTCAGATTCAATCGAAATGGCTTTCTGCCTTCTCAAATCTTCTATTTTATTTAGTGGTTTCTCAAGCATATTGCTCCTCGTAGTAACAAGCGCGTCATATTCTCTCCTTGCCGCATCCAGCCTTTCACCCATTAGTCTGAACTTATCCTTATAGGCACTCCATTGTTTATAAAACTCACCGAGCAGTTTAAGTATTTCAGAAGCGGTCTGTTCAAGACTGAAATTCTCTATTGCCTGTCTGATGACGGCAAGTACCGCATAAAGAGTAAAAGGGGAACATAAAACGACCTTTTGTTTCAGCGACTCGTCCATTATCGACCTGTCCGACTCATTTATAAAGCTGTACACCTGCTCGTTGGGAATAAAAACAAGCACATAATCAACTGTGTTATCCGCAGGATTAATATAATCCCGTGTAGTCACCTGTTTAACCATCATCTTCGTATTCTTGATCAGCTCATCCTTATATCTTTTCTTATCATGATCAGAATCGGCATCTATATAATGAACATAATTATCGAGTGGAAATTTAACATCCATATTTATCTTCATGCCGTTCGGCATAAAAAAAGTAAAATCAGGTCTGCCGGTAGAACCCTCCAGTGTTTTTTGTTTTATATAATTGATCCCCTCTACCATTCCCGCCAGCTTAATGATATCTTCAGCCATTCTTTCGCCCCACTCGCCTCTTTTTTTGGAGCTTGCCAGTGCAAGTCTGAGATGCTCAGTTGTATCCCTGAGTTTTGATGTGACCTCTTCATGCTTTTCGATAAGTGTTGAAACCTGTACACTTCCCTTCCCTACATCCTCAATCCTCCGCTTAACGTCTGAAAGAGTTTTGTCCATTTCCTTAAGACTTTTATCAATCAGATTTTTCTTGCCTTCAAGTTCATTTTTTCCTTCAACGGTTTGAGTCCTAAGTGTTTCATTTGCAAGGTTAAGAAACCGTTTGGAATTTTCATCAAGAGCGTCTAACGATATTGATTTAAATGTTTCACTGAGTTCCGTCCTGATTGTTTCAAGGCGTGCTTTTTCTTCATGAAGATATTTCTGAGATTCCTCAAGTCTTGCATTAGCCTGCCTTTCCGCGTCAAGATCGTTTCTGACCTGAGTGATCTCCCCATCTTTTTGCTGAAGCTGCAGCCTCAATTCGCTGTTAACCGCATCAGCGCCTTTTGTTCGGGAAGACGCGATGAGCCATGCAACCGTGCCGCCTATGAATGTCCCTGCGATGAATATTAAGATAGTTGAAGTTGTCATATAATCACTTTCGGAGCTGCTTTCCCTATTTGAAAAGTCTACTATATTCTATCCTGAATCTCCACATATAAATTAAGGACTTAACACTCACTGTGCAATATGTATATTTAACTTTATTTCCCGATAAGTGAACTCATTACAGCCCTTCCTGCCTTATGAAAAGCAAATGCCGCCTGACGGCAAGCTGTTAGATATACAATTCGATTATACCATTAAATACAGCAAGTTGCACGTTTTCATTAAAGCATAAGATTAGGCTTTCTTATGAAGCGGGGCTTTTCTCCGCGAAGAGTCCTGACTGTCCAATAGCTGAAGCAGCTGCTGTCTGATCAAGATCAGCTTCTTATAAGAACTGATGAACATTTTATATGAATTTCTGCTGCCGTCCAGCATACTACCATGCAGAGGCTCACAGAAAAACCAGGTACAATGAAAGGGCCTTCTCCATCTTGGCAGAGAACATCCGTTCTCTTTTAAAAAAGTACAAAGATCTGTCGCCTGTCTGTCGAGGTTAAACGATGGCGCAGCAACACCAAGGGCAGAGAGAAATATACGATCTTCTTCGTCATAATACCCGTGCTTAACCATGCAGCAGACAGTCTTGCACCTGGGACATATCTTTGAGGTATGTTTTTCAAAATACTCTGAAACAATCTCAAGCAGGCCTTTAAGTTCAGAAGCAAGTTTTTTTTTATCATTTGTGATCATAAGTCATATTACTTTACCATCAAGCATCCTTATGATATGTCCGCATTTGGACGCAAGGTCTTCATTGTGCGTTACTACAAGAAAAGTTACTCCTTTTCTGTTTATATCCAAAAGTAATCTGAATAGTTCCTCTCCTGTCCGGGTATCAAGATTTCCGGTAGGTTCATCAGCAAGAATAACTTTGGGCTCCAGAATCAGCGCCCTTGCAACAGCGACTCTCTGCTGTTCTCCGCCTGAAAGTTCACCCGGCTTATGCAGCAGCCTCTCAGAAAGGCCTACTTCTCCAAGGATTGCCTCTGCTTTTGAATACGCCGCTTTCCGGTCCATACCGCCGATAAGGGCCGGCATCATGGTGTTTTCGATAGCGTTGAACTCAGGCAGCAGGTGGTGAAACTGAAATACAAAACCTATTGTCTTATTTCTGAATTCAGCTAAGGCGTTATCATGCATAGTAAAAATATCTTCGCCTTCATAAAATACGCTGCCAGTTGTAGCCTTATCAAGCGCTCCCAGTATATGAAGGAGCGTGCTTTTGCCGACTCCTGACGGACCCATAACCGCCGTCATCTCACCATGCCCCAGGTCAAAACTGATATTATTAAGCACATCAATCTGCCCAACAGGCCCTGAAAAAGACTTCCCCAGTCCCTTAATTCTTATTAGCGGTTCCATCTTTATTCTCCGGCTGCGTTTTTTTCCCTTCTTTTCTCTTTCCCTGAATAGAGTCAAGTTCTTCCTTCAACTGGATTATTTTCCTTGCCGCCTTTTTCTGACCCTGCTTAATGTCATCTATCGTATTACCAACCTCTTTAATTGCCTCACCAATTATTATCGTTCCATCTCCGATCCATCTGAACGGTTCCCCGCCCTTCCATACCGCGACTCCCACGATAATCGCGATCACCAATATTATTGAGCCTATTATCTTAAACAGTAATTTAAACATTGCCATCCTTTATTTTTAACGTCTGTCTTTTTCAGCTTCTTATCTTCCGTCAGCCCTCGCGGCTAATTTTGTGGTAACAAAATTGCGAGGGTCACTTTTCACTCATATCTCAATGGTTCCACAGGATCCATTTTCGCTGCCTGCCATGATGGATATATTGTTGCCATAAAACTGATAAATACCGCGGTAAATGCAACTACCAGAAACTCTATCATGCTGATCCTTACGGGAAGATAACTTAGGTAATAAACATCAGAGGGAAGATTTATGAACTGATAAGTTTCCAAAAGACGGCAAAGAACGTAACCGGACGCAAGCCCGATTATCGTACCGATAAGACCGATAATCAGGCCGTGGGCCATAAATATCAGCATAATCCCCCCTTTAGCAGCCCCCATTGCCTTAATAACAGCTATCTCCCTTGCTTTTTCCATAACTATCATTATGAGGTTGCTGATAATATTAAAAGACGCGACAAGAACTACAAGGACAAGGATCAGGAACATTACGTATTTTTCAAGTTCAAGGGCAGAGAACAGGTTTCTGTTCATCTCCATCCAGTCCCTTGCGTAATAAGGAGAACCCAATGAACTCTCTACCTTCTCCGCTATCTCTTTTGAGTTATAAATGTTATCAACTTTGACCTCAATGCCGGTTACGTCACCATCGAGTTTAAAGAACTCCTGCGCGTCAGTCATATTGACCAGGGCAAGGCTGGCATCATATTCATACATTCCAACCTCAAATATGGCCGCAACTTTAAACTTCTTCATCTTAGGCAGCATACCCATCGGACCAATGTCACCTACCGGGGAGATCATTGTTATCTCGTCTCCGATAAACAGGCCAAGGCCCCTTGCAAGGCCCCTGCCGACCGCGATGCCGGGGATATCCGGACTGTTCACAAAATCTCCCACACTTCCTTCCTTGATAAACTCAAGGACATTCGTTGTCTCGGATTCGATCTCCGGTTCTATGCCCCTTACCATAACTCCATTCGCCCTGTCGCCAAAGCCCAGCATAACCTGGCCGTAAACAACAGGAGAGGAACTGCTTACTCCCTGTATTCTGTTGATGTTCTTTCTCAGCGATTCATGATCTTTGATCTTGCCGGTATAACTCAAGACTACGATATGCGCGTTCACTCCCAGGATCTTGCTCTGAAGATCATCATGAAACCCGCCCATGACGGAAAGCACTGTTGTCAGGGCCGTTACACCAAGGGCAACTCCTCCGACAGAGATCAAAGTGTTAAGAGATATGCCGCGATTTGTCTTCTTTGACCTGAAATAACGGAATGCTATGAATAACTGATAAGGTAAGTTCATATGTAAATACAAAAGTTCAAATTAGTTATCCCTGACTGTATGGATAACTCGTTCAAAATTGTTTAATATTGTTCAACATTGAACTACTTTGAGCTATATTGAACTGTTTGAACCCGTTTTATTTTTATTGTTCCGGTTTTAATTGCGGAAACAGCATTACATCCCTTATGGACTGTGAATTGGTCAGGAGCATTAGTAATCTGTCTATACCGATCCCCTCTCCTGCTGCCGGGGGCATACCAATTTCCAGCGCCCTGACAAAGTCCTCATCCATCAGATTTGCCTCTTCGTCTCCCTTTTTACGGGCTTCCACCTGTTCCAGGAACCTCTGCTTCTGGTCCGCCGGATCATTAAGTTCTGAAAAAGCGTTTGCCAGTTCGCTACCTCCAACAAAAAGTTCAAACCTTTCAACAAGATTCGTATCGTCTTTCTTTCTTCTTGCAAGCGGAGACAGTTCAACTGGATAGTCCTTGATAAAAACCGGCTGAATAAGCCCGGGTTCAACTTTTTCCTTGAAGATCTCATCAATCAGTTTGGCGAAAGTAATATTATCGGGAACATCAATATTATTCTTCGCGGCAAATTCTCTGGCTTTTCCCAAATCCTTAAAAACATCCGGATCAACCCCCTGCTCTTCCATCGCATCCTGCATATTTATCCTCGGCCACGGCGGAGTAAAATCGATCACGGTTTCACTATCCTCTCCAAAAGGCACTTTAAGGCCGCCAGTGACTTTTCTGCACAGGTAGGACATAAACTCCTCGGTAAAGTCCATAAGATAATTGTAATCCACATAAGCTATGTAAAACTCGAGCATGGTGAACTCAGGGTTGTGCTTTTTGGATATTCCTTCATTTCTGAAATTCTTATTGATCTCATAAACCTTTTCATAACCGCCTACAAGCAGTTTTTTCAGATATAGTTCCGGCGCTATCCTTAGATAAAGGTCAATACCAAGAGCTTTATGATGAGTCTTGAACGGCTTCGCTGCTGCTCCTCCAGGTATCTGATGCATCATGGGAGTCTCAACTTCTATGAATCCCCTGTCATCAAAATAATCTCTTACCGCCTTTATTAATTTACTGCGTTTTATGAATATGTCCCGGACGTTGGGGTTGACGATCAGGTCAACATACCTCTGACGGTAACGCGTTTCAATATCTTTAAGGCCATGCCATTTTTCAGGTAACGGTCTCAGTGATTTGCAGAGGATAGAAAAACTTTCAACCTGAATTGTCAGCTCGTCTGTCTTTGTCCTGAACAGCCGGCCGCTCAACCCGATAATATCGCCAATATCCATATTTTTTAGAATCGCGTAGTCCTCACCCACAACGTCTTTCCTGAGGTAAACCTGAATCTTACCCGTTGCATCCTGTACATGCGCAAAAGTCGCCTTGCCGAAATTTCTTAACGCGACAATCCGCCCCGCTATAGTGCAGTCCAGACCAGCTTCCTCAAGCTCTTCTTTACCCAGCCGGCCATACTCGTCAAATATATCAGCCGCCCTGTTTTTAACCGCAAAAGGCATGCCATACGGATCAATACCTTCAGCCCTGAGCTTGTTGAGCTTTTTGATCCTCTCCTGTATTAATTCGTTAATTTCTTCCATTATCTATTCATTCAAAACAAAAGGAGTTTGAAAGATATAAAAAGAGAACTGACAACTGCCTTTTATTCAAGCAACCCGGAAAGAATTTCTGTTTTTTCTTCTATCATTTTGTCCAGCTCTTCCTGACTCATCTTTATCTTGAAAAGCTCATCCGCAATACCCAGGGAAGTCATAATCGCGGCCTTTACGTGGTTTACATTTGGCGCGGCACTGTAGATCTCTTTAAGTTTTTCATCAACATACCGGGCCAACTGCTTGATGTATGCTTCATCTTCATCCGTTCGCACAGAATAACTCTGTCCCAGAATCTTAACCTCTACGGAATTCATTGTCTCACCGCCTTGTTATTGTGCCCCTGCCGTCCGGCCAGCGAAGCAGCCCTGCAGAAACAGCTAATTACAAGAGGAAATCTCCCCCTAAATCTTGACCTCGTCAAGCTCTTTAATTAACTCTTCTATTTGCGACTTTACATCCTCACGTTCATTGTTCAGCTTTTCAACATTGGCATGCAGCTTATCTATATTTTTCAGGTCCTGCCTGCCGGCTTTCAGTTCATCATCTTTTTTCTTCAGCTCTTCCTGCGTCTTCTCCAACTTAAGGGTCAGGGCCTTGTTCTCATCGTTGACTTCCTTTATTTTACTGACCACCTGCATTATTTTTTCTTCCAGCAACTTCACCTTTTCCATTAACGAATCCCCTTTCACAAAATCAAATATCTTTTGTTTCATTAATTGTAACTTATCAAAACATCAATAGAAAGTAAACCCCATTCAAACCATAGTACCGTTTTTCCCATTAACAGGCCGGCTATTCCCCGCCTTCCGTCATGGGCAGGCCCTCTATCGCCCGGTACTGCCAGTAACTCCTTAATACTTTTTTCACGTATTTCCTTGTCTCCCTGTAGGGGATATCCTCAATAAACTCCTCAATATCCCGATGTTTTGAGCCTGCAAGCCACTTCCGTACCGCTCTTTCTCCCGCGTTGTAAGCGGCAATTGCCAAAGGTATTTCCTTAAATTCCCTTATCAGTAACGACAAATAATGCGTTCCCAAAGATATATTCGCTTTAACAGAATAGATATCAAAATCATCCCCGGCATCCATATTTAATTTTCGCCTCATTCTCTGAGCAGTAGCCGGCATAAGCTGCATCAAACCAGATGCCCCTGCTATTGAGGAAGCCTCGGGATCAAACCTGCTTTCTTCCCTGATAAGAGCCATAATCAGATATGCATCGACATTCTCCCGTCTGGAAGCGTCCTCAACAATATGAGGAAAACCCCGCGGGAACGAGAGCGGAAGGAACTCCTCGTCCTCAATACCTTCCGCGAAATAGATTATCCTGTTATATTCGCCGATTTCGATTGCTGTAAACGCCAGGTATTTAAAAACCCGGCCATCCCTGACAGACGTTAAAACAGATTTTATTTCCTCAGCAGCCTCTCTGTTCATGCCAAGAGATTTAAGTATTTCAATCCGCGCATAGACGATCCCATTTGGTACTGCCGGCATTGTGATCTCAATCTTGTCTGCTCTCCCGGACCCCGGATTGCGCAATCTGGACAGGAAACCATAATAACCCCTGTTCTTTGACAGCTCTGTATAACCGGAACTGTCTTTTTCAGGACAGCCGGCCTGTTCGCCCCGGCCCGCATTCATCTCCAGACACTCATTAGTAATTATTTCCCGGGTCTTTGTTTCCCAATATCTATACTTATCCCGGTCCTTATTCCCGGACCCGGATGCAAGTTCAGAGAAATACTTAAGCGATTCACTATATCGTCTATTGGTGTAGTGCATCCATCCAAGACTCCATAGCGCATCCTTTTCTTCTTTGGGAAAACTCTTTACGACCCGTTTATAGATATCCTCCGCTTCACTTAACTTCCCATCCCGCCTGGCTTTGTCACCCTGGGCTAAAAGCAGTTTGGCAAGGTATTCATTTCCAGGATAGGTCGTTTCCAGTGAATTAATTGCCGCACGAAATCTGTCGAATTCCTTTATCCTGAACAACGCACGCGCCATCCAGTACATTGCCTTGGGAGTTTCAATGAGCCGGAAATTCTCAGCAGCCGCATCGTATTTCTTCTGGTTAAACTGGCTTACCCCGGCTTTGAATCTGATCTTCTCTGAAAGGGCCGGATCCTTTATGTGTTCGAGGATGCCAGTATATTCAATTTCCGCCTGCGCAAAATCACCTGTCTTAAACAGAT
>VAPA010154762.1_pt1 | contig 11735 bp, 14 predicted proteins | sample 3395041 | NCBI WGS metagenome assembly VAPA01 (sample SAMN08290432, study PRJNA428436) | hydrothermal vent metagenome | isolation source: Deep-sea hydrothermal vent chimney | place: Indian Ocean: Southwest Indian Ridge | depth 1973 m m
GATTGTGTAGAGTAGAGGGGCTGCGTGGCCTTTTGACAGTATAAACCTGTCCCTTTCTTTCCATTCGGGGTCATCGGGCCTGTAATTCATCTTTGAAAAGTAGATTGCAACTGCAACGTCAACAGCGGAGAGGGATCCGCCGGTATGGCCTGATCCGGATTTTGTAAGCATCTTTAAGATGCCTATCCTGACTTCTACGGCAATGTCTTCCAGTTTTGCGGAATCAGTGATCTTATCTATCTTAACGGTACTCAATGACTATATTCTGTTACCCGGGGGCTTATACATTGAGCCTGCCTCCCAGTAATGCCTTTATCATATTCTTGTGCTGGTTCTCCATCAACTGTTTGACAGTCTCATCCGCCCTGTCGTCCTTCATAATGTCTTCATAGCTGATCTTTTTGGACGCTATTACAGCTCCCTTTCGATATATTGTAGTGGTTATAACAGGGTTGTTAGGACCGGTATTTTCGGTCTGAACATGAAAGATATCGTTTTTGTAGACAATATTATTATTAAACCCGGCAAGCATAGTCATAGATTATAAAACGGAAGGTCATCGATAATCAACAGCTTTTTACATAAATACGGAAACAGGCATTATTAACCGCTTTTAAAATGCCTGGACTGAGGACGGCTGTCATGTTTATCCGCGAATATACCATTCGAAACTGTCCGGGGCAGGGGGAACATTTTTCGGGCTTTTGCAAACAGTATGCGTGACAGTATGTAACAGAGAATAAACGTGAACACGTATCCGACCGTGATCCGTTTGCCAGGGAATAACAGCAGGCTGAAGCGCACGTCTGAAAAGCGGTACTGCATCCAGCCGAGAGCTATGAACAAAGGCCATAAAGAAGCGGCGGAAAGCGAGATGCGCGTGAAAAACGATTTTCCAAATGCGTCATTTGCCCTGCTGTTGCATGCCTTGTACGCGGGCTTGTCCCCGGCCTTCAGCGCCTTTATGGAGAGGTCTTGAAAACGGGCCATTTCCTCATTGTCACAGGCTATTTTTTTTCTGTTTATCCGGAAGGCCGCTGAGATAAAATATTCTCCAATAATTACACAGGCAAGGCAGAGAATAAATGTGCCTAAAAAGTATCCGGCGACATTATGGTCCGGAAGCCTGTAAAACGGCATCAGGGCCTTATCCATCTGCGCAAATAAAAAAGTAAAAAAATCCATTATATCTCTTTCTTACTTTTGACTCCTCGCATTTCTCATATAATTTAAAACGGCGGTACTATGCTGTATCCAAGGAACCCTTTTGACGTATATCTGATTCCAACGTATACGGCAAGCACGACAAAAAGCCTTTTCAGCCAGATATCCGGGATGAATCTTGATGTACGGGGCCCGATCATGGAGCCGATAAATATGCCAAAAAGTTCAAGTCCGATCAATGGCCAGTAAACAACAACTCCCTTGATCACCATAAAGGAAAAAATGCTTATTATCATGCCTACAAGAACTGTCAGGGCCGATGTCCCTGCAACAAGGAACATGGGAAGGCCCGCGACGCTGGTCAGAAACGGTACGAACAGGAATCCGCCGCCTATGCCCAGAAAAGAGGCCAGGGCAGCTATAAAAAACCCTCCGATTACGGGAAAAACAGGCCTGAAACTGAATTCAACCCCATAGAATGTAAACCGGACTCTCGCAAAGCTCCACTCGACTATTTTTACTCCGTGTTGTGTTGTATCGACTGCCTCATTGTTATTCAGCTTTATATGGGCTTCTTCAAATGCTTTGGCAGCTGCTTTAGCGTTTTTCTTTTTCGATTGTCCTTTTGATGTGGTTTCATAAAACAGAAATCCGCCGATAACAAATACGCAGAGGCCGAAATATCCGATATACTGGCTGAGTTTTATCTTGCCTGCAGTAATGACCGGCACTATGACGCTGCCTGTTACAGAGCCCAAGGCAAGGGCGATTCCGAGCGGCAGAACCAGTCTGCCCATCCTGTAGTAATTTATAGATGAAATCATGGCGCTTAAACTTACCATCCACTGGTTTGAGACCCTGATGCTGTCAGTCAGCATTTTGTTAAGCGCAGGATTTGTACTTTTAAAGCTGTTTGCATAGTTTCCAAGGCCGAATATAGTGATATGGCCGACGCCGGCCATTATGCCGCCGAAGGCTCCAACAGTCGAAAATATCCAGCCAACCCAGACAGCCCATAAAAAAGCAATAATCAGGTTAACATCAGGGGCCCCGGGAATATTGAGAAAACCGCTTTCAGCAGAAGGATCGATCATGCCTTTTCCAGTGCCGGCCGGTGTCCTGGATATCGCATCTGCGAGCGCATCCGCCCATGCCGGTGTATAATCCAGAACTACTGACAAAGCAAGTACAATCAGGGTGATCAGTGGCAAGTAATTTTTTCTGCCTGTGTCAATCATATTATTAACCCCTTTTAAGCATCCGGAAAAACCGAACAGCTAAAGAGAACCGCCTTTTTTTTAGGTATATTGGCTGCATCAAATTCTTCAACCAGCTCTTCATGAGTTATCCTGCCGTTTCTTAAACCGCCGGTCTTTGCAAGAACCTTGTCATTAAGATAAACAGCAGGGGCTTTTGCGTCGGGACCGGCATCTTTTTTCGGGATTATTTCAACTATAATAGAATAAGTTTTTGCCACTTCTTCAGCAGCAGCCATATTGATCTTGCATCTTTTACCAGGGTAATTCTTGTTTATTAGCTTAAGTATATCTGCCATGTTGCCAGCCTCCTTTTTACTGTGCAATATTCTTATATATTTATATGAGCATGTTATGCCCAAAAAAATTCTTTATAGACGACTAATTAAATAACCTGCTTTTCGCGCAATAATTATCATAATTATTAAAATAGTTAGAACGTCATATTTATGTCAGCTTTCATCACAACGTCTTTATAGTAGTTAGCAGGATCCGCGACCTCCACGCCATCAATCAGGTCGCTTTTTTTCATGCCGAATAACGGCATATTTAAAGGACAGGCAAGGATCGTGGCCCCTTCCGCATTTAACATTATAAAAAGATCTTCAACTTCAGGCAAATTCATCTCGTCCATTTTATCAATTACTGTCTTACCTGCCTTATCACCTTCATCAGGCAGGCAGGCAAGTTCACCTATCTTGTCCTTGTGAACTACATTAATGCCTTTCGCCCCGAAATATATCGTTACCTTTGCGTTTGCCCTTAAAAGACTTAACGCTGTCATAAGTGCATTAAAAACCTGAATCAGCTCATCATGAAAACACATTATGGAAACATTCTTTTGTACTTTATCACTTGTCATGTAATCCTCCCTGCTGTTTTTTTACAGCATGTTGAAAATGTGACTTCTAATGTTTTACCCTGAATTGCCATTAGCAAATGTATGTACTGCTTAATATAGCATGCTTATATCCATATATTACCATGTTAGCATATAAGAGTCAATAAGAAACTTCCTGGAGAAATAACCGGAAGAATTTAATAGAGTAAATATTGGGGTTACGCGTTATTGCAATAAACAGAATATCCTGTTGACTGTCGGAAAGGTTAAAGAATACTCATTCAGTATGTTCATCCCAAAAAATTATCACGTCATTCTCCGTTTAACGGCTGTTGTTAATCTTGCTTGTCTCCCTCAGCATTATCGGCATGATCAGTGATAGGGCAGCATTCAGGCTCGGGAAGACTTTTAGGGTAATCGCGCTCAAGCATATCAAGTACGTCAGGAATAATAGGATTCTTCAGAAAATAACACCTGAGTCTTCCATCAATAAAAAAGTCTATAATACCTGAGCGCCTGAGAGCAGCAAGGTGCAGGGAAATAACAGGCTGCTTAACATCAAGGAATTCCTGAAGGTCAGTTACGCACTTTACACCGCCTGTCAGAACATTAAGAATGGATATTCTCAGTGGATGGCAAATTACTCTAAGATCCTCAAGCTTCCCGGACAAGTCATTACTCATATTTTATTATTAATATATTTACATATGAAAGTCAATACGATATTATACATATTAAATGTCTTGATAGATTACAGGAGAAATTAGATGTATTTATTGAAAATTAGTAATTTCAGGGGTGAGTCAGACAGGCAGGCAGGCTTAGGATCAAGTGCTGCTATTTATTCTTTTTACCGGGATAAGTGCCTTTTTTTGTAGTAGGACAGCATTCAGGACCTGGAAGATCTTCAGTATACTCTTTTCCCAGTATTTCAAGCAGATCAACGATTATCGGGCTTTTCAGAAAATAACACCTGAGTCTTCCATCAATGAAGAAATCGATAATACCTGCATGCCTCAGTGAGGCAAGGTGCTGAGATATGTTAGGCTGGCTTATATCAAGAAATTTTTCAAGATCGCTGACGCATTTCACACCCTTCTTTAATTCACCGAGCAAAGAAATTCTGACAGGGTGGGCTACAAGCTTTAATATTTCAATTTTCGCAATTTCACTCATATCTTGATAGATTAATAACTTAAATATGATTATGTCAAGACATTTGGTTATTGTTGAAAATGCCTCCCGGATGTTATGGATGTGATGGGGAAATATAGCTGCTGAAATTATGTTTGACAATCACTGCTAAAACAAATAAACTTTTTATTAATTATGAGCGACTGGGTCGAACTTCTTGTCACTGGTGATGATATAGAATCAGAGATTATAAGGAACATTCTTGAAGCAGAAGGTATTAAGATTGTGGTCGATTCATTAAAGGTCAGGCCATATCCGGTAAGTATAGGCAGAATGGGCCAGATCAAACTGCTCGTGAAAAAAAGCGATGAAAATGAAGCCAGGCGTATAATTAAAATAATGAAAGATTCTGCCGGGGAATAAAGATGATTATTGAAGCTCTTAAAAAAAGTGTGACATTCCAGACACTTACTCCGATCGAGCTGAACGAAATTTCAGGCTATTTTGAAACCATTGAGTTTAAAAACAACGATTATGTTTTTATGGAGGGTGATCCTTCGGACTGGCTATATATAGTGTCCAAAGGTGAGGTCAAAGTTGTTAAGCATACGGTTGTAGGTAAGGACATCATTCTGGAGATCATGTCTCCCGGAGATATTTTCGGCGGTGTGGCAGTGCTGGACAAAAGGCCTTTTCCAGCTTCTGCTCAGGCTATGGACACGATAGCTGTAATAAGGATCAGCCGTAAGAACCTGTTTAAGATTATGGAGGAATATCCGATCCTCAAACTTGAAATTGTTAAATACTTCAGTGATAAGCTTAGAGATGCTCATGAAATGCTGAAGAATATGGCCACTGAAAGAGTCGAAAAAAGAATAGCATCTCTGCTTCTGAAACTGTCTGAAAAAACAGGGGTGGGTGAAGGTGATTATATTAAAATAGATTTTCCTCTTACCCGTCAGGAGATATCTGAAATGGTGGGAACGACTGTGGAGACCTGCATACGTACAATGAGCAAATTTCAGAAACAGAATATGGTAAAGAGTTCAGATAACAGAATATTGATAAAAACTAATTCACTGTCAAAATTCCTCCAGAACTAACCGCGATATCTGTGTTTAGTTTCAGAGTTTATTAAGCGCCTGAATTTTCTTTTTCAGTTTTTTTGACGGCCTGCGTGAATTGCCTTTTCTTTTTGCCGGAATTCCATCCTCATCTTCGTAAGAAGACGATATTTCATCATTCGCTTCCTCGGGTCTGTTCAGAGCTGAATACAGCTTGTTGTCAAACTCTTCAGAGGAGATGCAGACAATATCTCTTCTTGCGGCATAATCAGATATCTCTCTGTCAGAACTGACAACAATCCACTGTGTCCGCTCAGATCGTAGTATCTTTTTTATCACATGGTCGGCATTTTCACCGATTCTGGAGTATATGACATTGATTTTGCCCGCAGTGAGCTTTGTCTCGACAGCCTTTCCGTTTTTCCAGCCGTCAAACACAACTGTAATGTTGTGGTCTTTGAGTTCTGAATATATATTGAGATTTTCTATTAGTTTGCCCCGGGCTTTTTCCAGGCTTGTGTGGGCAATTCCGATCAGATTGTAACCGTCAATGAGGATATGAGCCACTTTATAAATTTAAAATTATCAATGCAAAATCAGCATTTTTGACGCTACATGAAGAGATAGCTTGTTAATTTGCAATGCTAATTGATAGTTTTGCACTTTAAATTATCAGACCGTGGTTTTTTCTGTTTCTTTAAGCCACAGGAGCCTGGAACTGTTGGTTACCGGAGCATTGACAGAGTCTATAAACTCTGAAATATTAATGTCTAAACCCTTCTTTTTTTCGAACGTGCTGAACTTCGCCTTTGCCCCTGATTCGAAAGCGCTCTTTATGGTAGATGAAGAGACCTTTAATGATTTTCCAATAACTTTTGAAAGCTCTATGATAATGTCTTTATGCTGTTTAGCGTCGTCCGGAGGATCTACAACTTTCGAAAGTTCTTTGACCTTGCCGAGGTAGTTAATGACCGTACCTTTGGATTCAAGAAACGAAGCGGCCGGAAGGACTATATCAGCCTGTTTTGCAAGGTCAGTCAAATATGGAGACTGTACGATAAGAAATTTCACTTTCGGACGTTTCCTGACAGGGACTTCACCAACAACATAAAGAGTGTTAGTACCGCCTGTTATCATCTCACTGTATGACTTCCCGTTAGAGTAGAGGCCCATTGCCGTTACACCTCTTGCATTTGCTTCGAGCGGTACGGCAGACACTTTAACATCCTTAAGCAGAGAAAGGTTCTTGCAGGTACTGAAAAGGGAAGGGGCCGTGAATATCACAGGCATCCCGGCGTTAGCAATAAGCTCTGCTGCCTTATCTGTTTCCTCAGTTGTAGATACCTTTGACAATGCGGCTTCGAGGGTCTTCCCGGGTTTCAGGCCTTTATTTGTCATTGACCTGGCAATTTGAGCCAAAGATGACGCCTCGTCACCCTTAATGCTTACAGCGGCAATTAAAGCAAGATCGGAGTCACCTGAGTTTATGACGACAAGTTTTGCGCCTCTGGAGACTCTCTTTCTGACAGCCGCGTCAAGAGCAGGAGAGACCCTGTGGTACTGAGATGTGTTTAACCCGGCCATAATGATCAGGTCTGCTCCGTCAATTTCAATACGGTCCGACTGTTTCATTGAATCCATGTCGGCATATAAACTGACAGTAGTATCAATATTGCTGGTCTTTACCACATCAGAACCGAACTTTGACAGGATAAAGGCGTCCTGATTCAGTATTCCTGCAGTGCTGACAATGCCGGTGTTCTTCCCGGATTTCTTAATCTGTTCAGCGGCTATTTTCAGGGCATCCTGCCATGAAGTTTCTACGAGCTCTTTGCCGACTCTTTTCATAGGTGATGTGACCCTCTGGTCTGATGTCAGCGCGTCAAAACCAAACCTGCCTCTCGCGCATATATATTTTTCAACAGATCCGTCATCTGCTCCGGCATTTATCTTTACTACGCTTCCATCTTTAGAACTTGCGATAATATCACAGCCGTTTCCGCATGAAAGACAAACCGTATCCGTCTTGCTGTACTCCCATTCCCTTCCTTTTCTCCATCTGTCAGCTTCAAGCAGTGAGTTGACAGGGCACGCATCGACACAGCTTCCGCAAAATGTACATTCAGATTCCTGAAGAGGCTTGTCCTGCGCTGTAACGACTTTAGCGCCTACTCCTCTGCCCATGAAATCAAGGACATTTGTACCCTGTTCTTTACAGACTCTTACGCATCTTCCGCAGAGTATGCAATAATCAGGATCTCTCTTTATGAACGGGTTAGTTTCATCCGTAGGATAGCCGAGTTTCTTTCTTGTGAAATTGGATTCCTGTAGTTCGAAATCATAGGCATACTGCTGAAGGTTGCATACTCCTGCCTTTGTGCAGGTCATACAGTCCAGAGGATGCATAGATAGAATAAGGTCTATGACGAACTTTCTCATTTCCTGAAGGTTTTCGTTGGTAGTGGTCACGTTCATGCCATCTTTGACTTTGGAAATGCAGGCAACAGCCGGAGCTTTTGCCCCCTCAACCTCTACGAGGCATAGTCTGCAGGCGCCGATACCCCGCATTCCTTTCAGATAACACAGATTAGGGATATGAATATCGGCGGACTTGGCGGCCTCTATGAGATTTGTCCCCTCCGGGACTTTTACATTTTTACCATCTATTTTCAGACTGACTTTCTTTGACATTTAAAAACCCCCTATCAATTTATAAAGTTACTGAGTAATTATGTCACTAAGTAATTTAAATGACTCAATGACCAAATAACTTGACTGCTATATATCGTTAAGCTTTTACTTTAACTTTTTCTTTCTCAGCCATCTCTTTGGAAGTCAGCACTTTAACCGCGTCGTATTGACAGACTTTCATGCATTCCCCGCATTTGGTGCATCGCTTTTGAGCTATCTCAAAAGGCTTATAACCCGAGAGAAAAGATTTTGCCTTCTCTCCAAGAATTGCATTGTCCTTGCAGACATCAAGACAATCCCCGCACAGTGTGCACTTTTCAGGTAATATAATGTACTTAATATGCTCAAGGCACTCATTTACTGAGCAGACTCCCGCAATGTGTCCGGCAAAATCAACCGACTCTATATTCTCCTGCAGGTATCTCGCAGTGTCTTTACCTTTTTTGCACATGGAAGCCGTAAGCATAATAGAAGCTATCTTTTTTATTGTACCGATGTCCTCTTCATCTGCTGTTCCTCCGACTAATTTATTAAGCCTTATTTCCGCCTCGTAACTTCCCATGGAACACGGGAAGCATTTCCCGCACATCGGGGCGGCAAGAAACTCTTTCACAAAGGTCAGTGAACGCTGAACAGGACACTTCCGCTCATCAGCTGATGCTTTGACATCCTCCATTTTTACGGGTGTAGACTCTTTATTGTTTTCTTCGCTCATTCTCCCTCACCTTAAATAAGTCATTAAGTTATTTAGTCATTGTGTCATGTGAATTACTTAATAACTCAATTTCTCAATGACTTGAGTCTTTTATCAGTGTTTTTTTCTTCCTGTGTTTTTCTATTAATACAGCGTCTGTAGGGCACGCAGTGAAACATGCTTTGCATTTTGTGCAGTAATCCTGATCAATAAAGAACCTGTTTTTTGTTTCTCTTACCGCCTCGAAAGCGCAGGCTTCCTTGCAGAGTCCGCAGAGGATACAGTTTTCATCCTCTATCCTGAATAGCCCCAGTCCGTTGCATTCTTTCGCCCTGCAGTATCTGTTATAAATATGCTCTTCGTATTCCTCTCTGAAATACTTAATTGTCGTAAGAACGGGATTAGGCGCGCTGTTGCCAAGCCCGCAAAGTGAACCGGCAACGATGTTCCTGCCCAGTTCCTCAAGCCTTTCTATGTCGCCGTCCTGCCCGTGTCCGGAAGTAATTCTCTTGAGTATATCAAGCATCTGGTACGTGCCTATCCTGCATGGGGGGCACTTTCCGCACGATTCCGACTGAGTAAATGAGAGGAAGAATTTGGCTACGTCAACCATACACGTATCTTCATCCATAACGACCATTCCGCCGGAGCCCATCATTGATCCAACAGACCTGAGTGAATCAAAATCAACAGGCAGATCCAGGTGTTCGGCAGGAATACAGCCCCCGGAAGGTCCGCCTGTCTGGACGGCCTTAAATTCTTTGTCTCCCAGTATTCCGCCGCCGATGTCAAAAATAATCTCTCTCAGAGTTATGCCCATTGGGACTTCGACAAGGCCGGTGTTTTTTACTTTGCCTGTAAGAGCAAATACCTTGGTCCCTGATGAATTCTTTGTCCCGATCGAGAGGAAATAGTCTGAACCCTTCTCAATAATGACAGGGACATTGGCAAAAGTTTCTATGTTGTTAAGGTTGCTCGGATATCCCCACGGGCCCCCGCCCGGTTCTGAAAGCCTGGGAGGCCTTGGCCTTGGAAAGCCTCTTTCTCCTTCGAGCGACGCGACAAGCGCTGTCGACTCTCCGCATACAAAGGCTCCGGCTCCTTCTCTGATATTTATGGTAAAGCTGAAGTCAGTGCCGAGTATATTATTTCCGAGAAAACCGAACTCCTCCGCCTGATCTATGGCGATCTGCAGGTTCTTGACAGCCAAAGGATACTCATGTCTGACATAAATGAGGCCGTACCGTGCACCTATGGCATAAGCGTTTAAAAGCATACCTTCCAGAAGACTGTGCGGGTCACCTTCCATAATAGATCTGTCCATGAACGCGCCCGGATCACCTTCATCGCCATTTGCAATGACGAGCTTTATTTTCCCAGGAGCATTTTTAGTATGCGCCCATTTCCTTCCGGCAGGAAATCCGGCGCCTCCTCTTCCTCTGAGATTTGCCTTGTCGACTTCCTCAAGGACCTCGTCCGGGGTCATGGAGGACAGGGACTTCTCCAGCCCGGCATATCCGCCCACAGCGATGAAGTGGTTAATGTTTCGGGGATCTATGACCCCGTTATTTCTGAGGGCGATCCTTTTCTGTTTCTTATAGAATGGGATATCGGTCATTTCAGGCACAGGATCACTAAGAAAGTCGTCCCTGTACAGACCCTGCCTGTACGGCATATTGCCAAGCATTGAATAACTCATGATCCAGGGAACATTTTTCGGTTTGGTTCTCTGGTAAAAAATGTTCATTGGCTCAACTTTCAGAACAGGGCCCTTCTGGCATATTCCCTGACATCCTGTTGATACTATTTCAAGATCAACTCCACTGCCGGCTGCTTCCTTTTTGAACCTGTCAATGAGCTTATGGGCTCCGGTCGCGGTACACGCGGTTCCACAGCAGACCCTTGCCCTTAGCGCGTCAGGCTTAAAAGTATCTTTTTTAAGTGATGATCTGAGTTTTTGTAATTCTTCTATGTTGTTAAGTTTCGCCATTCTGTCACCTTAAAATAAATTGTTCAAAGTTGTTTGAAATTGTTCAAGGTTGTTCAACATTGTCTTTTGACTATCTTGAACTACGTTAAACCATTATTGAACTATTTTGAACTATTCGTCGTCATCATCCAATGATGAGATGTCCTCATCTTTTTTAATTTTGTCAACAACACTGTCAAGTTTTTTCATGTCTATTTCACCGACGATGTTTTCATTAACTGTAGCTACCGGTGCCAGGCCGCAGCAGCCGATACATCCAACGGTCTCAAGGGTCATCTCAAGATCGGGCGTGGTCTCACCTTCGTCTATTTCAAATTCATCCTTGATCTTATCGAGCACTTTATCAGCTCCCCTGACATGGCAGGCAGTACCTGTACATACCCGCACAATTTTTTTGCCGCGAGGGGTAAAATAAAACTGTTTGTAGAATGTGGCCGTGCTGTAAACATCAGACATTGATATACCAAGATCTTTTGACAGTTTTGCCAGCTCTTCCCCAGGTAGATAATTGTGTTCTTCCTGGATCTGCTGGAAGGCATGGATCAGTATGCCGCGATTTTTTTCGGCTTCAGTGAGTACTTCGCCTACAGGACCAAGAACGTTATCAGCTTTCAGACTCATTGATACCTCCGACTCCGGCATGAGCTGCTGCTTTAATTTCTCTTCTGGCGGCCATATCCATAAGCACCCTCTCCGTGCCGAATTTGCCGGGTTCATATTTTCTGAGCTTGAGATATTTTCTCGCATTGTCGATGTAGTCCAGCGCCATGGCGAGTATCTTTTCAGGGTCCGGCTCAAAATGGAGCGCTCCCATGTAGCGTTCCATCCAGACCTCTGTCATGATCTTTGTTACTTCCCTGCTTGCTCCAACAGGGGATTCACCACCCATGATGACCGGTAC
>VAPA010944007.1_pt1 | contig 11724 bp, 15 predicted proteins | sample 3395041 | NCBI WGS metagenome assembly VAPA01 (sample SAMN08290432, study PRJNA428436) | hydrothermal vent metagenome | isolation source: Deep-sea hydrothermal vent chimney | place: Indian Ocean: Southwest Indian Ridge | depth 1973 m m
CATTGAGTTCGACTCCTATTTTCTTCGCTAGTTCGGAGTATGGGATCCCGCCAATTGCAACAAAGACCCCGTCAAGGGTAAGTGTATCTGAACCTTTGTGTGGTTTATCGAGCTTCACTCCCACCACTTTTTGGTTTCCGAGGACTTCAACGACGTTGGTTTCTGTGAGTATCTCGATCTTTGGCTCATTCTCAATTCGTCGACCATTTACGGGTTCTGGTCGGATTTTTTCGCGTCTATAGATGATGTAGACTTTCGGACAGTACTTAGCAAGAAGTAATGCTTCCTTTGCGGCGCTATCACTACCTCCGACTACGGCTACTACTTTATCCTTATACAGAGGAGCATCACATAGAGCACAATAACTGACACCTCTGTTCTTCAACTCCTCATGTCCTGGCACTTCGAGTTCTTTGTCTTTCATGCCAGTTGCCATAAGGATTGACTTGGCGAGGAAGGTCTTATTCTCAGTCACGACATAGAAGTAGTTCTCTTTGTTTCGGAATATGTCCACGACCGTTCCAGTTTCAATATGTACTGGGTAATCTAAGGCATGTTCCTTCAGTTTATCGGCAAGTTCCTGACCAGTAAGCTGAATAAAACCAGGGTAATTAGCAACATCATCTGTAAGAGTAATCGTTCCTCCATCAACACTTCCTACTACTGCAACGCTCAGATCTAAACGAGCTGCATACATTGCTGCACCAAAACCAGTTACACCTGAACCAATTATCATCAGATCGTACATCTATTCACACTCCTAGTTTCCGTTTCAATCTTCGCTCTGACCTACGATCATATCCGATAAAGACATCACCATCAATAATTGTTACAGGGATTGCCATTTGACTACTGACTTTCTTAAGTTCTTCAAAGATATCAGCTGAGGTAAGAACGCATTTCTCCTCGATGTCCACATTGTTTTCAAGTAGGAATTTCTTGATTTTCTTAGAGTGTGGACACTCAGGTGCTGTGTAGATGATTGCTTTGGTCATATTCGAATTCATCCATTGGTTCTATAGACAGCTAAGATGTTGCAACTATCACTGATATAGATTTTGAAGAGACCCTAATATCTTCCCTTTGAGAACAGCCTTAAGTACAAATCAATGGATTTCGATCAATGTATTTGGAGTGAACTAGATATGAACAAGGATGAGACTCTTGCTTTTATCGATAGACAGATCGAACTCGAACTGAAGATTGTAAAGATTGTTGAAGAGAATGTTGCGCAGCTGGGTAATGCCTTTGTCAAGGATCTCCTACTAGCTGTCTCTACCGACTCAAAGAAACATGCTGCGCTTCTCAAGTCACTTCGAAAAGCAGTCGAAGGACCAACACCTTTCATCAGCGAAGGTGAACGCGATAAGATAGCAAAGGGTATTGCTGCTCATATCAAGATGGAAGAGCAAGCAGTTGAGACATATGGGGAGCTCGCAGAGAAGAGTGACAACGACCAGGTAAAGACAATTGCGATGATGATTCGAGAGGATGAATTGAAGCATCACGCATTGCTGAAAGAACTTCACAAAGCAGTCATTGAACCTGAGACCCTGACTGAAAATTTGCTCTGGAAAATAATGTGGAGTGATTCACCCTGGAAGGGAAGTCCTGGAGGATAAATTCTCAGTCATTTCCTTCTATCATTTCGATTGCTTGAGCAACCATGATTGAAGCAATCACATGTAAGATTTCTTGTCTAAGCCCAATGCTTATGTTCAATAATGAGGACTGGAGCACAACATAGTGGGAATGTGAATTATAGAGGCCAAATCAATGACAATAGACGATGTGAAGCGAACAGACAAAGGACCAGCTCTTATGTTAACGAATGAAGCTGTAGTCCGTGGAGCGCTAGAAGCCAATGTGAAAGTTGTAGCTTTCTACCCTGGATCTCCTACCTCAGAGATTCTTGACACATTCGGGGAAGTGCTAGGTCATTTCAAAGATTACAAGATGCAAATTGCAGCTAATGAGAAGGTAGCACTAGAAACTGTTGCTGGTGCCTCAATGGCTGGAATGAGGTCGTTCACTTCCATGAAGAGCGTTGGCATGAATGTAGCTAGTGATTCCATGTTTAGCATTGGGTATACAGGCCTCAACGCTGGTTGTGTGTGTCTAATCGCTGATGATCCCTTTGCTCATTCATCACAATCTGAACAAGATGGACGGTATTTCGGAGAAGCTGCATATATACCTATGATAGAACCTTCTACAGCTCAGGAAGCGTTGGACATGACCAAATGGGCTTTCGAGGTCTCAGAGAAGCATAAGACACTCGTTATCATACGAACGACCACAAGAGTAAACCATCAGAGAGGAATGGTTGATCTTGGTGAATTGAAACGCAGTCCATTCAAGAAGAACAAATGGTCAGATGTTAAGGGTCAATATTTCACTGTTGGAGCTGTGGCAAGAGCACTCAAAGCTCAACTTCTTGAAAAGACAGCAGCAATAAAGAAGGGCTTTGAAGCCTCTGATTTTAACAAAGTTGTACCAGGTAGCGGCAATGTAGGGGTTCTCACTGCTGGTGTCTGCTATCTTCATGTCAAGGAGGCAATGGAAAACCTAGACATCAATTTACCAGTCTTCAAACTAGGAACTTTGTTTCCTCTTCCTGAAAAGAAACTCTCAAAATTCTTGAAGTCACTCTCGACTCTCATTGTTGTAGAGGAGCTCACACCTTATCTTGAAACCCGAATTGAAGCCTTAGCGAAGACTGTCAATCCAGAGCTCAACATAGTAGGAAAACGAAGTGGTCATTTCAGTGAAATGCTTGAATATAATATTCCAATTGTTGAGAATGTTCTAGCAGAGGTAGTTGACAAGAAACTGAGTATGGATTACGATGCAGTTTTGAAGAAGGCGGAGAAACTCAAAGAAATTCTTCCAGAGAGACCCCCAATTTTCTGTCCTGGATGCCCACATAGAGGAACTCTTTGGGCCTTCAGACAGGCTCTTCAGCAATTGAAGATTCGGGATAATATTGTGTTCAACAATGACATTGGGTGTTACTCAATGGCATTCCTACCCCCCAATGAGTTCTCAGACTCAATGCTTGCCATGGGGGCTTCTTTGGGCATATCTGCAGGAATGGAGTTGGCTCTTGAAGACAAGATTATCGCGATGGTAGGCGATAGCACATTATACCATGCTGCATTACCAGGTATCGTTAACCTCATTCATCATAACTCGAATGTGACTCTGTTCGTTTTGGATAACGCTGTGACAGCTATGACTGGGCAACAGTTCAATCCCAACTCTCCGTATGATGCAGGTGGTCAACCAGCGAGAAAGATCAACATGGAGAAGATGTTCGAGGCCTTAGGTGCAGACAAGATTGTAATCATAGACCCATACGAGACCCGTGACTGCATCGGGACAATCAAGGAAGCGATTGAGTCAGATGGGTTCTCCGTGATCATCTCACGTCGTGAATGTGCACTCTACGGAGACCGAGAGAAGAAGAAACGGGGAGAGAAGATCATTCCTAGTGAGAATGTAAAGGACACATGCCGAGGAATATACGCTTGTGTCAAGGAATTCTACTGTCCAGCAATCACTGTCGATGAGTCAGATACAAAAATGTTCATCCAGAGAGACCTATGCGATGGCTGTCTTGAATGTCGGCAAGTCTGTCCTGTGGATGCTCCACGTCATATGGAGGTGCAGAAGTGAGCAATTCAAGTGACACATTCAATATCATGTTTGCTGGCGTTGGTGGCCAAGGTCTCATGCTTCTATCTGCCATACTTGGTAAAGCAGCAGTTGACTCAGGTCTCAAAGTTATGACTGGTGAGCAACACGGTCTCTCTCAAAGACAAGGTTCAATCTACGTTCATTTCAGAATTGGAGATCCAATTTCACCATTGATTCCATATGGTAAAGCAGACATGATGATAGCCATGGAAGCCAGTGAGGCTCTCAGATATGTGGAGTATCTCAAAGAAGATGGCGTTGTTATTATGAGCAATAGGATCATGCCTTCGGTCACTGAAACTGAACAAGTAGCTCTGGACAAGGAGAAGAAATCCATGTATCTCACTGTGAAACAAATAATGGAAAAACTGGAACAGGTCACGAAGAATATTGTTCTCTTGGATTCACTTGATTTAGCAATCCAAGCAGGGAATGCTAGAACTGAGAATTCAGTACTTGTTGGTGCCACTGTTGCCTGTGAAGACTTTCCAATTCCTGCTGAAGAGATTCGGAAAGCTGTGTTAGCTCTGGTTCCACCAAAAACAGTAGAAGCTAATTCCAAAGCTTTCGATCTCGGAAGAGAAGCTGGGAGATCGTGTTTAGATAATTGAGGTTATTCGTTGAGTTTGTTGCCGTTAAACATAGTAAGCTTCCAAGTACTATTGTGCGAATCCCTTTCGAGAATGTTCAACATGCAATTACCAAACCATTCATCTGTATCTGGTAATAGATTCAAGGTTCTTTTCAAAATATGAAATAGTGTTCCACCATGACCAACAAGAAGAATGGTAGAATCCTCAGGATGATTTTCAATAATTTCAAGGAATGCTTCCTTTGTACGCATCATTTGTTCGTTATTACTCTCTCCACCAGGAATCCTCGTATCCCGATTCACTAGTGTAGAATCAAAAAACGCGCTCTCTTCTTTTGATAGATCATCAAAGCGTCTTCCTGTTAGAATCCCTGCATCTCCTTCTCTCAATCGTTTTTCAAAAATAATATCATTAATACTCAGCACATTACAAATAATCCTTGCAGTTGAGGAAGCTCTTTGAAAAGTAGATGAATATACAACATCAAACTCAGTCCCTATTTTCAAGAGTTTTTGCCCTATTGATTTGGCTTGCTCTCTTCCTAAATCGGAGAGTGGAGCATCAGGACCAGAAATTGTCCCAGTTGCGTTGTCTACACTTTGTCTTTGAAGCTTCCTTGTATTCTATTTTTGATGTTCGTCCAAAAACTGATTTTCAGACTGGTCATATCGATATATCTCATGATAAACCCGGATCCTCTCAATTTTGAACATGTACTTGAAAGCAGTATTGTAATCTGCCATCATAAAATCTCAACTCATCACAATCGTATTTACAGAGGGATGCTAGATCAGGCTCGAGAGCAGAAGTTCAATATTTACAACATCCATCTAGGTTGGGATATCATGCCTGACGGCATCAGTGACTCGTTCTTGCTGCATTTTGGACTCGCAAAAGACGAGTTTCAGAAAGTAGATTTGACATATAATGGACATAAGATATCGAAACTTGGAGCAATAATCAATCGACCATTCTCAATTGATGAGATAGTTCAGAAACAAAGTTCAATGAACGTTTTTCCATCTGTGATTATTAATCCCCGATGCAGTACCACTAAAGTTGGATACATCCCTGGAGGCGGTTTTAATGATCAGATGATTATTGAGATGGCCGACATGGGAGTGGATGTATTGATTTCCTCTGACGCTAATTGGGTTGTCGAAACAGTCGCACGAGAGTGTGGAGTGACTCTGATTGAAATTGACCATTATGTCAGTGAACGATATGATTTGCAGTCAATGAAGAAGATCCTTTCAAGCAAATTTCCTGGCACGCCAGTACACATCCTTGAGAACATTGACAACATTCAGTGTGATGTTGAGAAATGCGAATGTTGCTTGGAATGAGATACTAACATTGAAGAGAACAATCAGATTATCTAATTAAGGAGCTTGAATACAATGAAAGGAAAAAATGGAAAGATAACGCGAATATGGTTGGCAATGATTGAGGTGCCTGACATGGACAAGGCGGTAGAGTTCTACCACAATATCCTTGGTTTACCTATTGCTCTAGACGCAAGAGCATTCAACCATGTTGAAGTTGGACCAGACGAACCATTGGCTAAGATTGGCTTACATCAAACTGACAAAAAATCCGAAAAGAAAAATCCGACGGGAGTTGTCTTCGATACGGACGATATCTATGCCTTATATGAAAGACTGAAGAATCAAGGAATTGTGTTCACCCAAGAACCTACGAAAATGCCTTGGGGGAGCATTGTCGCTAATTTTCTAGACCCTTTCAATAATGAACTTGAAGTTGTTCAGGATCCAAATCATTACACTCGAAACTACAATCGGTAGCTTATCTTTTCAAATCGTTTTGCACATGATATTGAAATCTATTACCTACTAGTTGATGAGTTTCCTATTGGTGTGGTTTCTTTTCGAAGATGACTAAGGAATCTCTGAGATTATCTTATGAGCATCGGCCATCGAAAGTCCTACAAGAGTTTCTGTCGACTGTACTCCTGAAGCACCAAGCATGAACAAACCTTTCATTGCTGCTTCTACAGATGGTCCTTCGACAATTGAAACAAAGTCGTATCTACCAAATGTGTAGAATACGTCCTTGATTTCTGCACCAACTGATTTAGCGACCTGTTGGGCAGCCTTGAATCGCTCGGGAGCCTTTTTGATATCCTTGACCCCTTCGGTCGTGTATTTTGCTAGTATTACGAAGATAGGCATTATTACACCTCTTTTAGTAAACGCTATCTATTGATGAGCTTGTATATAACCGTTTTCAGAGATGTGTGGAATGTAATAATAGAGAGTGTGAGAATTGGAAAAGCACATTGCTGAGATTGCAGTGTTCGTTTTCGTGCTTGTATTGTGGGCGTACGGAAATCTACGGGGTGGAATTTGGGAATATCCATACAAATTGGGAAGTTTCAATCTGTCGATAATTCTGCTGACTAATTTCTATGTCACTTCAATTTATGGCGATTTTGCACTCCTCGGGTTGCTGGAGAGAGTTTTGAGTGCTATTGCATTGCCAATTATTTGCATCCTCATCTATGCAGTTTTAGCTTCTTACTTGAAAGATTCATTAGATCGTCAAATGACTTGGGGCATCTTGATAGGTGGAACATTTGGATACATACTATCGATGAGTTCCCTACTCATTTTTGTCTACTAAAAGAGGATGTAACAGTTCTGTACATTACACAGAATTCTTAACGGCTTGAAGTAATGAGAAAATCGAGGTTGCTTAATTATGGTTAAGATTTATGATGCAATCATCATTGGCGGAGGGCCAGCAGGTGTTTCTGCCGCTCTACACCTTGCCTTTCATGATAGATCAGTCCTTGTATTAGATAGAGGAACCAGCCCGATGCATTTCCATACTAATTCGATTATGAATTTTTCAGGGTCAGTATACCATGAAGGCAGAAGTCTCTTGAGAAAAATACAGGGTGAAGCTCGTGCTGCCGGTGCTGAGTTCAAAGCTGCAGATGTAGTTGAGGTTTCTGGACGATCCCCCAAATTTACTATTAGAACCGCACCTAGCTATCGCACTGCAGACGAGAGTGAATACCATTCGAAGATACTCCTCATAGCGACGGGCACTTCCCGAAAACATCCGAAAGTAGATGGTAAGTGGCGAGGATGGTTACCAGTTGCAAATGTTGGTAATGGAGCATTTTACTGCCCTGACTGTGAAGCACCGCTCTGCAAGGATAAAGAAGTCCTCATTGTTAACGTTGGAACTGTTAATAGTGCACTTCATGTAGCAAACGCACTGACCCGTTTCACTGACAAGATTCAGATCCTCATGACAGAGGATGCGTTCATACCTTTTGAGAAAAACGATCTTTCCAAACTAGAAAAATCGCCTTTCAAGTGGACTTCTGGAAAGATTAAAGCGATAGATTTTCCGCGCCCTGGAGTTGTTCAATCTGTCACACTTGAAGATGGACGTAAGCTCAAGGCCAATGTCTTCTTTGTAGCATTTGTTACTGTAACACGATCTGAGCTTGCTCAAAAGATTGGTGTGGACGTTGATAAGAATGGAAATATTCTCACTGACCATCGGGGTAAGACCAATCTTGAGGGTGTCTGGGCTGCAGGTGATGTTAGACCGATAACTCAACAAGTGGCTATGGCTGTAGGAACTGGTAACTATGCGGCTTTAATGATGAATCAATTTCTAGGTAATAAATACGAACAAGAAGAAGAGTTTGATCATCCTGATGTTCGAAGAGCCTTGCACATTGATTAGAGGCGTTCTCAATCTATCTATCATACATAACTAGAGAGATAATCTTATATGCACAAATCAGATAACTATCGTTAAGTATTATATTAACAAACATTACTTGATTGTTAATATCAATCATAAGAGGAGAAGCACAATATTGACCGGAAAAGATACTGAAGTAATCGCTATACTTGAAGAACAGATTCAAATCGAACAAGACACCCTTGAAAACATCGTACAGCTAGAAGAAGACTCAAAGGAAACAGCAGTTCGATTAGCGTTCTTAGATTTGAGACTCGACACTTGGAAGCATATCAAGTTCTTGGAAGGAATGATAGAAATTCTTAGCATAACACCATGTGATGAATGGTCAGCAAAGGTGGGTCGTTATTCAGGACGCATCAGGTTAGAACGAGAATTGAGTTCCTTAGTTATTGAAGAGAACAAGATGATTTCTCTTCTTGAGAAAGCCTTGGATAAGATCTCAGATCCCATAGCGAAACTATTCTTGGAACATATGAAAGAAGAAGAAGCGAGTCATAGCAAGGATTTAATGAAACTCGTTAAGATAATTCAGATGTCACCCCTTCAGACAAAAAAGGGAGTGAAAGGAACCGATATAGTATGTGAAACTGAATAGAATCATGCTATATCAAGGAGAGGTATCTTGTGCCATCATTGGGAAACGTTCGAGCAGACGCACCATCGAGTAGCGATGCTATAGAATCCTTATCCCCAAGGCACAAGGGAGGATTCAATCGCCAACGAAATGATTACAAGCTCAATCAAGAGGCTGTGGATAAAATCAAGACGTTTACTGAAGAAGGTTATTCCATTGTTTCTCTTTTTGCTGATTGGTGCGGTGATGCAAGACGAGCTATTCCTGTTCTAGCACTTCTAGAGAAGGAAATTGGAAAGGACATTCTCTGCTTGGGTGGAATGACAAAACCACCGTATGGATCAGATAAGAATTGGGCAGTACCTCCTTCTCCTGTTGAAGTAGATGCTTTCGAAGTTACCAGTAGTCCCACTATCCTGATATTCGACACTGAAGGTAATGAGATTGGAAGAATAAAGACTCGTCAAAAAATGACCCCTTCTATTGAGGAAGAAATCGTCAAAATCATTGAGGATTCTCGTGATTCATGAAAGAATCTTTCACTTGAATTCTGGCATCACATGTTCTGAAAAGAGTCGTAATCCACGTTTGCTGGGTAAATCCTCAAACCGTAATGTGAAATAGGTTATTCCCAGATCTATGAGTGATTCAAACTTCTCGGCCATCTCCTCAGGAGTTCCCATGATAATTGTTGCTTGGAATAGATCGTTTGGATACTCAGAAAGACGCTTAAGTTCAGCAGCATATCGGTCGCGTTCTTTCTCATTCTCGTAAATCCAAAACCAACAACCCCATGACCTTACTATTTTCTTATAATCCCGTCCAATTTCGGAGCAGGTTTCTTCAATGAAACTTAATCTCTCCTGAAGATCATCTAAATCCATACCCCCGTAGATATCAATGTGGTCCGCATATTTAGCCGCAGCCCCAAGTGTACGATTTCCTCGACCTCCTATAACAATAGGAAATGGCTTTTGAACAGGTTTTGGTTCACATACGACATCTTTGATTTGGAAATATTTTCCCTCATAGGTGATTAAATCTTCACTGAACATTAAATTCATCATTTCAATCGTTTCTATTAATTGAGCTAGTCGTATCTTATGTTTTGGAAATGGGAATCCAAATGCTTTGTATTCTTTGGGAGTCCACCCGAGACCCAAACCAAAGGGATACAATCGACCGTTGGAAATATCGTCTAACGTTGCAATCTCCTTTATGAAAAGTGAGGGATTGGGTAGGTAACGCATTGTATTTACAGTAAGTGTACCGACAGTGACTCTTTCAGTACAAGCTGCAAGAGCAGCCAACATAGACATGCACGCATATCGAGAAACATCATCCATGGGATGATCAGGAACAATTATAGAATCAAATCCAAGACGTTCACACTCTTGAGCGATATCCCGCACTACTGGCCACTGAATTCGTTCATAGGGAGTGATATTGATGTTTTCACTATCAGGAGCAACGGTTGAGATCACGCGACTTAGTCTTACACCGAATTTGATTTTGCGTTTCATAAGAAAATACTCCCGAGTATCATGAGTTGCTGTCGTTAGTAAATGAGGGTCCTAGAACAGCCCTTAATATTTCATTTTGAAAGTAGCTAAAACCAGCTAGTGCTGGCACACGTGACAGTTTTTGAAACCTTTCCCTTCACATACAGCTAACACATGTCCACCATGCTTTCTTCCCCAAGTTTGCATTGCTTTTAGTATTGGATTCATATCTCGTCCTTTTTCTGTAAGAGTGTACCAGACTGCTGGTGGAATGTTACTTACGTCCACGGTACGCGTGAGTATTTCACTCTCCTGGAGTTCTCGAAGCCGTTGTGTTAGAATCTTAGGACTGACCCAGCTAAGCTCCCGTTGAAGCTCGTTGAATCTTAGACCAATTGATGCCTCAGGTCTCAATAGAACCTGGATGACGAGTATGGACCATCGTTTCCCTAGTACTCTTGATGCTGTAAATACTGGACAAGTTTCAACAGCTTCTTTTGAACGTACACTCATGAAATCCACTTACTTATTGGTAACTACTATACTTTTAAAAGCAACGACCAATTGGAAATTAACTTCCATGAAGGAGAAGGCTTGGTTACATGGTCAAAAGATTGATGATTCATATCGATGAAGATCTGTGCACGGGTTGCGAAAACTGTATTCCGGGGTGTGCTGAAGGAGCGCTTCAGATAATCAATGGAAAAGCACGCCTTGTATCAGAAACATATTGTGATGGGCTAGGAGCCTGTTTGGGAGAATGTCCAGAAGGAGCATTGACTCTGAGAGAAGTTGAAACCGTAGCTTTTGACGAAGAGGCCGCTAATGCTAATATTCAAAGAACCAAGCTTGCGAAACAAGACATCAACTGTGCCGGGAGCGAGGAGTTCACATATTCTGAAGATGATGACGATCAAACCCATGAAAGTCCAGATCATCTGCTACCAGCGTCGATTCTGGAACCAAAAGAATCTGCGCTAACTCACTGGCCTGTGAAACTCAAACTCTTGAGTACTCAACATCCAGCACTAAAGGATACCAGTCTCTTGATACTTGCCGACTGTGCTGCTTTAGCTTATACTACAATACATGATGATTTTCTCAAAGACAAGACAGCAATTCTTGTATGTCCTAAGTTCGAGGATGCCCAGCAGAACTTACAAAAATTAGCTGAGATGTTTAGGATTAACAACATACAGGATGTTTCCGTTTTGCATATGGAAGTACCTTGTTGTCATGGACTATCACGAATAGTAGCTCAGGCCATTCTTCAAACAGGTTTGAAAATCCCATTGAGAACATTTGAGATTGGAGTAAAAGGAAATATCAAGGCGGTAGTGTAAGATTCCCATGTGGGGAATCTGATGGAAGCTCAGAGAAAAAATGTTTTCAAGATGGTAATTGAGAAAATCCAATCAGGAGAAGACCTAGAGGATATTAAGAGATATTTCTCAGAGGAACTCGGAATTGTTTCTCCAGGAGAGATCGCTTTTGTTGAAAATGAATTGATTCAGGAAGGAGTCTCAAAAGAAGACCTTCAACAAATGCGTAATATTCACACAGAATTATTCAGGAAATCAATTGAGAATCAGAAACCAATTGCACC
>VAPA010438276.1_pt1 | contig 11707 bp, 9 predicted proteins | sample 3395041 | NCBI WGS metagenome assembly VAPA01 (sample SAMN08290432, study PRJNA428436) | hydrothermal vent metagenome | isolation source: Deep-sea hydrothermal vent chimney | place: Indian Ocean: Southwest Indian Ridge | depth 1973 m m
AATGCTCGCCTTGACGTAGGCGTACCGCTCCCAGTCCCGACCATGCTGCAACAGGTAAGACTCAAGTGCTGCGAAACTGACAACGGGCGGACCACTCTCCCCGAAGGGCCGCAATCGCGTGTCAGTGCGAAAAACGAAGCCGTCAGCCGTAACGTCGTCCAGCAATTGCACGACCTGCCGGGACAGGCGGCCGAAATAATCCTGTGCGTGCAAAGATTTGCGCCCGTCGCTTTGTCCGTCGGCGGAATACGAAAAAATAAGGTCGATATCGGAAGAGAAATTGAGCTCCCGCCCGCCGAGCTTGCCCATGCCGATAACGACCATCGGAACCGGCTCGCCGTCGGCATCTCGCACGACGCCAAATCGATCGAGCATCCGCCGCCGGGCGAAGCCTGTCGCCGCACGCAATAACTGGTCGGCGGTGTCGGACAGTGCGATCAGCGTTTCCTCCAAATCGGCAATGCCGGCTACCTCTCGCCACAAGATGTGCAAGAAGCGAAGATTTCGGCGCCGCCGTAGCGCGGCCTTGATATCTTCGGCCGGGGCGTCCGACTCGCTGATGTCAGTCGCAAAATCTTGCAGGGGCGCGAGTTCGATGGCGCGGTCAAATTCGCTCAGGCGATCGCCAAGCTCTGACCAGAAGCGAAACAGTGTGTTGGCAGCAAATTCGCTGCAAGCCACGAGGCGAGCCAGATTTTGAAGTACCGCGGCAGGCGGTGCCTCTTGCCAGTCTGACAGACGTTCGAACCAGCGCGAGACCGGAGATCGCAAATCCCCGGGCAGGGCCTCAATCGCGTTTTTCGTGGTTCTCGACCGCTCCATTGCTGGCAGTCTAGCGAAAAATCCGGTGTGCGATGTATCAGCCTGTTGAAGTCTCCAGTTCTGTCAGACCGGCAAGTACCTCGTCCAGCGGCTCTGGTTTACCAATCACATGTCCTTGTGCGAAATCCACACCAAGCTTTTTGATCAGTTCGCGGGTCTTGCCGTTCTCGACATACTCCGCCACGGTGTCCAGCTCCATGACCTTGGCAACCTGCGTAATTGCAGCCACCATGGATTCGGAGATTCGGTTGTCCGTGATATCGCGAATAAAACCACCGTCGATCTTGAGCGTATTGACGCGGAAATTCTTCAGATACGCAAAAGAGCTTAGTCCTGAACCGAAATCATCCAGAGAGATGTGGCAACCGCGATCGTGCAGCACATCTATGAAATTCTGTGCTTTCACCAGGTTTGTCACAGCTGCCGATTCGGTGACCTCGAAACCAATCGATTCGGCAGGAACCCCTGAATCTCGTATTTCATCCTCGATAAACTCGAGGATGTCGTCGTCGCCCAGAGACTGGCCGGACAAATTGATCGAAAAAATTGCTTTCCGATTTTTAACGATGTCCACGTTTTGGCTCAGCTTGGCAAACGTCTCGCCAACCACCCAACGATCGATCTGCGGCATCATGTAGTAGCGTTCTGCCGCCGAGAAAAATGCGCTCGTTGAAACCGCACTGCCTTCGTTGTTCCTCATGCGCAACAAGATCTCGAAGCGTGGCCGGTCGTCGCCGGAATTCAGCGCCGCAATTGGCTGAGCCAGCAAATCAAACTCGTCACTATCGAGCGCCTGCTGAATCTGCGCGATCAACTGCATATCGTCGTGGCGCTGAATGATGCTCGTATTGGACCGGTCATAGACCTCGATACGGTCACGGCCATGATCCTTCGCGGATTCCCAGGCCATGCGCGCCGTCGTCAGCGCCTGGCCCTCATCACCCGATTCAAGATCAAAACGTGCGATACCGATGCTGATCGAAACCTGCAAAGACTTGTCGCCTTCCAGGTAGCGCAGCGCCTCGCCTTTCTTGCGTACGTCGCGCGCGAACTTCATCGCCGTGTCGTCATCAGCGTCGGTCAGCAAGATGCAGAAATCATCGCCGGTCAGCCGCGAAACTACCGCGCTTTTTGGCAGGTCTTCCTCGAGCATGCGCGCAAAACGAATGATGACCTCGTCGCCCGCTTTTCGACCGAAAGTGTCGTTTACGAGCTGCAGGTTGTCCAGATCAAGGTAGATAAGCTGATGAGTTTCGTTGTCTGCCTGCATCGACTTCCAGGACTCGTGCAACTGCGCTTCGAAGCCCGCGCGGTTCATGAGACCTGTCATTGCGTCGAATGATTGCTCAATGACGTATTCCACCTTACGCACGATGTGCGACATGAAACGGCGATGTGTTTTTTCGAATGGCTGCCCGTTCACGCGCCCCAGTTGGGCGAGAATACCCTCTACATTGCCAGCCCCGTCGGTTAACGGGCTGATCAGAGTTTGGTAGCCTTTATCGGCGACCGTGGACCCCTCGACGGCTGGCATTTCAAACACCACCGGGGAGCGCTTGCCTTCGACTTTCGGCAGCAACTGTTCGATCAGGTAGCGATCGAGTACTTTTCGGTTGACATTTTTCCAGCTCGAGTGTGTTGCGCTGACGCGGATTCGCTTCGATGGAATCAATAACACACTGTACGCTATGTTCAGGAAACGACCGCTTTGGCCGATGAGTTGCGCCAGTCCGGCATGACTTGGTGACGTGCCGTGTATCTTCTCGTCCACTTCATAGACGATTGTCAGTTCCTTCCGGAGCTCTTCGGCAAGTTCGTTACTGCGCTCAGCCTCGCGATTTACATGCAACGCTGCACCGATGACGTCGACCGCCGGCGCGAGCACGCCGTAAAGCATGCTCGGGTTGAACCAGGACGATTTGCCCGCGTTGCGGGAAAACACGACCGCAAGCACGCCGAGGTCGCTGCCTTCGTCGCCCTGAACAGGCAATACGAGCAGCGTACGACCGGACTTGAGCGTTCGGCGCACATACTGCGCGTCGCCTTCACAAGCTGCAAAAATATCCGTTGGCAGACCTGCCACGAAGTTGTCGGTCTCGTAGTCGTCCGCGCCGTCGCTCGACCAGATGCAGGCACGATTCGTATCGTAAAAACAAAAACATTGCGCCCTCGGCACGAGCGAGTGCAGAAGGCCTTTTGCCTTGCCAATATTTTTACCGGTGTTGAGGCTGCGCACGTCTGCTGACACTGCGGGCTCCGCGGTGCTGCAATCAATCCTCAACCATGCCAGCGCTCGTTTCCGGGCGCTGTGATGGAAGTCTCACGTGACACTGTCGATCAGTTACCTGGGGCTATCCTGGTCGAGCGGTCATCGTCGGGCAATCCTAGCCGAGCGACTCCAGCCAGTCGTCATCGGAACCCTCGTTAACGCCCTCGAAGAGTGGTGTCGACAGATATCGTTCCCCGGTATCCGGCAGCATCGCGAGGATAACCGCGTCGTCGTCGGCACTTTCAGCGATTTCCAGCGCTGTCGCGAGCGTCGCACCCGATGAGATACCCGCAAAGATTCCCTCCTTCGCCGCAAGCTCGCGCGCCACGGCAATCGCCCTGTCATCGCTGACGCTGCGCAGATCGTCGTAGATCTCACGATCGAGCACATCCGGAATAAAGTCAGGCGTCCAGCCCTGAATTTTATGCGGGCTCCATGCGCTGCCGGCAAGCAATGTCGCACCCTCCGGCTCTGTTGCTACGATCTGCACATCCGGCCGCGCAGCCTTGATTGTCCGACCGGCACCCGACATGGTGCCGCCCGTGCCGTAGCCTGTGACCCAGTAGTCGAGGCGGCGGTTCGCGAAATCGCTGAGAATCTCCGGGCCCGTGGTACTCGCGTGGTAATCCGGGTTCGCGGGGTTTTCGAACTGGCGTGCCAGGAACCAGTCATGTTTCTCGGCGAGCTCTTCGGCCCGCTTGACCATTCCCGTGCCGCGCTCGGCCGCTGGCGTCAGGATAACCTTGGCACCAAGGCCGCGCATGATTTTTCGACGCTCGATCGAGAACGAATCAGCCATCGTTGCGACAAACGGGTGGCCTGTCGCAGCGCATACCATCGCCAGCGCAATGCCTGTATTGCCGGATGTCGCCTCAACCACGGTCTGCCCGGGTTTGAGCGTTCCTTTTTGCTTTGCGTCGTTGATAATCGCAAAGGCCAGGCGGTCCTTGACCGACGCAAGAGGATTGAATGACTCAACCTTGACGTACACCTCGACGTTCTTCGGCGCCATGTGATTCACGCGTACAACCGGGGTGTTGCCAATGGTCTGAAGGATATTGTCGTAAATCATCGCTTCGTCCTTTTTATTGATTCTTGGCTGTTCCGTTAATTGTAGCAGTGTGTACGGCCGATTCTGCGGGGGAATCGACTCCTGCTCCCGGGATTCGCCCGCCAGCCGGGTCAAGGCACGAAAAACAGCTTGTTTCAGCCCTTATAACTCTGTGTTATATAGGAAATAGCTGCGGCGCGAAATATGCGCATAAAGGCGCAGGAAACCGAGGAAATATACCGGATATAGACCGATGGGTTATTTGCGATGTTTTCCGAAACGAACCGGCGCATCTGCGGTCATAACATGAAAGTCGCGGGGGCTTTTCTTTTTCGATGAAACTACAACAACTCAAGTACATGCTTGCGATTGTCGATAACGGGCTGAACATTACAGCCGCTGCAGAGCGCCTGTATACATCGCAGCCCGGGGTAAGCAAACAGTTGAAACTTCTCGAAGAGGAACTCGGGCTACAATTGTTCACGCGCAAAGGCAAAAGCCTGGGCGGGGTGACGGCGGCCGGCGATCAGGTTATCGACAGGGCGCGCTTGATCATGCAGGAAGTCGACAACATTCGCAGCCTGGCATCGGACTATTACCACGAAGAAGAAGGCACGTTGTCGATCGCAACAACGCATACACAGGCACGATACGTGTTGCCCGATGTTATTCGGAAATTCAGGGTCCGCTATCCGAAGGTCGGCCTGAACATGCATCAGGGCACGTCCGAGCAAATCGCCGACATGGTGGCGGCGAATGAAATCGATTTCGCCATCGCGACCGGCTCACGTGAGCTGTTCAGCAATCTCCTGCTCGTGCCGAGCTACCACTGGGATCGAAAAATCATCGTGCCGAAAGGTCATGAACTTACGAAGCTTGATGGCAAGGCGAGTTTGCACGATCTTGCAAAGTTCCCGCTGGTCACATACGTCTTTAGTTTCGGCGGACAATCATCGCTCAAGCGCGCATTTGCCGACGAGGGTCTGGAACCGGATGTTGTCTTCACGGCGCGCGATGCGGACGTAATTAAGACCTATGTTCGCATGGGGCTCGGAGTAGGTATCGTGGCTAGCATGGCCGAGGACTGCGATGACAAAAAGGACCTGACCGCGGTCGACGCCGAGGGCTTGTTCCCGCGCAGTACGACCTGGATCGGATTTCGCAAAGATGCAGTGCTACGGCGTTATATGCTGGATTTCGTGCAATTATTTGCGCCCCACATTACCGATTCCCAGATCGAGCAGACGCGTAATGCGCGCACGCAGGATGACATCAATTCGCTGTTCGACAATTCGCAGCTGCCCGTTCGGGTCGGCTGTTCGGACGACTTTACCGAAGCCGCCTAGCTTCGTCCTTTTAGTTCATTAATAAACCCGGATTCCACCGTGGCGCCTGCGACTCTGGCGATCGATCCACCAAAGCCCCAGCAAAAACCCGGCAAGCAGGCAGATAATGATGGCACCGCCGACCCAGCTGTAAGGCAAACTGTATTCGTATCGGGCCGCCCGGTTCATGTGCGATTCGTTCTCGTCTTCGAGTTCCGCCATGCGCGCCGCATTAGCGTCGATCACCGCCTGCAGGTCGGCGGACTCCTGGCGCAGGCTCTCGAGCAGGGCTGCGGGTTCGGCAAACGATTGCCGCATCTCCTCGAGATCCCGGGTCAGCCGGGCGTTCTCGGCCAGTGTTTCCTCAACAACCAGTCGCGCGGGCTTGTAGGTCACTATGTACGCGGCGCTTACATAGCCCTGTTTGCCGTCCGATAATTCCACGAACGCCGTTTGGGCGTTGCGCGACAACATCTCGAAGCTTTGGCCACTGACAAGCGTGTCGATTCTCGCTCCCGACAGGTCCGGGTTCTGATACATGTTAAGCCGCAAGTTGTCGGTGACGTAGGCGGTCTCAGCAGCCGCCAACAGGGGAAGCAGCGTCAGAACCCCGATAAAAAGACGCATGATCGATCTCCGTTGCCCGCAGGGAGTTTACTACAGCCGCAGTTGCTGCGAAGCCCCACGACTTATTGTTCGTAAAGCCAACGCAACAACGCCGTTTGCACTTCCACGCCGTATCCACGATGAATGTCTTCGTAATTGTGCAACACGACGATCGCGAAGCGGCGGCCGGAGCGAGACTGCATATAGCCCGCGATAGCCGATACGTGGTCTATGGATCCGGTCTTGAGGTGCGCCTGACCTGTCAACTCATCACCGTCAAAGCGTTTCCGCAGCGTGCCGTCGTGTCCCGACAAGGCCAGTGACGATGCGTACTCCGGCATATAGGGCTGTTGCCACGCGAACTGCAAAATCGCTCCGAAATCCCTGGCGTTGATGCGAGCTTCCCGAGACCGGCCGGCACCATTGTCGAGCCACATGCTGTCGACTTCGGGAATATTTTTTTCGAGCCACTCTGAAATGACGTCGCGGCCACCTTGCTCTGTCCCGGGCGCGCCGCGTATTTCCGCCGACAGCGTGTACAACAACTGTCGCGCCATAACATTGTTGCTGTGCTTGTTGACGCGGGCAATGAGTTCCGTCAGCGACAGGGACTCGAAGGACACTATGGGTTCGTCGTCCCCGGATATCACGGCATTACGCCAACCGCCTTCGAGTGCACCGCCCGATTCTTTCCAGAGCGAGGCCACAAGGCCGTACGCGAACGCGTTGTGATCCAGTGCAGTTCGGTCCATCGCGTAGCGACGACACCGGTTGGGAAAGCGCCCGTCGAGAATCATCGTGTCGAAGGTTTCGTTAGGCGTAATCGAGATTCCTCGCTGATAACCGCGGCAACTGCCGTTAGCCAGCGACAGGCGGTTTTTTACGCGCAGGTTCTCGAGCGGCGGGTCCAGCACCACCCGCACCGAGTTCGTCGCAAGCTCCGGCTCGAACCAGTAGCGCACAACCTTGAAGTTCATCAGCAATGCGTTTGGTGCCACGTTATACGCGCGAAGCGGCTGATGATCGAAATCAGCCGGGTCGTTTGGCGCGACATCAAAGTAACTATCGTCCAGCAACAGGTCACCGCTCACTTCACGAATACCGGCCTGCCGGATACTTCTCAGCATTCGCCAGACGCGCTCCGTTACCAGGTACGGGTCGCCGTGCCCTTTCAGGAGTAAGTCGCCATCGAGTCGGCCGTCAATGACGTCGCCCAACGCGTACACGTCGGTCCGCCACCGATAACTCGGACCCAGGACGTCAAGCGCTACAAGGGTCGTCACCAGTTTCATTGTCGACGCCGGATTGCGCGCGACCTCGTCGTGCCAGCCGAGCACGGTCTCGCCATTGTCGAGGTCCCTGACATGAACGCTTAAGGACTCAAAGGGAATTTTCCTTAGATTCAAGATGTTGCGTACCGGCTCCGGCAGCTCGGTGTCGGCCGCAGGGACGGCGAACGGCAATGCAGTCAGCAAAACCAGCCAGAGAAAGGCTATGATTTTCATTTGTGCTCTGATTCTCGATTTCGTTGTTTCAGCGCGCGTTGCAACGCTCGCCGGACGGTCAGGACTACGGCGACAATTGCGACTGCCGCGATAGCGGCCACCCACCATGCGCCGGAACCGATATTCGCACGCCCGGAAAAAATCTGACCCATATCGCGCGCAAGAGTGCCCAGATAGACATAAGCTGCAACGATCGGCAGCATTCCGGCAGCCGTGCCCGCCGCATACATCACGGTACTTACCCGCGTTACGCCGTATGCGTAGTTAAGAATGTTGAACGGAAATACCAGCGCGATGCGTGTCAAGGCGACGATCGTGAACGCCTGTTCATCCAGCACCTCATCCAGCGCCAAAAGGTACTCGCTGCCGGCGATGCGTCGCTCGACCCAGGAACGCGCCAGCGTCCGGCCAACGAAAAATGCTGCCGTGGCGCCGCCGACAATGCCCAACATTGCATAGACGAGCCCGAGAGCCATACCAAATACCAACCCCCCCATCATCATAGATACCCAACCAGGCAACAGCGCAACCGTCGCGAGAATCGTGAGAACGACATACGCGGCGGCACCTGCCAGTGGATTTTGCCTTGCCCATGATTCGATGTCGGTGAACCACTCCGCGATCGGCAACTCGCGCGCGAAAACAATGAGTGCAACAAGTGCGGCGACAATAGTAACGCGCAGGACTGTTCTATTCACCGCCGCGCCGGCCTCTTGATACCGTACGTTCGTATACGATCGGCCAGTGTCGTCGGCTTTACACCGAGCAGTGCCGCCGCACCTCGCTCCCCGGACACGCGCCAGTTTGTTTGCTTGAGTGCGGCTGTGGTATTCCGTTTCTGAAACTCGCGCATTTCCTTTTCAGTGAGTACCTCGTCCGGTGAGTGCTCAGGAAAAAACTCCGGGGTCGCGCCTGGCTTCGAATCCGGCATCGAGACATCGAGCCTTAATACGCTGCCTGTAGAGAGTATAACCGCACGCTCAATGACGTTCTTGAGCTCGCGAATATTGCCTGGCCAGTTGTAACGGCGAAGATTGTCGACCTGAACTTTCGTCAGCGCCATCGGCTCGCGGCCGAAATCTGTGCACGTTTGCTCGAGGAAGTGCTGTGCGAGTTGTACGATGTCGTCTCCTCGATCGCGCAGCGGTGGCACCTCGACCGGAAACACGCTGATTCGATAGAACAGGTCCTCGCGAAATTTTCCATCAACGATCAACTGCTCAAGGCTTCGATTGGTTGCGGCTATGACGCGCACATCCACGGATTTGGTGACGTCGTCACCGACGCGCTCGAATTCACTTTCTTGTAGTACGCGCAGCAACTTGCCCTGCAATTCGAAGGGTATTTCGCCGATCTCATCGAGAAAAATAGTGCCACCATCCGCCAGTTGAAAGCGTCCAACACGATCCCGATGCGCGCCTGTATAAGCGCCTTTGACATGCCCGAAGAATTCACTTTCAAACAGTTCCTTCGGGATTGACGCACAGTTCACTTTGACCAGCGGACCGCCGGCGCGCGGGCTTTGCGCATGAATAGCGCGCGCGACCAGCTCCTTGCCAACGCCTGATTCGCCCAGAACCAACACGCTTGCCGGCGTGTCGGCTACCGCTTCGACTTGCCGAAGCATGTTCTGCAGCGCCGGACTCGTACCAACGATGCGCCCGAAATTCATCGCAACGTTAACTTCTTCGCGAAGATAGTCGCGCTCGTGCTCCAATTCCTCGCGGAGGTGAGCGTTTTCAGCCAACGCCTGTCGCAGATGTTTTTCAGTGCGAAGTCGCTTCGTAATGTCCTTCGATGCGATCAAGAGGCGATCGACATCGCCTTCCGCGTCATGAATCGAAATCGCGGATACAAGCAGATCCAGAACCTCTCCGCTCCGTGTCACGATCTGTCGCTCGAGATTGTTGAAATCACCAGAGCGAATCAGCTCTTGCAATCCGCCATCCTGGAATCGACGTTGATCAGCTTCGCTGAAAAAATCACTTACGGGACGGCCGATTACCTCATTGCGCGAATAGCCCAGCTTATGCAGCCAATGATCGGTCACAGTCACGATGAGCCCATTACGATCAATCGTATGCAGCATCGCCGGTGTCGAGCGATAAAGGGAGCGATACTTGAAGTTGGCGCGGGCCTGATCCGACGTTTCGGTGTACATCGCGATCGTTCGCATGAATGCACCACCGGGATCGTATTCGACGATGGCATTGGTGATGCAATCGATGACATCGCCATTGCTCGCGACAAACGCAATCGGCTTGTTTTGCAGTTTTCCCGTTCGCCTGAGCGCGGGACGAAACTCTTCCTCGATCCGTCTGGCGCTGCTCGGCGTGACGAAATCCTCGGGGAGCTTGCCCAGCATTTGTTCACGAGTGAAGCCGAGCCGCGTCAGGAATGCGTCATTGAGGTCGAGGTAGGCGCCATCCTCATCGATGAAGGTCGCCATGGCCGGTGCCTTGCGAAACAGCCATTGGTAGTCCTCGAGTCCCAGCATCGGCTCAGTATATATCAATTTTCTACGGAATTTCGTGTAAATAGTCCCGATTTTTCGTAAAATACGAAAAACCGGGACGTACATATTCAATTAAGTCCTTGTTTTTATTTAATTTTATGAATTGGCACGGTCTGTGCAATCCCAGTGTTGAATACTATTTTTTTTGCGGCTAACGCCGGCCGACTGACATGGATGGACTTTCCTATGAACGACCGAATTATCGAAAATGGACTTACCCTGGCTGCCTTGCTGATCGCAATGGTCGGCGTGATATTCGCAGTGCAGGGCGCGCTCATCGTTTAGTTATCGCAGCTGCCGGAGCGCTTGAAAGCCGGTAGTTTGACACCATAATTACTATCTGCGGCTTGCTGGAAACGGCGCCGCACCCCCCTACGGCGGGACAAGATCAGGTTTCTCTCCCCCGATCGCCTGGTCGAAGACTGCCGCAGTCGCCGGACGGAGTTCCGGCTTGAAACTGGGCCAGGACGGCCCGACGGTAAGCTACCGCGCTGCTCCGAAATATTCGGACATTGATCGCGTGGTTGGATTCCCCCCCAATTACCGTCATGCTTGGGCGCCGGAGTTCTCTCCGGCGCTTTTTTTTCGATGATTAACTGACTCGATCGCGATGTCGCTCGGCGCTCTCAGGTCTCGTCGCGGGAAACCAGATTTGCGTTGAGAAAGCTGATCGTCCGATTCCAGGCGTCTTCGGCCGCTTCGCGGTTGTAGTTATTGCCGGTCGGGTTGGCAAAGGCGTGGCCAACACCGGGGTAAATGTGAATCTCATATTGCAGGCGAAGCCGTTGCAGTGCCTGTTCGAACCCGGCCACCGATTCAACCGATATGCCGCGATCATCCGCCGCAAACAAACCGAGCAGGGGCGCATTAATCGCCCGAAGCTTGTCGTGGTCGTCCGTGACCTGGCCATAGTAAATGACGACCGCATCCAGTTCGTCGGGAAACAGCATCGCCGTATTCAGCGACCAGCCACCACCGAAACACCAGCCTAATGAAGCGATGCTCGGCGCCCCCGCAATTTCGAGAAAATTCAGGGCCTGGCGAATATTCTCCCGCGCCGGCCCGGGGTTCTCGACTACCTGAAGCATTTTCGCGCGCGCTTCTTTTGGGCCTGTAGCGGCCTCACCACCGTAAAGATCGATGGCCAGCACCATGTATCCTTCGGCGGCATACCGGTTAGCCATCGCACGAATATTGTCGTTCAGCCCCCACCATTCGTGAATCATGATGATGGCGGGCAATGCCTCCGTCACACCCGACGGATACGCGAGATACCCGTAGACGAGCCCATCATCAACCTCCGCATAGGCCAGGGTTTCGGAGTCCACCGACCGCGACGGCTCGATTTTTGCGCCCTCACTAGCTGCAGTAGAATCGTTGGCGTGTTCGGCACTCATTGCGTCGACCGTTTCCCGGCCCGCCTGAGTGTCGGTATCCATTGCGCCCGAACCGCCCGTGTCGCAGGCGGCAACAATGAATATCAAGCTAAAAAATGCGCCCCGCATTGCAAGGCAATAACGGACAGTTTCGAGCATAATTCGATCCTTTGATATTTCGCCAAGTGTAATCGAAAAGGACGCCGTACCCAATGAGCCTGCTCGTGGAATCCGTAAT
>VAPA010027392.1_pt1 | contig 11691 bp, 13 predicted proteins | sample 3395041 | NCBI WGS metagenome assembly VAPA01 (sample SAMN08290432, study PRJNA428436) | hydrothermal vent metagenome | isolation source: Deep-sea hydrothermal vent chimney | place: Indian Ocean: Southwest Indian Ridge | depth 1973 m m
AGAACAAAAACGCTACACTTAAAAGAAGCTTATCAGCTTAACAGCCAAATAGGACATTTCTATTTTGCTAAGAATAGGACATTTCTAAATTGCTTTGACATCAGAGGCCGCCCTTATTGAAAACATTTTTCCATTTCTGTTATAATCTAGGCTACTTTTTTAAGGAGGTCATAGCTGTGAAACAGGGAATTCATCCGGAGTACAAAGAGGCAAAGGTAGTCTGCTCCTGCGGGGAGAGCTTTACTACAAAATCTACCCTATCCTCCATTCACGTAGATATCTGCTCTAAATGCCACCCTTTCTTTACCGGGAAACAGAAGCTGGTTGATGCCGAGGGAAGGGTTGAGAAGTTTCTGAAGAAATACTCAAAGAAAAAGTAGCTGTACAAACAACTGAAGGGAACTCATTTTGAATATACCCAGTATGAGTTTCCTTTTTTTATTTTGTGTTTTTACCCCGTTAGAAGGGTGAGGTTTTTCTAATGGGGTTTAACAGGGAGGGGTGAAAACAGTGCTGTTTGAAAAGCTTGAAGCGATAGAAAACAAGTATAACGAACTTACAAAACGCCTGTCTGATCCTGAAGTATTATCTGACTATTCGCAGTATCAGAAATACTCAATGGAACAGGCGGAGATTTCAGCTATTATTGAAAAGACAGGAGAATATAAAAAAGTACTTTCAGGCATTAAAGAGGCTGAGGAGATTTTAAGTGCGGAAGGAGAGGACGGCTTAAAAGAGCTTGCGTCTGAAGAACTTGAAGTATTAAGGGAGAAAAAGCCTAAAATTGAGGATGAGCTGAAATTAATGCTTGTTCCTGTTGACCCTCGGGATAAAAAGAATATAATTCTTGAAATAAGAGCCGGTACCGGCGGGGGAGAGGCCGCGCTTTTTGCATCAGAGCTTTTCAGGATGTACACTAAATATGCTGAAAGCAAACAGTGGAAAGTAGAAATAATAGATATGAATTCTACCGGGATAGGCGGGCTGAAAGAGGTAGTTGCTTCCATACAGGGTAAAGGCGCGTACAGCCGCCTCAAATATGAAAGCGGCGTTCACAGGGTGCAGAGAGTTCCCGTAACAGAAGGATCTGGCAGGATACACACATCTGCCTCAACAGTCGCGGTTCTGCCGGAGGCGGAAGAAGTCGATATCAAAGTTGAAGAAAAAGACTTAAGAATAGATACATTCTGTGCATCAGGTCCGGGAGGACAGGGTGTAAACACTACATATTCAGCAGTGAGAATTGTCCATGTACCGTCAGGGATGATGGTGCAGTGTCAGGATGAGCGCTCGCAGATAAAGAACAGGGTAAAGGCGATGAAGGTTTTGCGTTCAAGGCTGTATGAGCTTGAGATTGAAAGGCAGGAAAAAGAAAGGGCATCTGATAGAAAAACACAGGTAGGAACAGGCGACAGAAGTGAAAGAATCAGGACTTATAACTTTCCCCAGAACAGAGTTACTGACCACAGGATCGGACTCACCCTGCATAAGCTTGGCTTAGTGCTTGAAGGTACCCTTGATGAGTTAATCGACAACCTTATTATCCATTACCAGGCAGAAAAACTGAAAGAAATATAAAACCTGTAACATGTAACGAGTTACGGGTTACGAGTTAAGACGAAACAATAAGCATCTGAGGGTTGGTTTTTACTGACACCTGATCCCTGAGCACTTTTAACTGTTTTTAAATATGAAAGCGATTGAAAAAATAAAAGAAACCGTAATGCTTTTTGAAAGCTTAGGCATTGATGCGGCTCAGAAAGAGGCTGAAATATTGTTAAAAGGAGGATTGAATATCAGCACGGTTGATGTTTTAAGGGATAATCCGGAACTTAGTCAAAAGCAGATAAAGATAATTGATGGCATGCTTGACAGGAGATTACGGGGAGAGCCCTTTCAGTATATTGTTGGTTATGAAGAATTTATGGGTTTGAGACTCGCTGTAGGGCCGGGGGTTTTGATCCCACGGCCTGAGACAGAATTTCTGGCAGAACAAGCCATAAAGGCCGTAAAGCGTGAATCGTTAAGCACGAGGGGAACTTCGCCTTACGCCTCACACCTTGCGCCTATGCGTATTTTTGACATTTGTACCGGCTGTGGCTGTCTGGCGCTTTCTCTTGCCAGGCAATATCCTGATCTGCAGGTATATGCCACTGATATTTCCGGGACTGCTATAGAGTATGCTAAGAAAAATGCAGCAATAAACATGATTGAAAACGCAATTTTTCTTAAAGGTTCGCTTTTTCAGCCGGTAGAAAAACTGTTCACGGTTTACGGTTCACCGTTTGCTGCTGATTTAATCATTTCTAACCCCCCTTATGTAAATACCGATGACATAAAAACTCTGCAGACCGAAATTAAAGACTGGGAACCACTGATCGCGCTTGACGGCGGGCCGGATGGACTCGGTTTTTACAGGGAATTGATACCTGAAGCAGGTGGTTTTCTTAAAGATGGCGGGATTATCATGCTTGAGCTCGGGGTTGGTCAGGCAGGGAATGTTAAAGGCATATTAAAATCTTCAGGATATACAAACATAGAAACAACCAGAGATTATTCAGGCATTGAAAGGATTATCAGGGCAGAGTGGAAAAGATAGTTATCGAGGGCGGGGTAAAGCTTAAAGGAGAAGTATTAACAGGCGGTGCAAAAAATTCCGCTCTTCCTGTTATGGCGGCCTCCATACTTAGCTCCGGAGAAAGTCATGTATCAAATCTCCCTCATGTGAAAGATGTAGCAACGATGGGCAATCTCCTTGGCAGGCTCGGTATAGGTTTTGAGGCCAGTGAAAACAGTGTAGTGCTTAAGCCTGATAGTATAAGTTCAGTAGAGGCATCTTACGATCTTGTAAAGACAATGCGTGCTTCTGTTCTTGTACTCGGCCCTTTGCTTGCGAGGATGGGTGAAGCGCTGGTTTCGCTTCCCGGAGGGTGCGCGATAGGGGCGCGGCCGATAAATTTTCATATTATGGGCCTTCAGAAGATGGGGGCCGAAGCAACTCTGTCTGAAGGATATATAATGGTCAGGGCAAAGAGGCTTAAAGGGGCGACTATTTGTTTTGATATGCCCTCTGTTACCGGTACTGAGAACCTGATGATGGCGGCAGCACTGGCGGATGGAGTAACTGTGCTGGAAAATGCGGCGTGCGAGCCCGAAGTTGTTGATCTTGCAAATGCGTTAATATCAATGGGAGCTGATATTAACGGTGCGGGAACAGGTGTGATCAGGATAAAAGGGGTAAAAGTCCTTAACCCGCTTGACTACAGAATAATACCTGACAGGATAGAAGCAGGAACATTTCTTGTTGCAGCGGCAATGACCGGTGGAGATATAAGAGTCAAAGACTGTAACCCGGCCCATTTAGAGCCTGTTATAGTAAAGCTTATGGAGGCAGGGGTTTATGTTAAACAGGGCAAGGATGGTTTAACCGCAAAGGGCCCTGAAAAATTAACTCCTGTAGATATAAAAACTATGCCTTATCCCGGTTTTCCAACTGACATGCAGGCGCAATTTATGGCGTTAATGTCTATCTCGGGAGGAACAAGCCTTATTACGGAAAACATATTTGAAAACAGGTTTATGCATGTGGCAGAGCTGAAAAGGATGGGAGCTGACATCCAGGTTCAAGGCGCAACTGCTACTGTCAGAGGCGGTAATCAGCTCAAAGGCGCTCAGGTTATGGCGACTGATTTAAGGGCGAGCGCGTCATTAGTACTTGCGGGTCTTGGCGCCACAGGCACTACAGTTGTGGACAGGGTTTATCATCTTGACAGGGGTTATGAGAAAATAGAGGAAAAACTTAAGCTCCTTGGCGCAGGGATAAGACGTGTAAGTGAGTAACATTCGATTTTGCTCAGGGTTAATCCGGGGATAGCCGAATAGATAGATTTTCTGTACAATTGCTGTTAAAATCGTAATAATCATAAATTAAGGATCAGGACAAACCATACTGAAATGAAAATAATAAGAGAGACACGGATCAAAGCATTTATAAAAACCCTCCAGCAGAGAGCGGATATTTCAAAAAAAGGCGCGGTGCAGAAAACAGTAGAGAAAATTGTTAATGATGTTAAGAAAAATGGCGACATCGCTGTAAAAAAATATACAGAGAAATTTGATCTGGTAAAGTTAAAACGGCTTTCTATTGATAGAAGAGAAATAGATTCTTCTGCAAAAAAGGCGGGAAAGGAATTTCTAAAGGTGTTGAAGCTTTCCGCCAGAAGAATAATATCTTTTCACGAACTTCAAAAAGAAGGATCATGGTATTTCTCAGAGAATGGCATTATGCTTGGACATTTAATCAGGCCTATAGAGAGGATAGGAGTTTATGTTCCGGGAGGTATGGCGTCCTATCCTTCAACTGTCCTTATGAATGTTATACCTGCGCAGGTAGCGGGAGTTAAAGAGATAGCCATGTGTGTCCCTTCATCAGGGGGCAAGATCGACCCTGCTGTGGCAGCCGCGATAAAATTTCTGGGCATAAAAGAGGTCTACAGAGTAGGGGGTGCCCAGGCCGTTGCCGCGCTGGCTTACGGGACTAAGACAATTAAAAAAGTAGATAAGATTGTAGGGCCGGGCAACATCTATGTATCAGCAGCTAAAAGAATGGTATTTGGAGATGTGGATATAGATATGTTTGCTGGCCCAAGCGAGGTGCTGGTTATCGCTGATAACAGCGCAAACCCGTCCTTTGTTGCCGCGGACCTGCTGAGCCAGGCAGAGCATGACAAAATGGCATCATCGGTTTTGATTACAAACTCACAGGCGCTGGCTAAAAAGGTCAGCCAACAGATAGATCTGCAGTTAGAGAACCTCAAAAGAAAAAACATTGCCAGAAAGGCTATCGATAAGTACGGGGCTATAATTATTACAAAGAGCCTTAATACAGCGTTTGATATAGCAAACCGTATAGCTCCAGAGCATCTGGAGGTAATGACCAGGGCGCCGTCTAGATTTCTGCCAAAGATAAAAAATGCAGGTGCGGTATTTATAGGTGAATGGACACCGGAGACAATCGGCGATTATACAGCAGGGCCTAACCACACCCTTCCGACAAGCGGTACAGCAAGATTTGCCTCTCCGCTCGGAGTTTATGACTTTATAAAGCGTACAAGCCTGATAAGCTTAAAAAAAGAGGGCTTTTTAAAGCTTGCTAAAGCATCTGAAACATTTGCAGATACCGAGGGACTTGAGGCGCACGGAAATACAATAAGAATAAGATTCTGATCGATCCTTAATCGGTCGTGATTATTATACCCTCTGTTATTGTCTGATCCGGTATAAAACAGCCCGGCCTGAAACAAATCAAAAAAGCTGGAAACATTTTATAAAAATTTAATTGGAAACAAAGATGGATCTTGTAAATATTATACAAACAGCGATCAGGGTAATCATGTCCCCTGCAATGTTTTTTAAGGAAATGCCAAAGACAGGCGGATTTATCGAGCCCCTGGTTTTTATGGTGGTTATGGGTTTTTTAGGGAGCTTAATTCAGGCGCTGCTGAGCATTATCGGCCTGTCGCCTGAAGGGCCTGCAATAGGTGTTTTCCCTTTGATCATAATGCTTACTTTTATAATTGTGATTTCCGGGTTTATCGCAGCAGGGATTTACTTTGTAATCTGGAGAATAATGGGTTCTCAGGAGTCGTTTGAAACAGCGTACAGGTGTAATGCATATATATCAGCACTGATACCTATAACAGCGGTATTCAGTCCCATCCCGTATCTTAATCAGGTAATAACCGTTGTTTTAACAACCCTGTTTCTGGTGATTGTGACTGTTCAGGTTTATAATATGCCCCTGAAAAAAGCCTGGATCGTATTTGGAATTCTTGGAGTGATATTTATGGCCATGAGTTTAGCAGGTGAAACAGTACTACGGCGCATGGACGAGACTCAAAAGGATATGCGGGAAAACATTCAGGAAATTCAGGATGTCAATAACGAAATTCATAAAATATTGGTGTGACAGACGGCTCAGGGATGACAAAGGAAGTTACGCTGGACAGCATAAAAAATGTAAAACTGTTTCAGCCCAAAAGAGGCTATCGATTCAGTGTAGATGCGCTCCTGCTTGAGGATTTTATTCAGGTACCACAGCGTTCTAAAGGGATAGAGCTTGGAACCGGCTCAGGAATTATATCAATACTCCTCGCAAAAAGACTTAAACAAGCTAAGATTTCCTCAGTTGAAATTCAAACATCTCTTGCCGGCTGTGCTGAGAGAAATGTAAAGCTGAATAAGCTTGATGATAGGATTGAAATAATAACTGATGACATAAAAAACCTCGGGAAAATTTTTAGTGCCAATAAATTTGATTTTGTGTTCTCTAATCCCCCGTTCAGAAAAACAAAATCAGGACGTTTAAATATTAATAAAGAATGTGCAATTGCAAGGCATGAATTAAAAATATCGCTTGCCGACCTTATAAGTTCGGCTTCATACCTGCTTAAGAACAAGGGAAAGTTTTTTCTGATTTATCACCCTTTCAGGCTGATAGAGTTGATAGATCTGCTTATTAAAAAAGGTTTGGAACCAAAGAGAATGCGCTTTGTTTACTCTCGAAGAGTTGAGCCTGCCTCTACCTATCGTCTGCCTGCCGGCAGGCAGGGCAGACAGGTGCCCTCAGGCAGGTCTCCGGCAAGAGAAGGAGGGGAGGCTAAAATGGTTTTAATCGAAGCTGTTAAAGGCTCAGGCACATGGCTTAAAATCGAGCCCCCGTTTTATATCTATGGCAAAAGCAGTGAATACAGTGCCGGGATGAGAGATATTTATAAAGTCAAAAAATAAAATATGCAAAACAGATTAATATGTTATTTTATTATCTAAATACGGTGTGAAGGGAATCAGTAACCATGGTAAGCAGACGTTTATACAGAATACCTGTTGAGCTTGAGGCGGAACTTATCTTAAACAGTAAGAGGTATGAAGGAGTTATAGAAAATATTTCAGAAGAAGGTGTGTATATGAAGATTCCCTCTGAGAAAATGCCGGCAGACCTTGCTCCGGGCTCAGAGCTTGAGCTTGAATTTGAGCTCCCCTCAGATGAAACCCTTACGCTGAACTGTAAATTAATGTGGTCTGATAACACACAGCCCGACAGCTCATCAAACAACATAGGTCTGGAAATTACAGACCTGCCTCAGGAATATGAAGATTTCCATAAGGAACTTTATATCAAGCATATGGGTGTATTCTAAAAGTATTTTATGGAAGGCCGGATTTTCAGAATTTAGGATATTTTAGTGCTTTGCATATGCCCCGCGGAAAAGGCTGTCCACTAATTCTAAATATTTTTGTGATGGATTAATAACCTCAACACCTATACGGTCATAGGATGTAATTGATTTGGTAAGATGCCTGACTTTTACTGAGATTTTTTGCACATCTTCTCTGATTATAAAAACATCAAATTTTGAATTGCAGGGAAAGCACATATCTTCTGTACGGATTAACATGCCGTTTTTTGATATGTTTGTAACGGTACCGTAGCAATCAGTGTTGCAGCATTTGAATCTAACAGCAAGATTAGCAGGTATCCGCTCAAAAGCTCTTCTTTGCATAACATCCACCGGGTAGGTCAAAAGATTTTCAAGCTAATATCCTACCTTAATTATATACCTTAAAATGGATTAACTCAATATTATTCATGTCATACTCAGGGCAGGATATTTGCTTGCAATTGCCGCTGTTTTTGCTTATGATCAGCATAAAACCCGGCATAACTATTTAAAACTAAAGAATAATACCTGGTGGGTTGAATCCGGGCATATCGGGGATACGCTAAAGCAGGATAAGTTTTTATGGTATTTATAAGCTTGTTGCTTAGATTGTCTGTTCCTGTTTGCAATACCTGCCATACATTGCACCGCCATACAGAGAAACAAAGAAAGGAACAAAACATGTAACAATCATCTGTATGATCCGTATATTTTAAAGTTTCCGGACAAAAACATATCAAAATGATCAATTGTACCGAGGATCGTACCTACAGCCAGTGCCGCCTTAACTGCTCTTACGAAATTATGTTTGAATAAACAGTGCCTGATAAATATTTTCATAATTAAATGATTGTTATATTCCACTTTTCCTGTAAGCATAAAACCCTTAGCTCTCTGAAATATCTTGTCTCCATTAAAACAAGCTGATATACTGGTCAAAATAGAAAATTTCAAACGGTAATCAATAGAAATGCACAAAAAAACTCTTTTAATTTCAACGGCATTCATTGTACTTATTTGTTTCTCATTAATTATTCCTGCAACTAGCCTTGCCAGGTCAGGAAAAGTTGGTAATCCACAACCTGAAGGACCCCTGGGGCAATTAACCTGTATAGATAAAATAGATAATGACCTTGACGGAAATATTGATGCAGATGATGATGATTGTAAAAAAGAGTTAAATGCTAAAGTCATATTGGTTGAATTTTCAGACAAACTTCATAGGCAGCAGCATAATAAACGCTATTATGAAAAGAAAATTATTTCTGACCTCGTGTCTTATCATAAAGAAAATTCTTTCGGACAAGTTATCCTTCAGGAATCATTTGATTTTATAACTCCAAACCATGGAGAATGGTTCAAGTTGGAAAATAAAAAAGAAGATGATTATGATGATGGATCTGACAAAGGGGATATACAGCAATTTTTTGCAGATGTTATTTCCCTGGTTGAAAGCGCAACCAGCTTTAGGCTCAGTGCCCTGGATGAGAAAAAGGATGTTTTAATAATTGTATATTCTGAAGCATGGAACGATCGGACAGCTTGGCCAATAAAAGGACCGTTAACAACCTGTGCTGCCCTTTGGTATAAAACAGATGGTGTAATAACAAAATGTTCAGAAGGAAACTATAAGGAAGCAGGCTTATCAATAATATTTCTAAGTGAAAACAATAAATTCAGTACCTGGGCTCACGAGATCGGGCATACAATTGGAGCTTTTGATTTATATGAAGCAGGTAATGTGAGCAAATGGGGATTAATGGGCAAAGGCTGGGGGAAAAATCCACCGCATATGACATCCTATATGAAATGGTCCTTACAATGGCTAAACTATAATTCTATTGAATATGGAACATATTGGATAAATTCTCTTGTTACAAGTAATTTTGGGGATTATGTTCAAAGATATGTTATCAATGAGGATAAATATTATGTGCTTGAGGTAAGAACGAACGATATACAATATTCAGATTGGGATAGGTATGCTCCAAATGATGCACTTGTGCTCTACCAGGTTGATGAAAGCGGGGAGGAACCAAATATAAATATTCCCAGCTATGGGGTGTTAAAGGCAAAAAAATCTTTTAAAGATATTTTTTTAAAAGTAAGAAAATCCTTTACAGACTGTGACAATAACGTGAAATTTACCGCTTTAGAAGTTGATAAATCTAATAACAAATATCAAATAAAAGTTAAAATAGAAAAAACTGAGCCGGAAGATTGTGATTAAAAAAGCAATATGTAAATATCTTGCTCTGATTATGTGTGCCTGATATAATTGTTAAATCATGAACATTAAATCATATTCACTCTTACTGATATCAGCTTTTTCCTTTACTTTTCTAATACCGTCTCATGCATCGGCGGATTCGCAATATATATACTGTGACATTGATGGCGCACGAAGAATATGTAAAGAAGAAGGAGCTAACGCAGCAAAATGTTTAACAGGAGTAAATATTTGGGAGCATGATATTTGTAAAAAATATAAATATATTGAAAATGAAACTGCTATTAATACGATATTTAAAGAGTGTGTAAATGAATGTACCAAGCAGCAGCCGGATAATAAAATATGCAGGTCAGGATGCCGGTATAGCAAATGGAGATTTGAACGAAGGCATCCAAATATCAAAAACTGGAAACTGATTGAAAAGATGCCTGATAAGTCAATAATTTACTATGATGCTGATAGTTTATCTCTGCTTCCTCCTGAAAGAAGATTCAGATATACCATAAAAAGATTTTTTATGGAGAAAGATGATATTGCTTTTTATATCAGAACAGAAGAAATAGATTGTAAAAGGAATAAATGGTTAATAAAAAACCAAAAAAATTATGACAGAAACGGTAAAAGCCATATAGTAGGGGAACATCTTCCTTCTTCATGGCAAATGATCGGTTTAAAGGATGTATCAGCACAGACAATTAAGAAGATGAAATGTCAGGGAATAGATTGAAAAACTCCACAGAGGGCGGGTTTAATGACTCGCCCTTTTTTATTTGTTTCAAACATCTTTCACTATAGAAATCCGGATTAAGAATGGTACAATTGATTATGAATTCCAGGCGATTGATTGTTTTCTTTGTATTGCTCATGGTGTTCATTGCTTCAATTTCGCATGCCGCTGATAAGTGTCAATATTACTTTTTGCACATGGAGTATGACAGCGCTATTACAGAATGTACCAGGGCAATCAATTCCAAGGATGAAAACAGTGATAAACTCTATGAATACTATGCAACTCGCGGGCTTATGTATAAAATCAGGGGGCAATATGATGAAGCTTTGTCTGATTTTAATAGTGCTGTTAACCTGGGTACAGACAATAAAGCAAAACTTGCTTTTGCATATAACGACAGGGGCACCTTATATCAGCAAAAAAGGCTCTATGCTCTGGCCATATCAGACTATAATAAAGCAATTGAACTGAATCCGGATTCCTATACAGGTATGTACAATCTGGCTGGTTTATATTCCTTGATCAACAAAGCAGACTCAGCCTGCAAGTGGATGAAAAAAAGCATAGAGAGTGGTTTTTCTGTTTGGAAGCAGGCCTTCAGCAGAGAAAAAGATTTAGACAACATCCGTAATTCTTCATGCTATAAAAAGATTATGCAGGGCAGTTAATTTTTCAGCTTACTGTAGCTGGCTGATAAGACAATCCCTTCGTTTACTATGGAGGCCTCCGAAAGGAACTTTGTGGCCGACATCCGCCGGAGCACAATGTTTATTTGCAACCACCCACGTCTTGTGCCATGATCCTTTGCGAAGGAGGATAGAAATCAGAGTATAAGATGTGTTATTTTATAGTCTCCAAATAGTTTGATTATTGTTATTTGGTAATTGGTTATTGCTTTAAAGACGGTGCTGTAGCTTTTATCCGCCAGTTAGTTTGGCGGGCAGTTGGCCTATGGCTCGTTGAGCCAACGGCTCATAGAGGTGAGCGCTTGAGTCCTTTTTATGTTTATTTCTTGAAAAGTAAAAAGGATGGCTCTTTTTATATAGGTCAGACAAACAATATTGAAAATAGACTGTTAAGGCATAATAAGGGACTCATAAAAACAACCAAAAGCAGAGTTCCTTTTAAGATTATATATTTTGAGGAATACAATACAAGACGTGAAGCAATGCTTCGGGAAAAACATCTGAAGTCTATTTTGGGCGTAAAAGAAAAGAAGAAAATTATAGATAGATTATCTATGGGGCTGTAGCTCAGTTGGCCTATGGCTCGTTGAGCCAACGGCTCATAGAGGAGAGCGGTCGAATCGACAGGTCAGTCGGTTCCACCTCTTTAACATAAACTACAGTATAAAAATATGGGGCTGTAGCTCAGTTGGGAGAGCGCTTGAATGGCATTCAAGAGGTCGTCGGTTCGATCCCGATCAGCTCCACCAGAAAGCGAGAGGGTTTAGCCAACTGAGCTAAGCCCTTTTTTATTTATGTCATTTTACGTTTATGTTTTGAAAA
>VAPA010132607.1_pt1 | contig 11682 bp, 8 predicted proteins | sample 3395041 | NCBI WGS metagenome assembly VAPA01 (sample SAMN08290432, study PRJNA428436) | hydrothermal vent metagenome | isolation source: Deep-sea hydrothermal vent chimney | place: Indian Ocean: Southwest Indian Ridge | depth 1973 m m
GTCGAGCACGGAGCTGCCAACGGTGCATTCCGAGGCCTGTTCGACGCCGCCGTCGCCACCGCACGATCGGTACGCAAGGAACTGCCGGCCGACCCGCAACGATCCATGGCGTCGATCGCCGCCGGCCTCACGGCACCGGCGAATCGAGTCGGTGTTCTCGGGTACGGGGCAATGGGCAGATCCGTCATCGAGGCACTCCTTACCCTTCCGCACCAACCAAGTGTGGAGGTCTTCGCCCGTCGACCCGAGTCGATCGATACCGAGGGTGTGATCGCACGGTCGCTGACCGATGCCCATGCGGCGCTCATCACGCTGCCTGCCGTCGTCTCGGCCACGTCAGCCAAGACCAGGCTGATCCCAGCGAATGAGCTGGCCGATCTTCTCACCGCCCGTACCGAGCCGCTGACGATGATCGACATGGCCATGCCCCCGGACTTCTCCCCACCTGTCGGTGCTGCCATTCGGTACCACAACATCGACGACCTTGCCGATCTCGCTCGAGATCACATCCCCAGAGAAGGGGCGGATCGTCTGGTCACTGAAGGCGCCGCAGATTTCATACACAAGATCTGGGCTGGAAAACGTACGGGACACCTCATCGAACATCTCTTTGACCAGGCCGACGAAGCGGTCGATGAGGTCGTCGAACGGCTGGCAGGGAGACTCGCCGCGCCGGAGGACCGGGCGCTGCTCGAACAGGCTGCACGCACCGCAGCGAGGAAGGTACTCCATAGGCCGGTCCACTACCTTGCTGGTGACGGCACGGATGACGCCGCCGCGATCGCCGCCGCCTTCGGGGTCGGTATCGATGAATGAACTCACCATCGCTACGAGAGGATCGAAACTCGCGCTCGCCCAGTCGACGCTGGTGGCAGACGCGATCATGCAGACCTTCCCCGACGTCACCGTCGAGCTCACGACCGTCGAGACGACAGGCGATCGGGACCGCACGACGGCGATGACCGCGCTCACCGAACTCGGCGCATTCGTCAGAAGTGTCCAGAACGCCGTCCTCGAGGGCCGGGCAGACCTGGCCGTCCATTCGGCCAAGGACCTCCCCATCGTCGGGCCCGACGGCCTGATCGGTTTCCATCCGAGGCGCGCTGACACGGCAGATGCCCTCGTCGGTGCCTCCCTCGACACCCTGTCCGAAGGCGCGATCGTCGGCACGGGGAGTCCGCGCAGAGAGGCACAGCTACGCGAGCTCAGGCCGGATCTTCAGATCGTCCCGGTGCGAGGCAACGTAGATACACGGGTCTCGCTTGCCACGGGCGGGTCGATCGACGCCGTCGTCCTCGCCGTCGCCGGCCTTGATCGCATCGGGCTCTCCGAACACATCTCCTACCGGTTCACACCTCGCGAGATGGTCCCCGCTCCCGCCCAGGGTGCTCTCACGCTCGAGGCTCGTTCGGGGACCTTCGCCGCCGAGGTCGCGGCGAGTCTCGAGGATGATTCAACCAAGGCCGCCGTTGATGCAGAACGGGAGCTGCTGGCGATCACCGGAGCCGGTTGCCGGTCGGCGCTTGGCGCCCTCGCGAGGGTGGAAGGACAGCGACTCGTGATGGAAGCCTTTGTCTCAGACGAGCGGGGACCGCGCAGAACAACCGTCGATGGCGCCGATCCGACGGAAGTTGCCGAGGCGGCGCAGAGAGAACTTGGCCTTTGACCATGCGTCTCGGACTCACCACCACATCGGATCGCATCCGCACTCTCATGCCGGAGGTGTCGCGACTGGGGTTCGACCCGGTTTCGCTTCCGTGCATCCTCGTCGATGCGGTGCCCGGAGGTAGCGAGAAGCTCGCCGCCGCGGTTGACGACGCCGACGCGCTTGTCGTGACCTCGGCCCGCACCGTGGCGATGCTCGTGCCGGGAGGCCTACCCCCGCTCCCGATCATCGCCGTAGGCCCCGAGACGGCGGCGGCTGCCGAGGAGGCCGGAGGGACGGTCGTGTGGGTTGGATCGAACGGTGTTCGTCACGTTGCCGACGAGGCCGGGCACCTGCTTCAAGGCGGGAGAATCATCCTCGCAGGCGCATCGAACACAGCACATGAGAGTGCCACAGCACTGGAAATGGCAGGAAGCTCTGTGGTCTCAATCGAGCTCTACACGACAGTCCCCATTGCACCCCCGCACGATGCCGTCGATGCGGTCATCTTCGGCTCACCGACAGCCGTCACGGGCTGGCTCATCTCCAGAGAGCTGTCGGGGCTCCTGCTCGGCGCTATCGGGCCGACCACAGCCGCAGCACTGCGAGGCAACGGCGTCGAGCCGGATGTCGTCCCCGATCGGCCGGGGTTCGTGAACACGATCGAACTGTTGGCCGCTCTGCGACCCGAGAGGAGTACCCCATGACCGGATTCCCGGTTGAACGCCCGCGGCGTCTGCGCCGCACACCGGCGCTTCGGCGTCAGGTGGTCGAGACCCGACTCGACCCGGCTATGTTCGTGCTGCCGGTGTTCGTCGTTTCAGGAACACGCATCCGCAACGAGATCGAGTCGATGCCCGGCAACTGTCAACTCTCGGTAGACGAGCTGATCCCGATTGCCAAAGAGGCAGAGTCCCTCGGCGTCGGAGGGATGATCTTCTTCGGGATCCCCGAGACCAAGGACGAACACGGAACGTCGGCATGGGACCCAGAGGGCCCTGTACCCCGAGCGATCGCAGCCGTGAAGGAGCACGCACCGGGCCTTGTCGCGTGGGCCGACGTGTGCATGTGTGAGTACACGAGCCACGGGCACTGCGGTGTCCTCAATGGCGACATTGTCGACAACGACGCCACGCTCCCTCTGCTCGCCAAGGCGGCACTCACCTATGCGACCGCCGGCGCTGACGTCATCGCTCCCTCCGACATGATGGACGGGAGAGTTCGTGCGATAAGGGACACCCTCGACGATTCCGGGTTCGAGGACATCGCCATCTGTTCCTATTCGGCGAAGTACTCATCAGCCTTCTACGGACCGTTCCGGGACGCAGCCGACTCGGCCCCCGCCTTCGGGGACCGGCGCACCCATCAGATGGATCCCCCGAACGTCCGGGAGGCGCGGCGCGAGGTCGAGCTCGATGTCCTCGAGGGTGCCGACATGGTGATGGTCAAGCCCGCGGGTCCGTACCTCGACGTCATCAGGGAAGTGAGGGCCATGGTCGACCTCCCCGTCGCCGCATACCAGGTTTCCGGCGAGTTCTCGATGGTGAAGGCCGCCGCAGAACGCGGATGGATCGACGGTGACCGGGTCATGATGGAATCCCTCACCGGAATCGTCAGGGCGGGTGCCGACATCGTCCTCACGTACTTCGCGATCGACGCCGCCCGAGCCCTGAGGGAGGGTCGATGAGCGACGCCTGGGACCGAGCCATCGAGCTCATGCCCGGCGGCGTGAACTCGCCGGTGCGTGCCTTCAGGGCCGTCGGCGGTGAACCGCCGTTCATCGCATCGGCCTCCGGCCCATATCTGCGAACGGTCCAAGGTGACGACCTCATCGACTTCATCGCGTCATGGGGCGCCATCCTCCTCAGCCATGCCGACCCCGAGGTGGTCGACGCGATCTCCACGGCAGCGGCCAACGGAACGAGCTACGGCGTTCCCACCATCGGTGAAGTGGAGTTCGCCGAACAGGTGACGTCGATGTTCCCATCGATCGAGATGCTTCGTATGGTCAACTCAGGGACCGAGGCGACTGCGTCTGCGCTTCGGCTCGCACGCGGGGCTACCGGAAGGGACGTCGTTGTCAAGTTCGATGGGTGCTACCACGGGCACGCCGATGCCTTCCTCGTCAAGGCCGGCTCGGGATCCGCAACCCTCGGCGAACCGGACAGCCCCGGTATTCCCGAAGGGACCGCTGTGACGACTCGCATCACCCGGTTCAACGACCTCGATTCCGTCACCGCCGCCCTGGAACCGGGCGACGTCGCTGCCGTGATCGTCGAGCCGGTTGCGGGCAATATGGGTGTCGTACCGCCCGAGCCCGGATTCCTCGAAGGGCTCCGCACGCTCGCCGACCGGTACGACGCGCTCCTCATCTTCGATGAGGTGATGACCGGATTCCGGGTCGGGCCCCGAGGTGCGCAGGGCCGCTACGGCATCACCCCCGACCTCACGACACTCGGCAAGATCGTCGCCGGAGGCACACCTGCAGCCGTGTACGGCGGGCGCCGCGAGCTGATGTCCCAGATGGCACCCTCCGGCCCCATTTACCAGGCGGGCACACTTGCAGGGAACCCGATCACGGTGGCCGCAGGCTTGGTGACGCTGCGGCGCATTGCATCCGACAAGGGGCTGTACGACCGCCTGGAAGTGGTAGGTGCCGAACTCGAGGCGCGCTTGTCGGCTGCGATGCACAGGCACAACATCACGGGGACCGTGCAGCGAGTCGGCGCCATGCTCACCGTGTTCTTCGGCCCAACCGCCGTGCAGTCGTGGGACGACGCGGCAACCGTCGACCGCGAGCGCTTCGCACGCTTCTTCCACGGGGCCCTGCGGCGCGGTGTGATGCTGCCGCCGTCGCCGTTCGAGGCGATGTTCCTCATGGACGCCCACGCCGAGGTGCTCGATACTGCGGCATCCGCGCTCGAGGCGGCGATAGGTGACGCGGCATGACACTCCTCCTCGACTCCCTCGCTCTGCGACCGGTCGACCGCAGACCCCTCTGGGTGATGCGCCAAGCCGGCCGCTACCTTCCCGAATACCGCGAGCTGCGGAGCCACCACACGTTCCAGGAAGCCATTCGCGATCCGAAGTTGGCCACCGAGATCACGCTGCAACCCATTCGCCGCTTCGGATTCGATGGGGCCATCATGTTCGCCGACATCATGACACCGCTCGAGGCCATGGGCATCGACATGACGTTCGACCCGGGCCCAAAGCTCCGACCCATGAGCCTGACAGAGATCGCCGACCTTCCCGACCTGGACCTCGACAGGGTCTGGCATGTGGCAGAGACACTCCGGCTGGTCCGCCGGGAGGTGCCGGACGATGTGACCGTCATCGGCTTCGCAGGTGCACCGACGACACTGCTTGCATACCTCCTCGAAGGAAACGGGTCGAAGGAGTACCTGCCCCTGCGCACGGCGATGCAACAGGAGACACCGGAACTCGAAGCGGCATTGGCGAAGCTCGCCACGAGCATGCACGCCTATCTCGACATGCAGATCGACGCCGGCGCCCAGGTGGTTCAGCTCTTCGATTCATGGGCGGGAATCCTCCCCCGCGATCTCCTCGTGGGACGGAGCTTCGTCGCGGCCCGGGAGGTCCTCGCCGCCCTCGACGCTCCAACGATCTATTTTGCCCCGGGTGCAGGGCACGCGCTCGGTTCCATGGCACAGGTCGGCGCCTCGGCGTACGGCGTCGACTGGCGCATCCCGATCGATGAGGCGTGGGACCAGCTCGGCCCCGATGTAGCCATCCAGGGCAACCTCGACCCTGCCGTACTCCTCACGAACCCCGACCAAATCCATGCGTCCGTTGGTGCGCTGATCGAGCGCACCGCTGGACGCCCCGGACACATCGTCAATCTCGGCCACGGCATCGATCGGCACACACCGCTCGAGAACGTCGCCGCACTCGTCGCTGCCACAAAGCAGGTACCTTGATGGATCTCTCCCCTGAGCTACTCGCACGGTACGACCGGCCGGGGCCCCGGTACACGTCGTACCCGACGGCGATCGAGTTCACCGAGGAATTCAACGCCGACGCCTACGGCGACCGTCTCTCGTCGTACGCTACCGGCCCCGAGGCACCGCTCTCCCTCTACGTCCACCTCCCCTTCTGTGAATCGCGCTGCTCCTTCTGCGCGTGTCACGTCGTGATCACCAAGCATGAGTCGGTCGCCGACGCCTATCTGACCCGGCTGGAGCGCGAGGCGGAGATCGTGGCGGAGCGTCTCGGGCAAGGGCGCTCGCTCCTCCAGTACCACTGGGGCGGTGGGACTCCCACCTACTACCCACCGGCGACCCTCGCCAGGCTCCACCGGTCGCTGACGCGTTGGTTCGACATCCAGCCGGGAGCAGAGATCGCCGTCGAGGCGGATCCAAGGGTCACGACGCGAGAGCACCTCGAAACCATGCGACAGCTTGGTTTCAACCGTCTCTCGTTCGGCGTCCAGGATCTCGACCCCGACGTCCAGGAACGCATCGGACGTGGCCAGACCGTCGCGGAGACGGTCGGGTCGTACGAGATCGCACGTGAGATCGGGTATACGTCGATCAACCTCGATCTGATCTACGGCCTACCGGGGCAGACCGAGGGCACCATGGCCGCGACCCTCGACACCGTCACGTCGCTCCGCCCCGAAAGGCTCGCCATCTACTCCTTCGCATACGTCCCATGGATGCGACCGCACCAGCGGCGCATCTCAGAGGCCGACCTCCCCGACCGCGAGCTGAAGTTCCACCTCCTCTCGATGATCGCCGAGGTGCTGACCGCGGCCGGGTACCGGGCGATCGGCATGGACCACTTCGCCCTGCCAGAGGACGAACTCTCCATTGCAGCCGATGCCGGGACCCTCACGCGGAACTTCATGGGGTACACGACGCGACGTGGTGCCGGTGTCGTCGCTCTCGGAACGTCGGGTATCAGCGACATCGCCGGCGCTTACGCCCAGAACCACAGACGGCTTGCCAGCTACTACTCGGCGATCGACGCGGGCGAGCTGCCCGTCGAACGGGGATACGGCCTCACCGACGATGACCTTGTCCGGCGCCACATCATCACCGAGCTGATGTGCAACGGCCGGGTACGTGCCACAGACATCGAGCACCGCTTCGGCATGAACTTCGCAGCGGCGTTCGCGGCGGAACTCACGGCCTTGACCGCGCCCGGTGGCCTTGTTGAGGAAGGGATGGTCGAGGTCCATCACGATCGGATCGAGGCCACGGATCTCGGCCGGATCTTCATCCGCAACGTGGCGCGAGTGTTCGACGCCCACACCGAGGAACGAGCCGACAAACCGATGTTCTCAAAGACGATCTGAGTGGTGAGGATGGTCGACATCATCGACGTGGTCGTCATCGGCGGTGGATTCAGCGGCTTGTTCATCGCGACCGAGCTGGCCCGTCGCGAACGCGACGTGGTACTGGTCGAAGCCTCCACCCGCCCCGGTGGAGTTGCGTCGACGATCATCGATGATGGCTTCGTCCTCGAACCCGCCGCTGGAACATTCATGCTGCCCCACCGCGCGCTGACCCCAATCCTCGATTCGGCGGACGTCGCCGTCGAGGAGGCATATCCGGCGGCCGGACTTCGATACGTCTGGATGAAAGGGGGCCTGGTTGCCATCCCATACTCGCCGAAGGCCGCCCTCACTTCTGCGATTTCGATCCGCGGGAAACTCCGCATGGCAGCGGAACCGTTCATCCGCTCGATACCCGACGACGGTGAAGAATCGCTCCAAGGGTTCCTCACCAGGCGTCTGGGAACAGAGGCAGGCACGCTGCTCTCCCACGTTGCTGCGTCGGGTGTGTACGCCGGTGATCCAGAGAACATGTCGGCCGCAGCGGCCTTCCCGTTCTTCACCACGATGGAGGCCGAGGCCGGAAGTGTCGTGAGGGGAGGGATCCGGCGCCTACGGGCCCTTCCCAAACCGAGACCGCCGAAGCCAAGGAGTCACGTACCCATCGGCGGAATGTCGGCGGCGGCCGCAACGCTGGCCGCGTCGCTTGGTGAGCGGTACCGTGCCGAGTCCCCCGTGACGTCGGTCACCAAGGAAGATGACCATTTCCGCATCGAGGGCCACGAGACGCTACATGCACGGTCGGTCGTCCTCGCCCTCCGACCCGGCGCTGCGGCGACCATTCTGCCCGACATCGACACCGATGCCCTGGTTGGTTGGCCATCATCACCCGTGGTCGTCCTCGGCATCGGCGGCACCGCCGAGGAGGTACCTCTCCCAGATGGCTTCGGGTTCCTCACCGGGCCCGACGTCGACGCCGCGATCCTCGGCTGCCTGTTCGAGTCCTCCTTCGGTCCGGGACGGGCGGCACCCGGCCATTGCCTGGCAAAGGTCATCGTGGGCGGCGCCCGGAACCCGGGGATCGTCGACCAGTCCGATGACCAGATCGTCACAACCGTCGTATCCGAAATGGAACGAGCTCTCGGCACCACAGTCGTTCCGTCATGGATCAAGGTCGTCAGGAACGCAGATGGTATCCCCCAGTACGACCTCGAACACCGACAACGCCTCAAGACCATCGACAACCTCGAAACTGCACACCCGGGCCTGGTGTTCTCGGGATGGGGCTATCGAGGAATCGGTGTGGCTCACCTGGCGACCGAGGCCATGACCATCACCAACAGGATCGAATGACACGATGACGGGAGACACCGCCAAAAAGACGGTACCGCGCGGTTTCTGGGCCGTGTGGACTGCGGTCGCGCTCGATCTCCTCGGCTTTGGGATCATCATCCCGATCCTCCCCCTGTACGCGTCAGACTTCGGGGCAAGTCCGTATGTGATCGGCCTGCTCCTCGCCTCGTACTCCCTCGCCCAGCTCCTGTTCGCACCGACTTGGGGTCGACTCTCCGACCGTGTCGGACGCAGGCCGATCCTCGTGATCACACTCGTCGGGTCTGCAATCGGGAGCCTCATCCTCGGTCTCGCCGGTTCGATCCTCGTCCTGTTCATCGGCCGGATCATCGACGGGATCTCCGGAGCCAGTGTCGCCGTTGCGCGCGCCGTCGTCGCGGATACTGCGGATGAGACGGACCGACCTCGGCTCATGGGCCTTCTCGGAGCGGCATTCGGTGTTGGCTTCGTGCTTGGACCTGCCCTCGGCGGACTCGCCGGCCTCTTCGGCCCCCGGGTGCCGTTCCTCATCGCCGCGTCGCTCGCCGCCGTCAACGCTGTGGTCGCTGCACGTCGCCTCCCCGAGACCAGGAGGGAACCGACGTCCAGACCTGTTCCCCTTCTGCGAAGCATCCGTGAGCTCGATGGGAGCGTCACGGCATTGATAGCGCTCTCCTTCGTTGCCGTAGCCGCCTTCAGCCTGTTCGAGACGACCTTCGCCCTTCTGGCGGCCGATCGCCTCGCCCTCACCGCTCCCGAGGTCTCCTTCGTGTTCGCCCTGGTCGGCGTGGTCCTCGTCGCAACCCAGGCGGGTCTCATCGGACCCGTGTCGAAACGCGTGTCGGAGATCGCGCTCATCGGCATGGGATTGGGGCTCAACGTCGTTGGCTTCTTCCTGGTGGCCCTCTCGACATCCTGGCTGCAACTCGCTCCCGGTCTGGTGCTGCTCGCGGTCGGACAAGGGCTGACCACACCCGCCATCTCGTCGGCAATCGCGGGACGGGCTCCTGAGGGATACGCGGGGACCGTGCTCGGGGTCCATCAATCTGCCGGTGGGTTGGCCAGGGTCCTCGGGCCGATCGCCGGAGGTGTGCTGTTCGCCGTCGGCACGAGGATGCCCTACCTGGTCGCGGCGCTGGCAACCCTCGCCGCGCTGGTCCTCCTCCCGAGGATCAGAACGACGAGTCGATGGACGTGACTCTCAGCGGAAGTCACGGGACGGCATCTCTGGTGCCGGCCACTCATGGAGGCGACGTGCAACCAGATTCGTGACACCGTCGCGGTATTCGAGTACCCCTTCGACCACGATCCCGACCGCCTTGCGGGCGATCTCGTAGTTGGCCTCCCACACGACCGGCATCATCACAACGTTCATGATGCCTGTCTCGTCCTCCAGGTTGATGAACCGCACGCCGTTTGCGGTTTCAGGTCGTTGTCGATGGGTGACCACGCCTGCAACCCTGATCCGGGAGTTGTGGTTGTGAAGCCGCAAGGCATCTGCAATTGCGACCACACCTTGCGTTTCGAGACGGTCCCTGATGAACGAGACCGGGTGAAGCACCGAGATTCCTGTTGACCACAGATCCGCTTGCATGTGCTCGGTCCCATCCATGGCGGGGAGCTGGGGAGATGTCGCCCGATCCTGCAGCGCAAGACGTCCAGGACCAAGATCTGCGAGCGCACCCGACGCCCACATTCCATCCCTCTTTCCAAGTCCGAGAGACACCAGGGCACCAGCTCCGGCAAGTCCCTCATGAGCGTCAACGGACAGGCCCGTCCGTTGGGCGAAGTCCTCAGGTGTAGTGAACTCCCCTGCGGTGATACGAGCGGCTTCGATACGGGTGATATCGGTGTCACCGAGATTGTGCACATATGCCAGACCGAGTCTGAGAGCAACGGACTGGCGCACAGGATCATCTGCTGCACCCATACCCCGCCTCCATGCCATACCGAGATACTCGGCAAGATCGTTCGGATCCGAATCGTGAGGTTCGACTGTGCAATCGTGGACAGAACGGTTCACATCCGGTGGAAGCACTATGACGCCGTGATGAAGAGCATCAGCGACGAGGGAGTTCGGTGAGTAGAAACCCATCGGCTGAGCATTCAGCAAACCCGTGAAGAACTCCGTGGGCCAGTGGTATTTGAGCCACGAGGCCGCGTACACGATGTATGCGAACGAGACCGAGTGGGACTCGGGGAACCCGAACGAGGCGAACCCGGCCAGCTTCTCCCACAACTCCTCGGCGGGGGCGCCTGTGATGCCCTTCGTTGCCATACCATCGAATACTTCCTCCTTCAGCTTCGCCATCTCGGATGCAGACCGCTTGTGGGTCATGGCCTGACGGAGCCTGTCGGACTGCCCCGGTGTAAATCCGGCACACACGCGCGCGATCTCCATCAGCTGCTCCTGGAAAATGGGGACACCGAGCGTCTTGGCGAGGATCGGTTCAGCCGCAGGGTGGATGTACCGCACCGGCTCCTCCCCGGTGCGTCTCTTGAGATACGGGTGTACGGACTGACCCTGGATGGGGCCAGGGCGAATGAGCGCAACCTCGACTGCGAGGTCGTAGAAGGTTCTGGGCTTCATCCTTGGCAGCGTCGCCATCTGGGCCCTCGATTCCACCTGGAACACTCCGACCGTGTCGGCGCGGGTGAGCATCTCGTACACGATCGGTTCCTGGGGGATGGTCGCGAGATCGATATCGATCCCATGGACGTCTGCAATCGTGTCAACCGACAGATGCAACGCGTTGAGGGCACCCAGGGCGAGAAGGTCGAACTTGACGATCCCCATCGCAGCTGCATCTGTCTTGTCCCACTGGATGACGGAACGATCCTGCATCCTCCCCCACTCCATCGGTACGGTCTCCCACAGAGGGCGACGCGCAACAACCATGCCACCTGAGTGGATGCCCAGATGCCGTGGGAAACCGTCGAGTCTGTGACAAACGTCGTAGATGTGTTCTGCCGTAAGGCCGCTCGGGAGCTCAACCACGTCCCTGAGCGCCTTGGGATCACGCGTGTCGACGTACCTGGTGAGTCCGTTCACCTGTGCCTGGGTCAGCCCGAATACCTTGCCCACATCCTGGAGCACCGAGCGAGCACGGTATGTGATGACATTCGCAACCATTGCTGCACGCTCTCGACCATACCTCCGATAGCAGTACTGGATCACTTCCTCGCGTCGCTCGGCTTCGAAATCGATATCGATATCGGGGGGTCTTCCACGCTCATGGGAGAGGAACCGCTCGAATGGAAGCCCGAGGCGAATCGGGTCGACACGCGTGAGATTGATACATCGACAGACGGCAGAATCAGCGCCTGAGCCCCGTATCTGGCAGTAGATACCTCGTGACCTGGCGAACCGGACAATGTCCCATGCAACAAGAAAGTACCCTGCGAA